>Ga0209463_1000160_pt1 | contig 62793 bp, 51 predicted proteins | sample AgamicMgSfrz_FD_187169 | JGI IMG/M metagenome (GOLD analysis project Ga0209463, IMG submission 187169) | Agave microbial communities from Guanajuato, Mexico - Mg.Sf.rz (SPAdes) (version 2) | ecosystem: Host-associated > Plants > Phyllosphere > Phylloplane/Leaf | place: Guanajuato, Mexico... | reverse complement strand
CGCGGAAAACCGTTGGCCGTGGCGCATGCACGCGACCTATGACGAAACGATCAGCCGCGCGCTCGACGTGTTCGAGAAGGTCAACGAAGACATCCCGCTCGAAGGGCTGAACTGGTTCTTCGATCACGCGGAAACGATCACCGAGCAATCGATGGACCGGATCGCCGCGCTCGGCGGCGGTATCGCGGTGCAGCACCCGATGGCGTACCAGGGCGAATACTTCGTCGAGCGCTACGGCGCGCAAGCCGCGGAGGCGACGCCGCCGGTCGCGAAGATGCTCGGCAAGGGGCTCAAGGTGTCGGCCGGCACCGACGCGACGCGCGTCGCGTCGTACAACCCGTGGGTGTCGCTTGCATGGCTCGTGACGGGCAAGACGGTCGGCGGCCTGAGGATGTATCCGCAGCGCAACCTGCTCGATCGCGAAACCGCGCTGCGGATGTGGACCGAGTACGTGACGTGGTTCTCGAACGAGGAAGGCAAGAAAGGACACATCGCGGTGGGGCAGCTTGCCGACTTGGTCGTCCCGGATCGCGATTTCTTCGGGTGCGCGGAGGACGATATCGCCGCCACGACCGCGTTGCTGACGGTGGTCGACGGGAAGATCGTATGGGGCGCGGGGCCGTTCGCGTCGCACGACGCACCGATCCCGCCGGCGATGCCGGACTGGTCGCCGGTGCGCGAGTTTGGAGGCTATGGCGGCTGGGGCGCGACGCAGCGCAGCGGCGCGCCGCTGCAACGCGCGGCGGCCGCCGCGATGTGCGCCTGCGCGAACGAATGCAACGTTCACCAGCATGCGCACGCGGGCGCATGGGGCCGCACGTTGCCGACGTCGGACGCGAAGGGCTTCTGGGGCGCGTTCGGGTGCTCGTGCTGGGCAGTCTGATATCGCGTGCCCACCGCTCGCGACTCCCCGAAATGGGTCCGCACGCTGCCGCTCGCGGTGCTCGGGTTTCTCGCCTGTCGTCCGGGCCGCCCGGATGAGTCGCCTGCATCCCGCTGAATCAGAATCCGCGCGCGGCGCCAGGCCGCGCGCGTCAACATCACGGAGAAAACCGATGAATTCATTCAACCTGCGCAACCTGCTGCGCATCACCGTCGCGGCGTCGGCCGTGCTCGCCGCGCTGCTGGCCGGCACGCCGGCGCTCGCCGACGAAACCCACCTCGACGACATCGCGTCGCCGGCCGCCGCGGCGCGGTCGCCGGCCATTGCGGTCGGCCCGCAGTACGACACGACGCACGTATGCGTCGCCCCCGAAGATTTCGACCGCTTCACCGACAGCTTCGTCGCGACCTTCGGCGGCAAGAAGTCGAAGCAGGGTGTGTTCCAGGTCACGCCGACGCCGAGCCAGACGATGTCGCAGCTCGTGCTGACGCCGGTCGGCACGATCTCGGTGTTCGGCTTCAAGACGCCGATCCCGTATCCGTTCTGCGAGGAACGCACCGGCTATCTCGTGACCGACATGGACGTCGCGGTGAAGTCGGCGCGCGCACATGGCGCGGACATCGTCGTATCGACGTTCCCCGATCCGATCGGGCGCGACGCGATCGTTCGCTGGCCGGGCGGCGTGAACATGCAGCTGTACTGGCATACGCAGGCGCCGAACTACGACGCGCTGCAGACGGTGCCGGAGAATCGCGTGTACGTGTCGCCGGAAAGCGCGAGCAAGCTCGCACGCAATTTCGCCGCGTTCTCGCACGGCAAGATCGTGTCGGATGTGCGCCATGCGCCGGGCATCGAGATCGGCCGGCCGAACGACACGTACCGCCGCATTCGCATCGAATCGGGCTTCGGCAAGATGACCGTGCTCGCGACCGACGGCCACCTGCCGTACCCGTTCGGGCGTGAAATGACCGGCTACGAAGTGGCCGATCTCGCCGCGACGCTGAAGCAGGCCGAAGCCGCGGGCGTGACGGTGCTGGTGCCGCCGTTCAAGTCGGACGGCCGCGACGCGGCGCTCGTGCAGTTCCCGGGCGGCTACGTCGCCGAAATCCACGCGCGGTCGAAATGACGGTACGCCGGCCGATGAAGCGATCGTGGCGCGGCGCGCTGCCGTGCGTCGTGCTGGCGGGCGGCGCCGCGTTGCATGCGGGTTCGGCCGTCGGCGCGGAGGCCGATGCCGGTGTGACGGCGGCCGGCGCGGCCGCGTCGCCGGCTGCCGCCGCGGCGTCGTGCACCGCGAAACGCCCGACGGTGTCGTTCAACCGCTGGCAGGAAGACTGGTCGGTGCTCGCGAATCCGTGCGTGCCGCGCAAGCCGTTCGACGCGCTGAAATACATACGGCTCGGCGACGATCCGTCGACCTACCTGTCGCTCGGCGCGAACCTGCGCGAGCGCTTCGAACTGAACAACGCGCCGCTGTTCGGCCTCGGCGCCGCGCACGACGACAATTACGTGATCCAGCGCGCGAACGTGCACGCGGACCTGCGCTATCGCGGGCACTTCCAGGCGTTCGTGCAGTTCGTCGATGCGCGGCCGTTCGGCAAGGACACGGTCGGCCCGGTCGACAAGGATCAGCTCGACCTCGAGCAGGCGTTCGTCGCGTACGTCGATCAACTGGGGCCGGGCACGTTCAAGACGCGGATCGGCCGGCAGGAGATGGCGTTCGACTTGCAGCGTTTCGTATCGGTGCGCGACGGTCCGAACGTGCGGCAGGCGTACGACGGACTGTGGACCGATTACGAAATCGGCAAATGGCGGCTGATCGGTTATGTGACGCGCCCGGTGCAGTATCGCAATGCGGCCGTGTTCGACGACGTGTCGAACCGGCACCTGCGATTCGACGGCGTGCGCGTCGAGCGCACCGGCACGGGGCCCGGCGACCTGTCCGCGTACTGGTCGCGCTATACGCGCGACAACGCGCGCTATCCGGATGCGTCCGGCACCGAGCGGCGCGACGTGTTCGACATGCGCTACGCGGGCAAGACCGACGGGTTCGACTGGGACGTCGAGGCGATGCTGCAGACCGGCCACGTCGGACAGGACACGCTCGGCGCGTGGGCGTTCGGCGCGTTGGGCGGCTACACGTTCGCGAAGACGGCCGGCACGCCGCGCATCGGCATCCAGGTCGACGGTGCATCGGGCGACGCGCATCCGGGCGACGGGCGCGTCGGCACGTTCAACCCGATGTTTCCGAACGGCTATTACTTCACGCTCGCCGGTTATACCGGGTACAGCAACCTGATCCACGTGAAGCCGTCGCTGACGTTCAAGCCGGCCAGCTCGGTGACGGTGCTCACCGCCGTCGGCTTCCAGTGGCGGCAGACGACGGCCGACGCGATCTACGGGCAGGGGATGTCGGCGGTGCCGGGCACGGCGGGCAAGGGCGGCGCGTGGACGGGGATGTACGCGCAGGCGCGCGTCGACTGGCTCGTGAACGCGAACGTCGCGCTCGCGCTCGAAGCCGTGCACTTCCAGCTCGGCTCGTCGATTCGCGCACTCGGCGCACGCAACGCCGACTACGTCGGGATGGAAGCGAAGTTCGGCTGGTGACGCATGGCATCGCTCCGCGCCGCCCGTCTCAGGGCTGCGCGCGAGCGAGCGATTCGACGAAATCGATGAACGCGGTCACGCGCTTCGAGCCGCGCTGGTTCGGCAGGTACAGCGCGGTGATCACCGCGCGCGCCGAGCCCGGCGTTACGTCGTATTGATCGAACAGCCGTTGCAGGCGGCCGGCTTCGAGGTCCGTATCGACCAGCCAGTCGGGCAGCAGCGCGATGCCGGCGCCGTCGAGCGCGGCCTCGCGCAGCACTTCGCTGTGGTTCGATTTCAGCCGCCCGGTGACGACGACCTGCGTCGTGCGTTGCGCGCCCACGAACGTCCACGTCTGCTGGTCGACGCCGAAATGAAAGCGCAGGCACGCGTGATCGACCAGCTCGCCCGGCGTCGCGGGCGTGCCGTGCGCGTCGAGGTAGGCGCGGCTCGCGACCACGTAGCGCCGGAACGTGCCGAGCGGCCGCGCGACGACTTCCGCGGTCGGCGCCGCGTCGCCGAGCCGGATCGCGACGTCGATTCGGGCGGACACGAGATCGACGCGTTCGTCGGTGAGCTGCAGGTCGAGGTCGAGCTTCGGATGGCGCGCGACGAACGCGGCGACGTGCGGCGCGAGGCGGCGCAGCCCGTAGGCGACCGGGACCGACACGCGCAGCGGGCCGGACGGCGCGTCGCCGCGGTCGGCCACCAGCGCGTCGGCATCGGCGAGTTCGCCGAGCACGCGTTTCGCCCGCGCATAGTAGACGGCGCCCGCGTCGGACAGCGTGACCTGCCGCGTCGTGCGGTTCAGCAGCACGGTGCCGAGCGACGCCTCGAGCGCGTCCACCGCGCGCACGACCGACGAAGCGGCGAGATCGAGCCGGCGCCCCGCGCTCGAGAAGCCGCCGGCTTCCGCGACTTCGACGAAGGCGCGCAGCGCGGAGAATTTGTCCATGGGGTCGCCTCGGTGCAGGTCGTCACGTCGTGTTGCATGCGGATCGCATTCTAGCGCCGGCCGGTGCGGCCGCCGCGCGCGCGTGCCGGGTCTTCAGGACAATTCAGGCGCCGCGCGGGATTTTCGCGAAGGCGCCCGATAAGCTGCGCGACATCGCGTGTTGCACGGGTCGCGCCGTTCGTGGCCGGGCGCGCGCACGGTTCGTCACGGAGATCGCATGAAGACCCTGTTCCAACACGCGTGCGTCGCGCAGGCGGCCCGTTTGCTGATCGTGGCTGCCTGCGCAGGCCTGTTGGCGCGTGCGGCGTTTGCGCAAGCCGGCGTGCAGCCCGACGCCCACGCCAATGCGCAACCCGAAACGCAATCCACCACGCCAGCCGCTGCCGCGGGCCGGCAGCCCCCCGGCTTCTATCGGCAGAAGATCGGCGACTTCACGGTGATCGCGCTGTCCGACGGCACCCATCCGTTTCCGGTAGACACGGTGTTCCGCGACATCTCGAAGGACGAGATCCGGCGCGATCTCGATCGCGCCTTCCTGGAGCCGTCCGTGCAGGGGTCGATCAACGCGTTCCTGGTCGATACCGGATCGAAGCGGATTCTCGTCGATGCGGGCGCCGGCACGCTGTACGGCGACTGCTGCGGCAAGCTGCTCGACGACCTGCGCGCGGCCGGCTACGCGCCCGCGCAGATCGACGAAGTGCTGCTCACGCACCTGCACAAGGACCATGTCGGCGGTATTGCGTCGAATGGCGTAATGACGTTTCCGAATGCCATCGTGCGGGTGAACGCGGTCGAGGCCGCGTACTGGCTCGATCCGGCCAACAAGGCGCACGCGCCGGCGTTCCTCGCGTCGTTCTTCGATGCGGCGGCCGCGGCGGTCGCGCCTTACGTCGCGGCCGGCCGCTTCAAGACGTTTCGCGGCGACGCGACGCTCGCGCCCGGCATTCGCGCGGTGCCGATGCCCGGCCATACGCCGGGCCATACGGCCTATCTGATCGAGAGCGGCCACGCGGGCCTGCTCGCGTGGGGCGACATCGTGCACGTGGCGGCGATCCAGTTGCGCGACGTCGACGCGACGGTCCAGTACGACAGCGATGCCGGCACGGCCCGCCGCACGCGGCGCGACACGCTGAAGCGCGTCGCCGATTGGCGCTATCTCGTCGGCGCCGCGCATATCGCGTTTCCCGGGCTTGGCCACCTGCGCCGGGACGGTGCGCAATACGACTGGGTGCCGGTGAACTACGACGCGACGCCGGTGCGGTGACGAAAATGCCGTCACATCGCTCCTCTGACGGCCGACGACATCGGCGAGGCCACGTCCGTGGCGACATGCGCACGCTGCGGCATTCTGTAGGACGACGCGCCACGATGTGAATCGCTCACGCGCGTGGCGTGTCCCGATCCGGCTTCGACGGAAGTCACTACCGTCCGGTTCTTGATCGCGAGTCCGAGATACCGCGACGACACGTCCAGCACACATCCAGCAAAATCAACCGTCATTTCGTTGTTTCCCCTGCATTCGTATTCGTATCGGCAAAATCTTCGTCAAGCTGCGCACGGCGTGAGCGTCGCCGCCTGCGTCGCTGCCATCCGGGCCATGTTCGGTACAGCCGCCATTGCACCCACCTCGTCGCGCTGCTCGCCGAAGGCGTCGAGCAAATACTCGGTCAATTTGCGCACCCGCGCGGGGAGATTGCGTCTGGACCGGTAAACGAGAGAGGCTTCCAGTGGCGCCACCTGCCACACATCGAGCGCACGCACGAGTTCGCCGCGATCGAGCGCCGCTTGTGCGAGCTGGCTGGGCAGGATGGCTACCCCCTCGCCGTCGACGGCCGCCGCGAGCAGCGCATGAGGACAATTCGTGCGCAGCGCCGCGCGCGCGCCAAGCGACACACACTCGCCGGATGCTGCATGGCTGAGCGTCCATACCGAATGCTGCGTGCCCGTCGCGAGGCAAGCTTCGGCAGGCACATCCAGCGGGTGAGCGAGAGCGTTGGTCCGTTCGAGCCAGGCAGGGCTCGCATAGAGCCCGAGCGGCACGGCCGCGAGCGATCGCGCGATGCACGACGACGGCGCCGAGCGCCCGACGACGATCGCGAGGTCTGCAAGATCGCCGAGCGTGTCGGCCAGATGGTCGACGCGCCGCACGTCGACCCGTACTTTCGGCCAGGCGCGCATGAAGCGGACCAGGACGGAAGTGAGGCGGGCGGTATCGAAGATTGCCGGCACCTCGATGCGGACGTTCCCCGCGCAATCGCCGGCTTCGTCGCTGCCGGTACGCGCGAGTTCCTCATAGGAGGACAGAACGCCCGTGACGCGCTCCAGCACCGCATGGCCCGCCGTCGTCAACGCGACGCGGCGCGTGGTCCGGTTGAAGAGCTGCACACCGAGCATCGTTTCAAGATCCTGCACCGCGCGGCTCACCGACGGTACGCCAAGATTGGTGGCGTCCGCTGCCCGCGTGAAACTGCCGTGGTCCGCCACTGCCTTGAATACCTCCAGCGCTTTCAGACGCTCCATCTCGACCTCCGATCATTGATTGGCTTGCATGGAGCCATGTTGGCGGGCAGACGCGCATCGGGCCAGTTACGACTTGTTAAGCGTTGCTAAGTCGGCGCCCGGATCCGCGCCAATCCTCACCGGCTGCAGCAAAGCGGGTTTTTTTTAAGATCTTTTAAGGGCGCGTACTGCGCTTTTGAGCAATGATTGGCTGTTGTTGCGTCAATGTGCGCGCCGAGTGCACCGTATTGGCCGACCCTCAACCCGCGCGATGACGCTCTCGATGACCGCTCCTTACAGCCTCGCGTTCGGCCCTTTCACGCTGCAATTCCCGCAACGAATCCTGCTCAAGGACGGTACGCCGCTGAAAATCGGTAGCCGCGCGCTCGATATTCTCGTCGTACTTGTCGAGCAGGCGGGCGCGCTGGTGTCGACGCGCAATCTGTGCGACAGCGTCTGGGCAGACAACGTCGTCGAGGAAGGCGCGCTGCGCGTGCATCTGTCGGCGCTGCGCAAGGTGCTCGGTGACGGACCGGACGGTGCGCGTTACATCGTCAATGAACCCGGACGCGGCTATCGTTTCGCGGCGCCCGTTACCCGTGCCGAAACAGTGGACCCTGCCGCAGCACGGCCTCCGATGCACGCGGCCCAGCCTTCGACCGGGTCCGAAAGCGGGTCACGCGGTCTCCCGGTCACGCTCGCTCGCGTGATAGGCCGCGAGGATGTCATCGCTGGGCTGACCGACCACCTGCCCGAGCGACGCTTGCTCACCATCGCTGGCCCGGGAGGCATGGGCAAGACGACCGTCGCCGTCGCTGTCGCGCATCGCTTCGCACAGCGCACCGGCATGCGCGCCGTGTTCGTCAATTTCGCGCCGGTTTCCGCGGCCGCGAGCGCGGCCAGCACGATCGCCTCGGCGCTCGGCGTTGCCGTCTCCAGCGGCGATCCGGTACCCGACCTTATCCAGGCGCTTGGGGCGTCGCCGGTGCTGCTGGTGCTGGATAACTGCGAGCATCTGATCGATGCCGTTGCCGGGCTCGCCGAGCAACTGCTGCAAGGCGCGTCCGGCGTGCATCTGCTGGTCACGAGCCGCGAGCCGCTGCGCGCGGAAGGCGAATCCGTCCATCGCCTCGCCGCATTGCCGTCGCCCGGCACGGACGCAGGCGTGAGCCTCGACGACGCCATGCAGTTCCCGGCGATCGCGCTGTTTCACGATCGGGCGCGCGCCGCCAATGACCGATTTGCGTTGAGCGACGCGAATCTGGGCCCCGTTATCGATATTTGCCGACGGCTCGACGGTATCCCGCTCGCGATCGAGTTTGCGGCGGCGCGCGTCGGCTTGATGGACGTGCATTCGATTGCAGCGCGGCTCGACGACCGCTTCGCGCTGCTCACGCAGGGCCGCCGCACGGCGCTTCCGCGCCAGCAGACGCTGCGCGCAACGCTCGACTGGAGCTACGAGTTGCTCCGGCCCGAGGAGCGCCAGGTGCTGCGCCGTCTCTCGGTCATGCGGGCCGCCTTCGGCATGGATGCCGCCGCGGCTGTCGCGGCCGGTGGCGACGTCGATGACCTCGCAGCCTTCGACGCCGTCACCGGCCTGATCGCCAAGTCGCTGATCGCCTGCGCAATCGACGATTCGGGCCATCCGTATCGACTGCTCGACACGACGCGCCATTACGCGGCCATGAGACTTGAAGAGGCGGGCGAGCGCGATGACGCGCGCCGCCGTCACGCGTCGTACTGCCGTGCGATCTTTGCCGACCCCGTGGCGGCGTGGGAAGGCAAGGCGCCGCGTCAGTGGCTCGCGATTCACAGCCAGCGAATCGACGATGTGCGAGCCGCGTTCGATTGGGCGGCAGGCCAGGATGGCGAAGCGAAACTCGCTATCGACCTGCTGATCGCGACGGCGCCGCTGTGGTTTCATCTTTCGCTCCCTCACGAGTTCCTCGGGATGGCCGAGCGCGCGATCGCCGCGGCGGAAAACTCGGATCTGGCGGGCAAGGAGCAGCATATCGAGCTGCTCGCCGCGTACGGTCACGCGCTGTGGCACACGCGTGGGCCGACGGTGGACATGGCGAACGCGTTCGACGCCGCACAGGCCGCCGCGCAGCGCCTCGGCGACGACCGGCTCGCATTGCGCACGCTGTGGGGCGTGTGGGCGCATCGGACGCTCGCGGGCGCGTACGCGGAAAGCCTCGACCATGCGCGTGCGTTTCGCGCTGCCGCCGCACGGACGGGTGATTTTGCGACGACGCAAACCGGCGAGCGGATGTGCGCGCTGTCACATCACTTCCTCGGGGACCACGATATCGCGCGCGCATTGATCGAAGCGGTGATGGCTCGCGACAAGGACCCGGTGCGCGCGACGCACGCGAATCACGCGCAGGTCGACGCGCATATCGCTGCGATTTCCATTCTGATGCGCATTCTGTGGCTGCAGGGCGAGACCGACGCGGCAATGGCGCTCGCGCGCGACTGCGCGTCGGAGGCGCTCGCGATCGATCACGATCTGACCGTCTGTTATGGGCTCGCGATCGGCTCGATCGCCGTCGCGACATGGGAAGGCGAAGTGGCGCTCGCGCGCGAATGGACCGCGCGGCTTCGCGAGTGCACGCGCCGGCGCGGTCTCGCGTATTGGGACAAATGGGGCGAGGGCTTCGAGGCCATTCACGAAGGCAGACCTGTCACGCTGGCAGGCGCAACCCCGATGCAACTCGAAGTGTTCGCGCGCGCTGGCGACGCAGGGAGCGCGAACGCATTGATCGAAGCAGGACGGGCGGACACGCCGTCGTGGTTACGGGTGCATTTGCAGGAGGCTGCGGCCATGCGCGGTGTGCGGACATGAAGCGACGGCAAATCGGCTCGACGCGCGCGTCAGTCGCCGGAACGCCTTGCTGGACACGGGCTTAACGCCTCTTAGCAACGCTTAACTGTCGCTCGTGCGGGAATCCGATGAAAATTTGTTCCGTCGACGGCCAACGGTGCCGGATCGACAAGCAAGCCTCACTCATCGGAAACTGCCCCATGAACGATTTCACGTCTGCCCGTCTGCCCGAAGACGCCGCACCGGGCCTGATCAGATCCGCGGACTCGTATCCGGTCCTCGATGCGGCAACGCAATCGTTCGTCGACCATGCCACCGAGGCAGGGGTTCCGGCAGAGCGTCTGCGCGAATGGGCAAACGACGATGCGACCGACGCGATATGCGCGGAAGAAATCGCGCTGAAAGCTGGCGCCGCGGCCCCGGGCTTCACAATACGGATCGTGCGACCGCCGCAGGCGGCGCCGACTCCGCTGCCCGCCGTGCTCTTCCTGCCGGACGGCGCGAGCTTCGCGGGTCGCCAAAGCGACGACCGGCTCGCGCGCAGGATTGCCACCGACGCCGAGGCGGCCGTCGTAATGGTCGATTACACGTCCGCGCCCGCTGCGTGCTTTCAGACCCAAAACGAGCAGGCGTTGACCGCGCTCGTCCATCTGCACGAGCACGCACGGGCATTGAATCTCGACGGAGGCGCCCTTGTCGTCGCCGGCGAAGGCACGGGCGGTCATCTCGCCGCCACCCTCGCGCTGCTCGTCAAGGCGCGCCGCGGTCCCCGTATCGCGCTTCAGATCATGCTGTGTCCAACGCTTTCCACAAGCACGGCGAGCGCCTCGGCAGCGAGATACGCCGACGATCCCGGCTTGACCGCGCACACCGGGCGCATGCACGCACGGACGCGCTTTCCGTCCGAAAACCTCGGCGAAATGATCGCGACGCCGCTAAACGCGAATTACACGGATCTCGAAGACCTGCCTCCCGCGCTGATCGTCACAGCGGAAAACGATGCCGCACGCGACGACGGCGAAGCCTACGCCCGCAAGCTGATGCTTGCCGGGGTTCGCGTCAGCGCGGTTCGCTGCCTCGGCACGATTCACGCTTTCACGGTGCTCGATGGCCTCGCCGACACGCCGCCCACCGAGGCGGCATTGCGATTGGCATGCGGCACGATCCGCGCGACGCTACGCGGACCCTGAATAGGGGATCGATCGATATGTCAGTCGAGTGCATTGACGAACGCCGAAGCTCGACCTTCCCATCCGTTCAGGAAATCGAGCGGCAGCGCGTTTCCGTCATAACGATTAAGTTGTCGTCGGTGGGGAGGCGTCCTCTAATTTAGGCGTGACCGACCCGACGAGGACCGGCTGCATCTTGCCGGGCTGAAGGATCTGTACAGCGGCGAAATTGTCGGTTCCGAATCAGATCGCTGCTTAGCCCGTTGGCCTCCACGAATTCCGCCCGACGTCAACTGGATGGCCCATCCCTGAACCAGGAGCGATTGAGTGTCCACAACTCTCGAATTTCCAGCCGCAGCCACCCTAGGCAAGCGCACTGACCCTACCCAACTTCTTTCGAAACTCGAATCCGTCGTTGGGAAGCAATACGTGCTGACGACCGACGGCGACACCCGCCGCTATCGCACCGGTTTTCGCTTTGGCGCCGGGAAGGTTCTCGCAGTCGTACGACCTGCTTCCCTCGTTGAGCAGTGGCGCGTGTTGAAGGCATGCGTCGAAGCCAACGTTATCGTTCTGTCCCAAGCATCCAATACGGGTCTTACCGGTGGCTCAACCCCTGACGGCAACGACTATGATCGCGATATCGTCATCGTGAGCATGACGCGGATCGACAAAATCTACTTGGTCGACGGTGGAAAGCAGGTCGTTTGCTTGCCTGGTGCAACCTTGTACGAGCTCGAAAACCTGCTTCTTCCGTTGGGAAGAGAACCGCACTCCGTCATCGGCTCGAGTTGTATCGGCGCCTCGGTATTCGGTGGCGTCTGCAATAACTCGGGCGGCGCACTCGTGCAACGTGGTCCCGCATACACACAAATGTCGGTTTATGCGCGCGTCGATGCGGACGGAAATCTCAACCTTGTCAACCACCTCGGCATTGCACTGGATGGCAACGAGGAGCAGCTCCTCAAGAAACTGGACGATGGCACCTTCACCGACGCGGACGTCAGTCATGACGCAGGGTTCGGCCATGATCACAAATACGTCTCGCACGTACGCGAAATCGACGAGCCTACACCTGCCCGATTCAATGCCGATCCTTCCCGGCTCTACGAGTCGTCGGGCTCGGCGGGAAAGGTGATGGTGTTTGCCCTGCGGCTCGATACCTTCCCGGTGGAGAAAGGCGCGAAGGTCTTCTATATCGGCACGAACAGCGCCGACGAACTGAGCGAAATCCGCAGGCGTGTCCTGGCCGACTTCGAGCACATGCCGATCTCCGGAGAGTATCTCCACCGGGACGCATTTGCCGTCGCCGAGAAGTATGGCAAGGATACGTTCCTGATGATTCACTATCTTGGCACGGCGTTCCTGCCGAAGCTCTTTGCCATCAAAGCCAGGTGCGACGCGTTCTTCGATCGAATCCCGTTCCTGCCGTCACACCTGTCGGATCGGGTCATGCAGGGGCTCGGCAGGCTCTTCCCGAGTCACCTCCCTGCGCGTATCAAGGATTATCACCGTCAGTATGAGCACCACCTTCTTCTGAAGGTCTCGGCCGCCGGCGCCGCCGAGGCGAGGTCATTCCTGGAGAAGTTCTTTTCCGACGGAGACGGTGGTTTCTTCGAATGTACCGACGACGAAGGCGACAAGGCGTTCTTGCATCGATTCGCGGCAGCCGGCGCAGCCAACCGGTATCGCGCGGTCCACACGCGAGAGGTCGAGAACATTCTGGCGCTGGACATCGCGTTGCCTCGGAATTGCAAGACGTGGTTTGAAACGCTTCCGGACGACATCCAGAGCCCGCTCATCCTCAAGCTCTACTACGGCCACTTCTTGTGCCATGTGTTTCATCAGGACTACATCGTCAAAAAGGGGGGCGACCCGATGTCGATCGAGCACAAGATGTGGAAGATCCTCGACAGCCGTGGGGCTGAATACCCGGCGGAGCACAACGTGGGTCATCTCTACTTCGCCAAACCCGCGTTGAAGCAGCATTACATGGACCTGGATCCGTGCAATTGCTTCAATCCCGGCATCGGACATACATCCAAATTCGCGAACTACCGGGAAGGCTGATCGATAGGAGCGGCGCCAGGCCGATATGCTTCAGCGCGACCGGGTGCGCCGCCACACGCCGGGCGGATAGCCGACGATCCGCGCGAATACGCGGTTCAGATGGCTCTGGTCCGAGAAGCCGCACGCGACCGCGATGTCGGCCAGCGTCATGTCGGACGTCTCGATCAGCTCGCGCGCGCGCATCACGCGCTGTTCGAGCAGCCACTGGTGCGGCGTGCGGCCGGTGGTGCGCGAGAACGCGCGGATGAAATAACCGCGCGACAGGTCGCATTCGTTCGCCACTTCCTCGATCGACACGCCGACGTCCGCCTTTTCCATCAACAGCTCCTGCGCGCGCGCCACCTTCGCGGCAGACAGCACGCCCTTGCGTTCGAGTTCGCGCGTGCGCGCGTTGCCGTAGCGGCGCACGAGATGCGTGCCCATCGCGAGCCCGACCTGTTCGATGAACAGCGCGTTCAGCGGGCCGCCTGCGTCGAGGCTGTCGGCCACCGCGTGCGCGAGATGCCCGAGCACAGGATCGCGGACGTCGGGGCGGCACGCGAGGCCGCCGATCGATTGGCCGCCGTGCTCGGGGCCGACGCGTTCGAGATACGCATGCGGCAGCTCGACCAGCACGAAGTCGAAGTTGCCGTACAGATCCGCATGGAAATGACGGGAAAAATCGCGAATGTAGATCGAGTGATGCTGGAACCGGCGCTCGCTTGCGCCGGCGCGCCCGTAGAGCGTGCGGCGGTGGCCGCCGGTCAGCGACACGCCGACCAGGAAGCCGCGGTCGCACGCGGGCATCTCGATGCGTTCGACGTGCGCTTCGCGCATGCATTTGCGGTGGAGCTTCAGGCCGCCGGATGTCGTCTCGACATCCTTCGCCAGCAGGCTCGACACGCAGCCGAGCGTGTCTTTCGGCCGCCGCGGAGGCGATGCCACCGGCGCGGCGATGACGGTGTCTGACATGGAATTCCCCAGCGAGGGACTCGGAGCGTGAAATGACGAGTCCAGTTTAGATGCGCATGCGAACGTTCAAAATGAATTTGCATAAACGTCCGCTCGCCATCCTGACAAATTGCTTTCAATGTGTGTGCGCGGTGAGTGCATCTCCCGGCGCAACGCCTGCGCGCGCGGCCCGGCAGAGTATAGCGCCCTACTTTTACACGCAAGTGATCGAGCCGATCGCGTCCGCGCGAAACGCGCGGGCAGCGCATTTTCCTTCAAGATTTTCACGGCATGCCCGTCTACACTCGGTCCGGAATTCGACATTTTCGTCCGGTGCAAGGGTGCGCCGGACGCGGACTTCCTGCCGGGTGAACTGCCGCGTTCATTCGCCAGCCATCCCGAGGAACCCGGAGGCGGCCATGATCCAGATCGGAACTTTGTCGGTGGACTTCGAGCAACGCGACATTCGCCGCCACGGCGCGTCGCTGCGCATCGGCGCGCGTGCGCTCGACATTCTCGAAGTCCTGCACCGCGCGAGCGGTTCGGTCGTGTCGAAAGACGACATCATGGACGCGGTCTGGCCGGGCCTGATCGTCGAGGAAAACCGGCTTCAGGTGCATGTGGCCACGCTGCGCAAGGCGCTCGGCGCGAGCCGCGACCTGATCAAGACGGTGCCCGGGCGCGGCTATCTGCTGGTCGCGAGCGCGTCGCCCGGACCGGATCTCGTGCCCGCGGCCGAAGCGCCGGCCGTCGCCGTACCGCCGGCGGTTGCGGCGCTGCCGGATGCCTGCACGTCGTCGCTGCTCGCGCCGCTGGTCGGGCGCGACGCCGAAATCGCGCAGATCGTCGACATGCTCGAACGCACGCCGGTCATCACGCTCGTCGGCGCGGGCGGCATCGGCAAGACGAGTCTTGCGGTGCGTGTCGCGCACGGCGTGCGCAGCCGCGCGCACGAGCGCGTGCTGTTCGTGGAACTGGCGCGCGCGTCGACGCGCGACGACATGCTGATCGCGCTCGCCGCCGCGCTCGGCCTCGATACGCCCGGCGTGCCCGCCATCGACCGCATCGGCGACGCGTTCGCGACGTCGCGCTGCCTGCTGGTACTCGACAACGCGGAGCACATCGTCGATCTGGTGGCGAGCCTCGTCGAAACGCTGACGTCGAGCGCCGGCTCGCTGCGCGTGCTCGTGACGAGCCGCGAGCCGCTGCACATCTCGGCCGAAGCGGTACTGCGCATGAGCCCGCTCGCGGTGCCGGACGGCAACGCGTCCGCCGCGGAAATCGTCCGTTGTTCGGCCGTCGAGCTGTTCCTGGAACGCGTGCGCGCGGCCGCGCCGGATTGCGCGGTCGACGAAGCCGGCGTGCGGCTGATCGGCGACATCTGCCGGCGCCTCGACGGGCTGCCGCTCGCGATCGAACTGGCCGCGGCGCGCGTGGCGACGCTCGGGCTCGCGGTCGTCGCGTCGCGCCTCGACGACCGGCTGAACCTGCTGACGGGCGGGCTGCGCTCGGCGCTGCCGCGTCATCAGACGCTGCGCGCGACGTTCGACTGGAGCTACGTGCTGCTCGACCGGGCCGCGCGCGCGCTGTTTCGCCGGATGGGGTGCTTCATCGGGCCGTTTTCGTTCGATGCCGCGCGCGCGGTCGCGACCGAGCCCGGCACCTCGGCCGCGGACATGATCGCGGTGCTCGGCGAGCTGGTGGCGAAATCGCTGGTGACCGTCGAATTCGATGGTGCGTATGCGCGTTACCGGCTGACCGAATCGACGCGTGCGTACGCGCTCGAAAAACTGCACAACGAGGGCGAGTTCGAGCGCATCGTCGCGCGCCACGCGGCGTACGAGCGCGAGCGGGCGGGCGCACCTCCCGCGGCGCCCGTGCTGCTCGCCGACGTGCCGCCCGCCGATGCGCCCGCGCCGGCCGTGGACGAGCCGGTGGACGCCGCCGAAGCCGGAGGCGTGCCCGAGCCCGACCGGCTGGCGCGCGCGCTGCTGGAGCCGTCGCGGATGCGCGCATGCACGGCGCGTGCGCGCCAGGTACTCGACGGGCTGGACACGGGCGCGGCAGGCCCGGTCGATGCCGCGCGCGAGATGCGGCTGCGGGCGGCCTGCGCGTCGGCGCTGCTGCATACCGACGGCGACGCACTGGCCGCCGCCGCGATGTGGGACCGCACGCTCGGTCTCGCCACGCACATCGGCGACGATGCGTTCGACGCGCGCGCGCTAGTCGGGCTGTGGAACACGATGCTGACGCTGTCGGACATTCACGAATCGCTGCGCTACGCGACGCGCTTCGAGCGGGCGGCCGAGCGGCGCGGCGACCGGTCGCAGCGGTTGCTGGCCAACACGATGGTCGCGACGTCGCTGCATTACTTCGGCGAGCATGCGCAGGCGCGCGAGCGGCTGGAGGCGGCGACGGCCGAGCTGGCCGACGCGAGCGAACCGCCGTGCGCGCAGGCCGCGCTGGGCGTTGACATGGCGACGCTGGGGCGCACGATGCTGATCCGTCTGCTGTGGATGCAGGGCGAGCCCGAGCACGCGATGCGGGTCGCCGCGCAAGCGGTCGAGCATGCGCGCCACGGCCCGTCGCCGCTCCCGCTGTGCATCGTGCTCGGCGCTGCCGCCGTGCCGATCGCGCTGCGCTACGGCGATCACGACATCACGTCCGACTATCTCGCGACGCTGCGCGCGACCGCCGACGCACACGGTTTCGACATCTGGCGCAGTCACGCGGAATGCCTGACCGGCCAGTTCGACATCCAGGCCGGCCATCCCGGCGCGGGCCTGGCCCGACTCGAGCCCGCGCTGCGGCGCGTCGAGGCGAGCGGCTTCCGGCGCGTGCTCGCGCCGTTGACCGTCGCATACGCGGAGGGCCTCGTGCGGACCGGCCGCGCCGATGAAGCGTGCACCCGGCTCGATGCGACGCTCGCACGCTGCCGCGCGCACGGCGAGCACCTGTTCGTCCCCGAACTGCTGCGCGTGAGAGGCGTCGCGATGCTCGAACAGGCGCGCATCGTCGGCGCGGATCTCGCCGCGGCGTACGAGGCCGACGGGCATCGCCATCTGCAGATGGCGATCCAGACCGCGAACGCGCAGGGCGCCGCGATGTGGGCGCTGCGCAGCTCGCTCGATCTCGCCGATCACCTGATCGAGCGCGGGCACACCGCGCAGGCGTCGGCGCTGGTCGCCGGCGTCGCGCGGCACTTCGATCCGCATTCGCGCGCCCACGACGTGCGCCGTTTGCTGCGCGTGCAGAGCTTCGTGCGTCAGGGTGCGCCGCTCGCGCCGTGCCTGACGCGTGCGCGACGCGACACCGCCGACGCGGCGCAGCAGGCGGCATGACGATGCGCGAACCCGGTACGGCCGCGCGGCCGCGCGATCGCAGCATGCATGCCGATGCGTGCGGTGCGGCCGCTTTTCCGCGTTCGACGAGCAGCAGGGCGGCCCGCGCCGCGCCGCGCGCAGGCGCGCACCGGAGGCCCGACGGTGCTTAGAGCGACGGAACCCGCGCGTTCGGCGGACCTCGTCGTGTTCAACGGCAAGATCGCGACCCAGGACGAACAGCGCTCGTTCGTCCGTGCGCTCGCCGTGAAGGACGGGACCATCGTCGCGACCGGCGACGATCGCGACGTGCTGCGTCATGCGCACGACGACACCGCCTGTATCGACCTGCACGGCCGTACCGTGATTCCGGGGCTGATCGACGCGCACCTGCAGGCGATCCGCGGCGGCATGAACTTCAACCTCGAGGTGCGCTGGGACGGCGTGCCGTCGCTCGCCGACGCGCTCGAGCTGCTGGGCCGGCAGGTACGACGCACGCCCGCGCCGCACTGGGCGCGCGTGGCGGGCGGCTGGACCGCGCTGCAGTTCGCGGAAAAGCGCGGGCCGACGACGGCCGAGCTCAACGCGATCGCGCCCGACACGCCGGTATTCGTCCAGCATCTGGCCGACAGTGCGTGGCTGAATGCGGCCGCGCTGCGCGCGCTCGGCTACGGGCGCGACACGCCCGATCCGCCCGGCGGCGAACTGCGGCGCGATCGCCATGGGCGGCCGACCGGGCTGCTGCTCGCGCGTCCGGACCCGGCGGTGCTGGGCGCGGTGCTCGCCCGCGCGCCGACGCTCGATGCGGCCGACCGGGTCAACTCGACGCGGCAGTTCATGCACGCGCTGAACCGCGTCGGCGTGACGAGCGCGATCGACGCCGGCGGCGACGGCCTCGCGTATCCGGACGACTATGCGGCGGTCGCGACGCTCGCGCGGCGCGGCGAATTGACGACGCGCATCGCCTATGCGCTGGGCGCGCGGCACGCGGGCCGGGAGCTCGACGATTTCGCGAAATGGATCGCGCTGACCGCGCCCGGCGACGGCGACGCGTTCCTGCGCGCGAGCGGCGCGGGCGAGCGATTGCTGTTCTCGGCGGTCGATCTCGGGAATTTCCTCGAACCGCGCGTCGAGTTGCCCGCGTCCGTCGAGGTCGAACTGGCGGCCGTCGTCCGGCTGCTCGTGCATCATCGCTGGCCGTTCCGGCTACAGGCGACCTACGACGAATCGATCGGCCGCTTCCTCGACGTGTTCGAAGCGGTGGACCGCGACACGCCGTTCGACGGGCTGCGCTGGTGCTTCGACCGCTGCGAGACGATTTCGGGCGCCAATATCGCGCGGGTCGCGGCGCTGGGCGGCGGCATCACCGTGCAGCCGCGCATGGCGTTCCAGGGCGAAGCGTTCATCGCGCGCCATGGTGCGGCGGCGGCCACGCGCGCGCCGCCGATCCGCGCGATGCTCGCGGCCGGGCTGCCGGTCGGCGCGGGGTCCGGCGCGATGGGTGCGGCGAGCTACAACCCGTTCGTCGCGCTGTACTGGATGGTGTCGGGGCGCAGCGTGGGCGGCACCGCGCTGTACCCGGCGCGCAACCGGCTCGGCCGGATGGAGGCGCTGCGCCGCTACACGGCCGGCAGCGCGTGGTTCTCCGCGGACGAGCATCGCAAGGGCGCGCTCGTGCCCGGCCGGTATGCCGACTTCGCGGTGCTGAGCGACGATTACTTCACGATCGACGTGCGGCGCATCCCGACGCTGTCGTCGGTGCTGACGGTCGTCGACGGCAGGGTCGTGCACGCGGAACAGGAATTCTCGCCGCTTGCGCCGCCGCCGCCGCCCGTCAGCCCCGCGTGGTCGCCGGTCGCCGCAGGCGGCGGCGCCTGCGCGGCAGACGCCGCCGTGCGCGACCGTTCGCATGCGTCGGCGGCGGGCGACGCTTGCGTGGTGCCCGGCGTCGATGCGTGCCGTGCGCGCGGTGATGGACGCCGCTTCGCGCGACCGCGCTATCCGACGGCAAGTGCGGCCGCCGAGCGCTGCGAAGCCTTCGGCCGCTGCTGCGTCGCGTTTTGAGCGGCGCGTGCCGGTGCGCGACGCGCTGCGCGCCGGGCGCCGCCGTGCATCGAACGATTTTCCGCCCCGTGCACGGGGCATGAAGGAGACAGGATGAATGCTGCGCACCCGCGCGCATCGGCCACCGGCGACGAAGTGGCCGGCGTGCGCATTCCGCGCACGCCCGTGACGGTCGAGGCCGCCGACGCGGCCCGCGCGTCGTTGCCCGCCGCGCTCGCCGCTCATGCGGCGCGCGTGTTCGTGTTCGCGTCGCTCGCCGCGCGGCGTGCAGGCGACGCGTGCGACGCCGACGCACTGTACGTCGCCGCGATGTACGCGAACATGGGATTGAGCCCGGCGTACTGCCGTTCGACCGAACGCTACGAGCTCGACGGCGCGGACGCCGCGCACGCGCTGCTGCTGCGGCATCGTCGGTCGCGGCGCATGCGCGACGACGTGTGGCACGCGGTCGCGCTGCATACGACGCCGGGGGTGGCCGCCCGCGCGTCGCCGCTTGCGCGCGCACTCGCGTGCGCCGTGTCGACGGACCTGATGGCGACCGACTTCGACGCCTATACCGCCGACGAACGCACGGCGTTGCTCGCGGCTTACCCGCGCGGCAGCGGTTTTCGCGAAGCGTATCTGGACATGGTCGCGCGCGGTGTCGAGCATCGGCCGCAGTCGACCTTCGGTACCTGGAGCGCGGACGTGCTCGAACGCGCGGACCCCGACTTTCATCGGCCGAATTTCTGCGGGCGCGTGCTGGGCGCGCGGTGGAACGATACGTGACGGCGCCGGCCCGGCGTGCGGCAGCCGGACCCACGGCCGGCCGCGGCGCGCCGCCGCGCCCCGCATGCGCGGGTCAGGCGGGCGATTGCGCCGCGTCGTGCCGCGCGTAGTCGACGTAGCCGGCGCGCTCGCCGCCGTACCAGCCGATCGACTTCGGCTGCGCGAGCGGTGCGCGGGCCGCGATGCGCTCGACCAGATCCGGGTTCGCGATATACGCGCGGGCAAACGCGACGAGATCGGCGTCGCCCGCGTCGATCAGTGCGCTCGCCGCCTCCGGTGAAATGCCGCCGTTGACGATCAGCGTGCCGTGGAACGACCGGCGCGCGTGCTCGACGATGCGCGGCAGATCGGGTTCGCCGCTCCAGCCGTTGGTGTCGGCCGCGTGCAGATAGGCGACGCCCGCCGCGTCGAGCATCCGGCCGACGTACGCGAGCGTCGCGTCCGGATCGGCGTCGCGCACGTTGTTGTATTTCGCGTACGGCGAGATGCGCACGCCGACGCGACTCAGCGGCATCACGCCGCCGACCGCGTCGACGATTTCTTCCAGAAAGCGCGCGCGGTTCGCGACCGATCCGCCGTAGCGATCGTCGCGGCGATTCAGCGTCGACGACAGGAACTGGTGCGGCAGGTAGCCGTTGGCGGCGTGGATCTCGACGCCGTCGAAGCCCGCGGCCATCGCGCGTGCCGCGGCCTGCCGGAATTCGTCGACGGTCGCGACGACTTCATCGGTCGTCATCGCGCGCGACGGCGTCGCATGAATCTTCGTGTAGTAGCCGTTCTGCAGCTGCGCCCAGACCTGCAACTGTTCGAGGTCGTCGTTCACGCCGGACGGCGACAGCGGCGCGGCGCCGCCGAGCAGCGTCAGCGAGCTGACGCGCCCGCCATGCCACAGCTGCGCGAAGATGCGCCCGTCGTTCGCATGGACGGCATCGGTGACGATTTTCCAGGCGGCGGCCTGCGCATCGTCGACGAGGCCCGGCGTCAGCTCGAATGCCGCGGAGGCCCGGCTGACGTTGGTGGCTTCGGTCACGATCAGGCCGGCCGACGCGCGCTGCGCGTAGTACTCGGCCATCAGTTCGGTGGGCAGCCCGCGCGACGGCGCGCGCGAGCGCGTCATCGGCCCCATCACGACGCGGTTCGGCAGCGCGAGGCCGCGCAGATCGTAAGCACTGAGCAGGGAAGACATGATGGACTCCTGTGGTTCGACGGGGAGCGGGGCGGCGGCGCGCCCCGCGAACGGATCGATTCGGCGTGTGACGGCGGGTCAACCCGCGGCGTGGCGTTGCGCGTGCGGCCGGCCGACGAGCAGGTAGTGCGCGAGCGCGACGATCGGGAACGCGCCGGCCACCGCGGCGACGAGCGGCCAGCCGCCATGCTCGTACAGCGGGCTCGCGAGCGCGGAGCCGACGGCGCCGCCGACGAAGATGCTCGTCATGTACAGCGCATTCAGCCGGTTGCGGCTTGCCGCGTGCAGCGCATAGATCTCGCGCTGGCCGAGCACCATGTTCATCTGCACCGCGAAGTCGAGCACGATGCCGGTGACGACGAGCCCGTACAGGCCGGTGCCGTGCACGAACCCGACCGCATACGCGAGCGCGCCGGCGACGAGCGCGATCAGCGTCGCGCGCACCGTATGGCCGGCATCCGCGAGGCGCCCGGCCACCGGCGCCGAGGTCGCGCCGATCGCGCCGACCAGCGCGAACAGGCCGATCGCCGATTGCGACAACCCGTAGTGACGCGTCAGCTCGACGGGCACGGCGGTCCAGAACAGGCTGAACGACGCGAACATCAGGCCCTGGTAGAACGCGCGGTGGCGCAATACCGGCATCGTGCGGACGAGGTGCAGCAGCGAGCCGATCAGTTCGAAATAGGTCGCGCGGTGATCGGGCTGGCGCGACGGAATCGTCAGCGCGAGCACGGCCGTGACGAGCGTCATCAGCACGGCCGCCGCCGCGAACACGAAGCGCCAGCCAAACGCGTCGGCCATGACGCTCGACAGCGGCCGCGCCAGCAGGATGCCGAGCAGCAGCCCGCTCATGATCGTGCCGACGACGCGGCCGCGCGAATGGTCCGGCGCGAGGTGCGCGGCGAGCGGCACGAGGATCTGCACGGCCACCGAGCTGAAGCCGATCAGCAGCGAAATCGCGAGAAAGAGCCCGGGCGTGCGTACGAGCGCCGCCGCCGCGAGGCTCGCGATCGACACGATGGCCGTCACGATCATCAGCTTGCGGTTTTCGAGCAGGTCGCCGAGCGGCACGATGAAGAACAGCCCGAGCGCGTAGCCGATCTGCGTCAGCGACACGATCAGGCTCGCCGTGTTGCCGGACATGTGCAGGCCCGGCGCGATGAGCTCGGTGATCGGCTGCGCGTAGTACAGGTTCGCGACGATCGCGCCGCAACCGAACGCGAACAGCAGGATCAGCCCCTGCGTGAGCTTGACGCCGTGCGCGGGCGGCGCGAGCGGTGTTGAATCCGTTGACATGGTCGACTCCTGGAAAAGGGAAGGGCCGGGCACCGGAGCGTCGCGCCGGCATGGAGCTCGCCTGGCCGCGATACGGTGCACCGCATTGCCGTCGATACTAGTGATCAATCGCTCAGGCCGGAATCGGGACGCCGCGCAATCGAGCGTTGCGCGGCACGCAAAGGTGCCGCGCCGCGCGGGTTCAGCCGCGTTTGCCCTGCAGCGTCGGAATCTGCTCGAACAGGCCCGCGAGCCAGTCGACGAACACCTTCAGCTTGACCGGGATGTGGCGATTGGGCGGATACAGCACCGAGATCGGCCGGGCCGGCGCGTTGAAATCGGTCAGCACCTCGCGCAGCCGGCCCGATTTCAGGTAAGGCTCGACGAGGTACAGCGACGTCTTGATCAGCCCGATGCCGGCGACGCCGCACTCGATGTAGTTGTCCGCGTCGTTGACGGCCACCGTGCCGCACATCTGCACGATGCGCGGCTCGCCGTCGACGACATAGTCCCACGGGCGCGGCCGCCCGGTGTCGGCCGAGATGTGACTGACCGCGACGTGCTGCGCGAGGTCGTCGACGGTCTGCGGCTCGCCGCACCGCGCGAAATAGGCAGGCGAGCCGCACGTACAGGTGGTCAGGCTGCCGATCCGCTTCGCGATCATGCCCGAATCGTCGAGCGCGCCGATGCGCACCACGCAGTCGACCCCTTCGCCGACGAGGTCGATCTGCCGGTCAGTCACGCCCAGTTCGAGCATGATGTCCGGATGGGCGTCGAGAAACGCCGGCAGCGCGGGCACCACGACCTGCTTCGCCATCGCGGGCGGCAGGTTCACCTTCAGCCGGCCGCGCGGCACGTTGCGGGCCTGCGAGACCGACGCCTCCATGTCGTCGATCTCGCGCAGCACCGCGACGGAACGTTCGTAGTAGGCCTGACCATCCTCGGTCAGCGAGATGCGCCGCGTGGTGCGGTTCAGCAGCCGGCAGCCGAGATGCTGCTCGAGTGCGCTCAGCAGCGCGGACACGCGCGGCGTGGTGAGGCCGGTCGTGTCGGAGGCGCGCGTGAAGCTGCCGGTTTCGACGATGCGCGTGAACACGCGCATCGAAAGCAAGGTATCCATCGTCGGAAGTTCTCCAGCCGGTCGGCATGCGGCGCCGGTGCGTGCCGGCGCCGTCTTGTCTCATGTCGGATATAGGGGGCGCGTAGCGGTGTGACCGACCCGCTAGGCGTCGATGCGCTTTCTCAGCGCGTCGCCGGCAAACGGCATTTCGCGCATGCGCTGCCCGGTCGCGTCGAAGATCGCGTTGGCCAGCGCGCCGGCGGTCGGCCCCATCGACGCCTCGGCCGCGCCGAGAAACGGCGCGCCGGGGCGATTGACCAGATGGACCTTCACGTTCTGCGGCACGGCCGAGAAGCGCAGGATCGGGTAGCTGCTCCAGTCGAAGCTGCGAATCCGTTCCGTGTCGTACTTCAGCGCCTCGTACAGCGTCCAGCTCGCGGCCTGCACGATGCCGCCCTCGATCTGGTTGCGGATGCCGTCCGGCGACACGATCTGGCCCGCGTCGACGGCGGCTTCCGCGTGTTCGAGCGTCACCTGGCCGGTTTCCGGCACGACCGACACCTCGACCGCGATCGCGACGTAGGCCATCAGGTTCTTGTACTTGCCGAACGCGAAGCCGACGCCGCGATTGCGCGCGCGCGGCGGCCGCGGCCAGCCGAAGTGCTTCGCGGCGAGCTGGATCACCTGCCGCGCGCGATGGTCTTCCATGTGACGCAGCCGGAACTCGACCGGATCGACGCCGGCCGCGTGCGCGAGCTCGTCCATGAAGCTCTCGATCGCCCAGACGTTCGTGTGCGCGCCGAGCGAGCGCATCGCGGACGTCTGCAGCGGCATCGTCGGCGAGAAGTTGTTGACGATGTGCTGGTTCGGCAGCGTATACAGCGGGATCGCGTTGCGGTCGCCGCCGCCCTCCGGCTGCAGCATCGGCGTCGACGGCGCGGGCACGAACGGCGGCTCGAGCATGCGCGCGGGCAGCAGCCGGCCGGCATTGACGATCCGCTCGTTGTGCGAACTGCTCCACAACGCATAGTTCCAGTCGACGATACGGCCGCCCGCATCGAGCGACGCGCTGACCTCGGTCACCATCGCGGGCGTGAAGTGATCCCACGTGTGTTCCTGTTCGCGCATCCATTGCACGCGAATCGGCTTGCCCGGCATCGCGGCGGCGATCAGCGCGGCGTGCGCGGCCGCGTCGTCCGCCGCGTTGTGGCCGTAGCAGCCGGAGCCCTCGGTATGAATGCAGCGCACGCTCGCCTTCGGCATCGACAGCATCTCCGCGAGCGCGTCGCGCAGCGGGTAGACGCCTTGCGAGTGGGTCCACACCGTCATCATCCCGTTCTCGATATGCGCGACCGAACACGACGGCCCGATCGACCCGTGCAGCAGGTAGTTCTTCAGGAACGTCGCGTTCAGCGTCTTCACGGCCGGCGCGGTGGCCGCATGCGTGTTCGCGATCTCGATGCGCTGCGTCGAGATCCGTTTCAGGTCCGCGTGCACGGTGCCGCGCTCGGGCAGCTTGCGCCCCGGCGACCAGCGGCAGCCGGCGGCGAGCGCGCGCTGCGCGACCACCGCCTGCCACTCGCCCTGCGCGACCACCGCGAGCATGCTGCCGTTGCGCACGATCCGCACGACGCCGGGCAGCTTCAGGATCGCGGCTTCGTCGAACGACAGCAGCGTCGCGTCGTACACCGGCGGCATCACGACGCGTGCGTGCAGCATGCCGGGCAACTGCATGTCCTGCACGTAGCTGACGCCGCCCGTGACCTTGTTCGGGATGTCGACGCGCGGCAGCGACGTGCCGATCACGGCGAACGTCGCCGGGTTCTTCAACGGTGACGTGGGCGCGGCATTGCGATGCAGGTCGACCGTGCGGATCGCGTCGCCGTAGGTCATCGTGCGGCCGTCGGGCGCCTTGATCACCGCGTCGGCGGTCGTCAGCACGCCGGGATCGACGCCGAAGCGTTTCGCCGCGCCTTCCACCAGCAGCGCGCGCACTTGCGCGGTCGCGTTCAGCAGCGCGGAGCCGCTGTCGGCCATCGTGTGGCTGCCGGCGGTCAATCCTTCGTCCGGCGACGCGCCGGTGTCGGCGGTCAGGAACGTGATCAGCGACGGCTTCATGTCGAGTTCCTCGGCGGCCACCTGCAGCAGCGCGGTGCGCACGCCGGTGCCGAGCTCGACCTTGCCGGTAAACACGGTGACCTTGCCGTCGGGCGCGATCTTGACCCACGCGTCGAGCAGCGGATTGGTCTTCAGGCTGCCCGCGAGCGCCTGGGTGGCCTTCGCCACGTGCACGGCCGCGCCTTCGTCGGCGATCACCAGCTGCGCGGCCGCGCGCGACGCGGGCGCGAGACTGAACGCGACGAACAGCGCGCCGGAGACGATGAAGTGCCGGCGGCCTTCGTCGATGTCGTCGTGGGAATTCATCACAGCCCCTTGCTGATCGTGACGGGAGCGGAAGCGGGCTCGGGGGCCGGCAGCCCCGCGACCGAGCGCACCGCCGCGAGAATCCGCATATGCGTGCCGCAGCGGCACAGGTTCGGTTCCATGTGCGTGCGCAGCTCCTGTTCGGTCGGCTTCGGATTGCGTTCGAGCAGCGCCTGCGCGCGCATGATCATCCCGGCGATGCAGTAGCCGCACTGCGCGGCCTGGTGCTCGATGAACGCGCGTTGCAGCGGGCCCGGATGCTCGGCGGTGCCGAGGCTTTCGATGGTGCGCACGCTGCGCGCGCCGACCGCGGCCACCGGCATCAGGCACGAGAAGGTCGGCTTGCCGTCGACGATCACGGTGCAGGCGCCGCATTGACCGAGGCCACAGCCGAACTTCGCGCCATGCAGGTGCAGGTCGTTGCGCAGCGCGTACAGCAGCGGCGTGGAAGGATCGATGTCCAGCGTGTGCCGCACGCCGTTGACGGTGAGGGTAATCATCGTGCGGTGTCCTCTTTTCTGAGCTTCGCGGCCATCGCGTCGACGCCGGACCACGCGGGACGATCGGTATAGGTCTCGCGCACGTACGCGGCGAGATCGGCGATCTGCGCGTCGTCGTACTGGTCGATGAACGACGGCATGTAATTCAGCGTGTCCTCGCCGTGCCAGCCGATGCCGTTGAACATCATCTGGATCGCGTTGCGCGGCGTATCGGCGTTGACCGCCGTGCTGAACGAAAGCGTCGGCCGCTCGCCGATCGACTGCATCGGCGCGGCCGGCCCGTGGCACTGCGCGCACGACGCCTGGAACAGCGTCGCGCCGCGTTGCGCGGCCGGCGTCGTCGCGGTGTGTTCGCCAGCGGCCGTTGCCGTGGCCGCTCGCGCGTTCGCCGGCTTCTGGATCGACAGGATGTAGGTGGCGATCGCCTCGACGTCCTCCACCGGCACCGTCGCGAGGTCGCGCGTGACCGGCAGCATCGGCCCGGCCGCCGCGCCGTGCTCGCTCGCGCGGCCGGTGCGCAGGTAGGTGACGAGCTGCGCCTGCGTCCATGGGCGCGCGGCCTGGCCGAGCGCATTGAGCGGCGGCGCTTCCCAGCCGTCGACGATGCCGCCGTCGAACGCGCGGCCGCGCTGCTCGCCGCCGATCGCATTCAGCGGCGAATGGCACGACGCGCAGTGGCCGAGCCCGTCGACGAGCATCCTGCCGCGGTTCCATTGCGCGGACTGCGCGGGGTCCAGCTGATACGCGCCTTCGCGCAGGAACAGCACGTTCCAGAACGCGACCAGCGGGCGGAAGTTCAGCGGAAAGATCAGGTCGTTGGCGGGCGCCTTCGCACGTACCGGTTCACGCGTCATCAGGTACGCGTACGCGGCGGCGATGTCGTCGTCCGACATCCGCGTGAAATGAATGTACGGAAACGCCGGGTAGAGCGGCTGGCCGTTACGTCCGATGCCGGTGCGCAGCGCTCGCGCGAACGCATCGCGCGACCAGCGGCCGATGCCCGTTTCGGCGTCCGGCGTGATGTTGGTCGCGTAGATCGTGCCGAATGGCGTCGCGAGCGGCAGCCCGCCCGCGAACGGCTTGCCGTCCTTCGCGGTGTGGCATACGACGCAGTCGCCGAGTGCGACGACGCGTGCGCCGGCGCGCACCAGTTGCGGATCGAACGAAGCCGGGGCGGGCGGATCGATCGGCGCGATCGACGGCCGCACCATGATGCCGATCGCGACCGCGAGGCCGACGACCGCGATGCCGGCCGCGCCGAACCAGAGTCGTTTGTGCTTCATGCGCGCTCCGGGCGACGCGGTGCGCCGCAAGTGATGCGAGGCGCGGCGACACCGGACGATGCGGGTCGGCCGTGCGGGGTCGTCCGATGCGGCCGCGCGCGTGTTGCCGAGCGGCGGTGATTGGCGGTGGGGATCAAGTTGTCACTCCAGCAGTCGATAACGGGCGCACGCGCCGTTCTGCGCGGCAGCGCATCAAGGCGGCGCATGAAAGCAGCTCATGAAGGCAGTCTACGCAGAGGCCGCTTCCATTGCCTGAAGCGGCGCTGAAACGTTCTGAACGGTGTCCGGCCCCGGATCAGCCGGGGGCTCGGCGCCGGGGCGGACGACGTGCGCGTTACGTCACGACCACCCCGCACGTCGCGTTACGACGGAATCTCGCCCGCGACGACTTCGTCCGCGTAGCACCAGATCCAGCGCTCGCCGGGCTCGATCGAGCGGACGAGCCGGTGGCCGGTGTCGTGGAAATGCCGGCTCGCGTGGCGATTCGGCGACGAGTCGCAGCAGCCGACGTGCCCGCAGATCAGGCACATCCGCAAATGCACCCAGCGGCTGCCCGATCTGATGCATTCCTCGCAGTAGTCCTTGTCAGTGTCGAACACGCGTGCTTCGTCGAGATGCGTACAGGCGTTGGCCATCTTGCGCTCCGATGCCGGCGCGGGGGCGACGCTTGCGGCGCGGCCGGCACGAGGCCGCAAGCGGGACGGATACGCGACATTGTGCGGCGTCGCGGCGCGGCCGGACCTTAATTGTCATGAAGCGGCCCGCGCGGCGCGTGCCGGCGGCGTACAGTCGCGGATGCGTCCGGCCGCGGCACCGCCGCACCGGCCGAACCGCATTCGACATCGACATCATCGGGAGGTGCTCATGGAGCAACCGCAACACGTGCGGATCGTCGGCCTGCCGCGCAGCAGGGACGCGTATGCGATCCGCGATTTCCTGCAGCGGCGCATGATCGCGTACGACTGGTGCGAGCTGGCGTCCGACGCCGACTGCGCGCAGGTGCTCGGCATCGCGCCGCTGCGCGACATCCGGCTGCCGGTCGTGATCTTTCCGGACGGCTCGCGCCTGTACCAGCCGACGCTGGCCGAGATCGCCGCGCGGCTCGGCTGGGTCGCGCGGCCGCGCTTCGTCGAATACGACGTGTCGATCTACGGCGCGGGGCCGGCCGGGCTGTCGGCGTCGGTCTACGCGGCGTCCGAAGGGCTGCGTGCGGTCGTGATCGAGCGCGGTGCGATCGGCGGGCAGGCCGGCACGAGTTCGCTGATCGAGAACTACATGGGGTTTCCCGACGGCATTCCGGGCGCGGAGCTTGCCGAACGCGCGCGCGAGCAGGCGGTGAAGTTCGGCGTCGAGCTGCTGACGATGCGCGAGGGCGTGCATGCGACGTTCGTCGACGGCAAGATTCGTGTCGAGCTCGCCGACGGGTCGATCCTGATCGCCCGCGCGAACATCTGCGCGACCGGCATCGAATATCGCAGCCTCGGGCTGCCGGAAGAACCGGCGTTTCTCAACGCGGGGCTGTTCTACGGCGCCGGGTCGAGCGAAGCGCCGATGTGCGCGGGCGAGCAGGTGTTCATCGTCGGCGGCGGCAATTCGGCCGGCCAGGCCGCAATGAATTTCTCGCGGCATGCGCGTCAGGTGACGATGCTCGTGCGCGGCGCGTCGCTCGCCGACACGCTGTCGCGCTACCTGATCGACCGGATCGAGCGCACGCCGAACATCGAGGTCCGCTACGGGTCGAGCGTCGCCGCGCTGCACGGCGACGGCTGGCTCGACGCGATCGAGCTTCGCTCGGCGGACGGCACGCGCGAACGGCTGCCGGCCACGCGCCTGTTCGTGTGCATCGGCGGCGCGCCGAATACCGACTGGGCGAAGGACACCGACATCATTCGCAATCCGGACGGTTATCTCGTCACCGGCGGCGACTTGTACGACTGTCCGGCGTTCGAGCGCGTGTGGCCGCTCGAGCGCCGGCCGTACCACCTGGAAACCAGCGTGCCGGGATCGTTCGCGGCGGGCGACGTGCGATCGGGATCGGTCAAGCGCGTCGCGTCGGCGGTCGGCGAAGGCGCGATGGCCGTGACCTTCGTGCACCGGTTTCTCAGCGAGGATGCGCATCGGCTCGCGCGCGCGTGACGCGCTCGCGGGCCGTTCGATGCGTTCATCGCGCGTCGGCTTGCGTTGCGTCGCGCAACCCGCCCCGGCCGGCGCGCGCCGGCGGCGTCCACCCGCCGCCCAACGCACGCACGAGGCTCACCGTCGCGACGGCCAGCGCCTGCCGGCTGTGAATCAGCTGGCGCCGCGCATTCAGTGCGTCGCGATCGGCGTCGATCACTTCCAGGTAGCTGACGTAACCGTGCGCGTAGCGGCTCAGCGACAGCCGCGCCGCCGCGTCCGTCGCGCGCGCCGCGCTGTCGTAGCGCACGATCCGCTCCTTTTGCGCGGCGATGTCGTTGAGCGCATCCTGCACGTCGCGCAACGCACCGATCGCGGTCGCGCGGTAGTTGGCGTCGGCGACGTTCGTGCCGGCTCGCGCGGCGGCCACCGCGGCATCGCGCTTGCCGCCGTCGAACAGCGTCAGCGCGACGTTCGCGCCGAGACTCCACAGCGAGCTGTTGCGGTCGAGAAACGAGCGCAGGTCGCGGGTGGCGAAACCGCCGTCGGCGGTCAGCGTCAGCGTCGGCAGCCACGCGGTGCGCGCGATGCCCAGTTCGAGCGACGCCGCATCGGCGCGCCGTGCCGCCGCGAATACGTCCGGGCGTTGGGCGAGCAGCGCGGACGGCAGCCCGGCCGGCACCTCCGGCACCTGCACGGGCACGGCGCCCGTGCCGACGTCGAACGCGGTCGGCGACACGCCGGTCAGCACCGCGAGGGCGTCGACGAGGTTCTCGCGCAGCCGGCGGCTCTCCGCGAGATCGGCATGCGCGGTATCGAGATCGGCCGACGCGCGCAGCCCGTCGAGATCGCTCGCCGCGCCGGCCCGCACGCGGGCGGCGATCACGTCGAGCGCGGTGCGCCGCAGCCCGATCGCGCGCGTGAGCGTCACGAGATCGTCGTCGACGTAGCGCAGCGTCAGGTAGTCGACGGCCACTTCGGTCGCCACCCGCAGACGCACCGCATCGCGATCGGCCGCCGCCTGCAGCAGGTTCTGTTCGCCGACGTCGGCATCGCCGCGCAAGCGGCCCCATAGATCGACTTCGTAGCTCGCGGCGACGGGCACCGACCAGTTGTGCATCGTGCGCTTCGGCAGCGCGTTGTCGACCGTGCCGGACACCCGCGTGCGGCTGAACGACGGGTCGACGCGCACGGTCGGCGCCAGCGCGGCTTCGCGCACGCCGAGCAGCGCCTGCGCCTGGTCGACGCGCGCGGCCGCCGCGCGGATGTCGAGGTTGTGCGCGAGTGCGGTGTCGACGAGGCGGCCGAGTTGCGGGTCACCGAACCACGCGGGCCACGCGGCGAGCGACGGCGCGCGCGCATCGGTCGCCGGATCGGCATGGCGGAACCGGTCGGTTTCGATCGGGACGGGCGCGAGCGGCTGCGGCGCGATCGAGCACGCGGCCAGCACGCTCGCGGCGAGTAGGGCGAAGACGCGCGTCATCGCGATTCGCGGCCGGGCTGCAGCGTGACGACGACCGACAGCCCGGGCCGGATGCGCGGCTCCGTCGCGGCCGGGCCGTCGAGCAGGATCTTCACGGGGACGCGCTGCGTGACCTTCGTGAAATTGCCGGTCGCGTTGTCGGGCGGCAGCAGCGCGAACTGCGCGCCGGTCGCGGGCGACAGGCTGTCGATGCGGCCGGTGAACGCGCGCTGCGGCAGCGCATCGAAGCGCAGTTGCACGGCGTCGCCGGCGCGCACGTGCCGTAGCTGCGTCTCGCGGAAATTGGCGACGATCCACGGATGCGGCTCGACCAGCGTGAGCAGCGCCTGGCCGGGCGCGACATGCTCGCCGGTCTCGACGGTCTTCTTGCCGACGTAGCCGTCCGACGGTGCGACGACCGCCGTGTAGCCGAGTTGCAGCAGCGCGTCGTGCAACTCGGCGTCGTTCTGGCTCGACGCGGCCTCGGCGGCCTGAGCGGCGGCGAGCGCGCTGCGCCGTTGCGCATCGGCCGTCGCGACGCGCGCGCGGGCCGACTTGCGGGCGGCATCGGCCGCATCGAATTCCTGCTTCGACAAGCCGCGCGGCGTCTCGCGAGTCAGTTCGCGGGCACGGGCGTAATCGAGTTCGGCCTTTTCGGCATCGGCGTGCGCCGACACGAGTGCCGCGTCCGCCTGCTCGATCAGCGCGCGTGCGCGGCTCGCATCGGCATGCGCCTGGGCGACGCGGGCGCGCTGCGCCGCGACGCGCACGTCGAAGTCGCGCCGGTCGATCTGCACGAGCGCGTCGCCCGCGTGCACGAACTGGTTGTCGTCGACGAGCACACGCTCGACCGTGCCGGCGACGCGCGGCGAGATCACGTGCAGGTGGCCGGTCACGTACGCGTCGTCGGTGCCGCGATCGCGTGCGTCGAACTCGTACACGAGCAAGGCGACGAGCAGCAGCGCGATCACGGCGATCGCGACGATGGCCGGCCGCCGGGAACGCGCGGGCACGGCGGGCGACGGTGCGGGAGAGGGTGGGGTCATGATCGACGAACTCCATCGTACGGGCAGGATTCGACGCACCGCGTTATGCTTGCGCCAGCTTGACAGGCGGGAGCCGCTCGACGATGAACACGACGTTCGCCACCGGCAGTGCCGTGCCGGCGCCGGCCGCAGGCCCGGCCTCCGACATTCCGACGTTTCGGTCGATCGCCGCGATCGCGGCCGTGCTGCTCGGCGCGATCATCGCGACGCTGACGTCGCGCATCACGTCGCTCGGGCTGGCCGACGTGCGCGGCGCGCTCGGGATCGGCTTCGACGAAGGCGCGTGGATCAACACCGCGTTCACCGCGTCGCAGATGTTCGTCGGGCCGCTCGCGATCGCGGCGGCCTTCATGTTCGGCACGCGCCGCGTGCTGGTCGCGGGCGCCGTGGTGTTTCTCGGCGCGGAAACCGTGCTGCCGCTGTGCACGCAATTCGGCGTGTTCATCGTGTGCCAGGCGATCGCGGGGCTCGCGTCCGGCGTGTTCGTGCCGCTGACGGTCGGCTTCGTCGTGCGCACGCTGCCGCCGCGGCTGATTCCGTTCGGCATCGCCGCGTATGCGATGAATCTCGAGATGTCGCTGAACCTGTCGGCCACGCTCGAAGGCTGGTACAGCGAACATTTGAGCTGGCGCTGGCTGTTCTGGCAGAACGCGGCGCTGACCGTGCCGTTCATCGCGTGCCTGATGCTGTCGCTCGCCGACGAGCCGATCAAGCGCTTCGCGTCGGGCATCGATGCGCGCGGGATGCTGCTCGGCGCGGGCGGGTTCGCGTGCCTGTGCGTCGCGCTCGATCAGGGCGAGCGGCTGTTCTGGCTGCAGTCGCCGCTGATCGTCGCGCTGCTGGTGGCCGGCATCCTGATGATCGCCGCGTTCCTGATCCACGAACTCGCGTCGCCGCGCGCCGGGCTCGATCTCGGCTACCTCGCGCGGCCCAATATCGCGCTGCTGATCGTGCTCGTCGGCCTCGTGCGTTTCACCGTGCTCAACACGAGCTTCATCCCGTCGCTGTTCCTCGCGAGTACGTACGGGCTGCGCCCGCTGCAGATCGGCGATACGCTGCGCTGGATCGCGATCCCGCAACTGCTGTTCGCGCCGTGCGTCGCGCTGCTGCTGCAGCGGGTCGATCCGCGCCGGCTGATCGTCGCCGGCTTCGCGATGGTGGCGATCGCGTTCGCGCTGGGCTCGCGGCTCACGCCGGTGTGGGCCGAGCCCGACTTCATTCCGTCGCAGTTGCTGCAGGCGCTCGGTCAGACGATGGCGCTCACGTCGGTCATCTTCTTCTTCGGCAAGCACGTGACGGCCGAGCATGCGTTGACGTTCGGCGCGGTCGTGCAGGCGACGCGCCTGCTGAGCGGGCAGCTCGGCACGACGTCGATCGCGGTGATTCAGCGGATCAGGGAGGCTACCCATTCGAATCTCGTCGGTCTGCATGTGTCGCTGTCGGATCCCGAAACGCTCGAACGGCTGCGGGCCGGCGCGGCGTCGCTGGTCGCGCATGGCGCCACGTTCGCGACCGGCAACCAGGCGGCCTATGCGCTCGTCGATCGCGCGGTGCGCGTGCAGGCCACGACGCTCGCGCTGGCCGACAACTTCCGGGTGGCGATGGCGTTCGCGCTCGCCGGCGCGCTGCTCGGCATCCTGTTGCGCCCGGTGCGGGCGCCGTAAGTGTGGCACCGGGTGGTCTGAAATTTCCTGAAAAGTCCTGAACGGCGCGTCCGTCGCGTCCGTCGCGGCAGCATGCGCGCCGCCGCGACGGACCGCGTGCTTACGCCTGCAGGAACGCAAGCAGCTCGGCGTTGATGCGATCGGCGTTCACGACGCACATGCCGTGCGAGCCGCCTTCGATCACCTTCAGCACCGCGTGCTTGACGATCTTCGACGACAGCCGGGCCGAATCGTCGATCGGCACGATCTGGTCGTCGTCGCCGTGCAGCACGAGCGTCGGCACGTCGATCTTCTTCAGGTCGTCGGTGTAGTCGACTTCCGAGAACTCCTTCACGCACAGGTACTGGCCGTGGATGCCGCCCATCATGCCCTGCGACCAGAATGCGTCGATCGTGCCCTGCGACACCTTCGCGTTCGGCCGGTTGAAGCCAAAGAACGGCACGGCGAGATCCTTGTAGAACTGCGAGCGGTTCTCCGCGACGTTCTTGCGGATGCCGTCGAATACTTCCATCGGCAAGCCGCCGGGATTGGTCGGCGACTTCACCATCTGCGGCGGCACCGCGCCGATCAGCACCGCCTTCGCCACGCGCTTCGTGCCATGGCGGCCGATGTAGCGCGCGACTTCGCCGCCGCCGGTGGAGTGGCCGACGAGCGCGGCTTCGCGCACGTCGAGCGCGTCGAGCAGCGCGGCGAGATCGTCCGCGTACGTGTTCATGTCGTTGCCGCGCGACGGCTGGCCCGAACGGCCGTGGCCGCGGCGGTCGTGCGCGATCACGCGATAGCCGTGCTGCACGAGGAACAGCATCTGCGCGTCCCACGCGTCCGCGCACAGCGGCCAGCCGTGCGAGAACACGACCGGGCGGCCGCTGCCCCAATCCTTGAAGTAGATCTGCGTGCCGTCCTTGGTGGTGATCGTGTTCATCGTGTGCGCTCCTGAGTGGGCCGAAGAGGGGCTGTGGGACGGCGTGCCGGCCGCGGCCGCCATGGCGGGCAGCGCGGCTGCGGCAACGGCCGTCGCGCCGGCGAGCAACATGTCGCGGCGGCGGGCCGACGAAACGGCGTCGGTCTGTTCGGGATGCATCTGGACTCCTGAGGTATGCGGCGGCGAGGCCGCACGGGATGGTGGATCGGTGGCGGCTGGTCGCGGCCATCCCGCCCGGCAGCCGGCCGGCGTGCGCCGTCGCGCGTCGATGGTGGCGCGCGGACGAACGAATGCCGTCGGGAGCGTAATCCGGCGCGGTGCGCGCCGTACTGAAATCCGGCTGAATTCTCTTGAACGCCGCGGCGCCCCAACGGATTTGCCGCACTGCAGAAAAATTAAGGCCGCGACCGGGACTCTTCAGCGAACGGCGGCTATCGTCAGCATCGGGTCATCGGCACACGTCGCGCGCCACGCGAACGGGGCCGACCGGCCCGCGCCGCCCGTCACCTGCCTGGATAAGCCGCCATGGACGCCTTCAATCGCTGGGAGCACATGATCACGTCGCTCGGACCGCTACCCGCCACGGGCGTCCGGATGCCGCCGCTGCCGCGCACGCGAGAGGCGGACGGCTCGCGTCGCCCGCATCGGGACGATGCGCCGGTGCCGTCGAGCGGCGACGTGCGCCGCCGCAGCGCGATCGTCGCCGTCGAGCGGCAGACCGATTCGTCGATGCTGGTGTCGTGGAGCGATCCGACGCGCTGCCGCTACGACGAACAACGCTGGATCAGCGCGAAGGCGCGCCGGCTGGCGCGCTGCGCGCTCACCGGGCAACCGATCCGGGTCGGCGACGCGATCTACAAACCCCAGTGGCGCGGCGAGAAACGCCCCGCGAACTGCCGCGAGATGGTGCTCGCGACGGCGCTCGAGCAGTTCGTCGCCCAGCAGTCCCGGGCATGACGCGCCGCGCCGCACGCTTCGGCCGCGTCCGTGGGCGCGGCTTCCCTACTCGAAAGGAACCTTCATGAGCACGTTCACCACCCGCGACGGCGTGTCGATTCACTACAAGGACTGGGGCAGCGGCCGCCCGGTCGTGTTCATTCACGGCTGGCCGCTGAATGCCGACATGTGGGACGTGCAGATGCATCACGTGGCGTCGCACGGCCTGCGCGGCATCGCGTACGACCGGCGCGGCTTCGGGCGGTCCGGCCAACCGTGGAGCGGCTACGACTACGACACACTGGCCGACGATCTCGCGACGCTGCTCGAGACGCTCGACCTGCATGACGTGACGCTCGTCGGCTTTTCGATGGGCGGCGGCGAGGTGGCGCGCTACATCGGCCGGCACGGCACGCGCCGCATCGCGAAGGCGGTGCTGATCGGCTCCGTGACGCCGCTCGTCGCGCGCCGCGACGATCATCCGGAAGGCGTGGACGTCGCGGTATTCGACGGCATTCGCGCCGGCATCGTGGCCGATCGCGCGGCGTTCTTCGACGGCTTCTGGCCGCTCTTTACCGGTTCGAACCGCGGCGGCTCGACGGTGTCGCGCGCGGCGCTCGGCTGGACCTCGGTGATGGCGCTGCAGGGCGGGCTGAAGGGCACGCTCGAGTGCGTTCGCGCGTTTTCCGAAACCGATTTCCGCGCCGACCTGCAACGGTTTGACGTGCCGACGCGCGTGATTCACGGCGACGACGACCAGACGGCGCCGCTCGCGCTGACCGGCGCCGCGACTGCGAAACGCGTGCCGAATGCGACGCTGAGCGTCTATGAAGGCGGCCCGCATGCGCTGTACCTGACGCATGCGGCCCGGCTGAACGACGAATTGCTGGCGTTCGCGCAGGGCTGAGCTCCGCGACGCCGACCGGCGGCGGCGCGATGCGCCGCCCGTTTCGCGCGGCGCATCGCGCCGGCCGCGCACGCAAATGAGCCGACGGATATTCGGCCGGCACGATAGAGGCGCCCGAAAATAAACCGGCCGTGCGAATCGAAAAGAAAATGCGCCGCATTTCTCCGCGCGAAAAATATTTCGTCTGATATATCGAAATCGAATTCATGGACGCATGCACGATTTGCACATGAAACGTGCGTGGTCTCGCCGTATTTCGGTGCCTGGGCGGTGCTCGGGCGCAAACAGCGCCGTGCGGCGGTATTTTTCGTCATTTCAAAAAATTCGAGCCGTTCATTCTGATAATTTGAATCATTCGACCATGCAAATACCGTAGCATTGATGCGGAACCGGCACCCGATTTCAGTGGGGCGCCGTTAAATGTCACCCTCAAGAAATTCTCATGATCCGGATTGGAACACTTCACGTTTTTCTCGACAGACGTGAAATTCGTTCGAACGGCAAGCTGCTGCGCATCGGCAGCCGCGCATTCGAAATTCTCGAGCTGTTGATTCGGGCGAACGGTGCGCTGGTATCGAAAGACGACATCATGCAGCGGGTATGGCCGCACACCGTGGTGGAGGAAAACAACCTGCAGGTGCACATCGCGTCGCTGCGCAAGGCGCTGGCCGGCGATCGCAACCTGATCGTGACGGTGCCGGGCCGCGGCTATCGGCTGGTCGCCGGGCAGGACGACGGCGACGCGCCCGTGCGCCCCGCGACGTGGCGGCCGTCCGCGGCGCCGAGCACGCTGTTCGGCCGCGAACAGACGGTCGCCGACGTGCTGGCCGCCCTGCAGGGCGCGCGCGTCGTGACGCTGGTCGGCGCGGGCGGCATCGGCAAGACGCGCGTCGCGATCGAAGCGGCGGCGCGCGCCGACGCACGCTTTCCGGAGGGCACCGTATTCGTTTCGCTCGCGACCGTCGCGTGTCCGCGCTTCGTGCCGGACGCGCTGGCCGGCGCGTTCGGCATCACGCAGCCGACCGGGTCGCTGACCCTCGACGCGGTGCTCGCCAGCGTCGCGCGTCGCCGGATGCTGCTCGTGCTCGACAATTGCGAGCACCTGCTCGACGCCGCCGCGCAAATCGCGAGCGCGCTCACCGATGCGGACGACGGGCTGTGCGTGCTCGCGACGAGCCGCGAATCGCTGCGCATCCACGGCGAGCGCGTGTGCCCGGTGCCGCCGCTCGACGTCCCCGACGAAGGCGCCGGCGATCGCGAGGCGATGAACGCCAGCGCGGTGCAGTTGTTCGCGGCGCGGGCACGCGCGGCCGATCCGCGTTTTCCGCTCGACGCGCGCAGCCTGGCGTTGATGGCGTCGGTCTGCCGTCGCCTCGACGGCCTGCCGCTCGCGATCGAGCTTGCGGCGGCCCGCGCCGCCGTGCTGGGCATCGACGTGCTGGCCGCCCATCTCGACGATCACTTTCGGCTGCTGACTGGCGGTTTTCGCACTGCGTTGCCGCGCCATCAGACGCTGCAGGCGATGTACGACTGGAGCTACCGGTTGCTCGGGGACGCCGAGCGCCTGCTGCTGCGATGGCTCGGCGTGTTTCGCGACGGCTTCTCGATCGAGGCCGTGCGCGAGGTCGTCGGCGCCAACGGGCTGGCCGGCGCCGATCTGCTCGATACGATCGCCGGCCTCGTGTCGAAATCGCTGGTGATCCTCGAGACCGCGCACGGCGTGCCGCGCTACCGGCTGCTGACGACCACGCGGGCCTACGCGCAACAGCAACTCGACAGTCACGGCGAGGTCGCGGCCGCGGCGCGCGCGCACGCGACCTACTTCCTCGCGTTGTTCCGGCGCGCGGCCCACGATGGCGACGCGCCGGGCAGTGGGCCGGATGGCGCGACCCGGCTCGATGCGGTCCGGCGCGAGCTCGGTAATCTGCGTGCCGCGCTCGACTGGGCATTTTCGGCGCAGGGCGACGCGGCGCTCGGCATCGCGCTTACGGCCGTCGCGGTGCCGTGCCTGTTCGATCTGTCGCTCGTCGACGAATGTCGTGAGCGCGCGCGCGTCGCGCTCGATGCGATGCGCGACGCGGATGCAACCGGGGTGTCCGACGATGCGCGCGTGCGGCTGCTGGCCGCGTATGCGGCGGCGCTCGCGCATACCGCAGGGTCGACGCAGGTCGTGCACGATGCGTGGTCGGAAGTGCACGCGCTCGGATTCGATGCGGCCGAGGCCGAACTGCCGTCGCGCGAGTCGTGATGCCGGCTTCGTGCGCGTCTCCTGTGTTTCAGAACGATTCAGCCCTGATACAGGACGGCGGCGGGCGGCGCGCGTAGATTGCCTGAACGGCGCGTGCCGACACCCCGTCGGCACGCGTGCGCATCGACCGCGTGCGCTCGCCGACGTCGCGCGATCCCGCTGAACGCCGGCGCGGCGAAACGCCCGGCGCACGCGTCGCCGCGCATCCCGCTCAACCGACGAACCGCGCATGAAACCTGACCAACCCGACCTTTCCCGGCACGCGACCGATCTCGGCCTGCTGTTCCTGCGCGTCGCCGCCAGCGTGCTGTTGCTCGTCGTGCACGGCTTGCCGAAGATCGTGCATTACACGGCCGAAGCCGCGGCCATCGAAGATCCGTTCCATCTCGGCCGCACGCTGTCGATCCTGTTCGCGATCTTCGCGGAGGTCGTGTGCCCGGTCTTCATGATCGTCGGTCTGTACCCGAGGCTGGCGGCGCTGCCGGTGATGATCGTCACGCTCGTCGCGCTGGTGTTCGTCCACCCCGACTGGCCGCTGCGCGATGCGCAGTTCGCGTGGATGCTGCTGATCCTGTTCGGCACGATCGCGATCGCGGGCGCCGGCCGCTACGTGTTGCCGCTGCCGCTGCCGGGCGTCATGCGCCGGCGCGCCTAGCCGCGGCCAGCGCGTCGGCGGCCCGCACGCCATGTGCCCGACGATTCCGTCCGCGCGGCGACGTACGTGCCGCCGCGTCCATCCTTTTGCGCGCCGCGCGTGCGTTCCGACATGTTGAATTTCTCCGATACGGCGCTCTACGGCGCGCCGATCGTGCTGGCCGATCTCGCCGCGTGGCGGCTGTTCGGGCGCGATCGCGCCGTGGCGCGCGCCATCCGGCGCTGTGCGGCGTTCGCCGCGCTGAGCGCGGTGCTGTTCGCGACCGGCGTGAGCCCGCTCGCCGTGCCCGCGTCGCTCGGCGGGCTCGACCGGATCGCGGTCCAGGCCGTCTGCATCGCCTGGTGGCTCCAGTGCGCGATCGTGTTCAGCCTGCTGCTCAACCATCTGCTGCTGCCGCATGCGTGGCGCAACCAGCGGCTGTTTCATGACATCGCCGAAGCCATCGTGTTCGGCGCGGCCGCGGTGGCCGCGCTCGGCTACGTGCTCGGCCTGCCGTTGAGCGGCCTGGTCGCGACCTCCGGCGCCGTGGCGGTGATACTCGGCCTCGCGCTCCAGAACACGCTGAACGACGTGTTCTCCGGGCTCGTGCTGAATACCACGCAACCGTTCCGGCTCGACGATACGGTCTCGATCGGCGAGCTCGAGGGGCGCATCGTCGAGAGCAACTGGCGTGCGACGAAGCTGATCGACAACCTCGGCAACCTGGTCGTCGTGCCGAACAGCACCGCGGCGCGCGCGACGATCGTGAATCTCAGCGAACCCGCGGGCCTGCACGGCGTGACGCTCGCGCTCGACCTCGATCCCGCGGTGCGGCCGGCGGTGGCCATCGGTGCGCTGGAGCGGGCCGCGGCGAGTTCGCTCGACGTGCTCGCGCGCCCCGCGCCGATCGCCGTCGTGAAGGCGTTCCGTGCGAATGCGATCCAGTACGAACTCGTCTGCTACGTCGACGCGCTGCAGAAGAAAATCAACGTGCGCAACGCGCTCTACGATCTCGCGCATCGGCATCTGGCCGCGGCGGGCGTCGCGTGGCGGCCGCTAGCAGGCTCTGCGCCGGCGTCCGTATCGACTTCGCCAGGGCAGCCGGTATCGCGTCGGCTGCTGCTGTTGCGCGCGGTCGAATTGTTCGCGCGCGTGGACGACGACGATCTGGCCGTGCTGGCTGATGCGCTGGTCGCGCGTTCGTTCGGCAAGGGCGACGTGATCTACGCGTCGAATGCGGAATCGCGCGTGCTGACGATCGTCGAATCGGGTGTCGCGGCGGTGTTCGTGCCGGGCGCGTCCGGCGATGTGGAAGTCCGGCGGATGGCGCCGGGCGATGCGATCGGGCAGTCCGTCGTGCTCGCCGGCACGCGGCTTCATGCGACCGTTCACGCGGTCACCGCGATGACCGTGCATCAGCTTCGCAGCGAGGATCTGTCGGCATTGATCGCGAGGAAGCCGGCGCTCGGCAGGCTGATGTGCGAGTCGCTCACCGACCATATCGCGACCGAGGAGCGGATGATGATTCCGCCGGTGGAGAAAGCGCACGCGGGGTTCAGCCTGATCGGCTGGCTCGAGAAGGAAATGAAGCGGCTGCACGATTCGCTCGGCTGACGTGCGGCCGGATCGCGAGGGCCGCCGGCGCGAGGGGATGGGCGTGCGCTTTCTTTCGCGGCGCGTGGCGCCGTGCCGGGGCGCTGCATGATGCGCGCGATGCCGGGCCGTCAGCCATCGACGGGCGGCCGGCGCGTGCGGTCCCGGCGTGCCGGCGGGCCGCGAACGGACGCGTCAGTCCGGCGTCGTGAAACGATCGACGAGATCGGGCTGGTCGAGTTGCTCGACCCACCAGTGCAGCGCGCGGCCCGCCTCGTCGCCGCGCCACGCGAGATAGCAGTGCGTGGTATCGCGCATGCCGGTCACCTGGCGCGCGACGAGCTTGCCGTCGGCGATCGCGCGCGCCGCGATGCATTCCGGCAGCGTGCCGACCGCGAGCCCTTCGCATTGCGCTTCCAGCTTCGCGGCCAGCGTCGGTACCGCGAGGTACGGCTGGCCCGCATCGATCGCGACCGACTGCGGCTGCAGTTCGCGCGACGTATCGCTGATCACCGCGCCGCGATACTGGACGACCGACGCCATCGACAGCGGTTCGGGCAGCGCGGCGAGCGGATGAGACGGCGCGACCGCGAACACGTGTTTCAGCGAGCCGATCGGCCGTGCGACGATGCCCGGCAATTCCGGCGGTTCGCCCGCCGCGCCGACGACGAGATCCGCCCGCCGCGAAATCAGCGCATCCCACGCGCCGCCGAGCACTTCGGTCGACAGCCGCAGCCGCGTGTCCATCCCGAGCGCGTAGAACCGGTGGACGTACGGCCACAGCGCGTCGAACGGCAGGATTTCGTCGATGCAGACGCGCACTTCCGTTTCCCAGCCCTGTTGCGCACGCAGCGCCTTCATTTCGAGCTGCTCGGCCGCACGCAGCAGGCGCCGGCCTTCCTCGACGACGATGCGGCCCGCATGCGTGAGCTTCGCGCGCCGTCCGCTGCGGTCGAACAGCGCCACGCCGAGATCGCTTTCGAGTTTCTGCACCAGGTAGGTGAGCGCGGACGGGACACGATGCAGCAGTTCCGCTGCTTCGGCAAAGGTGCCGGTGCGGTCGATCGCGTCCAGGGCTTCGAGCGCTTCGAATGACAGCTTCATCGCGAATTCCGGTAGGGGGTGGCTGGCGCATCATACCAGTGCGGGGTGCGGCGCGAGCAGCGTGCGTCGCCGCGATTTGCTAGAGTGATAAGCCTCGTCATTCATCTTCCCGCCTCGCCCCATGAGCGCCCCGCAGCCGGACACCGCATCGTCCGATTTCATCCCGGCCGACGTCAGGCAGACCGTCGTCACGCAAGCGTTGCCGAACGGGCAAATCGGTATCGTCCGGCTCAAGAGCTTGCGCAGGAACATGGGGCTGACCGCGCCCTATGAACTCGAGAATACGGACCTGATCGTGCTGCAGTTGCACCCGTTCGGCGAGCAGGATCTGTGGCTCGACGGCCGCCCCGCGCCGTTCGTTCCGTATGACGCGGGAACCGTGTCGATCTACGATCTCGACCGTCGCTGGGTGGCCGATCTCCAGGGTGCGTTCGATTGCCTGCATTTCCATCTACCGCGCCACACGCTCGAGGAAACGGTCGACGACCTCGGCGGCCGGCAGCGGCCGCAGCTTTATCTGCCGCCGCATCTGAGCACCCACGATTCGGTCATCCATGCGCTCGGACACGCGCTACTGCCCGCGCTGGCCCGGCCCGCTGAAGCGTCGCAGATCTTCATCGATCACGTGGGGCTGGCGTTTCAGGCGCACGTCGCGCATCGTTACGGCGGCGTCGGCGAACGGCGGGAAAGGTCGGACGGCAAGCTCACGCCGTCGCAGGCGCGCCGCGCGAAGGAGTTGCTGCTCGCGCACCTCGACGGCAACATCGGCCTGGCCGACGTGGCGAGCGCGTGCGGGCTGTCTCGCGGCCATTTCGTCAAGGCATTTCATCGAACGACCGGGCTGCCGCCGCATCGCTGGCTCATCGTGCAGCGCGTCGAACGGGCAAAGGAATGGATGCGCGACCCGAACATGCCGTTGAGCATGATCGCCGTTGCGTGCGGCTTCGCCGATCAGAGCCATTTCTCGCGCACCTTCACGCGCTTGACCGGTGTCACGCCTCGCCGGTGGCGCGCGGACCATACGTGATCGTCGCGACGCGGATGCGGGGCGCGGCATGACAATCGCGGCGACGTTCAGGCATGCAACTTGCGCGGCCGCACGGGCCGCACTACTTTGGAGAGATTTCCATGAAACGACGCTGGCCGCGACCACCGATGCTCGCGATGGGTGTGTTCGCAACGTTCGCGCTGCACGCAGCCGTTGCATCGGCTGCGCCCGAAGTCTCGATCAGCCGCGCCGATTACGGGACGACCGCGACCGGGCAGGCGGTGAGCCAGTACACGCTCGCGAACCGGCGCGGCGTGACGCTGAAAGTCATCACGTACGGCGGCATCGTGACCGCGCTCGACGTGCCCGACCGCACCGGCCACGCGGCCGACATCGTGCTCGGCTTCGATTCGCTGCGCGACTACGAGGCGCACAACGGCAACATCCATTTCGGCGCGCTGATCGGCCGGTATGCGAACCGCATCGCGGGCGGGCGTTTCACGCTCGACGGCAAGACGTGGAAGCTGCCGGTCAACGACGGGCCGAACACGCTGCACGGCGGCCCCGACAGTTTCGACGCGAAGGTCTGGACGGTCACCGGCACGCACAGCGACGCGACCGGTTCGAGCGTCACGCTGCGCTACGTGAGCCCCGACGGCGAGAACGGCTTCCCCGGCACGTTGACGACGGACGTGACCTACACGCTGACCGGCGACAACCAGATCCGCATCGACTACCGCGCCACGACGGACAAGGACACGGTCGTCAACCTGACCAACCACAGCTACTTCAATCTGGCCGGGCAGGCGGGCGGCAGCGTCGAACGGCAACTGATCGAGATCGCCGCATCGCGTTTCACGCCGACCGACGATACGTCGATTCCGACCGGGCAACTGGCGAGCGTTGCGGGCACGCCGATGGACCTGCGCCAGCTGACGCCGATCGGCGCGCATTTGCGCGATGCATATCCGCAGCTCGCGATCGCGCATGGCTACGACCAGAACTGGGTGCTCGACCAGGGCGGCCAGTCGGCGCCGGCGTTCGCCGCGCGCGCCTACGACCCGGCGTCGGGGCGTTTCCTCGAGCTGTACACGACGCAGCCGGGGCTGCAGTTCTATACGGCCAACGGGTTGAACGGCAGCGTCGCGGGCAAGGGCGGGACGGTCTACCGGCAAACCGATGCATTCGCGCTGGAAGCCGAGCATTTTCCCGATTCGCCGAATCATCCGGCCTTCCCGTCGACGGCGCTCAAGCCGGGCGAGACGCTGCACGAAGTGACGGTGTGGCGGGTGGGCGCGCGATAAACGGCGGCGGCGGCGTCGGCGGGCGCGCGGCGATCACACGTTGATCACGCCGCGCCCGAGTTCGATCACGCGCCCGCCGACGCCGATTTTGCCCGCGGCATCGACCGACAAGTGCAGCAGGCAGGGCCGGCCGACGGCTTCGCCTTGCTCGACCCGAAGCGCGGCCGGCAGATCGTGACTGGCGGCAAGCAGCCAGCCGCCGAGGTTCGCACAGGCCGAACCGGTGCCGGGATCTTCCGCCACGCCGCCGCCTTGCTTCACGAAGAAGTAGCGGGACACGACCGTCCCCGGGCGTGCGTCGTCGAACGCGAATACGTATGCGGTCCTGCGGCCGAGGCTGCTTGGCGGCCAGATGTCGACGCGCGCGCCGTCGGGCCGCGCGCGCCGCACGGCGGCCGGGTCCTTGAGCGCGACCAGCAACTGGTCGGCACCGGTATTGACCCACAGCGGCGGCGCGAGCAGATCGTCCTCGGTGAGCCCGAGCAGCGCCGCGACCTGCGCATCGGGCAACGTGCACGGCGCCGTGTTCGGCATGCCGGCGTGCGGCGCGATGAAGGTCCACACGTCGTCGCGCGCGGTGACGTCGACGACGCCGGCCTTGAATTCGAGCGACAGCGCATCGCCTGCCTCGAGCAGATCGCGCACGACGTGCGCGGTGCCGAGCGTCGGATGGCCCGCGAAAGCCATCTCGTAGCCCGGCGTGAAGATCCGCACGCGTGCATGTGCCCGATCGGACGGCAGCACGAAGGTCGTCTCGGACAGGTTGAACTGCACGGCCAGCGCTTGCATGGTCGCGTCGTCCATGCCGCGCGCATCGTCGAACACGCACAGCGGATTGCCGCCGAACGTCGCTTCGGCGAAGACGTTCAGCAGGCGAAAGGTGTATTGGGTCATCGATATCTCGTAGGGATCAGCCCTGCTTGTCGCGCGGTGCGAGCATCGCCTGCATGTCGGGATGCTTCAGCACTTTCCGGTATTCCGCCGGACCCATTGCGTCGATCAGTACGCGGCCGCTCACGTCGGCCTTGATGTACTCGACCGCGAGCAGCGCGATGACCGGATTGGTCGTCAGCGTCGCCTGGTCGGGCGACTGATCGCCGAATTCCGCGACCACTGCCTCGGTGTCGTCCGCGACCGCGACGGCCAGCCGCCGTCCCGAGAGCCGAAGTCGCGCGCTGGCGCCGCATTTGGCCATGTCGTAGTGACGCGGCCCGTCGAGCGTGCGCGTGCCGTAGATCGCCACGTGCGTATCGACGCCGCGCGCCGCGGCCGCTTCGAGCAGCGGTCCGAGATCGTCGATCTCTTCGTCCCAGACGCCCGCGAAGATTTCGGTTTTCGCGTGGTCGATCACGCGCGCGAAGGCGCTGACGATCGCCTCCCGCCCGCTCAACGACCAGACCAGCCCCGGCTCTTGGCGCACCGGCAGCCGGTCGAGCGCGCCCGCCGCCAGCTCGAGATCCGCGTTGAAGCGCGTGCGCAATTCTTCCAGCAGCGAGCGGTGCGGCACGGCGGCATAGCGGACCGGTTCGGAGCGGTTGACGAGCACCGCGCCGCGCGCCTCCAGGCGGCCGAGGGTCTCGTAGACCTTCGATGGCGGCATGCCGGCGCGCCGGCCGACTTCCGCCCCCGTCAACGCGGCTTGGCCGACGAGCGCCGCGTACGCCTGCGCCTCGTATTGCGTGAAGCCAAGCCGGATCAGGGACGTGATCAGTTCCGCGTTTTCGTTCATGTGGATGGATTCGGATGGCCGTGATCAGCATCACGGCGGTGCTTGATTAACTACCGGAGTAGTATAGAATCGATCTCACTTACTACCGAAGTAGTAAGTGAGATTTTCTAACCTTACCGAGGAGGATCATCAAGATGCGTCAACGGATCAGTACCGGCTCCCCGTGGGAGCCCAAGGTGGGCTATTCGCGTGCCGTGGTCGTCGACAACACGATCTACGTATCGGGGACGGCCGGCAAAGGCGACGACGTGTATGCGCAGACGCGCGATGCGTTGGCGACGCTCGGCAAGGTCCTCGCGGACAGCGGATTCGCGCTGTCGGATGTCGTCCAGAGCCGGCTGGTGGTCGCCGACTTCGACCATTGGGAGGACGCGGCACGGGCGCACGGCGAGACATACGGCGAGATCCGGCCGGCGTTCTCGCTGGTCCATGCGTTGCCGTTCGTCGATCCGGAGATTCGGGTCGAAATCGAGGCGATCGCGGTCCGGACCGTCGCATGACGGTCGCCGGCCCGCACGCGTATCTGTCCCGCACCGCGATCGCGATGCTCGCGCTCGCGGCGGGCGTCGCGATCGCCAACGGCTATGCGCTGCAGCCGTCGCTGTCGGCCATTGCCGGCGATTTCGGCGTGTCGGCCGCGCGGATGGCGACCCTCGCGTCCGTGACGATGCTCGGCTATCTGGCCGGCCTGGCGCTGCTGGTGCCGCTGGTCGACCGGGTCGGTCCACGCACGCTCGTTTCGGCGCAAATGGGCGTGCTCGCGGTGTTGCTCGCGTGCGCGTCGCTGTCGTCGACGCCGTTCGCGCTCGACGTCTGCTTCCTGCTGGTGGGGGCGGCCACGACGGTCGCGGCACAATGCAGCGCGGTCGTCGGCAAGCACGCGGAGCCGCAGCGGCGCGGCGGGGCAATGGGGGTGGTGTCCGCGGGCATTTCCGCCGGTATCCTGCTGAGCCGTTTCGTCGGCGGTGCGTTGTCGCAATGGTGCGGGTGGCGCGGTGCGCTGCTCGCCTTGGCCGGTTGCGTGGCGCTGGCGGCCGTCGGCAGTGGCGTGCTGCTGCCCGGCGGTCGCCCCGACGGGCGTTCCGGTCACGCAGCCACGATCGGCGCGATTCCGCGGCTGCTGCGCGACAGCGCTGCATTGAGGCGCCGCACCTGCGCCGGCATGCTGTGGTTCTTCGCGTTCAATCTGGTGTGGGTAGGGCTGGCGATCCGTCTGGCCGCGCCGCCGTACGGCATGGGGGCGGCCGAGATCGGCGCGTACAGTCTCGCCGGCGTGCTCGGCCTGGGCGTGACGCGCGTGGCCGGCAAGCTCACGGATCGCTTCGGCGATCGAGCGGTGATCGGCGGCGGGCTCGCCGTGGCCGCACTTTCCACGTTGTTGCTTGGCGTTGCGCTCGGTCATCCGGGCTGGCTGGGCGTCGGGCTGGCGTGGTTCGATGCCGGTTGTTTCGCCGCGCAGGTCGCGAACCAGGCCCGGGTCGTAGCGATTCAGCCCGTGCGGGCCGGGGCGTTGAACGCCGCGTACCTGACGCTGTACTACGCAGCCGGCGCGGGCGGCGCCGTGGCGGCAGGCATGCTCGTCGAACGGCTCGGGTGGGGCGCGATGATGCTCGTCGCGGCCGGTGCGGTGACGGCGGCCGCGTGGATCGGGGCATCCCGTGCGACGGTCGGTGCCGCGGGCGAACCGATGTCGGCCGGTTGAGCCGAGGAAATTGTCGTGTTCCCGTTCGCCGCGCTGGTGAATCGGATTTGCCGCGGCAAGACGCGGACGGCGAACGTGCGGGCGGTTGGTATTGGGCCGATCAGCCGCAGGACATCTGGGGCGTGACCGCGTTCATCCTGAAGTCGCTGGCCGGCCTCGCGCTCGATGCCGCGCGATGAACGCGTGCGTCGCGCGCCCGGTTCGGCGCACGTCAATGACGTCAATGCGACGACACGAACACCGCATCGTCGAATGCCTGCGGAATCGCGAAGCTCGCGCGCATGCGCTGCGTTTCCTTCGCCGGCGTCAAGCCGAACAGGCGCTTGAATTCCCGGCTGAACTGCGAGGGGCTCGTATAGCCGACCGCGTAGCCGGCCGCTTCCGCCGTCAGGTCCTGACGCACCATCAACAGCCGTGCCTGATGCAGGCGCGTCGACTTCAGGTACTGCATCGGCGACACCTGCGTGATCGCCTTGAAGTGGCTGTGAAAGCTCGGCACGCTCATGCCGGCTTCTTCGGCCAGTTGCGACACGTCGAGCGGCCGTGCGTAATCGGTATGAATCACGCGCAACGAGCGCCCGATCCGGCCGAATTGCCCGCGCATCGCCAGTGCGCTGCGCATCGCGTTGCCCTGCGCGCCGGTCAGCACGCGGAAATACAGCTCGCGAAGCAGCGCCGGGCCGAGCACCGCGGCGTCGAGCGGCCGCTGCATCGCCTCGACGAAACGCAGCACCGACGCATGCATCGCCTGATCCATCGGCGTCGACATCATGCTCTTCGGCGCCTGCACGGTTTCCGCGACGCCGGCTCGGTCGATCTGCGCGGCGAGTTCGGCGGCCAGCGTGAAATCGAGGTGCAGGTACAGCGCGAGCAGCGGGCGCTCGGGCGTCGCGTCGGTTTCCATGCTGAACGGCACGGGCACGGAGACGGCCAGGTAATGGTGCTCGTCGTACAAATAGCGCTCCCCGCCGAAGTACCCGCGCTTCGATCCCTGGCACACGATCACGATGCCCGGGTCGTACAGCACCGGCGTGCGCGACAGCGCGCGGTTCGAGCGCAGGATGCGCACGCTCGGCAGCGCGGTCAGGTTGTAGCCCTCGTCGGGCGCCAGCGTGCGCAACAGCGTCACTAGGCGCTTCCGGTCGCGCGGCGACAGTAACGAAGATCGGGTGGGGCCGGGCATGGTGCTCATAGTTTTGTGCAAGAAAATCAGCGGAATCGGGCTTATTCGGCGCAGTTCGTCAGACTAGTATGCACGCTTCAATCGACATTCGGGAGAAGCTCACATGGCATCCGGCAACATCATGCTCATTACCGGCGTCAGCAGCGGGTTCGGCCGTGCGCTGGCCCAGGAAGCGCTGGCCGCCGGTCACACGGTGGTCGGTACGGTGCGCGGCGCGCAGGCGGCGCGCGACTTCGAAGCGTTGTCTCCGCAGGCGGCCGTCGCGCGGGTGCTCGACGTGACCGACTTCGAGCGCATCGACGGCGTCGTCGCCGACATCGAGGCGAACGTCGGGCCCGTCGACGTGCTGGTGAACAACGCGGGTTACGGGCACGAAGGGATCATGGAGGAGGCGCCGCTCGACGAGATGCGCCGGCAGTTCGACGTGAACGTGTTCGGCGCGGTCGCGATGATGAAGGCCGTCGTGCCGTTCATGCGCGAACGCCGGCGCGGCTGCATCCTGAACATCACGTCGATGGGCGGGCACATCACGATGCCGGGCATCGCGTACTACTGCGGCAGCAAGTTCGCGCTGGAGGGCATTTCCGAGACGCTGGGCAAGGAGCTCGAACCGTTCGGCATCGCGGTGACGGCCGTTGCGCCGGGTTCGTTCCGCACCGACTGGGCCGGCCGCTCGATGGCGCGCACGCCGCGCTCGATCGCCGACTACGACGCGTTGTTCGATCCGATCCGCCGCGCGCGGGAGGAGAAAAGCGGCAAGCAGCCGGGCGACCCCGCGAAGGCCGCGCGGGCGATGCTCGCCGTGATCGCGGCGGACCATCCGCCCGCGCATCTGCTGCTCGGCAGCGACGCGCTGCGGCTCGTGCGGAACAAGCTGGCGGCGCTGGACGAAGAAATCCGCGCGTGGGAAGCCGTGACGGTGTCGACGGACGGCTGACGCGCGCGGCGTCGTTCGTTTCCTGCCGGTGGATGATCGGCCATCGCATTGCACGATGGCGTCGTGGTTTCACAATAATGGCCGATAATGGCAGCGGCCCGTTCGCCACGTTCATTCACCTCACAGGAGCATCGCGATGCCATACGTCACCACGAAGGACAACGTCGAGATTTTCTACAAGGATTGGGGTCCGAAAGACGCGCAGCCCATCGTGTTCCACCACGGCTGGCCGCTGTCCAGCGACGACTGGGATGCGCAACTGCTGTTCTTCGTTCAGCACGGCTATCGCGTGGTCGCGCACGACCGCCGCGGCCATGGCCGCTCGGCGCAGGTCTGGGACGGCCACGACATGGATCGTTACGCGGCCGACGCGTTCGCGGTCGTCGAAGCGCTCGACCTGCGCAATGCGGTGCATATCGGGCACTCGACCGGCGGCGGCGAAGTGGCGCGCTACGTTGCGAAGCACGGCGAGCCGGCCGGCCGCGTCGCGAAGGCCGTGCTGGTAAGCGCGGTGCCGCCGCTGATGCTGAAAACCGATTCGAACCCCGAAGGTTTGCCGCTCGAGGTGTTCGACGGCTTCCGCAAGGCGCTCGCCGACAACCGCGCGCAGTTCTTCCTCGACGTGCCGAGCGGCCCGTTCTACGGGTTCAACCGCGAAGGCGCGACCGTGCACCAGGGCGTGATCCGCAACTGGTGGCGGCAGGGGATGGAAGGTAGCGCGAAGGCGCATTACGACGGCATCAAGGCGTTTTCGGAAACGGACCAGACCGAGGACTTGAAGTCGATCTCCGTCCCGACGCTCGTGCTGCATGGCGAAGACGACCAGATCGTACCGATCGCGGATGCCGCGCTGAAATCGATCAAGCTGCTGAAGAACGGCACGCTAAAAACGTACCCGGGCTATTCGCACGGGATGCTGACGGTCAATGCCGACGTGCTCAACGCCGACCTGCTCGCGTTCGTGCGGGGCTGACGGTATCGGCGCCGGCCCGCCGCGGCGGGCGGCGCCATGATCGAAGGCAGGCGATCCGGCCGCGCGTGAAAAAGACGATCGCCCGCCGCGTGCTTCACCCCAAATCGACGAAGCGAACGCCCGGATGCGCGAGACGCGGCATCCGGCCGGCCAGGAACGCGTGCAACTCGCGTACCTGCGCGGCCTTGGCGGAATCTTCCGGCCATACGAGATAGTACGCATCGCCGGTGCTCACGGCCGTCTTGAACGGCAGCACGAGCTGCTTCTCGTCGATCGCCGTCGCGCACAGCGCGAGGTCGCCGATCGACATCCCGTGGCCGGCGATGGCCGCCGCGATGCCCTGTTCGAGCATGTCGAACACCTGCCCGCGCGTGATGTCCACATTCAGGTCGTGACCGCTGCCGTTGAGCCAGCGGCGCCAGTCGCGCCGGTCGGGTGACGGGTGGATCAACTCGCACGCGGCGGGATTCGCGCGTGCGACCGTGGCGGTGGCCCGCGAGCACACCGGAATCAGCCATTCGTCGAACAGCTTCACGCAATGCGTGCTTTCGCCGAACTTGCCTGCACCGAGCAGGATCGCGCAATCGTAGGATTCGCTGAAAAAATCGACGGTGTCGACATCCATCCACACGCTTGCGATCTGCACCTCGAACGCCGGCCGCGTGCCGCGGAAGGCGGCCAGTGCGTCGAGCAGCCAGCGCATCGTCAGCGTGGACGGCGCCTTGAGCCGCAGCACGTCGCGTTGCGTGCGGAACAGCATGCACGCTTCCTCGACCTGCCGGAACCCGCGCCTGAGCCCGGCCGCGAAGATGTGGGCTTCCGCCGTCACGGTCATTTTTGGCCCGTGCCGGACGAACAGCTTCCGGCCGAAGTAGGCCTCCAGTGTCTTCACGTGCTTGCTGACCGCGCTTTGCGTCAGGCTCAGTTCCTCGGCGGCCAGCGTGAACGAGCCGTTGCGCGCGGCGCTCTCGAACGCGCGGAGCGCATAGACGGGGGGAAGCGGTTTGGCCTTCATCGGTTTCGAGTATGAACAAGACTCATGTTATCAGGCAGGATTTTCCGTTTTCGATCGACAGGCCGGGCGCGTGATACTGCTCGTCACCGTGTTTTTCGCCACGTCGTGGCCCCCATGATGCCACCGTGACGGGCACGCCTGCCGACTCATCGAACAACTTTTTGTCATGACACTCCATTACCCGCTGCTGTTTGCCTATCTGGCCGCGATCGTGCTGCTCATCGCGACGCCCGGCCCGGTCGTCATGCTTGTCACCGGCACGGTTGCGCGGCGCGGGTTCCGTCAAGGCGTGCTGACTGCGGTGGGCGCGAATGCGGCGAGCCTCGTGCTGATCGCGGGCGCGATGCTGATGGTGTTCGGCGTCGTGATGGTCAGCGCTCGCTTGCTTGTGGGGCTGCACGTCGCGGGTTGCCTGTTCATCGCGGTGCTCGCGATCCGGACGCTGGTCGGCGAATGGCGCGCCGGTCGCGGGCGCAGTGGCGACGGCACGGCGGCGGGCGAACCGGCGTCACGGCCGCGCGGGTTGCCCGGCGTCGTGCGCGGCTTCCTCGTCGGCATCGCGAATCCGAAGGATCTGCTGTTCTTCGTCGCGTTCTTTCCGCAGTTCGTCGGCATCACGCCCGATTCGCGCGTGAGCCTCGCGATCCTCGCCGCGTTGTGGATCGCGGTCGATTTCACGATCATGACCGGCTACATGGCCGCGATCAACCATCCGGCGATTCATCGGAAGCAGCGGTGGATCGTGGCGTCGTCGGCGCTTGCGCTGCTCGCGATTGCGCTCGCCGGGCTCGGCGGCACGATCGCGGGTGTCGCGTAGCGTGTCGGCGATGGGCGTTACGCTTCGTTGGCGCCGCGTTGGCGCCCGCTAATCGTTGCGCAGGAACACGACGTAGCCGCGGAACCACGGATTCGACGCGAGATACGGCGGCGCGTCCCACTCGCCGCCCTGGATCACGCCGATGCGAAACGGCAGTTGCAGCCGCGCGACGCGCGGCAGATAGGCCGCGTAGTCGGGGATCGTGCGGCGGCCCTGATAGGTCTGCACGACCACCTCGTCGACGATGCCCTTGAGCTGGTTGACCTGGTCGGTATCGATGCGGCTGCTCCAGTCGAGCAGCCCCGTGATGCTGAGCCGGCAATCGGCGGGCAAGGTTTCGCGCAGCGTGCGCAGGAATCCGAGGTAATCCTGCAGGTGGCGCGTGCCCGCATCGAAGTCGATCTGGATGCCGGCGATCGTGCGGCCCGACGCACGCCAGCGTGCGAGCTGCGCGAGCATGATCTGCGTGACGCGCGGGGTCCAGCGCAGCGTATGCGCACGATAGACGAGCCACACGCGCGCGTCGGGCGCGGGCGGCAGCGCGACGCCCTGCGCGATCACGCGCACCTGCGACTCGTCCCGCGGCGACGCTTCGATCTGCCCTTGCAGCACGTAGACGATGCGCGCACCGTGCACGACCGCCTGCGGCTTCACGCCGGCCCAGAGCCAGAATGCGTCGTACCGCGCGGCGTCGACGGTGCCGCCCAGCGCGACGCGCGCGGCCAGCAGCAGCGCGACGCACGCGATGCGCTTCATGCGGCGCTTACCAGTAGTAGCGAAGCTTCTGCGCCCACGGGCTACCCGGATAGGCGGTCTTCAGCGTGTCGAACCAGCGCTTGCGCGTGCTCTTTGGCACCTCCTTGCCGCCGCATTCGTTGGAGCCGCCCGGCGCGTAGCACTTGATCGCGCGATAGAACGCGTACGCGCGGTCGTTCGGGTTCGCCTGCGTGTCGGCCATCACCGTCACGTAGCTCGACATCCGTTCGTACGGCTTGCCCGCGAACTGCGACGGCGCCGCGCCGAGCGTCGGCGGCACGCGCGTGGCGGCCGTGCTCGACGCGTTGCGGACCCACGGCGGCACCGGATCGGTTTCGAGGCCGTACGCGGGCGGATGAAGGCGCACGAAATCGGCGAGGCAGTTCAGCCCTTTCGGATCGGCGGGATTCTGCTGCAGCGTCGCGGCGATGTCGCGCGCCGACAGGCACGTGTAGCCGTCCTCGTTTTTCGCGGCGGCTGCGACGAACGGCTTCAACGGATCGGCGGGCGCGCCGGGCACCAGTGCGGTATCGGCGATGAAATCCGCGTAGTGCGAACGCGTGAGCTCCTTGTACAGCAGCGTGTACAGCGCGGTGTCGCGCAGCGCGCCGCTCGTCGCCTGATTCTGCGCCTGCGCGCGCAGCAGCTCGGCATTGGCCGCGCGCTGCAGCAGCACCGCGCGGATCGCGACGTTCCGCACGAGCGAATCGTCGGCGAACACGTCGTTGACGAGCCCGGCCTGCTCCAGGTTGATCGCGAGCGCGAGTTCCAGCATTTCGCGCTGGAAGCGGAACGTGGCGAGCGGGATCAGGTCGCGCCACAGCTGGCGGGCCTTGTCGTTCTGGCCGCTGTCCTCCAGTGCGAACCCGCGCAGCGCCTGCTGGCTCAGCCCGAAGTAGTCGAGTGGCGCGGCGGGCGTTTGCGGCAGCAGGTCGAGGGCGGCGTCCGGCTTGTGCCCGATCTGCACGTACCAGGTCGCGAGCAGGTAGTCGTACAGCGCGGGCGCGTTCGCGAAGCGCGGCTTCTGCGCCTGCAACTCGTCCAGCGTCATCGGCTTGCGGCTCGCATCGCTGCTGTCCGACGCGCGCATGCGCAGCAGGTCGACGGTGGCGAGCACGGTCGGCGACTGGATCTGGCTGGCGTCGAATTCGGAGCCGAACAGCAGCTTGCTGTCGAGTTCGTTCGCCAGTTGCATCAGCGGCACGTTCGACGTCGCCGGCGACCAGCGCGCGAGCGCATGGCCGTACAGGTCGGCCTGCTGCGTGACGTTCCCGCCGAGCCACGCGACCCGTCGCAACAGCCCGCTCGCGGACACCGCATAGCGTCCCTTCGGATACACCTTCAGGTAGGTCCGGAACACCGTGTTCGCCGCGTCGAGCGACACTTTCGTCACGCGTGCGCGCGTCGGCGTCGGGCTGTCGTTGTCGAATACGTTGGCCTGCGCGGCGTTCAACTGCGCGCGGCCGGCCATGTAGAGGCCGGTTTCCTTCAGCCACGGGTCCGCGCTGTGCGAGGCGTTTGCGAACGCGCGGGTCGCGGTGAGGAAGTCGGCGCGGTAGAACGCGTTCGTGCCGTCGAGGTACGCGGCGAACTGCTGGCCGAGCGGCGACTTGACCGGCGGCTTCGTCCACGCGGCGCTCGCGCCGCCCGCGGCACAGGTCTTCTGCGCGATGTCGGCGCGCGCCGCGCGCAGGCGCGCGGCTTCGTCGGCGGGCAGCCCGCCGGCGCCGCCCAGCGCGGCGTTGAACGCGTCCGCGCCCGCGCTCATGCTGCGGCAGATGCTGCCTTCGCCGTCGGCATACCGGTTCGACGACGCATCGGCATCCGCTGCGCCGCCGGTCTTGTCGGGCTCCTTCTGGCCGATGTAGATCCATCCGGAGAAATCCATCGGGAACGGCACGACGATCTGGTTGATCCGGTCTTTCGCCGGGATGGTCTTCGGGTCCGGAAACACCTGCGCGACCTTGGCGCTGTCGACCATCATCAGCATCGCGTTGATGCGCGTGTCGTTGGCGGGCGTCAGCATCGGCACGTTGCCGCACGAGTAGGAGGTCTGCCGGAGCGTGTTCGGCACGTAGCAGCCGTCGTCTCCGCTGGCATGGGCGGCGGGCGTCCAGAGCAGGCTGGCCGCCAGCGCGGCGAACAGGTTTCGGTTCAGCGTCGGGTTTCTTCGCATTTTTCTTGTGCCGGGTAGGGGGCCGCGACGGCCCGTTCTCTCAGGGGGTGTTTTGCCCCGGCGCGTATCGTACCTCACGGGGCGTGACGGCCGGCGGTGCGCAGGGCCGCCAGCCGCCCCGCGGGCCGGCTCCGCGAAACGGAAATCCACTCAGTGTGGACGCAACGCCACCTTGAATCCGGATCGCTTGAATTAAGATGCAGCCGGCAGCGGCGGACGTCCGACGATAGACGACCTGACGGGGGCCGCACTGCACGACGGGGAGGTCTGCCGAAAGCGGCGTTCGCATCGATCCGCGCGACGGAATCGATCATGAGAGGGAGGCGAACGGATGCCGTTTTACATGCCTGTTCAGTAGCATTACTTAACAATTTTAAGGGCGACACAATACGTCGTGTCGGCCAACGGCAGACAAGCGTGCGCCGGACAATGAAAACAAGAGGATTCCGATGAAACCCATTACATGGATGGTCATGGCGGCCGCGCTCGCGCTGACCGCATGCGGCGGCGACGATGTCGCGCCGAACGGCGGCGCGTCGTCATCGTCGTCGACGCCGACGAATCCCGGTTCGCCGTCCGGCTCGACGTCGCCCGGGGGCGGAACGAGCGGCGGGTCGAACGGCAGCCCGACCGGCGGCGGCACCGCGCAGCCGCAGGCCGGCTGGTCGACGGCCGCCGCGGTGGACGGCAAGGGGCCGGAGGGCGCCCCCAGCGTGACGATCGACGCGAGCGGCAATGCGCTCGCCACCTGGATGACCAACGGCCCGACCGGCGCGAACGGCAACGAGATGTGGGGCGCGCGCTATGCCGCAGGTTCGGGCTGGGGCACCGCGACGCGGCTCGACACGGGCGACGGCTCGCATTCGATGAACACGACGAGTTCGAGCCCGTCGCGCGTGGTCGGCAACGCGAGCGGGCAGGCCGTCGCGTTCTGGACCGAATGGATGCCGGGCCCGAACACGTATGCGCTGTGGGCGCGCCCGTACAGCCCGGCCGGCGGCTGGGGCGCGGCGTTCGAAGTCGCGCCGGACGTGACGGGGTCGACCTATTCGGCCGGGATCGACGGCCAGGGCAATGCGCTCGTCGCGTGGACCCAGTCGATCAGCCTGCTCGACACGCGTATCGCATGGACGCGTTACACGCAGTCCGGACAGTGGTCGCCGACGGCGCTGATCCAGATGCCGGTGCAGACCGGGCCGGGTGCGGTGACCGGCGACACCGACAACGTGGGGCCGATGATCTCGGTGCTGTCGTCCGGCCGGGCCGTGCTCGCGTGGCGGCAGACCAACCATACGCACTCGGCGCTGTGGACGGCCACGTACGACGCCGCCAACGGCTGGACCGACGTCAACCAGGCCGTGTCGAACACGAGCCTGTTCACGACGATCATCTCGCCGGTGGCCGGCATGGACGCGAAGGGCAACATCACGCTGCTCTGGGGGCAGCTCGACGTGACGGGCGGGCACATCACTACCACCACGATGTCGCAACGCTATGTGTCCGGCACCGGGTGGCAGCCGTCGCAACCGGTCGCACCCGCGATCGTCGAGCCGACCGGGTTCATCGCGACGCCGATGCTGGCCGTCAACGAAAACGGCGTGGCCGCCGCGATGTGGGCGGAAGGCGGCGCGGCGCTGCAGGTGAGCGTGTCCGATGCCAGCGGCAACTGGGGGCCGTTGCAGCGGCTGACGGAACACCTGAACGGCGCCGCACTTCAGTACCCGCCGCTCGTGGTCGATGCCGGAGGCAACGTGACGGCTGCGTGGCAGGACACCGGTTTGCCGGGTGCGTCGGCCGTCATCGTGGCCAGCTACCGGAAGGGCGCGTGGAGCGCGTCGACGGTGGCGCCGCAGAGCGCGTCGTGGCCCGCGCTGGCCGTCAACGCGACGGGGGCGATGGCGCTGCTCTGGCAATCGTATGTCGCGACGATCGGCAGCCAGATCCAGGCCAGTTTTTATACGCCGGGCACGTAAACGCCTCGCATTGGGGAAATCGAAGGAGAAACCATGAAGCAAACCTTGTATTGCACCGCCCGGACCGCGCTGGCCGTCACCGTCGCCGGCCTCGTGCTCGCCGCGTGCGGCTCGACGCAGATGAACATGGTCGACGTCCAGACGTCGACCGCGAAGACGCTCGGGCTCGCGTCGTCGGACGAGATCACGATCGCCAACGTCCAGTACGGGAAGAAGGACGGACTGGGCGGCCAGAAGGTGAGTTACGACGCGACGACCGGCAAGGGGCGGCGTTTCGGCTGTACGGTGTTCATGATTCCGGGGCTCACGCCGATCGATCGGCCGACGTACAACAACTGGGAATGCCATCCGCAACGGTGATGGCCGCGATGACGACCACGCCCGGCGTCGGGCGTCGGTCGATCGCTTGGGGGACGATGCACCGCGTGGGCCTTGCGCCGACGCAGTTTGGTCCGATAATTGACGAACCGATTCTTTCCTGACCCGCCGGTTCGATAAAAAACTGTCATGGATCAAGCCGCATTTGTCCCTGTTTTCAGGTTCCGCACGACCGACTATCCCGAGCCGGACCGGTTCCACGTCTGGGTCAAGGACATGCTGTGCGACTACTGGCTCGACGACGACGGCGGCCACGACCCGTGCGACGCGGAAGCAACCGGCGCGGCGCTCGGCCCGCTGATCTTGTCCGGCCGGCACTGGCACTCGCGCGCGCCGACCTATACGGTCCGCCGCACGCCGCGGCGAATCCGGCTCGACGGGCAGGATTCGATCCGCTTCACGCTGCTGCTCGGCGGCCGGCTGGCGAGCCATACCGGCGGGCCCGCATTGATCAAGGGCGCCGGCGACCTGTTCGTCTACGACGTCGCGCAGATCAACGACTGCAAGGTCGAGGCCGGCGACGTGATCAGCCTCGTCGTGCCCCGCTATCTGCTGCCGGCCCATGCAGCCCAGGCGCACGGCCAGACGCTGACGAGCGGCGTGGGCCGGCTGGTCGCCGACCAGATGTTGTCGCTGTTCCGCAACCTGCCGAACCTGCGCATGCAGGACGTGCCGAGCATCGTCCAGTCGATGCTGTTGCTGCTGGCCGCGGCGGTGTCGCCGAGCGCGCAGGCGTTGAACGACGCGCGCGGCCCGATCGACCATGCGCTGGTCGATCGCGTGCGTCGCTACATCGACCTGCATTTGCTGGAGCCGGACCTCACGCCCGAACGGATCTGCCGCGACATCGGCGTGTCGCGGGCGCGGCTCTATCAGTTGTTCAAGGAAGAGGGCGGCGTGATGCGGCAGATCACGCGGCGGCGCTTGCGTCACGCGTATCACGTGCTCGGCGATCCGCAGCGCCGGCATCAGCGCATCGCGGAAATCGCGTGGGCGCACGGCTTTCCCGACGAGAAATATTTTCACCGGCTGTTCAAGGCGGAATTCGGCCACACGCCGAAGGAGACGCTCGAGTGCGCGGCCGCGCCGATCCTGCTGCCGTGCGGTGCGGCCGATGCGCGCTGGGGCGACGGCGGCCGGCTGGCGGGATGGACGCTGCCGTTCGGGGTGCTCACCAACTGAGCGGGCCGCGCGTGAGCATCGCACGGTGAACGCGCGCTAGCGCATCACGCACAGACGCTGCTGGCGATGCCTCCATCGTCCATCTCGTCGAGCGCGGCGCGCAAGTCGTCGATGGCCACCATCAGTTCGCGGACCTGCCGCAACGACGGGTACTGATGCAGCACGGCTTGCCACTGCGGCAGGGTCAGCAGCGCGTGCCAGATGACGCCGAGGCCGTCCGGATCGGCATCCGGCCGTTGCGCGAGCGCGCTCGCGTATTCGAGGCTCGCCTGCGCGGACAGCAACTGCATCCGGCTTGCGGCGCCCAGCAGGCGCGGCGTCGTGTCCGCGGACGCATCGCAGCAATACAGCACTTCGCGTGGCAGCGCCGCTTCGTCGGTCGTCAATGCATGCAGCGATGCGCCATGCACGTGCACCGTGCCCTGATGCGTCTCGAATGCATAGACCGCGTCGGGCGCGGCCTGCGCGAGCAGGTTCAGGCCGCGCAGCAGGCGCGGCAGATCGGTCGTCGCCGCGTCCGCGGAGGCCTTCGCTTCGACCAGGAAGCGCACGTTCCATGCGGCCGCCGGGTCGCTGCCGCGCGCGCGTTCGAGCAGGATCGCGTCCCATTCGGTTTTCGCGCGGTCGTGCCGGCCCGGGATCGACGAAGGCACGCGCATCGACGTGACCACGCGATAAGTGCGCTCCTCGTCCACCGCGTCGAGCCTGCGCGCCAGTGCGTCGAGCGCCTGGGCCGCCAGCGCCTCGACGGCCGCGCCGCGCTGCTGGGACGCGGCGCCCTGCGCGACGGCGACCGTGCTGCCGACGAGCGGCCCCTGACGGACCCACAGCGCGCGGTAGCGACGGACGTCCGCGTCCGCGGCCAGCGCATCGAGGCGCAGCATGCGTTCGAGCGCCGGGCTGTCCTTGAGCCTGACGATGTCCTGCTCGAACCCCGCGTCGGTCGCCATCTCGGGCAGCGCGAGCAGGTGCGCGAGCGCCGCATGCAGCTCGGCCCACGCCGCTCCGGTCGCGGCCGCATGCAGGCGTGCGAGCCCGTCGCGTTGCCATGCCAGTGCGCTGCGCTCGAGCTTGGCCGGATGCGCGATCGCATTGACGGCCGAGTAGAGCGCACGCCGGTCCTGCTCCGCGTGCGCGGACAACGATGCGTATTCACGCACGTTCGGCGCATCGTGGCGCAGCACCGATGCCTGAAACGACGGATCGCCGGATGACGGGTCCATCGCGTCGCGGATCATCCGCGCGAGCGCATCGATGAAGCGCTGCCGCAAATCCGCGTCGGGCGCGTGGCCCTCCGCCCGCATCCTGCGCGCTTCCTCGATCACGATCGCCAGCGCGGTGGCCGGGTGCGTCGCGTCGGTCAGCGACGACGCGCGCTCGAGCGGCGGCAGCCGGTAACGTCGCGCGACGGTGCGCAGGGTGGTGTCGAGCAGGGCGGGAAGCGGTGTCAGCGACATGGCGGGTTGGGCGTGAAAGAGACGTGAACCGTTACGCCGTCAACGTCACCGACAGGCTGCCGAGTTCGCCGAAGCGCACCGTCAGCACGTCGCCGAGCGGCACCTCGATCGCGCCCGCGTACGAGCCCGTCGTCACGATCTGGCCGGCGCGCACCGCGTCGCCGCGCGATGCGAGGAAATTGACGAGCCACACCAGCGGCTTGAGCGGATCGCCGTCCGGATGGCGGCCGTCGATCGTGCGGTTCAGCGCGCCTTCGAACGACAGCGCCAGCGTCTCGAGCGGCACGTTCAATCCGTCGGGCACGACCGGGCCGACGCACAGCCCCTGGTTGAATTGCCCGTCGGCCAGCAGCTCGAACTTCGACGCGCGCGCCGGCTCCGCATAGCGGCAGCCGAGGACTTCGAGCACGATGCGCACTTCGCGGATCGCGGCGCGCACGTCGCCTTCGTCATACGGCTGCTCGCGTGCCGGCAGATCACGATCGAGCACGAACGCGATTTCCGGTTCGATCCGCACGATCGGCCCGCCGACGACGCGGTACGGCGCATCGGCTTCGCGGATCGTCGACGCGAAGATCGGCGCGAGGATCACGCGATCGGGCGGCGGCAGCGCGCATTTCCAGCCGCCGACGGGTTCGCCGAGCAGGTCGGCGACGCGCTGCTGGATCGCGAGCGCGGTTTCGATGTCGTCGGGGCGCAGCGCATCGGGCAGCAGCGGGCCGGGCGAGCCGGCATGGCGGGCGGCGACGAGATGCTGGGCGGCGCCGTCCACGCGTTCGGTAGTCGTTGTCATGTCGGTTGAGCGAATTGAAAGTGGGGCCGGCAAAAAAGGGCCGGACGAAAGTCGCATGGTCGATGATAGCGCCTTCGGCGCGATGGCCGCTCGAAAGGGCATCGGCGCCCGCATTGCCGGCCCGGCTCGCGGCCGTGCTGAAAACGCGAGTTTTTCCCTTCCCGTTGCGCCGTTTTGCCGCACGCGCGGCCGCCGCCGGGCTTGACCGCTATCAATATCCGAACCCGCCGCCGGCCGATGATGGAGACATGGCCGCGCATAACAGAGCGCGCGGCCATGCAAAAACTCACCCCAGCGAGGTTCGCATGTACGAGAAGATCATGGTGGCGGTCGACGGCAGCGCTTCGTCGAAACAGGCGCTTGCCGAAGCCGTGAAGGTGGCGCTGGCGGGCGATACGCACGTCAGCGTCGTGTATGTGGTCGACAAGTCGGTGCTGTTCACGTACGCCGGCCGTCTCGATCCACACGCGCTCGTCGAGGAAATTCGCGACGACGGGCGCAAGGTGCTGCGCGAAGCCGAACAGATCATCGCGCTGGCCGGCGCGAAGGGCGAAGCCGAACTCGTCGAGACCGAGAGCATCGGCGAGGACATCGCGGAACGCCTGCAACGCTACGTGAAGGAGCGCGGGATCGATCTCGCGGTGGTCGGCACGCACGGGCGGCGCGGCATCCGGCGCGTGCTGCTCGGCAGCGTCGCCGAGCGTTTCGTGCGCGGCTCGAAGTGCCCGGTGCTGCTGATTCGCGGCGACGATGCCGACGAGTCGGCCGCCGCGGCCACGGCATGACGCGGCGCGCGCGATGATACGCCGCCAGTACCGGATCGTCGTCGCGGCGCTCGCCGTGTTCGTGTCGCTCGCCGGGATGATGGCCGTCGTGACGGGCCTGCTGTTCGATGCCGCGCCGGCGCTGCGCGGCGGCGCCATCGCGTTGATCGTCGGCGTCGCCGGCTTCGTCGTGATGCTGAACCCGGGGCCGAAAGGCGAGGAGTGACGCGGGCGGGCGA
>Ga0209463_1000158_pt1 | contig 63267 bp, 75 predicted proteins | sample AgamicMgSfrz_FD_187169 | JGI IMG/M metagenome (GOLD analysis project Ga0209463, IMG submission 187169) | Agave microbial communities from Guanajuato, Mexico - Mg.Sf.rz (SPAdes) (version 2) | ecosystem: Host-associated > Plants > Phyllosphere > Phylloplane/Leaf | place: Guanajuato, Mexico... | reverse complement strand
ACCATTGTCGGAACTGTAATGATCTTTGACAAGATCATAAATGAAGTCAAAATCGATTGCTTGATCTATTTTCCGTACAAGATGATCTTGAGGCACTAATTCATCTAAAGCCACTACTTCTAATTGACTTCGTCTTTCTTCTTCACGTTTGGATAACATGTTCATCCCCCACAGACTTGTGTTATTACTCTTATTATACAAAAAAGCTTGTAGACTTTGTCTACAAGCTGCACTCTCTATTAAATAGAGAGTGTTCTTCCATCTAATTGAACAGATATTATGTTATTTAGAAAGGGCTAAAATCTCTTCAAGTAACATCCCGGCTCCTTTTTGCTCCTTTGATTGAATTATTTGCACGATACGAAGGGTTTATATCCCTTTTTTGCCCATGAAGCTACATTAATCCCTCATTCATTCTTTTTAGGCTCCACTTTCACATCATCATTTTAAATATCACAACCACTGCCAGAGTAACCACTATCATAACTGCTGCTATGATCATAATTTGATGAATGATTATAACTAGAATTTGTGGTGCAGTGATTTGTTGTGTTTTCATTACTAGATGTTGATGAGGCTTCAGGATGTTTCGTCAACAGAGATAAGCTTTCAGAAGAAATGGACTGTATTAGCTTAGATGCTCTGTCAAGTTCAATTATTTCTTTAAATTGAGGATCCCGTTTTTCATATAAATCAGTTAGTTCTGGAAGTTGTTCTTGACCAGTAAGATAACTTTTTTCAAATTTAATGTTTCTAGATGCTCTATCAAGATCCACATTTATTAATTCATTAGCCAACCTTTTTTCTTGCTCGAATTCAGGTGAAATTCTACTTTCAAAATTATTTAAACAATCTATAATATCTTGCAACATACTTATAACTTTTTTTATGTGAGTGTTCTCTAATTCTAACTTTTTAACAGTTTGATATTCTCTGGTGAATTCATCAACTGAAGGGTTAAATGAAAAAAATTCACCTGAGATTCTATTGAACACATCTGGATATTTACCCAGTGAAAATCCTTCTTCTTTTTCACCGGATAAATAAGTGGTTATTTTTTTGATTGTTAGACTTAATTGATCTTTTTTTGAAATAATCCTCTTATCTTGAAATATATGACTAGCACATGATTTGGTATCAGAGTTTGTTTCGTCTAATAACTTTAACTTTTCTAAAAGAGCCTCGTATTCCTTCAGTGTATAGTTCGTTGTGTTGAAAAGGGTCAATTGGTCCTTTTGTTTTCTTTTTTCAAGGGATCTTTTAGGGAAATTCTTAAACACCTTAATAAAAACAAAGAATGTTACAGCTGCAAGGATGGATATAAAAGTAGCTGTGACAAAAAAGTCAATTAAGTTTTGAAGCAGAGACCCTAATTCTTTAACTCCTGGATCTGAAAGATTTGTTTCCTCAACTTTTTTGCTGGGGTTGCTCGTCCCTTCAGAGAAGAACAAAGACAACCCAAAAGGACACAAAAGTATAGGTACTCCGTAAAGAAGCAAGCTACCAAACAATCTATCAAAATTTGATTCAAACATTTTCCACTCTCTCCCATACAGTTGGTTGATTTTTATATAACTGTTTCCATTATACCATTATTATGTATTGTAGGCACTTCTTAGAGAGAATAATTACCTTTTTTAAAAAAGAAAAAAGACTGATCAGCTGTCTTCAGTCAACGAATTTATTAATCTTTGAACTATGTTTTTTCCTTCACCTCTCATAAATTCCGCAACAAATTCATTAAGTGATATTTCTATGATTTCCCCTATTGATATCTCCACGTCCTCACCAGCAACATCCCATAAGAATACTTCACCTCTTAATAAGTCTTCCCTTTTCAATTTGATTCTGTATGTGACCAAACCTTCATTCCTTATCTTCAGACATTCACCATCATAAGTAGACAACTTTAAGTAATTGTTTTTCCTTACTTCTATACGTCTATAAAGTTCTCTGAGAGAAACTATATCGCTTGTCCTTTTTACTTGTTTTAGAAAATCTTTATACAGCAATCCGAGAAGATCCTCCAACTCAAATTCCTCAGCAGCTAAATCTTCAATGTCTTCACATATCGTTCTTGCTCTCAAAAGCACGAATGGTTCTAGGTGTAATTCTAGGGTAATGTCCTGCATAATGGCTTTGTATGCTTTCCTCATGAGGTTAGTCCATTTGGATGAAGTCCCACTCATCATGTCCAATTCTTCATGGATCACTCTATAACAAGTCATTTTCTTTATCTCTCATAAGCATGTTCATCAGGACATGATGAGCAGCCTGTCTCTGGGACCTATAATCAAATTCCAATTGCAATGCAAATAATTGATTGTACTCATGCTTATTTAATTTTGCACGCACAGTGTTTTTATTTCCTTGATAACTTCTTTCCGGCATCGGAAGATATTTGGCCAAAGGATCTTTTACCCCTTTTTGGAGCAAGTAAGAAGTAAATTCAGTAAGAGTCATACGTTTGTCAAATGCTCTTTTTTTCATTTCTTTAATCAACTCTTTGTCTAGTGGTATTTTAATATCATGTTTTTTATCCACTCTCTGCTGTTTTTTTTGCTGGACACTGGATCTTTGAATTGTTTTGCTTTCATCCTTATTTAACTTATTCAAAATTGGATTTAGATGATCGCGTTTCGTCATTCCTTCCTCCCCCTTCTCTTTTACGGTCCTTCGCTCTTTTATATCAGGGTCATCGGGCCAAACGGCCATACTTAATCATATTGTCCACGATAGGGGGTTAGAACCAAGAAAATCTGGCGATGATGAATAAAAAGAAACTCCTGAAGAGAGGATGAAGACTATGGCTAATCAAACAGAAAAGTTGATAACAAAAAAACAGGCAACAGCACTTGCAGCACTTTCTAAAAAAAATAAAATTATAAAGAAGACAAAATAAAAAAGAGCTTATCTAAGCTCTTTTTTTGTTGTCTTCATATTCTATAATCTGGTTCACAACGTCCCTCATTACCACAGACTTGCTCACCCCATATGTATTAGCGATCTCATTTAATATATCGTGGGCCAATGAATCAAGTTCAATTTTTGTGGTTTTAAGGGTAGCCCCTTTATGTATGCCAACCTCAAATGATTCACGATGATAGTGATTTTTAATGAAAAGTTCAATGTTTATTGATCTTTGCTTGAACGGGTAAAGTTGACTTAGTTCTTCAAGCAATTCGTTTCGTATTTTGTATTGTGATTTTATTATCGTGGTGCTTCTTCTGTAGTATTCTGGACATTCGTACAAAAATGCTAATAACTGTTCGAATGCATCTCTAAAGAGCTTCGATCTATTCCAGTGCGTGTTGTTCATCTGATTAATTTTATGTAGATATTTCTCATCAGCATTAAATCTAAATTTATACTGATTCTGTGCATCCATGGATTTATTTCTCATTAAATTTAAGTTTTCGGAAGGTGTGTAATGATTTAGTATGAAATCCCTCAAAACAATACTTAAATGAGTATTTAGAGCTTCAACTTTCTTTCTTACATTTTTAAACACATCTAGATCAATATTTACAGTAAGCTGCTTCTTAGTCACCCTTGCATCCCACTCCTGTTTATCAATAAAATAGACCTCTTGTCGTAAGAGGTCCATGTAATGCTGCATAAACAAGCAGGAGCTTATTTATTCCATTTATATTATAACGTTGGCTTACTTATTTAATCAAGGTGTGTTTGATTAGTTAAAAGCTTCTCTAACCGGACAATCCTAGTTAGAATATCCCCTTTATAGATAAGTATGTATTTTATCCAAACACTCAGTAATAATTGTCTCAGGTGCAGTATCCTTGAATTGAAATTTTCTGGCTTTCCAATCTAAACTTTTTATTTGATCTGTAAGGATAACCCCTTGAATGGCCAAACCATCAGGCAAGGCCACTTCAAAAGGATAACCTTTCTTTTTGCTGGTAATAGGACAGACAACTGCAAAACCAGTTATTTCATTAAAATTCTTTGGTGATAATACAATTGCGGGTCTTCTGCCAGCTTGTTCATGGCCTGCTTGGGGAGTAAATTGAACATACACGAGATCTCCTTTATCAAACGACATTAGAACATTTCATTCCCTTCAGGCCCACCAAAGTTAATTTCAGTGTGTTTGTTTTCTGCTGTTACTTTACTTAAAAGATCATCGAGGTTAGGTTTTTGATTTTTGAGTTTAATCATTATACCAGCGTCTTCAGCAATTAATTCAACCTCTGATCCATTTTCTAGCTCTGCAACCTTTGCTATATTCATTGGAATCCTAACACCAAGACTGTTTCCCCATTTTGTTATAACTGTTGTCACTTTGATCACCTCATTGTGTCTTTTCTCCATTATAACACCTCTCATCACATTTGTATATACATTGTATATACATATTTATGTGATTATATACTATATGGTGATGAATTTTTTCAAAAAAAACCCTCTATCCAAAGAGGGTTTAAAAATCATTATTATAATCTTCATCAATTTCACCAGTGATTTTATCTGTGATAAGTAGACCTTCTTCAATGTCGCTTGTTTTTGTCTCTTCATAAGATAATGCTGTTGTGTAGGTTCTTTTATCAATCTTGTTTTCCAATTTATTAAAGCCGCGGCTCATCTGTTCTTGAAGTTCTAATAAGATATCATGTACATGCATATCCTTTTCTTTGTTTGCTTGTTCTGTTTGTTTTTGCTGCATATCTAATCGTATTAATTTAAACGCGTAATCTTTAAACGTCTTACCAGGTGTTTCATTGATTTGCTGCATAACAAAATTGTACATTTCATTTGACATTTGTGCTGTGCGTACACCAAAGAGTTCCACTCTGTTTTCTTTTTTCATGTTTAATCACCTAAACGGTTTCAGTTGCTTTTTTTTCTCTTTTTACTTGTTCATCCCTGCTTAACACTTCAAGTCCATATAAATTCAGCATCCGAGCATCTTCAGCAACAATATGATTTGCTTCTGATATTTCAGCATTGTATTTCTCCCTAGTAACCTCACTTATTGCCTCTTTTAAAATTTCAGCAACTCCGCCAAAGTATAAGTATTTATACACCTTGTCTTTAGGAGGTGTGAATGCATTTTCAACCTGTGTAATTTTGATTTCTGCATATTCAATTAAAGAGTTTTTAATAATATCTGTAAGGTCATATGTTTTTCCTGTATTTCCATCTGTACGGATCATTTTTGTTTTTTGTATGTTAGTATAAATGAATTTTTCGAGCTCTCTAACACTTTCGAAATGTTCAAGAAGCTTATCTTTTCGGAGTCTTTCAAGATGGACAAGAAAAGGTGCCTCAGTATTAGAAATAAAGGAATCTCGATCCTTTGGTGCCTTTAAGCCAGCTGGAAGTAAAGCGAGGTCATCTGTTCCTCCCCCTAAATCACAAGCTACAACATCGTAGTCCTTAAACTGCTTTGCCTCTTCGTTATCATTTAATTCAAAATCCTTTTTTATAGCCCATCGTGCAACTTCTGATTCAATTCTACATGCTGCATCTTTCACCGTGATTTCAATTTCATTTTCCATGCCGAGAGTTAATATTTTAACTGTGTGTACACCTAAAAATCTTTTGACCATTTTTTCCTGCATTTCGCTAAACTTATTTAATTTTTTAAGAAGCCAGATCGGCAACATGGTCTGAAAATACTCAATTTCAACATGGTTATCCATGTTGTGATCATTTGATTTAACACCCGATTTTTTAATTGCGTCATAATTTGAGTAATAATAAGCTGTGGCAGCAAGGAAGGTTACATATGGTATGTGCGATTCAACTTTATTATGTAACTTATTGATGTGATTATTCCCCAGGACCTCCTTTTCAGCTATTTCACCTACTAAGAAGTATCTTTCTACTTCATCAATTTCAGTGGAAATGAGTAATCTGTCTTTTAAATCTGCTGGATTGTCGATTTGGGTTGTGAACTTTCCTTCTGCCACTTCTTTCTTTATTTCAACTACATTCGTAGGCAGTTCAAAGAAATACCCATCGATCAGATTCATGTACATACTGTTACCAAAATCTACGTTAAAACGAGAAATATTCAAAATTAGCTCCCCTTTTTTGTTAACATTTTTTATAACAATACCATTTATCCGTATATAAGTCAATCATCTGATAACGTTTAAAACACCTATATAATAAAGGTTTATTTTAAGTAAATGTGTTAATTGTTAACGGTGTTAACATCTTTTTTCGTTGTTAACGCCTGAACTCTTTACGATGCGGATGAAATCATGTATATTAAAAGCGTGAAGTTATTTTCATGAATTTTTGTTTGTTTTCCTTGACAAAAATATCCTCAAAAAAACAAAAAAATAACCTTGCTCGATTTGAACAAGGTTAAGAATTTCAGCTTTTGTATTGTACATAAAAAACTAAATATAAACGAAAACGAAAAAGTGTTCGATGCGCCAACATCAAACACTGGTAGTGATTGAAAGATAGCGCCTTTCAACCGTTTACTTAATGGATGATTTTATTGTACTAATTTTCCTTGTTTTAGTCAAGGTTTTTTAGTGCTTTTTAAACGACAGTAAGCGATTGTTAATGCTATTTTTGACAATCATTTACTGTCGTTTTTTGTTTGTCACCCAGCTGCCGTTAAGGGGTGTAAAAAAAACACGTCAGGCGTTGCTCCGTGCACTGCAAAAACGGAGATATACCACAATAAGCGTTCCTTGCTACGCTTGTGGCGAATGGCGAGGACGGCCATAAACGGTCCGGAGAATGTGGAGAAACCACTAGGTTGCTTGGCGCACTACGGTGCGGGTAACCACAATCAAGCTTTTATTTTGCAGGTTGTAACTAAACGATTTGCGTGAGAGAACACAAGACAAACTCATAAAAGTAAGCATGTAGGACAAGCATTGCATGTAAAAAGGTTGTGGTGAGTGAAAACTCGTCGATAAGCAAGGCTGTACTGGAAACCTCAGCTGTCTCTATGACGCTAGTTTACGCTATCAGATCGATTACCTATGTTGTCTGTATTTTTTTATGCAGACAACATAGGTAATCGAATTTCGCGCCTGTTTCCTAGACTATCAGCTATTCTGCTAGTTCGCTTGTTGTAAAAGTCAAGTAAAATATGAAAATATTGCGAAATTCTTTAAAAACCGAATGGTTTTTAAATACCTTTTTGAAACGGTTTTTGAGCATAATTCGTAATAATTGTCAAGAGAACATAAATTGAAAAAATGTAAAGTGATTGTATATTTACTCGATGATATGTATACTTCGGTATATAATCATGTGTCCACACTGTGGGCTATATTAGGTGGTGTAGAGTTGAAGAAAAAAGGAGAATCCCCGATTATTAAGTTTAGAGCACCTACTTTAGAGCAAAGAATGCTTATTGACATAGTTAAACACTATAATGATGTGAAAGATCCATTAAATTCGTATGATAAGTCTAAAATTTTGAGAATGTTAATTCGGAAAGAACATAGAGAAATATTTGAGTAGTTAAGTATTCCTGTTTTGTTAAAAAGTTCTTTTAAAATTATGGCATATTTGGGATAATCAGATCATCATAAATAGATTTTTAGGAGTCATTGGAAGGGGAAAAGGTATGTTCTCTGCACAAAACAAAGCGTCTTCTGCCTATGTAGCCGAAATTATTAATGAATGGAACAATGCAATATCATTAGGATCGCGTGATGAATCACTAAAATATCAAAATAAAGTTGAAAATTTGTTAGACATTATGGAGGATAGTATTGAAGTTGTTTCCTTCTTCATGTTAACTGATTATTATCATGGAACGGTCTTTAATGTGAAGGTGAATACTTCTGCGAACAGTTTGAAAAACATCTTCTCCGACGGTAATTTTGGTTTATGGAGAGAATACTATAGTGTTTACTTTAAAGGGCTTATTGAATTTGAAAAAAAGCAATTTACTGAGGCGATTAATTTTTATGATTTAGCAGAACAAAAGTTAAGTGTAATACCTGGAGCTGATGAATTAAAGTTTGCTGATTTCCACTATAAAATTGCTGAAGCTTATTATCAAATCGATCAATATTTATTTTCAATTAGTCATGTAGAAGAAGCCAGGAAAATATTTTTAAAACATAAAGAATTTCAATATGAGGCAACTGAATGTGGAATATTAATTGGAGCGAACATGTATGATATGAAACGTTTTGAAGCAGCCCACAAAAATTATCAAGAAGCCTTGACCGAAGCAAAACGTTTTAGATATGATAAACTTATCTCTAAAATTTACCACAATCTTGGGTTGATTCATTGGCAACAAGAAGAAATGGATAAGGCAATCGCGTATTTTAAAAAGGCCCTAGAGGACGAAATTTTTGAGAAGAAATATGGTGTTCAACCAGTTTATATGATGTCTTGGATATTGTATGGATTGGGTGACAGAAAAGAAGCGTTTAAGCTGTATGAGGTTGGTAAAAAGAAAGCAGAGGAAACTAATAATACGGAATTTATGGCAAAACTAAATATTCTGTACCATACTTATGAACAAACAGATGTCAGCAAAATATTGACTGAACTATCTGTATTAGAAGATTTAAACACATGGCCGGATTATTCAGAAATCACTGTGCGTACAGCTAGTTATTTCGAGGAAAATTCGGATATTCTAATGAGCCATAAGTTCCTTAAACTCCACGCTTTTGCCAATACTCAAATAAAAAAAATTACGGAGGCGTTAGCATGAAGAATTTGAAAAATGTTCTTTTAGCGGTAAGTGCTGCAGCTGTCATTACTGTACTCACGAATGCGTATTTATATCAAGAACAGATTCAAGTTGCAGTGAAGGCAATTACTTGAATTTGTTCTTGACTCTCTTTATGAATTAATTATAATGGGTAGTGAAGACTATTACAATAGTCCCTGTTGTATATTTAAAACTTGGCTAACTGTCTTTGTGATAGTTAGTCCTTTTTATTTGATCCATTCAGATAGTGATAAGCGTTCTTAATTCTTAATAACTCAATATATTTTATAACATCTTTAATATCACTCTCACTTAAACCTGTGACATTGAATTCTCTTATACGAGTTGATCCATTATCCAATTCAATAGCGTCTTGTGCAGGAGAATCATCAAATCTAAAAATGTTTAACAAGTCTCTATTTGGTATCTCTAATGCAGTTCCTATTTTCTTAATAGTTTTATATGCAGGTTTTTTTTGTCCAGATTCTAACATTGAGATATAAGAAACTGACAATCCTGTTTCTGAAGCTAGTTGCGTTTTTGTCCACTTTTTCTCTTTTCTTTTTTCCTCAACTATTTTTGCAAAATCAAATTCTTCATCCAATTTCGGTACACCTCATTCACCTTTGATTGAGTTAATAATTCCAGCAAAATTTCACTAGTGGTGAAAAAATTCACTTTTAGTGAAAAAAGTTCTTTACTAAAGTGAAAAATAGTGCTAATATACAATCAAAGCTAATCTTGGTAATCTTTATAGTAGTTGGGTATAATTATCTATTGGCGTAGATAGTTTTAATAATACTGACATGGGATTACTACATAATAATATACTTTTTTGAGAAATTTTACAATTTTTCTGTATTAATTAGGAAAACATAACAAAAAAAGGGCGATCAATAAAAAGGCTGGTAACCAATTTATTGATATAGCTCACAAAAACAGTGGCATCTGTTGAGTGAACTTGCCCCATTGTTGTATTAGACATACAACACTACCCACTATAATTATTTTTAATTACTTTGTCTAGTGTGTAGTTATATGTTTGTCTTTACAATTTTTGGAGCTGTCAGTCATTATGCCTGGCAGCTTTTTTATTTAAGGAGGATCTTTTGTGAAAAAGAAAAATGCAAAAATGATGGATCTTGAAATGACAATTAAAGATATACTTACAATTGGAAAGTCTATCAAAACATTTGATGGTAACGTCTATGAGGTCTGTGGAACAAGTGTTGTTAATAGTATAACAAAAACCATTAGACCGATAAGTGAAATTTTTAGGTATGTTAGAAATGTGAAGAATGAAGATGGGATTATAATTGCAAAAAGAAAGAACAAACATAGTAAGCTTTGCTTCACTACCGAAATTATTAGAAAACCTCAAAATCGTCGGGGGCATTCTGGATCTCGTGATTTAATGTTCATAGCAACATCGTCCAGTATACGTAAGGCACCAAAACCTAATCGTAACTGTCGCGCTAAAGAAGTTGGAATCCTGCTAGAAGAAACTGTTTTTGATAGCAAATCGAAACTTCAACAAGAATTAAATAAAGCTGGTGCAAAAAAAGTGTCATTCTATGAAACATCAGTTGGTACTGTAGTTGTAGCTGATCCGTATAGTTTGCTAGCTGAGTATAAGAAAAAGTAATCTTTAGATCTTTAAGAACACCAGGGTTTGCACGTTTGTTAATGAACTCTATGTTTATTAACGATTAATTGAATATTAGGATTTGCCCTCCTCCAATGGTATAACAGCCATGCAATACTGTTGGGTTAATATTCTTCTTGCTACGAGTTTATAGATAGCAAGTTTGGCGGACATTGTCAGATTTACTTTTTGGTAAATACTTTGCTGGCATAGAGTTGGTGAGTTACAACTGCTATAAACTCACAAAAATCGGGCTTACAATCATTAATAAACGTGTGTACCTTGCTTTTTTATAGTAAAATAAAGGTAAAAAATAGCAAAGGGGATTGTTACTGTGCGTTCTAAAACAAAAAAATGGATTGTGATTTCATCGTTATGCGTGCTGACAATTGGCAGTGTTGGTGCTGCTATTAGTTTCAAGGCAGCGGAAGCTAGGACGAAAGCTGCTGAAGCAAAAGTACAAGAACAAGCTGCTACAAATTTATCGCGTAAAGCTCATGAGGTTGTAGGGAGTCTTTTTAATTCAAAAACAAACACTCTAGCAAAAAATGTTACATTGAAAGATATTACAAGTGCAAGAAATAAAGTAGAAAAACTATCAGATCAGAATGAAAAGAAGAATCTGTTAGAAAGGTTAGATTATGCGTCACATCTTTTTAATGCAGAAACATCAATTGATCAAATCATTAAGAAGGGTGTCATAGTCACCGGCATTAATTCAGAAAAAATAAATAGTGCAGAAAAAGCAGTGCAAAAAATTGACGCATTTGACCATAAGGTATTCAAAGAGCTTTTCTCAAAAATTAAAGAAGCGATCAAACAAGTAAACTTCATTGAAAAGACCGAAACTCAATTAAAAAAGGTGAAAACAAAAAAAGAATATGATCAAGTAAAACAACGAATCTCTAAAGTGAAAAACAAGGAGGTTCAAGATAAATTAAAATCTGATTTGAAAAAGGTTGAAAAATCAGTAGCTAACCCAAAAACTCGTCAAGATGGGTCTTCTCCTAGCAAAGCTCATTCTAATAATAATAAGCAAGAAGAATCAGTTTCAAATAATGACGTTTATAAAGAACCTAATTCTGGTGCAAGCAATAAAAAGAGTTACACACCATCATCTGGAACTTCTAGAGGGTCAGATGGTTCGAGTTCATATAGAAATAATCCAAATTCAAGTAATTCTAAAAAACCAATCCAAAAATCAAAACCTAGTCAGAATAATGCTAATAGGAATGTAAGCAAGCCAAAGACTGATTCACACTCAAACAATAATAAACAAGATTCTATTAACAATTTCGTCAATGATTTTAATTCAGGCAACTATGAGAAGACTGGATCAGGTAATAATGGTACAGGTAATAATTATGATGTATATGAGAAAAAGTAGTTTAGTTGGGATGACAAGGAGGGATCATTCTGAAAAGATTCAAGCAAATAATTAATTTCATCCTAAAATTTAGACAAACATCAATAAATGCCTTAAAAATATTTCTTTGGTCATTGGTCATATTGTCAATAGGTGCAATCTTCATCATTCCAACTTTAGGGTACGGAGAAAGCATGATGGAAAGCTACAATCAATGGTACGTGGTAATAACATTAATTACTCCAATTTGGTTTGGTCTAATAGTTTTTAAAATATATATGGATAGATTAGAAGGACAGAAATTGACGTTTAAAAAGGTTATGTATCTAATTGGTTCTCTTTTATTAACTTATAATGTGATTTTTCAATTAGCTACTTGGGAATCAATAACCGGTAAATTCACGGTCGCTGTTTACGTTGTTTTGATAACGTTGCTGCTGTATTTAATAATTTGTTTGTGTGATTTAATTCTCTATGCTTGGAAATTTTGGAAGGCAACGCTTAATTAATATGTGAGGCAAAAAGAGTCTAATTTTAGGCTCTTTTTTCTTTTTTAAAAACGTATGAAGAAAGGTGGTGAGAACAAATGATGGGAATGTTGGCTCTCTCTCAATTGCTCTTGTTAAAACAACAGGCAGAAAAAAAGGGATCATCAATTATTGTAATCGATCCAGCAGGAGAATTAGAAGGTAGAAAGCAAGATTTAAGTTTAACTGAACAGCAAAGAGAAATTCTGGTCAAAGCCATTAACTTATTTGAAAAGAAACGAAAGGATGTTTAGAAACAATGGGAAGACAAAACATCGGCTATTCCTTTGCCATTACAACATTTTCAATCGTTTTAACAGTCTTATTTTTGTTTAGTAATGCAGATAGTGCAGCAGCAGCTAGAGCAGAAGCAAAAGGCCCATATTCATGGACTGATCCAGGTGGCATCACTCACAGTACCGCATTAATCAAAATAGGCGATAATATCGTTTTCTGTATTGATCCTGATATACCAGCACCATATGGTGGACACAATTATAAATCAGGCGAACGACAGTATGATGATGCTGTGAAAGCTATTCTATATTATGGTTATGGAGGTGACGGGAACGAGCTTGGAAACACAATGACAGATATGGTTAAGACTTATGTGGCTTTGAATAACTGGAAAAGTGGTAAAAGAACTCAAAGCACATACAGTAACCAAGATAAAGAAGTTTGGTCGTTGATTCAACACGCAAAGCGCGGTGATGCACCTAGTTACCAGGTTAGTTTTCAGAAGAAAAATCTAAAGACTACTTTGAATGGAGAGAATCAAAAATCAGAAGTGAACAAGCTCCAAGGTAAAGGATCTGTAACATTAGAATTACCCAAAGAAGTGACCATAAACATAAATGGTAATAAAAAAACCGGCGGTAAGGTTACCATTAAGGATGGACAGAGTTTTTATTTTACTGCTCCTTTAAATTATGGATCAACCTTTAAAACGGGCAATGTCAATGGGAAATATAATGAATTAGCTTCGCTATTATACATGCCTAACTCAACGAATTACCAGCGTTTAATGGGTAGTGTATTGGTAGTGGATCCTATAGTTTCTGCTGGATTTAGTGTTGAGTTTGAGAAACGCCAATCAACAATAACCATAGAACACCGTGACATTTATGATAACACTCTTCTTGAAAGCAAAAATGAATTGAAGACGATCGGTACCAAGTATAAATATCAAAGCCATAAAGAGATTAAGAAAAATAATAATGTATATGTACCTGTCAAAAAAGAGATTAAAGAAGGAACTGTTGGGGTTAATAATAAAAAAATAGTCTTTTATTATAACTTAAAAAGGGATGTAACTGTTTTACACAAGGATAACAGAGATAAGAGGTTATTAAAGAAAGAGGTATTTAGTAAGCTGCGAGGTGAAAAATATTCTTATGGGCCAAAAACAAATTTGAAAAAGGGCGAATATACTTATCGGCCAATTAAATCCGATAAGGTAGAAGGTCAAGTTGGTAGCAAGAATATAACAATCACTTTTTTTTATGACGTTCCTCTAATTAAATTAGAACTGAAAAAGCTTCAAATCTATACAGCAAAAGCAAATACTGGTTTACCTGTTAAAGTACATTTAGGAAAGGTAAACATATACCCAAATGATACTCCAGGAATGAATGACGCAAATATGAACTTGAATCTATATCAAGGTGAACAAAAGTTAGCAAGTAAAGAATTCACAGCAAAAGACATACCGAAGTTAGTGGAATTCAAGATTGAATCAAAAAACTTGAAAATCAACTCAAATAAGCCTTACACGGTGAAATTAGAAGGCTTTAACCAAAATGATATAGATGTACTAACCAACGCATCAAGCTTAACTACACATGGTTTTACGAGTTCTGAGAGGGTAATTACTGCAACCCCTGAAGAAAATACTAGAGTGAGTGAAAAAGCTGTTGTAATGACTGAAATCACTCCTACCACTAAAGAAAAGAGATATTTCGAAAATTTCAGGTTTGTTCTATCTGATATACCTACCATGAAGACTGGATATGGGTTTGAAAAAGAATTTGAGTACACTTATCAAAATGAAATAGGACAAAAATTTAGGGATGGAGATTTTCATTTCAATGTACCTTCTAAACTTATAGATAGTTACTTGAAATATGATAAAAGCAAGGTGCCATTTGAAAAAATCAAGGAAACCTCACAGAACGAAGGAGATGTTATAACAACGACATCTTTATATGCTTTACCGAAAGTGTATGTCGAAAGAATGACTGGAAATTTATTTTCAAGCAAGGACAATGATCCAAGATTGAAACATGAATTAATCGATGGTGGCAGAAAATTTTATCTCCCTATCTGGTTGGAACTGGGCGATTATAAAGTTATTACTGAATCAAACAAACTAGGTGTAAACCAAGTAATGTTTGAGATTTATGACAATATAAACGTCAAAGCTTCTATGTATGCAACAAAAGATTCTGAAACTGTTGATGACGATGAAATTCTTTTGCACCCTGTAAACGGAGACAATCCATTTCCTTCAGGTTTACCTGATGGTTGGACAAAAGATGATATTAAATGGATTACAAAATAAAGTAACTAAGCCTCATTTCCAGTGAGGCTTTTTAAAATTTCAAAAGGTGGTTTTTAAAAATGTACGAAGTATTTGCCAATCTGATTATTGATCACAACCTAATCGTTCAAATTGTCGCAGCTGTGGTTTTATTATTTTCTATTGTACTGTTGGTTACTGCACCTAAGAAAAAGGAAAAGCAACGAGTTTCATATAGAGTGCAATATGGTTTGTACACAATTATTCTCGTTTTATTGAATGTTTTTATCTATTGGGTTGGTCATAGATGAAACAAATAATAATTATTATTTTAATTATTGTTGGTGCTGCAGGATTGATTTTTTCCTTTACTTATGGAAAAGAGCATTTGCGATACAATTCAATGATGTCGGCAATTGATGAATCCATGCGGATCGCATCGATAAAAAGCTTAGATAATAGCGCGAGGGTCAAAAGTGGAGAAGCGCGTATCTCTGAAGATATGTTTGAAAAAACGTTTAAAAAACAAATGAAAATTAGTTCAAATTATAAAATTGATAATAAAAAATATCTGTTTGAGTATTTGAAAACTGATGATGGTGCTTTAAAGGCTATTAAAGTTGCTGTCTATGATGATAAAGGTACGATGTACCCTAGAACTTATGTGGCAAATATCAGTAGCAAAAAGTAGGGAGGAAAAAATGAATAAAGAATTAGTTGCAAAAGACGTAATCGATGGCCTCAAAGCAGATTTAAGAAAAAATGATGCTGGATTATTTATTAAATCTTTTGAAGATGAAAGTAAAAAAAGCGAATTAATTGATAAACTTCATGAACTGGCACCTGAAATTATGTCAGATCCTGCAATGAAAGAGTACGTAATTCAGGAATTAATGGGGTTGGGTTTAATTGAAAGAATTAAAAAGGATAAAAGCGTTACAGACATTGGATTCAATGGGACAGACTTAATTGTAGAGGCCAATAATAAGCCTAAAGAGAGATATGATATTGCTGACATCCCAACAGATTATTTTGATAGGTTAATTCAATCATTTGCGACTGATGAGGATAAGGAGTTTAATTCAAATCATCCTATTTTAAGTGCTGCAGTCGATGATATAAGGTTGAGTGCAGTTCATCCTCATAACGCGCATTACGGGCCTACACTTTCAATGAGGGTATTAAGTAAAAGATTAGTCATTGATGATAATGCATTTGTGGAGATTGCTTCAGAAGAAGTTTCCAATCTTTTAAAAAGCTTAATCAAAGTTGGGTGTAGCACTTTAATAGCTGGCCCAACGGGTACAGGGAAAACTGAATTGCAAAAATATCTAACAAGTCCTATCCCATTTGAGGAACGTATTATAAGTATTGAAGAAGAAATGGAAACTTTCATGAAGGAACTATATCCAGAGAAGGATATTTATTCTTGGAGAACAAGAGAGAATTTAACGCAATCTGATTTGATTAAGGCAGCTATGCGTAATCACGCGGTTTGGATTATGCCAACTGAATTGCTTGGATCGGAGGCATATGAGGCTGTAGAAGCTACAATTACGGGGCACCATGTATTAAGTAGTTTACATTCTAGTTCTACTAAGACAATTCCAAGAAGAATGTTCTATATGGCTGGACAAGGCAGAAATATAAATGAATCAACATTTCTTCAAGATTTCTTTGACGGTTTTCAAATTGGTATTCATGTGACAAAAATTTATATTAATGGCATTCCATTTAGATATATTGATGAAATTGCAGAGTATACTCCAAAGCAGGAAATTAACATTCTATTCAAGAAAAATGTCTTGCATGATGGAAGGGAAAGAATTGAGTATGGCCGCATATCTTCAGATCTAGAATTAAAACTTTCTGACGCAGGTGTTCAAATTCCTTCTTGCTTTGTAGACCCAATAGAGGAGAAAGTTTTATGAAGCAGAGAGGGCGTTTATTTAATTTAGAAGAGTTAAATGCCTATAAGATTGCCTATGGTGAACCGATTAAAGGTAAGGATATTTATCGAGAGATATTTATTCCATTTTTAGTGGCTGCTGGTCTTGTTTTTTCACTCTATTACTACTGGTGGTTATCGTTACTAGCTGGATTTGCAGCTGTTTTTTATTCTTTTAAAGTTGGTTTGCCGCGAAATATAAAAAAGGCATACTATTTAGATTCGTTTGAAGAAAGGAATAGATTTGTTAATGAAATGACTCAATTCTTATCTAATGAAAATCTTACGGTCCAAAGTGCATTGAAATTATACACTTACCGAGCAACTGGAGAATTCCAAAAGGACCTGTTGTACTTGGAAGGAGGATTACGTGATGCGACTAATCAAGAGAAAATTAGTCTATTCAACGACCTTCGGAAAAAGTATTCAATGGATATTCCCTTTGATATGTTTGTTGAACAGTTGTTAACGTCAATGCTGGAAGGTAGAAGAAGTAGCGAATCAATGATGGAGATTACCAAATATCATAATGAAGTTAAAGAGATGCAAAAGAAATACATTCGAAGAAAAGATAGACATGAAAGAGAGTTTAGACTTTCGGCAATGTATGGTGTAGCAGTAATAGTTGTACTCACAGGATTTCTAGGGTGGGACAAGTTTATTGATGCGTATGCTCATACACCTTTTAGTTGGGTTTTCAGTACAATTTATCTTATTTATATGGCAAAACTTTATACGCGAAAAGAAAGCCAAATGGCAGATGATAATGTGATGGAGGTAACACTTTGAGCAAAAAATCAATATGGCATACATTTGCTGAACCCGACCTATATGAGATGGTACTTAAAATGGGTTATACCGAGAAACATTTTTTGTCCTTCCAACGAAGACGATTCTTTAAATCCTGTTTAATTACATTAGCTGCAGTTCCCCCTGGTTTACTAATTAATAAGCTATGGTTTTTGTTTATGATTGTTTTGTTTTTTTATGTTTGGTTTACCGATTACAAGAAAGCAAGGAAAGAGTATCAATTCTTTTTGTTTAAAAAACAATTGGTTTTTGCTAAATTTATGCGAATTGTTCTCCCATATCTTAAAGACAGGACTAACAATGTCTATTCAATATTAAAGAATATTGTAAGAAGAATCGATGATGTAGTCGATAATAAGCCGGATGAGTTAGAATTGAAAAAATCCTTAGAAAAATTACTTTTTGATATAAGGATGTATCCAGGATCAATTGAACCTTATAAAAGATTTGCAATTGAATCAGGTGGAACTGATAGTGCTGTATCATTTATGACAATTCTGTATGATTATGAACAACAAGCTACTGATGAACAGGTTATTAATGAGCTTGGGAAAAAGGCAAGTAATGAGTTGTTCGATGGGATTGATGAGATTGTAAGAATTAAACTCAATAGATTTGCATTCTTCCCAACGAAAATCACACTAGCGCAATTTATAATCTTTATTGGAGTAATGAGTGCTGCAATTTATGATTTATTAACTAATTTGAATTTTAAATAGGGGGTGTGTTCATGGATGAACAAAATGTTGCATTAACGAATATGATCATAGCATTCTCTCTTCTGTTTTTCGGTATCTTATCAGCTGCAACCATTGCCCTTCCCTTTACTCAGGCAATTGATATGAAAAGATATGTAAATGATCAAATAGAAAGGTATGGGGGGCTAACTAATGATGCCCAAAACCAGATAAAGTTGTACAGTGAAAAAAATTTTGGAGGAAAGTTCACTGTGGTTAGTCTATCAGGAAATCAAAAGGCGCAGTTTGGAGAAGAGATTAATTACAAACTAAAGGGAGAAGCAGAAATTAATTTTTTTGATCTTCCATCAATACCTTTTGCATTGAATGGTAGCGCATCATCAAATGTAAGAAACGTGAGGTGATCATAATTTTTGTAGGCAATATAAAACGTTCATTAATTTTTATTGCATTGTTATCATTTTTAGCTGGTACGGTTTATATTGTGGGTGAATTTTTAGACGAAATGCCAGAATTAGTTGAAAAATATTATACTTTGTTGATACCTCGATAATACTTACAGTTTAGGCGTAACAATGCAAAGCATTGTTTTTTTTATGCCAATAAAGGGGGTGAGAGATTGTTTGAAGCAAACGCAGATCGTTCGATTCACGGAATTGGTTCAATCATTGTGGGATCATTGGTTATCTCAATAATGAGTGTCGCAATGCCGGAAGTTGTGCAGCTAGGAGTGACATTCTTGAAGAATAAATTAAACACAGCAGTGGCGTAACAATGCAAAGCATTGTTTTTTTTATGCCAATAAAGGGGGTGAGAGATTGTTTGAAGCAAACGCGGATCGTTCGATTCACGGGATTGGTTCAATCATTGTGGGATCATTGGTTATCTCAATAATGAGTGTCGCAATGCCGGAAGTTGTGCAGCTAGGAGTGACATTCTTGAAGAATAAATTAAACACAGCAGTGGCGTAACAATGCAAAGCATTGTTTTTTTTATGCCAATAAAGGGGGTGAGAGATTTGTTTGATAGAGAATAAATCCATTTCACGCTGCAGCTACTAAATAAAAATGACCGGAGGAAGGTAAAGGTGAAGAAGAAAGTATGCAATCTGTAAAAATTACTGCGAGTTTGAAGGAAGTAAGGGACAAAAAGGTTCGGGTGCCAGTTGGAACTGATGTTCAAAAAAAGAAAAGGGTGGATGTTTATTGTAAAGACAACAATACTCTTCACCAATTTATAGTCAAAAACTTTGTCATTCAAAAGACATGCATTTTAATTAATTTAGCTTGAAGGAGGCAGTTGTGTTGTTAAAAAAGCCGACTTCTAATGAAGCACATAAAAAATCTAAAGACTATGCAACAATTACTTTAGAAAGCCAAGGATTAGACTTTGAAAACATCGTTGAAATTGAAGTAGCAAATGAATTGAAAAAAAAACAAGATCTCAAAAGATTACACAATAAACAAATAGCCAGACGGAAGTTACACACATTATTAAAATTTGATTATGCGCGAGTTTTAATTTTTCTCTTGAAAGTTGCTCTGTTGATTTCGATCACCCTTTTCTTTTGTAAATTATTTTCAAGTTTACCTGTGAAAGAGGGTGTTGAGTTGCCCGGCTGGATCCAAACGACGCAAGAATACTTTAATAAAATTTATGGCTTTTTTAAAGGAGCAAAATGAGTAATCCAAATCAAATCTTAAAGCAAAAAAAAGTCTGGCTGTTGCTTGTAATTCTTTTAATCATTTGCTTATTCGTGATGATAACAAAAACGCATGAAACAAAGGTTGGAAAATATGGAGTTCAAGAAATTACTTCAGAAAATATGAAAAGTTACTCACAAAAAAATGAGCATTATTTTGTCCTAGTTACTTGGAATAACTCACAACGAGTAAGATTATTAGACGAAATCAATGAAGCTGCGAATCAAGAAAAAGTGATTATTATGGATTTAAATCTAAATTCTTCTTCAATTCCAGTTAATTCATCTCAAACCGATTTTGGAGTTGATATAAATCAAAAACTAGACAGTCTAGCTTTCTACTCGAAGGGGAAAATGAAAGACGAAATATCACTTGTCAATATTAAAGATAGTGAAGACTTTCAATCGGTCATTAACTTTATAAAAGCAAACAAAAAATAAAAAGGAGTAGATCATGAGTATTTCACCTAAAGATAAAAAATTGACAAGGGAATTGGCAACACGAATCTTACAAGTAAAAGGTGTAGACCATTCAATTTGGCTTCACGAACAATATAAAAATGTTGTAGAAGAAAATCAAGAGGTTATTTTACAGGGACTAAGTTCACTTTCTTCAAATACAGATAATGGAAAAGAGGAATTTTAAAATGTTAGATGTAATGTTAAACTCACTTAATAATATGTTACTAGGTGATGCAATGAGTGATCTTGTAAGTTCAGGAAAGAGTTTTTTAAAATGGCTGCAGATTGGTGGTATTGTTAGTTCAGGTATTGCCTTTTGTTTTGGGGGATATTTGTTAATTTTAGGTGGGGCAAAAGGTAGGCAAACTTGCGTTCCGTGGTTCTTAGGTGGAGCCGTTGGATTGGTTGTTGTTATGGGTGCTCTAAAACTAGCCCAAGCTGTTGATGCTAATATTAAATTTTAAGCTATACCTACGGGTATAGCTTTTTTTTAATTAAAGGAGAGAATATAAGATGTTATTTGTTCTGCACAGGAACCCTCTAGATAATGAAAGTGGTAATGTCATATCATTTGCTGACGCGGTTTCTGTCACTTCCAGGTATGAAAAAAAATCAAGGGAACAGAAAGAAGAAATAGCTTATGATTTTACGTTACTTAATGAAAACCAAGACGAGCTATATGATGGAACTATGCAGTTGGGATCCGGTAAAGCAAATGATCTGTATGACCATATTGTGAAAAAGCTTAATGAATTTCCTGTTAAGGATGATGAGCAAAAGAAAGAAAAGCAAATACTCTTAGAAAAAATGAAGCAGTGTCTCCCAAATGACTATGAATACGACTCCAATAAGGGAAAGAATTTGGATCTACAAGAAGATAATCAAAGGAAAAAAGTTTTAGGCATATCCTTGATGGTCATTCAAAAGGTAACACTAATAATGTGTTGTGTTTTGATTGTTTCGCTTATTGGCTTTGCAGTTTATAGCCAGTTTTCATTAATCACCAAGGATAAAATCATAGCAGACTTAAAAACAGAATTAAGACATGAAAAGAAAAAAGATGATCAACAAAAAAGTCAAAGCGAAAAACTTAACGATTTACAAAATAGACTATCAAATCTCGAAAAAAACATTCAAAAAAAACAAAATGATTAGGTGAGTGCTTTGGTTAAAAAAGAAATATTAGCACAAAAACAAGTGCTCATCCCTTTGTGTGTCTCAGTAAGCTTACTTATTACAATGATTTCGAACTTCCTATTACACATAGTTCTCCAGTTAGCTTCTTCTTTAGGGAATATAACTGGACCTTTAGAGTTTAATATATCAGCTGCTTTTTTAATTCAAACACCTGTTTTAAAATATCCGTTTTATTATATGATCGTAGGCGTGTTTATTATCTTAGTAAACATTAAAGTGGTATACGACATGAAAACAAATTTCGCAGCAATTGCAACGGATGAAAAAGGATCACAAAGATTTAGCACTGAAAAAGAACTTAGAGATCAATACAAGAGGGTTCCATTAAAGAAGGAAAAATATAAAGGGAAAGGTGGAATTGTAATATCTAGAAGTTCAGATGAACTTCTAATAGATGATGGATCTGTGAATAACTGTATAATAGGGACGACAAGAAGTGGTAAAGGTGAATTAGTTGTATTCCCAACAATTGATGTATATTCAAGGGCTGAACATCAACCAAGTTTAATAATAAATGACCCAAAAGGTGAACTATTTACTGCTTCAAAGGAGACTTTGGAAAGTAGAGGATATCATATTGAGGTCTTGAATCTTTTAGATCAAGATGAATCTATGAGTTACAACTTGTTACAACTTATAAAAGATGCTTATTTGGCAAATGATTTTTCAACGGCTCAAATGTTGTGTAAATCTCTTTCTTATTCACTTTATTTTGACCCAAAGGACCCGAAAAATTTCTGGGCCAGTTCTTCTATGAGTTTATGTAATGCCATAATATTGGCAGTTATAGATAAGTGTATTAAAGAATCAACACCTGAAAAAATAACAATGTACACTGTAGCGAACATGTTGTCATCATTAGGATCTAAAGAATTACCACCACTGCGTAAAGGTGGAGAAACAAGAAATGCTTTGGATGTTTATTTTCAAAACCTACCAGATGGGCATGTAGCAAAAAATATGTACGCGACAAGTAACTTTGCAAAAGGCAACACAAGGGGAAGCATATTTACAACTGCCATGGATGGTCTTTCATTCTTTACTTTTGATGCAACGGCCAGAATGACCTCAAAGAATTCAATTGATTTGAAAAAAGTTGGATTTGGCAAAATGCTAGAGGGTGTTGCTGAACCAAGGACCAAAATAAAAGTAACCTTTCCTGATGGATCTAAATTAAACGTAAAGGCGAATGTTAGTGGACGGTGGATATGTAATTTCACGCAAAATATTCAGGAAGGCGATATATTATTAGTCAATAATAAGAAGTATTTAATAAAAGAGATTAATAAAGACACGGGTGAGACTTCCTATGAAATCCAATCTGGTCAAGATAATACTTCAACAAACTTACTTCAGGTAACTTACTTCAATAAGCCAATTGCGATTTTCATGATAACACCTGATTACGATGCTTCTAATCATGTAATTGCTTCTATTTTTATAAGGCAGTTATATTTTGTGTTATCTAAAAATGCCTCTTTAACTCGTAGTGGAGAATGTCATAGGGAAGTAGTCTTTCTCTTAGATGAGTTTGGGAATATGCCGGCAATCGATAACATGGGAAGCATTATAACAGTGTGTTTAGGAAGGAAAATTAGATTTAATCTTATAATTCAAGGATATGCACAAGTGAAAAAATTATATGGGGAAGACGCTGACAATATTTTAGGTAACTGCGGAAACCACATCTATATATTATCAACTGATCAGTCAACTGTTAATAAGTTTTCAGAAATGTTAGGTGAAAAAACATATGTATTATCGTCAAGAAGTGGTCCTGCATTTTCTCTTGATAAATCTATCACACATAGCATAGATGGAAGAAGACTACTCACTCCTAGTGAATTGTTAGAACTAAAAATGGGGGAAACAGTTGTTATAAGATCTTTAAAAAGGGATGATCAAAAATTTAATCGAGTACGACCGAGACCCATATACAATACTGATAAAACAACCATGCGTTACAGATATGAATATTTAGCTGATGATTTTGATACAAATAAATCTATTTTAGATGTAGATATAAATTCAATTCATTACAATGTTAATCCAATGGATTTACTCATAGATTTCACCGGTGATTTTAATTCAGAAAATTCTGACGAATTTGAGGAATTATTCAACGCGATTGAGCAAGGCGCAGCTGATCATTTGGCAAGTAAGGATGAAAACAGGAACATAGCCGATGAACAAACTGAGTCCATAAAGGAAGTAGTACAGCTAAGTAAAGAGCCGCCGTATGAAGAACAGGATAATAAGATTTCCCATTCATTGACTATTGATAATTGGCAAGACTTCAATGTTGAACAGTTCTTTGTTGATGATATTGTAACACTGCAACTAATTGAAAGGATATCTGATCAAAATAATATTGATTTAGTATCAAGGTCAATGACTGATTTCCAAAACCTGTTGAAGCTATTGGCTCACTCAGATCGAGTACAAGGAAATGTTTATAAAGTAATTCGTGGAAAAATTAAAGAAAAGATCGAAAATTTGAAGCAGAATGGGAGGTATGAATATTAAATGAAAGATGAAGAAATTCTTAAAATCCTAAAAAGATTTTCGGATATTCTAGAGGTTAGTAATATCCTAATGGATGTCCTTCGTTGGATAGGCTGGGCCCTCGTTGTAGGACTATCATGGCTTGTCGATAGTTTAGAAGGTATTACAGATAGCGTGCTTACACTATCCGGTTTTTTCAAATATAAAGAAATCACAGATTTTTTAACTACAATTAAACCTGGTCTGTATATTCTTTTTGCGTTATCCATTTGTTTTATTGGTTATCAGCTTATGTTTAACAGAAAAGGAAATAGAGATCAAATTGTCCCAGCTATTGTCATTGGTTTGATAACAGCAGCTTTGCTTGGAACGGCCATGAGTAAAACCAATTCTTTTATACAGAAAGGTGTTGAAGTTGCCAAGTATGAAGAAACAGGATCCACTGCAAATAAAGTCATAAAAAAGAATTTAACAGATGTCTCTCTTTATGACAATAATGGTTGGACAAGTACAAAATTAAAAAAGGAAAACAACATCCCTAAAAAGTATGCAAAGGATATAGATATCAACGAAAGGCTTGATGGGGATTTTCAAATGAATGGGGATGAAAAAATATCAAAGAAAGGCATAAAGGTACTCGAAAAGAAGATGGCTTTTGACAGCCAAGGTAACCAAAGAATTCAAGAACTAGATAGTGGAGTTATGGGATTCTTTAGTGAAAAATATTATAGATGGAAGTGGGATTTTTTAAATACTGCAATAACATTACTTGTTACTGCTGCCACACTTTTATTTGTATCAATAAAACTAGCTCGATTAGCATTCGAATTGGCATTTAATCATATTTTAGCTTCTATACTGGCACATGCTGATATTGCTTCAGGTGGACAGAAGTTAAAAGAAGTCCTAAAACATATATTTAATACGTTTGCTGTAATTGTTTTCATCTTTATAAGTTTAAGGCTATACCTTAATTACTCTGATTACATATCGAGTAGATTAGATGGTGTAGCCTTTTTAATTGCGCTAATTGCCGGAAGTTTAGCTGTAATTGATGGACCTGTTATGTGTGAGAGAGTATTAGGGATTGATGCTGGATTGAAAAGTGGATGGGGTACATTAGTTGGTGGTCTTGCAATGGCTAAAGGAGCTTCTAATTTAACGAAAAAAGGAGCTTCTATTTCTAAGAAAGGTGCAAGTATGCTTGCAACAGGTGGCCTTCAAACAGCAGCAGTCACAGGAGGTGCAATAGCAGGATTAAAAGGACAGAAAAACGGTCCTTCATTAGAAGAAGAAATGAAAAAGAATAATAAGGGTAAACAACCAGCAAAAGATAATTTAAGTAATTCTGCAGACACGCAGCCAAGCCTTCAGTCTCAAATGCAGCCAGGGAAAGATAAGGAAGGCGATAAAGCAGCTAGAACGAATGCAGACACGCAGCCAAGCCTTCAGTCCCAAATGCCGTCAGGACAACGTCAGGAAGGCGATAAAGCAGCTGGAACAAATGCAGACAAGAAGCCAAGCCTTCAGTCCCAAATGCCGTCAGGACAACGTCAGGAAGGCGATAAAGCAGCTGGAACAAATGCAGACAAGAAGCCAAGCCTTCAGTCCCAAATGCCGTCAGGACAACGTCAGGAAGGCAGTGAAGCAGCTGGAACAAATGCAGATGAGACTCCAAGCCTTCAATCTCAAATGCCGTCAGGACAACGTCAGGAAGGCAGTGAAGCAGCTGGAACAAATGCAGACGCGACTCCAAGCCTTCAATCTCAAATGCCGTCAGGACAACGTCAGGAAGGCAGTGAAGCAGCTGGAACGAATGCAGATGCGACTCCAAGCCTTCAATCTCAAATGCCGTCAGCATACAGTGGGGAAAACCAAATTCATTCTAACAGCTATAGCCAACCTCCAACAATTCAGTCAGATGGTGGTTCTATTTCTGCGGGCTCTACCCCAAAAACAAACAGTTCTGTAACTAATCATCAAGTCAATTCAATATCTACTGCAGATATACCATTGACCAATCAAAATAGAAACGAGACTCGTACACTGGGGCAATATTTCAAAGAAAGTATTAAAAATAAGGCAGATAAAAATCCAAAGATACAGAATGCAAAACGAACATATCAACTTACTAAGAACACTGTTCAGAGCTTACGAAATAAAAACAAGTAGAGGGATTGATTCTCCCTCTATTAGTAAGGAGTAAAGATGAGATATAGAATACCAAACGAGATTAATTCAGAATTAAAGTTAACAAGTGCTTTATTTTTATTCGATTTGTTCTTCTTAATTGGTGTACTTGGTTTTACAAGCTTATGTTCAAATTTTGTGCATGCAAAATTATCAATACCCTTTTACGTGTTTATGTTAATCGTTGGTGTTATATCAATAATTAGAACACCTCTGAACCCTAAAAAAAGAATGTATGAGGCTCTATTTTTGGCTTTGATCCGGGATCGAAATAAATATACGTCAATTGATAGAGAGAATTGAGGTGATATTCATTGGCTGTATTTAATGAAAAGGAAATAGAAAAAAGTAAGAGTTCAAAAATTAAGCTTCCTAAACTAAAGAAAAAAGCAAAAGAACCTCTTGAAAATAAAGCTGTGATTTCCAAGCAGAAGGTTTTGAAAGAAAATAAGAAGAAGAGTAAGCACAAGCTCAGTTATTCAATTGTAAACCTAATGAATGAAAGAGATATTACGGAAGAAGGCTATATTGTTTTAAGTGACGGTAATTATGCTGAGTTTCTACAAATAGAAGGTAAGGATGTTCACTCACGTAATGAAGAAGAAACTGCAATTGACATAAGCGCACTGGCCCAATTTTATCGCTCTCATCATCAAGGTATCAAAATTATATCTATGAATTTTCCTGTAAACACAACAATTCAAAAAAATCATGTGAATAAATTGATTGAAAAATGTGAAAATGAAAAATTTTTAAAGCAGCTGCATAGAAAAAAATCTGAGCTAGAAACAATAGAGTTAAAGAGAAATAATAGGGAGTATTTTTTGGAGTTATTCTCTACTTCTAAAGAGACTCTTGAAAACAAGGTTATAAACGCAAAAAGGATCCTTTCTAGATCATTGATGATACATGAAATAAATATGAATAAAAAGATTGACTTGTTATATAAGTTAAATAATTTAAACTCAAAAGTTGAAAATCGGGGTGATGAAAATTAAAATCCTTGAACGATATATACGTCCGAAAAATGATGAAAATAAACAAGAATATAACAGTCAGTTTATCTCAAAAATTCAACCACAAGGAGGTATTAATTTCAAGGAAGCTTTCATTAGGAAAGGAGATGGTTTTGAAACCACTATTCATATTTATGAATACCCAAAACTGGTTAATCGTTTTTGGTTGGAACCAATCATGAATTTTGAAGGCGCAACTACAACACTTGATACAATAACTGAAGAGAGAAAATCAGTTATTAAGGACATTAATAAAAGCTTATCCGAGCAAGAAAATAGATATGAGAATGAAAGGCATCGCGTTTCACAGATGGAAGCAAGACATTCCTATGAAGAGTTGAGTGAGCTTGTAGAAGACATTTCATTGCATGGAGAAGTTATGAAAAGGGTCCACCTTCGAAGTTTTCTTTCCGCAAAAACAATTGCAGAATTAGAAGACAAAGTAAAAACGATACTAGAATATCTTGAAGAATATAAATTCAGGGGCAGCATATTCCTTAATGAACAAGAGTATGAATGGAAGTCAAAAAGTGCTCCTTATGAAACTCAAAATAAATACGCGAATAAAAGAAAAGGGAAGCCAATACCAGCCAATGCTTTAGCTGGAGGCTTCCCCTTTCATTTTAGCCAATTATCAGATCCTTATGGATTCTTCTACGGAACAACTCAGACATTTGGTAACGTCTTGTTCGATTTGTTTCACAAGGATAAAAAGAGGAAGTCTTATAATGCAATATTGGTTGGTAAAATGGGGGCAGGGAAATCAACTGTTCTAAAAAAGTTAAGTGTTGATCGTTCAATTCGTAATGATAAAATAAGAGGATTTGATATCACTGGGGAATATAGAGATGTTGTAAAAGAGCTAAACGGCCGTATGATCGCATTAGATGGTTCTGATGGTATTATTAATCCATTACAGGTATTTAAAACATCAGAATACGAAAGTGTTACTTTTGCTCAACATTTATCTAAGATGACAATCTATTATCGTAATATTGCTCCCGAAGCAAATGGTGATGAAATTAAAGAATTCGAAAATTTGTTAAGAAGGTTATATGTTATTAGAGGATTATGGATTGAAGGGAACGTGGATAATAGAATAAGTTCTTTACCTAAAGAAGAGTACCCAATATTTTCAGATTTTCTAGATCTGGTTCGCCAAGAATTATATGAAGACTTCGAATCGAAAAAGATGTGGGACAATTTAAGCGTGCCTAGAAAAGAAAGGCTAGAAAGAATAGAGTTAACCATAACAAATTTAATTGAGAGCTATGGGGGACTTTGTAATGGAATCACTAGCATCGAAAACTTTGATGACGAACAAATCGTTTTTTTCTCCATTCGGAACTTATTGCAATTAAAACCTGAAATAAGACAAGCTCAACTCTTCAGTGTAATTAATTTAATTTGGGATTCTATGCTGAAACATGGGTATCCACAATTTGAAGCGTTTAACAAAGGAGAATTGAGTTTTGAGGACGCTATTCGATTCCTCTTTATAATGGACGAAGCGCATCATGTTGTAAATGCGAGAAAGGGAAATCTGGAACTTCTCAATTATTTATGTATATTTGCAAGAGAAGCGCGAAAGTATTTTGGTGGAATGATTTTTGGTAGTCATATGATTAGAGACTTTGTTCCAGAAGGTAGTGGTTCAGAAGAAGTAGAAGCAATTAAAACGTTATTCGAATTAGCACAGTACAAGCTAATCATGCAACAAGACAGTAATAACTTAGAACAGCTACAAACCATCTTTAATGGGCAATTAAGTAACAGTGAGTTAAATGAAATTCCATTCTTGGAAACAGGAGATATGATCCTTGTTATCCAGGGTGTGCAGAATATTCGTTTCTCTGTTGAATGTTCAAGTGAGGAACTTGAATTATTTGGCGGAGGTGCATAAGAGAATATGAAAATCATTCCGAAAAAATGGCTCCTGTTTGGTATAGGGGCCATTATTTTTTTCCTGATAATTTTGTTTGTTGGAATGTTTTCGGTGCTATCAGGTGGTTTATCCAATAAACAAAACGATTTTTCCTATTCTGAAAGTGAAGGGAAGGCCAATGTGTCTCCAGAGGTCGAACGTTATAGATCACTTGTTGCTAACTATGCTAAAGAGTATGGGATACATGAACATGTGGATTTGATGCTCGCGTTAATGATGCAAGAATCAGGAGGTCGTGGGCTGGATCCAATGCAAGCAAGTGAATCGAAATGTGGAAGAATTGGTTGTATAACTAATCCTACTGAGTCTATAAAATATGGGGTTAAACATTTCAAAAGTGTATTAGAAAAAGCGAAAGGTGATATCAAATTAACACTTCAATCTTATAACTTTGGTGGTGGTTTTATAAATTATGTTATGAAGCATGGGGGTAAGTATACGAAAGAACTTGCAATAGAATTTTCAAGAATGATGTATCAAAAAGTTAAACACACAGGCAATTATTCATGTGTAAGACCGGAGTCAGCAGCTACAGGTGCTTGTTACGGAGACATAGGATATGTAGACGCTGTACTTAAATATTTTGTTGGGGATTCTATTCAAGTTGGAGAATTTAAAAATTCAACGTTAAAACTGATTATGGAAGAAGGATTGAAATATAAAGGACGTCCATATGTATTCGGTGGGTCCAATCCTATTACTGGTTTTGATTGTTCAGGATTAATGCAATGGATGTTTAATAAAGGTGGCATTTCATTACCGAGAACTGCACAACAACAATACAACGCAAGCAAAAAAATTAGTAGCAGTGAAGCGAAGCCTGGTGATTTAGTTTTCTTTGAGAAAACCTATAACGCTGGCGTACCGGTAACCCATGTAGGTATTTACTTAGGTGATAATAAATTTTACAACTCGAATGGTTCAGGTATACAATACTCAACCCTTTCGGGTTATTGGAAAGAACATTTTTATGGATTTGGAAGGATTGCTTCATTTAACTAAAAGAGGTGAACAATGATTTGAAAGGGAAAAAAATTCTGTTTTTCATGCTGGTTGTCATAAGTGTTATTTTTGTTATCAGCAACATATATTTTGGTGCAAAAAGTGACGGGAATAATTTTAATAGACAACTTAGTGAAGAAATTAAAGCGAAAGACAATGAGATTAGTCATTTGAAAAAAGAGATTAAAAATGCCAAACCAAGTGAACAAGAAAGAGAAAGAAGGAGCATCCTAGCAATTACACAACGCTTCATTGAACTCTCATATGTCCAAAGCAAAGATGGATATGAAGAAAGAAAAAAAGAAGCTGAGAAGATTATGGCGAGTGACCTTTTAGAAAGGTTTTATCCATCTGATCGGTTCTATCAAGATCACGTTAGCAGCAATGTGAAAAACATAAACACGTATCTTAAAACAAAACAAAACACAGAGAATAGTATAGATGCAATTGCTGAATTTGATCATATACTTTCAGAGGAGCAAAATGGCACTACTGTTAATACGAAAATCTATGTCAATGTATCAATTAAGAAAACAAAACAGGGGTGGGTAGTTAATGATTTGAAGGATATTTACTCTCTAGAGGAATAGATTAAAAATGGAGGGACAAAGTTGTTTAAGAAATTGAAATCAAATGATTCATTTAAATTAAACACAAAAAAATCAAATGTTTACTACTCTATTATGCTATTTATTTTTGTGGGTCTAGCATTTTTTTCGCTATCAAAACCACTTCTTGGTGAAGATGATCCAATTCTAAATACTCAACAAAAAACTGATATCTCAATGAGATCAATGGATACTGTTTCGATTGAAAATTGGGAGTATGATTCAAAACAAAATTCAATGCGTGTTCAACTAAATTTTAAGCAGGTAAATAACACGTTAATGAATGATATTAGTTTCGAAGCTGTTGAAAAAATTAATCCAGCACAGTTATTACCCGTTAAAGTAGTGTATAAAGAAGCTGAAAACTATATCGTTGAAATCAACCAAGTAAGTCCAAATTTCAAAGTTGTGGCTTTAGACATTGTTAATAATTCAGTTGAAGACAGTAACTATGAGATAGACATTGATCAATTCGAAAACACTGAAGAAACTGATCAAGAAAATGCAAAAGAGTCCTCAAAATCAATTGAAGTAACATTGTATGCTGATCAGAGAAAAGTGAAGAAAAGCGCCATCAAAAATAAAACAAAGGCAGAATTCGCTTTAGAAATAATTAATGCAGAGCAAGAGAAAATAAGAGAAAAAATTAAAGAAATTGATGCAGCATATATAGCTCTAAAAGATGAAGAGAAATTGATAAAACAAAAAATGGGAGACATTTCAAAGGAGTTGAAATATCTCGTTGATCAAGAAAAAGAAGACGCGCAATCAAATATTTCTTCTATGAAAGATGAAATTAAAAATATAAGCGATAAAGAATTTTTGTTAGAGTCTGACAAGAAAATTTTGAACGAAAAAGTTGAGAAATTAGAGTTGAAAAAAAGCGATATTAGCAAATAATTGAGCAGTGATAGAGAAGTGGTATGGAGATTTGTTTGGAAATCGACAAGTGATAGGTAAGTGGTTAGTGCAGTGATGAGTCACTGTTTAAGTGAATTATTGAAGAAAATCGGTAGTGATCTACAAGTGGTGACAACCTTCTTCATGGGTACTTCGTTTTGCTAGGCACTGCCTAGCTCCACACCTCCGGTGGGGACAAAAACCCCTTATGCTCTTACTCACTAGCCCTTTTTATGAAAGTGGAGATGGTAAAAAATGAAAGGTGAAATAAAAATTCGAGGATTGGAACCGATTCTTGTAAAACAAATTGACCTTATAGCAAAAGAAAAAGGACTATCAAGAAATGAATTTTTAAGGCGACATATAGAGAGTTTTCTTTTATTTAGGCATGAAAGTAAACAGCTGGAGGAAACAAAGGAAATTGTGAGGAAAAACATAATTGTTATGGAGAAAATGACTGATGTAACAGATGAGTTGCGAAACCTCTTAAAGGTATTAATAGGTGAGGATGATGACTGATACATCTCCAGGAGTCGTTATTGTTTCTAAGTTTGTAACCTCCTCAAAAGACGCGTTCAAAAACTATGTGAATTACATCGATAGAGACGAGGCAAAGAGTAATAATAAACAAGTGAACGAAAAAATGTTTTCTATGTATCAAGACTATATGGGTGATGCTGAAAAAACATCGTCACTGTTTACAAATCACATTGATTCCCTTTCAAAAAATGAATCTAAACAGATAAAAAAACTATTTGAAGAAGCTCAAAAAAATAAGAGTATTATGTGGCAAGATGTAATATCATTTGATTCAAATTGGTTAGAACAACAAGGCATTATTAATCAAAACAGTAACATGATTGATGAGCGAAAAATAAAGGAGGCTACTAGAAAAGCAGTAAACGCAATGCTGAAAAAAGAAGGTTTAGATAAGAGTGCGATATGGTCAGCTGCAATTCATTACAATACTGATAATATCCATGTACATGTTGCAACTGTTGAGCCAACGCCAACACGCGAAAGAGGTAAAAGAAAACCACTTAGTATTGCAGCCATGAAGTCTAGTGTCATTAATGAACTGTTAGACAGAGATAGCCAAAGGAAATTATTGAACGATTTGGTTCGAAAACAAATTGTGAATGGCAAAAAGAAAAATAATACTTTGGCATGGCGAAATAAAGAGATGAAACCACTATTCATGTTTATTTATAATCATTTGCCTGAAGACAAAAGACATTGGCAATACAACTATAATACTCTAAAACCATTAAGGCCTTATATAGATGAACTGAGTAAAAAGTATATTGAGAAACACCACAAAGAAGAATTTGACCTGTTCAACAAAAAATTAAACGAAGAAGTTGATCAATTAAAAGCTGCTTATGGTACTGGCAAAAATGCCAAATATGAAGAATATAAAGAAAACAAAATAAATGATCTTTATACAAGAATGGGTAACTCCTTTTTAAAGGAAATGAAAGAGTATGACAAACAACAAGAAAGAATCAAAAAAAATGTCATGCCGAATAAAAACAAAAATCTACGTTCGGAATATAGGATGCAATTTGCTTTGAAAAAAGTCGAACGTGCTTTTCGTAATGAATATGAAGACTGGAAAAATCAAAGGCACTATGAAAAACTTCAACAACAAATTGAGTACAGTATGGAGAGATGATATGGATGTTTGTTCGTAGACAATTGGTAATGAAAGAGGATGTTGATGATTACATTCGTGAGGTTATGGATGAGAACAAGATTAAAAGTTATCGAGATGCTATTGGTCTGATTTGTGCCGAGCATGAGAAATTAAAAGGAACCGAATGGTCTATTTCATATGTAACAAAAGAAGTAATACAGGCCCTATCTGTTACTCTAAACAGTGAGTTAAATAAAATCAAATTGGGCGTGAATAGTGCAGATAAGAATACTCAAATTCTTCTAGAAATTATGAATGGGATCATGTACGCCCAAGAGATACCAGACATTGTAACAACGGATGATATTGAAACCGATGGATTTAAAACTGCTTCACAAATTGTAACTAAAAGAATTACAGATATGCGCCAGAATAAACTGAATAAACAATGAAGGGGGGTGAAGATGAAGTATGGAATCGAGAAATGAAAATCAAAAGATATTATGCCTATTCTCAGCTGATGTAGAATTGGGATTGATTAAAGAAGTGGGCGATAATGATTTGATAGTTGAAATTGATAATCGTACGTATGTGATTAATTTAACTCCTGAAGAACATATGCAAATTTTAACTCACATATCAAATCAAGAAAATTTATTAGCTCCAGTCAATATAAGAACCGGTGAATTAGTGCTACTGAACACATTGGAGGATGATTATGGTTTAGATAAACTAATACTGAAGAAAGACGAGGTGAAAACAAATATATAACGAGGCAGAGTTAAAAATATTTAGTGACCAGTTCAATCAGTTAATAGTTGATTATTTCTCTTCAAGTGAATCATTTAAGAAATACCTAGACTTTAAAGCTAAAATGTTTAGGTTTACACCATTCAACACAGAATTAATTAAATCACAATTAAGAGATGCTACAAATGTGGGTAGCATTAATCATTGGAAAAAGTTAGGGTTTGATATTAAGAAAGAAAGAATGAAGGATGGTGCAACCATAATTGTGCCTCAATTGGAAGATGATCAATATGAATATAAGAAAGACAGCTGGCGAGCATTAAGCAACGCAACAGAAAAAGAATTAAGATTGATAAAAGACGGCCTTTTAAAAACAAAAAAAGGCCGTCTTTCATTTGTTCCTGGTGTAGTTTATGACATCGAACAAACAAATGCATCTACAAAGGAAATAAAAAAATTTAGAGAAGCGTCTTCTCCTTCCTTGAAAAAAAATATTGATATAACCCTAAAAAAATCTGTTGAAAAAATTGCTGAACTCAATGGAATTGAGGGACCTTTTGATGAGTCAAAACAATATGACTTAATCAATAAAATAGCGAGTAAAGCTATCGAAAATAGTAAGGAATATAAACTATACAACAATGAAGAAAAAACATTTATTTCTGATGTTGTTTCTTATTCGACCTGTCAGGCTCTTGGATTAGAAATGGGTAAAGAATGTTTTCAGCAGCTTGATCAGTTTAGAAAGAACAAAAATCCTGAAGATGTTAAAAATGTTCTTAGTCATATTCATGAGACATCTTTGAAGTTAATTAATTCTATAAACAGTTATCAAAAGCAACTGAACAATTCCAAAACTAGAGATAATGGAGATGTGAGAATGAAAAAGACAGTAGCAGAAAACAAAAAAGAAGCAAAAAAGAATAAAGATTTTGTTTTTATTGAATACAGGGACGATAAACTTGTAGTTGAAGAAGCTACCTTATCCGCGGTGAAGAAGGATCTTGATTATAATAAAAGTAAGAGCCTTTCACCCAAATTAATTAAAGATTATAACGAAAAATTTTCCGGCAAAAAGCTGCTTTTATCTACCAAAGAATTAAAGGTACCTCATCTTTTAATTGCAAGCTCTGAAAATGATTCATTAAAACCATTAGAATTCTTACCTTTTGAGCAAGGGAATGAAGTCATTTCAGAATTAATTGAACAAAGAAAAGGTAGCGCAGGTTATGATCGAACGAAATATCATCTAGTTTATCAAAAGAATGGTGAACTAAACATCGAGCATGGAAATACAATTGACATTGGTGATGGTCTTTATGACTCCATTTATGAACAATTGAAAGAGGAAAAAAAGCTGCCAAAGGAAATAGAAAAGGCGTTAGTCAATTCGAATACGCAAGGAAAAGAAAGTGAACATTTCAAACAGAACTTCAAAAAAGAAATAGAAGCAGAAATTCTATCAAGTGAAGATATTGAAATCAGTGATCCGAAGGTATTAAAACGACAAAATGGTGGTTATTTTATTGGAACTGAAAAAACATATCCGAATGGAAAAACAGAAATTCAAGAGAGGATTACCGGTTACTTTAGCAGAAAAGAAGACGCAGAAAATTTGTTGGAATCCCTTAATAATCAAGATAAAGAAAATCATGCTGCAATTGAGAAAGAAAATCCAGTAATTGAACAGGAAGAAAAAAAGTCTGGTTTATTCAAAGGAATGATGAAAAATTTGATAGCGCGGGATTCTGAATCTTCTCGCTCAAATATCAATAAAAGCCAAGCTGAGTTCAAAAAAGTGTACAAAGAAGAAGTTAAAACGGTTATATATTCTGAAAGTAGGGACCAACATGTTAAAGACGAAGAAAGAGACAAGAGACGAGCTGAAATACGTAAATTTGAACAGAAACATCCTTATGAAGAAGTTTATAAGCTGAAGAAGGCAGTCCTAAATGAATTGAAACAAGAAGATATGCCCGAATTTGCAAAAGAAAGATTGAAACTGTTAGAAGCAGCATTAGATAAGGAAAAAAACGAATACGTTAAGGAGCACTCCAAAGGTAAAGACAAGGAAATAAAGCCTGCTGCTAATGAAGTAGAAAGGTAAAAAGGGAAGCGTAATACGCTTTCCTTTTTTATGTTTTAAAGGAGGATGAAATCATGACATCTAAAATTGTGATTCTAGCAGAAAAACCATCACAAGCAGAAGATTTTGCGAAAGTATTTACTTCATATCAAAAAAAGCAAGGATATATTGAAGTAACTGATAACGATTTTTTTGGTGGTGAAGTATTGATCACATGGGCAGTGGGCCATCTTCTAGAATTAAAAGATCCTGCTCATTACAGGAGTGATTGGGGAAAAGCATGGACACTCGAAAGCCTCCCTATCATGCCAAAAAATATTGAGTTTGAAGTTCAGCCTGAAAGAAGAAAACAGTTCAATATTGTAAAGCGATTACTAAGAAGCGCAACTGAAATAATTATTGGCACTGATACCGGACGCGAGGGAGAGAATATAGCATGGTCCATTATTCATCATGCCGGGGTTTCAGGAAAGTCAATTAAACGACTATGGTTCAATTCTTTACAAAAAAAAGAGTTGGTCAGAGCGTTTAAAGCCTTAGATCCTGGAGATAGGAGGTATCCACTTTATAAAGAGGCTCAAACTAGGCAAATCGCTGATTGGCTAGTTGGGCTAAATGCCACAAGGTTATATACATTGATTTTAAAACAAAAGGGTATACACGGTGTTTATTCAGTTGGGAGGGTTCAAACACCGACATTATTTTTAGTTTATCAGAGGGAACAAGATATTAAAAACTTCAAAGAGAAGCCTTATTTCGAGTTATGTGGTACAGCAATTAAAGGTAAAGATGTATTTAACATAAAAGTAAAAGAAAGATTTGAAGACAAAGCCATGATCCAATCAGTCTGTTCAAAATATAATCTGAAGAAAGAAAATGAAGGTGTAGTTACTTTTTGTGAGACTGAAGTGAAGAATACTACTGCACCTAGTTTATTTTCATTGAGTGGCATACAAGAGTATGCCAATAAAAAGTGGAAGTACAGCCCGATAGAAGTAAAAGACATTGTGCAAGTATTGTATGAGAAACACAAAATTTTGAGTTATCCAAGAACTGATTGCTCATTTATAACAGAGCACGAATTTCAATATTTAAAAGATAATATTGCTGCTTATCAAAAAATTATAGGTGACAGTCAAACATTAACTAATTTACAACCCAGAAATAAATATGTAAATCCAAAAAAAGTTAAAGATCATTATGCGATTGTGCCAACTGAAAACATACCTGATCAAGAAATGATGGGCATGTTAAATCAAAAAGAGAAGAATATATACGATGCTGTATTAAGGAGAACAATTGGCATGTTTGCAGCTGATCATCTTTATGATGAAACACAAGTCGTTGTAGATGTTAATGGACTAAATTCATTTGAAACTTCAGGTAAGGTTGTGAAGTTAGAAGGATGGAAAGCCTTATACGATGATTCTGAAACTGACCCCAAAAAAGAAGATCAAACTGTACCAAGCTTGAATGTTGGGGATATTTTGAAAGTTAGTGTCTTTGTTAAGGAAGGATTGACAAAGCCGCCGAAATTGTTAACCCAGGGCCAGCTTATAAATAGAATGACCAATATTGGACGGTATGTTGAAGATGAAAACCATAAAAAGATTCTAAATTCAGTAGAAGGAATAGGAACCGAAGCAACCCGCGCCAACATTTTAGCCGATCTTGTAAATAAAAAGAAATTAAAGATAGAGAAAAACAGAGTGACTTTGACACCCCAAGGGTTGATTCTTTGTGAAGCTATCCAGAATAGTATTGAATTACTTTCTAAACCTGAAATGACTGCTAAATGGGAAAAGTATTTGCTTACAATAGGGCAGGGTAAAGGAAAACAAAGTGTATTTATAAACAATGTTGAAAAGTTCATAGAACACATGCTGGAAGTAGTACCGGCTAAACTGATGAACCATGATTTTTCGATTCCTACGAATGAAGTTAATTCTGTAAATCAAAAAGGTGAAAAAATCGTTAAATGTCCATTATGCAAATCGGGAGATATAAGAGACGTTGGAAAATTGTACGGTTGTTCTAATTATCAAAATGGTTGCAAATGCTCATTTCCAAAAGAATTTGCAGGGAAAAAGTTAAGTCAAAACATGGTGAAATCTTTAGCGACAAAAGGGGAAACGAGTAAGTTGAAAGGTTTTGTATCAAAGAAAAAGAAAAACAAATTTGATGCCAGGCTAATCTTTAAAGAAAACAAGATTCAATTTAGTTTTGATTAACAATAAGAACCTATTTTAATTTAGGGGGAGTATCGATGGAAGAAACAATCGATGAACAGCAAAGTGGCCAGAAGAAGATTGTTTTGTATGAAAGACGAAATGGAGGAGGAAAAAAAAGAGTGAGTCCCGAAGAAATCGAAAAGGCGAGAAATATTGACCTAATAGATTATCTTGAAAAAAAGGGCGAAAAATTAATAAGAAAAGGGAAAAATTATATCCATGCAGACCATGACAGCCTTGTTATAAAGGAAAATGGTCTTTTTTATTGGAATTCAAGGCAAAAGGGTGGTACTAATGCTATAGATTTTTGCAGGATTTATTATGGCCTTAGTTTTGTTGCTGCTGTTAATGAGTTAAATAGCAGTGATTTTTCTGCGATTAGTGAAATCAAAAGAGAATCAAAAAAGACACCACCGTTTTCCTATGAAGAGCAAAAAAAATTAGAGGTCCAAGATACAAGTAGGATTAGACATTATCTTATCAATGAAAGGAAAATTGATCCTAAATTAGTTGACTGGTTAATTAAAAAGGGGCTGATAGCCCAAGATAAAAGGAACAATGTCATTTTTAAATGGATTAAAGATGGAGAAATCGTAGGTTTCGATCTTCAGGGAACGACACCGATGAAAGGACAGAAAAGAGCATTCAAATACATTTCTCCCAATGATAAGCCTCATAATGGTTTCACCATTGATATTGGGAAACCAAAGAGTATCAAATTTTTTGAATCATCAATAGATCTTTTGTCTTTCTGGAGCATAAAGAAGGGCGGTCTCAAAGACGTTAGACTTAAATCTATGAATGGTTTAAAAAAACAAACTGTCAGCACTGCGATAATTGAGGCAGTAAGAGATGACAAGTTGCCATTAACTCATATTAGCTTTAACACTGATAATGATGCTGCCTCTCTTGAATTTATAAACGAAATGAAAAGGCTCATTAATCGCGATATAGTGAAAACCGACATTCCAGAAAAAGAAGGATTTGATTGGAATGATGTACTAAAAGAGCTTAGAAAGAAAATGGATCATCGTAAAGAACAGGAATTGATCGAAAATATCAAGCATGATCGCTTTAATAAACCATCGCAAAGACAAGTTCAATTTAGAGAATAGCAAACTATTAACGAATCGAAAAAGAAGGGTTGATGATTTATGAAAAAGAAAAATTATAAAAAATTGATTGTTACAATGGCGGCTTTAGTTACTTTATTTGTTGGCAAAACAGTATTAGCAGCTGAAGGATCAAATGAGGGAAACTCATCAGCTACTACGAAGGGAAGCATTGAAATTCAAGGAGGAACGTTTAGTGTAGCTTTTTTAAGCAATAAAGATAAAATCTTTGATTTTGTTAATTTAAACAACTCATTTACATCAAATGTACCATTAGGGGGATTATTGGTAACGGATTTCAGTGGGACTGGAAACGGTTATGAAGTTACTTTAAAAGCCACTCAATTTAAGAGTGTGTCCTCTGACAAAAAAATTCCTACAGGCTCTTTGAAATTAAATAGTGTACCTTTAGGTCAACCAGAAGGATCTTACATGAATCCAAATGCGATTGCACCAAAAAATATTGGGGAGAATATTATTTTAGATGGTTCTGAATCAGGAACTGGAGGCGTTATTATTTCTGCTGGTAAAGGGGAGGGTATGGGGCAATTCAAGTATGTTTTCAAAAAGGACGATTTAACTTTCTCTGCTAATAGAGATGGTATCTACAAAGGGACTTATGAAACAGTGATTACAGCCGATATGCATGTTCCGGTAAAGTAAACTGTTAAACATGCAAAAGCCTACACAAGAATAGTTATTGAAGAGCCTATTATAAAATAGGCTCTTTTAAATTCAGGGTAAAATCCCCTTCTATTGAAAGGAGAAAGTATGAAGAAATATATAAGTATCTTTGTATTGTTTTTCATTATGTTTAGTATTTCATCAGCAGTAGGTTCTCAAAGTAATATTGCTTCAGCAGCAGTTAATGAGGATCTTCAACTAATACCAGTGTTTCCTCAAAGTCAACTAAATAATAATGATTCTTATATTGATTTTAATATGAAGAACCATAGTTCTGAGAAAATTTCAGTCAAAATAAAAAACAATTCTTCTGTTGTAAAGCACGTTTTGATAAAACCTGTAAATGCTACCTCAACCGCAACAGGAATTGTTTATCAAAATGGAAATAGTGATCGAGTACAAGAGAAAGCAAAATTAACAAATATTGCTACTGTCAACACGCCTTCAATTACAATTGGTCCAAAAGCAACCAAAACAATTTATGCTCTTATCAAGACTGATAATCATTCAGGTCATATTCTGGGCGGCTTACAAGTGAGTGAAATTAGAGATCACAAGAGTAATAACAAGAAACCTAGTGAATCTACCGCAATACGACTTGAAACAACAAAAACACTGCCTGTTCATATTCGTATAAGTAATCCTAATAAGAAAGGTGTTACATTCCAGAATGCTTTCTTTGAGGGATCTGCAAACGGTGCATTTGTTGTAGTGAATATGAAAAATGAAAAGAATGCAATCATGAACGATATTGCTTTGACTTATGATTTGATTAATAAGGATAAAGAAGAAAAAGTGTTTTCAGGCAAAATAGAAGAGTTTCAAATGGCACCACAAAGTGCGTTTCCATTATATATTAAATGGAATTCTTCAAAGCTCGAACCTGGTTCATACGTTCTACATGTAAAAGCAACAGGCCAGAAAAGACAGCTTATAAATTTTGAGATTAAAAATAACGAAATTGCTGAGTACGGAAAAAAGGCGGATCTCACGCCTTCAATTTCAATCGTAATTCCTCTATGGACTTTTATTTGTGTAGGTACCTTGATTTTTATTCTTGTGTTTTTATTTTTGAAAAGGAAAAAGAAAAGGGAAGAAAAAAAGATAGAAGGGTGAATTCATGGGGCAAACAAATAAAAACATTCTATTAATAATCATACTTTTATTAACAACTTTTATTGTGGGACCAGAGGTTGTAACAGCTGCAGCTAATCCAGTTTTATCTGCAAAACCACATTCTTCAGGTGAATATATTGAACTGAGTTGGACAAAACCCGACTCCAGCCAACCATATAGTTATAGAGTATTTTCAAAGAACAAAAATGAATCCCAATTTCAGAGCATACCGACAAAAGAAAAGGTGAAAGTTTTAAATGTATATCCAGATGCCAGAAACATACCAGAAGCCGGGCTTGAATCTTTTACGAATTGGAAAGGTGAAACACATAAATTCTTAAAGTCTGCCTCAGTTAAAAAATGGATGGAAGAACCCAATTCAGAGAACCCCAAAGGCTATGGCAAGGGGTTGATTGAGGTTGATATAGTATCAATTACTGATTTCAATAACGCCCCAATGAAGTACCTTATGGCAAATAACCAATATAAATATGATGTTATTTTTGCGGGTACATGGGATACAAATGCTAGGCAGGACCTTTCTGATGTTGCAGAAAAAGCAATTGAGGATTTCATTCAAACTGGAAGGGGATTTCTTGCAGGACATGATACGATCACAGAATACCATAACCTAAAAAACTTTGTGAAATTATCGAAGTTTTTGAATGTAAAGACATACTCTTTTACCAACAATATATATAAAGCAAATAGCACATATATACAAATGCCCTGGATTGGATCTGAGATGATTACAATTAGAAAGAAGGGCCTTTTAACAAGTTATCCATGGGATATTGGTGAAGTAGGGAATAATCTAAAAACACCTTATAGTCATACAAATTCGCAAGTTGCACTAGGCGATGTATGGATGTCATATAAAAATTGGAGAAGTGACTTTTCGGATACCACAGTTGGTGTTGGTCCAGAAAAGGGAGATGGATCGGGACAAGGCACCAATAACGTATATTTAACAACATGGAATAATACTGCAATGATTCAGACCGGCCACTCTAATGGGGCTGCCACTCCAGATGAACAGAAGGTACTAGCCAATACTTTGTTTTATCTTGCCCAGGTATCTGAAAATACAAGTTGGAATGACAGGAAAGCCCAGGATAATGAGGCGCCGGATAAGCCACAAATTGAATCAATAAAGCTTCAGCAAGATAACCTTGATTTAATGCTAGAGTCAAAAGATAATGCAGCAGTGTATAACTATTATGTTGAAGCTACGGGAGCTAGAAGTGGGAGATACGTATCAAAAACGATAGCAGCTGATATTGAATCCGGTTTAAAGGGGTTTGCGGTTACTGTTGATCATATTGGTGATACTGATCCGGGATTTAAAGTCAATTATAAAGAGAAAAACGCGAGAGTCAGCTTACCTAATAATTTTTTGAAGACGGGATTTTATTTGCATGTCAGAGCTATCGATAATGCTGGAAATGGTTCGGAAGTTGAACATATAAGACTTGAGCCACCAGAAATTAAGGTGAAAGGTTTGCAATCTAATAAGTGGACGCAATTTGTTGATTTAGAGGTAGCACCAGTTTCGATGAATCCACATTCAAATATAGTTGAAATCGAGATTAATGGAGAAAAAAGAGAAGTTCAAAATTTAAAGAAAAGAATCGAAAAAAACGGACAGTATAAAATATTGGTTAAAGATTCATTGGGATTTATTACTGAAAAGACTATTTCGATAAGCAATATCGATAAAGAGATACCTAAAATAGATATTGAAATGGATCCTAAAACAGCCAGATCAGAGATGTACAAAGGTAGAGTTATTACTGCAGCTGCAAGTGGAATAGAAGACATAAGGATAGCAAAAGGAAAGAAGAGTCTGGAAAATATGAGGAATGAAAAAAGTATATCCACTGAGGGAACATTTGAAGTGAATGATAACGGACTGTACACATTCTATGTTAAAAGTGGAAGTGGGATAGAAAACATTAAAACAATAAATATTGAAGGAATGATAGGTCAACTGAATATTGTAGACGTACCTGAAAACTTATCTCTCATAACCATACTAGGTTCTAACAAAAACATGGTAACAGTTGATGCTGCAAAAGAAGATATAGTTATTCAAGATACTTTAAGGAATCAAAATGATTCCTGGGTACTAAAAGCCAGATTGATCGAAAAACCAATCTTCTTTTCTTTTTTTGTTAGTCCAATCATTAACAAGAATAATATAGATGCGCTAATACGCCATGATGAATTTGATGAAAATTGGAAAGTGTTATACCAATCCTCTCCTGGTAATCCAAAAGGTTTTTGTAAGATACCTATAGAGGACCTAAATATCCAATTAAATTATCCAAATGATATTGTTGCGGAAAACTACAATTTTCAAATTGATTGGAAATTGGAGATTGTAAAATAAAAGGAAACACTTGCACACAATGTGAGCAAGTGGTAAAATAAAAGTATAAAAATAACATTTATGGAGTGATTCAAATGATTAATAGAACAGTTTTAATTGGTAGACTTACCAAAGATCCCGAGCTTCGTTATACACCAAATGGTGCAGCTGTAGCGACTTTTACTTTAGCTGTGAATCGTACATTTACAAATCAATCTGGAGAGCGTGAAGCAGATTTTATTAATTGTGTTACTTGGAATAAACAAGCCGAGAACGTAGCTAACTACTTGAAAAAAGGAAGCCTTGCCGGTGTAGACGGTCGTTTGCAGACAAGAAACTATGAAAATCAACAAGGTCAACGTGTATTTGTGACCGAGGTTGTGGTTGAAAGTGTTCAATTTCTAGAGCCTAAAGAAAAGAGAGAAAATGCAGGATATGGTGGTAATCAATATCCAAATAGACAGCAACGTAATAATAACTATAATAACAACCAACCTGATCAGAACAGTAACTTTAGAAATGATCCTTTTGCAAACGATGGAAAGCCAGTTGATATTTCTGATGACGATCTTCCTTTTTAAATTCTAATAGGGAAGATGCTCACTTGCTTAAATGGTAAGCGTGTGGTAGAGTCATCATGAAAAAACAAGTGAGGTCGATAACATGACTAATTCAGATGTATCCAATACTGGAATTAGAGTAAACATAAAAACACATGAATTTTTGAGAGAATTTGCGTATCAGAATAGAACTAGCATTAAAGAAGCAATTACATTCATTATTACAAAGCTGAAGAGTGAAATTGAAGAAGGGAAAATTCATTTTCCGAAATATAAGAAAGTCGTTGGAGAAGAAACGAAAAATGTCAGGATCTCTGAAACTGACCGGTTGTTTCTTGAAAGTTTAGCTTTTCACAAGCACACAAAAATAAAAAACGCTCTTGAAATCATAGCAAGTGAGTATGAAAAAAGAAATAACTAATAAGAGACTTGTGTAATTCAAAAAGTAGGAGGGAATCATAATGAAGGTTAAAACATTAATACATTTGATATTGTTTATACTTTTCATAATTATGTTAATTAAGTTTAAGGCCATTCTTTTTGGATTATTGCAAGTCTTATTATTAGTCGTAGTTTTATTTATTGGGTTAGTTATTTTAGGGAGGTTTGCTTTGGGATTAATAGCCTTTCTTGCAACTGTATTCGGTATATTCGCAGTATTCGGTATATTTGTCACTTACTTCATTTAAAAATATTTCTTGATGTTCAATTTGGGTATACCTCAAATTAACAACTGCAATCACAGATTCAATAAGGGTTCAATATGTTCATTTTGGGTTGTTCATTAAACGGGAGGTAATTTATGATTTTTGGCTATGCGCGTGTGAGTAGCTCAGATCAAAATTTAGATCGGCAGGTACAAGATCTTAAAAAAAAGAATTGCGACAAGATTTACGTGGAAAAAATTTCAGGAAAAAATTTCAATCGTCCTCAATTTACAGAAATGAGAAATAAAATGAGATTTGGCGACTTATTAATAGTTCATGATCTTTCTCGTTTTGGAAGGAATAAAGAAGAGATTATGAATGAATGGAAGAAACTAATTGATGATGAAATTGATATTGAAGTTCTTGATATGCCTATTTTAAATACTAGGCAATATAAAGACTTACCTGGTGTCGGCAAACTGGTGTCAGATTTAGTTTTGACGTTATTGGCTTGGGCCGTAGAGGATGAAAGGAAAAGAAATCGAAAAGCTCAGAGGGAAGGAATTGAGATTGCAAAGGAAAAGGGTAAATACAAGGGGCAGGAGAGGAAGTATCATGCAAATGCAACAGGAAGAAATAAGCTAATATTTGACGAAGTGGTTAGAGGATTGAATGCTCATGAATCTGTTATGGATATACATAGAAAAACTGGATTATCAAGAAATACAATATATAAAATTAAATACGAGATCAATAATAACGTAGAGATGTAAAGCTTCAGTAGAAGCTTTTTTTATTTGAAAAAAATAACATGTTAACTTGCACACGTTGTAAGCAAGTGGTATAATAAAGAAGAACAAAGAGTAGGAGGTAATTGTGGTATGGAATTAAGTCTAAGAGATTATTTTTGTATTAGAAAAAACCAATTTGATGATGAAAGGTTACAAAATGTTTTGTGTTCTGAAAAGACAACCACTGTAGATCATTTGGTTAAAAGGCATGATTTTGATCAGGATTTTGTCAATAGTCAATTGAAAGATTTGACAAGGTTAGGGAAGATTCGTGTGGAAAGAGGAATAATAAAGGTGAATAGGATCGAAAAGCAAAGAAGGGATCAAATTAAAGTCAATATTTTTACTGCGTTTGGTGCCAGCGTATTCTTTTTTTTCATTGCGATTTTCCCAGCTTTAGTTGAGGTGTTTTTTTAATGAGGTCAATTCAAGCTATAAGAGAACGTTTGAAAATGAAGGGTATCAAGACGGATGTTGTTAATAAAAAAAATATAATGACAGAGAGGGATCCATTTGAATGTATTATTTACAGCTTCAAAGTTGATGAAGGCCAAAGATGTGAAGCACTGGTGCCAGAAGAACAGAAATAGCCTGGCATTTAACTTAGTTATTGAGTTTGAATCAAAAGAAAAGCTAATGCGTATGAAAAATTCACTGACTTTAAAAAGATACAAACAAGAAAAAAGCCAAGTCCGTGGCGCGAACTTGGTTTCTCTAAGAAAAAGTTGTTGTTAAGTGTAACAATATAAATATACCATTATTCATTCAGCATAGCAAATTTTGCATGCTGAATGACCTATTTATTTGGAGGCGTGATTTCATGAAACCTAACAAGACCTGTCCTTACTGTGCTACTAAAGTAAGTGAAGAGAAAGAGAAATTTTATTGTGATTTTTGTGATATCTTTTTAAAAATTGACCAGGTATCCAGTGATGGTGTAAGAGTTCAGGTACCTCGTCATAGATCGAAAGTAGATCCAGAAGAATTAAAAAAAACCACGTCCGAACTAATGTTGTATCCAACATGGGAATTGATTTTGTTACTTAAAGAAGCAAGGAAAAATAGAACGTTTTTTTATAAAAAGCTGTATGACGTTAGGAAATCAAATCGCGGCTTAGCTGATAAGCAAAGAGGTGATGAGATCTTAGCTGCGTATAAAGATGCAACAAAAAGGATGTATGTCGTGGAAAATTTGATAAAGGTTCGTATTGGTTATATTCCAGATAACTTAAATGACAGTTATATGAAAGACTATGAAAAGAGAATGAACAACAAAAAAACTAATTCTGTAATGGAAATGTGGGATGAAAGTGATGGATCTGGTTCAAGAAGACAAGTTGATTTTCGCGAATAGCATTAGATTCCTAAATCGCAAGCAAATTAAAGCCATGCTTTTTTTATTTGAAGGTCAAATCGATGCTGCTACTTTGGGTATAAGATGTGAGGTTCAAATATGAAGCTGTTATGCAAACTTTTCATTTTATTCCTTGTTTTTTTCATATCGGGATGTAATTCATATTACGTGAATCAAACACCAGCTAGAGAAGAAGCTAGATTATTAAAAGTGATAGATGGAGATACGATTAAAGTTCTTTATAAGGGAAAGAAAACATCTGTCAGATTGCTTCTAATAGATACACCTGAAACTAAAAGTCCAAAAACTTGTGTGCAGCCGTATGGACTTGAAGCATCTAAAAGGCTTCAGGAATTATTAAAAGATGATTTAGTTGAATTAGAGTTTGAGCCTGAAGAGGATGACAAGAAAGATAAATATGGTCGTTTACTTGCTTATGTCTATAGTGATGGAAAACTAATTCAGAAGCAGTTGTTAGAAGAGGGATATGCTAGACTTGCTTATATTTTCAAAAGTAACTATCTACATTTAGAGCAGTTGGAAAAATCGGAAAGCATAGCCAAAAACAAACGGATAAACATTTGGAGTACACCAGATTATGTGACATCGAGGGGTTTCAGCTATTGTGAACTTTAGAAAATGTTGATTCTGGAGGTAGCAAAAATGGAATATTTAAATTTGAACTTATTTCGTGAAATTGTTGTTGATAACTTTGCAGGAGGCGGCGGAGCAAGCACTGGAATCGAGCTTGCGACAGGTTTATCAGTAGATATAGCTATCAATCATGATCCTGCAGCTATTGCAATGCATGCAGCCAACCATCCAGACACAGAACATTATTGTGAATCTGTGTGGGATGTCGATCCAAAACAAGCAGTTAAGGGAAGGAAAGTCGGTTTAGCATGGTTTTCCCCTGATTGTACACACCATTCCAAGGCAAAAGGCGGCAAGCCTGTAAAACAGAGCATCAGAGGACTTGCATGGATTGCTGTCAGATGGGCTATTGCTGTAAAGCCAAGAGTCATTATGCTGGAGAATGTTGCGGAATTTAAAGACTGGGGGCCTGTTTCTGAAGAAGGAAAACTGATTAAAGAGCAAAAGGGGCGGACATTCCGGTCCTTCGTTAAAACGCTTGAATCACTTGGATATGAAGTGCAATTTAGGGAATTAGCAGCTTGTGACTTTGGAGCGCCAACCATACGAAAAAGATTTTTTATGGTGGCTCGATGTGATGGTAAAGAAATCGTGTGGCCAAAGCCAACACATGCGGATTCTAAAAGTCTTCTTGTTAAAACGGGAAAGCTAAAACCGTGGCGAACGTCTTACGAGATTATAGATTGGTCCATAGGGGTCCCTAGTATATTCAACAGAAAGCGTCCGTTAGTCGAAAATACAATAAAACGAATCAAACGAGGCATTGATAAATTCATAGTAAACAATCCAAATCCTGTATTGATGCCGGATATTAAAGCTGACGGCAATAGATTTGGTCTAGTGACTGTTGCATTTCTGACTAAGTATTATGGTCAAGGTGTAGGTCAGAGTTTATACATGCCATTGCATACTATTACAACCAAAGATCACTTTGCATTAACAACAGTTTGCACAAATGGTCATAGGATTGCAGACATAGGATTACGTATGTTGCAACCGAACGAACTCTTTGCGGGCCAGGGGTTCCCTTCTGGATATACATTTAACATCGGAAATAAAACTGATCAAATACGCAGAGTGGGGAATAGTGTTCCACCGCAATTCGCAGAGCAACTGGTGCGGGCTAACCTCCCTGAAATGTGCGTACCTGAACATATGAACAAATATAGAAAAGCGAACTAATGTAGAAAAATGATTGCACCAATGATGAAAGGATGATCATAATGTCGGGGTATGAAAGAGAGAGGTTACTCGATAATATAAAGAGAATCACGAGAATCACTTTTTTGGCAGTTTCAATTGGTATATTGATGGTTATTTTAGGGAAAGTGACTCCATTTTTCATTACGTTGACGAAAGATGTAATGGGATATGAGGAACGAGAACAAGTTTCATCGATGAGAAAAATCCAAGGTATAGTAGTTGATAAGAAAATGAATATTTTAACTGATAATAAAGTAGATATAATGCTTCTTCCAGCCATGAATCTTGATCGCGGCTCAATAGGTTTGGCTTTAACGCCAGTACCACGTACTACTAAAGAAAGAACAGAGTTTACACTTCGAGTATATGCCGAGGATAAGACCTCGACAATCGTTGTTAATGAAAAAACTTATCATACCTATAAGAAAGGCGATAAAGTGTCGATACGAATGAAAAACAACAAATTTGAACTTGAAGGGGAATAATGGGGGAATAGTGAATGAAATTATTTGAGATATCCTATCCATATTATTCATTGATAAGAGCAAGAAATATGGATAAGGCATTGAAGATGTACAATGAAGCTCTTCTTGAAAGTAATTTAGTTGAAAGTGATCATGACAATGTAATTAGAGAAATCTCAAAAAAGCAGGCAGTACGTTCTTTTCTTTCTATAGTGGGTTTCGAGAAAGGATGCCACTTGAAAGATGTGATTCTAGAAGGCAAAAAAGAAGGAGTAATTGTTTTGGATCATAATAGGCAATCAAGGCAATACAAAGGATCCAGAAGATCCAGAATTGCTTTAGAAAGAGTAAATTCTTTAATCCTTCTATATGCAATAATTACATGCCTTTTACTTGCGAAAATCATTGGAGATTTTTTGTTGGTGTATCTTAAATAGCTATTAAGACTATTGAATTCAATAAGGACATGGAGTGGATAGGTGGTTTTATCTATGTTGAAAACGTTTTATTTTGTTGTTATTGCGATTGTTTCTTGTATTTTTATTAACGTTCTCTTGTTTTTTTTGTTGGGTGTGACTTCAACATTTAAAATGCTGACGCAACTTTTGCAAATAACGGCTTTATCTGCTGGCATAACTATTATTCTTATGCGACATGGCGAAGAAGATTGATTTTCCTGGAGCAATGAAAGATGCTTTTTTCTAATTTTTATATTAAGGAGTGATCTTTTATGAACCATGTGCTTACTTAGGATCACCAATAAAGACCAATATATAAATAAAAAAATAAAGGGGAAGAGAATTTTGAGAAAAGAAATAGACAATTTAAAGAATGAGCTAAGAGAAATAGAAGAAGCTTTAAGAAATGCAAAGAGTAATATAGTGAAAAACATACTTCAGGAAGCAATTGAACAACGAGCGAACGAACTTGAAAAACATAAAGCTCAGGGCGTGGTGATGCTGGATGTAAAGCTGAAAGACGGTAGAGAGCTAAAAAGATGTTCATTATATTCAGTATCAGACAGTGCGGGGTCCTACGCTGTAACCGATTTGAAGGAAGCAGTCACAATGTTACAGTTTGAAGAGGAAGTATATCTTCAGCAGGAAGTAGAAAAATTTGGTGACTTTGCAGGGGAGATATTTGTATCTGAGATCGATTCATTTTACCCTTATAAAGTTTTGGATATTAATGATCTAGAATCTTATACAGTTTGGAAACCGAATATTGAAGCGATCAAACAATCCGCGGGTATCTTAGATGAAAACGAAACTCATCAGGTTCATATTTTAGATGAAATGAATCAGATACCCACTTCATTTATAGATCATGAATACAAGAGAAGAAAAGCAAACAATGAGTAGATTATTGATTAGCAAAAAGGAATTTGAAAGGATGAAAAAACACTTTATTGAAAATTGTTATGCTTCACCTCATCCTCGTGAGATGGGGAGAGATGTAAGATTCGCAGAATTTACTAATGTTAAGGATATTATTTTAAAAAACGGTTCATTTAATTTGATGGTCTTTAATGATTATGAAAAGGAAGTTTCAACTTTAATCACTTTTTTTAGTATTGATAACCGTCATGAATTGGGAAGAAATGAATACAAATTTACTTCTATTGATGAATTCTATTCAAAGTTAAATGAATATACAAGCTATCTAAGTGAAAAGAACGGCACTATTCAAGTAATAGAGTGGATTATAAATAACTGTACGCGCAAGTAATGCAGATCTATTCTGGACGGAGTGATTTGATGAATCTGGTTAAAAAAATGAAAGTAGTTAAAACTGGTTACGATGAATGGGATATAGAAATTGAAGGAAAAGCAGTGGCAAGAATTGAGACTTTTCGTGGCATCAGAGGTAACACTAAAAATTTATTGGTTTTAGATAGAAACATTGACAAGATAAGAAATCAAAAAGAAGCGTGTGAAAAATTACAAGAGTTTTTCATCGACATAAGAAATAGTATTGAAACGATCCAAAAACACATTCACGAACTAAATTTTGGTTGCGGAGTTTTCAAAAGCTCTTCATATATATGTTATAAAGTCTTACAAGAGAAGAAAGAAGAGCTTGAAAACACAATGGTTGCTCTAAAAAAATATGATTATTTAGGAGAGAGAAATCTGAATTTTAAACAAAATTAAGGAGAGAGTACACAATGACTTTTAAAAGAACGTGCGATGTAGAAAGAAAAGATCAATATATTATTGAATTTGATGAGAATGTGTTAGATGAAGAATGGATGCAGAAATTCAGAGAAACATTCTATGACTTCAATAGCCTAGAGGAACATGCAGATCATATTGCTCAATTTAGAGCAAGAAATGGCACACAGTTTATTGAAGGATATGGTGTTCCATTAGTGAATGGTAAAGCCCCAAGGGGGTATGACAAAGAACATATAAATGAGGCAATTAATATTATCGATGGAGATGCAAGTATGCTTGTGTATTCTTATTGAAAATAATGAAGTATGTGTTAGATCAGAACAATGGATCCACATTTACCTTCCGAATGGATCTACATTTACCTTCTAGTACATTATTTATTCAATTTTGAAAAAGTAAACAAACTTAAAATTTAATTAATTAAAAGGTTAGTTTACATAATCTTTATTCTAGGAAGTTATGTGTCAAGTCCCAAACTGATGTTCAAGGAGGTTAAGAAATGATTTGGTATATATGTTTTTTCTTTGCTTTGTATTTGTATTGGACTATTGTTGACATTATTGTTGAGACTGGTAGCAGCATGATAAAACGAACAGTAGCAGAAAAAGAAGATAAATTTCACTAAGGAGAGTGATAATGATTGTGGTCTTACATGTGATGTAACATCTAAAATAAATGTTCAAAGGAGAATCAAAATGAGAAATGCAATGAAGACCCCCTCTTTCTGGATAACATTCTTTATCTATTGCGCCCTATACTTTGCTTTTCTTGCTGCCGGTGCTAATGGTCTTGTAGCTTTCATTGGTGCATTTACTTCGGTAATCGTCGGAGCTTACGTGAGGCTCTTTCTGTCAAGAAAACAAAAAGAAGCTAAAGGCAATAAAGAGAGATAAACAATCACCAATTTAAGTCGATATTACTAATGTTGTAATTATTTACAGTAACAATAATCGAGGAGGATTACGTTGAGTATGAACTTCAAAAAAATGTATAAAGATTTATTTGTTCCAGACCCGAATCTAGTTGGTTTCACCAACTTAAAGTATTTAGACTATCTTGTCGTGAAATTAGGTTTAAAATCAATTTTTTCTTTTGTCGGCCTCTTTTTGTTTATTGTGTTGGTTGGGTTTGCTGACAGGCTTATACCTGAACAATTAAGGTCAACACTTTTCATAGTCAATATTTCGTTAGTTTCACTTTTCTTGGTGTTCTCACTTTCTTACAATGCATTTGAAAACTTACGCTTTTACCACTCATTAAGACATGCTCAAAAAACCTATAAGAGAGCAATTGCAGATGAAGATGGACCAACAGAGGCATCTGTAAATGATTATATGCAGCTAGGATTGGATAGATATGGTGAAACTTTAGAATTTAAAGAAAGCAATAAACTGAAATCACTAGAGACAATCCAGGAGATTGATAAGAAACTCAAAGAATTTGAATTTAACGAAAGTGAAGACTTTACCACTATTATTAGGATTAATTTAGACGTGGCAATGCGATCACTATATGATGGTTTTGATATAAAGAGTGTTTTTACAATGCCCAAACGTTTGTATTATCGAAAGTGGGCTTTAGCAAAGTTGAAATTCGAATGGATGGAGTCAAAATTAGATTCGGATTTTGATAGTCGATTATGACAAATTATAGTATAATAAAGGAAGTATCATAGGTCATGCCTAGTGGGGCATATTGATTGCAATATACTAGCCCTTCTGCCCTTCTGCCCTTCTATCTAGAAGGGTTTTTTTTATTCCATACTAATTTATCGAGGTGTTTTATGTTTAAGGAATTTTACCAACATGTGCAAGATGAAGTGAAAACCATTGCAAACAACCTGAATGAAGAAAACTTCTCCCTATCCAAACAAATGATTGAAGAACGGTTGCAGCTGCTAGAATCATTGAATAGCATTCATCCCTTACCTACTGCAAATAATATATCAATTGATGATGCCGATGAATCACAACTTACCCCAGATCCTGAACCGGCTTCAGCTTCTGAAACAGATGATAAAGATCCCCTACCTCCCCAGGAAGAGACACCTGTTTCAAACTTATATGAATTTAAGAGAAGTGCTTCTGGTGGATTGCTATATTCGACAACCAATAAAGGTTCTAACCCAATATATATACCTGAAACGATTATAAGAGATATGAATATAGCAACAGGAGACATTATAAAGGCTGATCCAACAGGTATTGAAGGTAGATACAACTACTCGCTTTATGAAAAAGTTAACTTAGATGGAATTGAACCAGACCGAGTTGAAATTAAATTTGGAGTTGTTGATAATGAAGATGGGCAGCTGGTTGTAAAACGTACAACTAATGGAGAAATATACATGGATGGTGAAAAAGCATCAATTACTGTACATGAAGGCTTAAAAGAAAGGTATGGTTTGGTGGAAGGGTCCATTGTTGACTTAGCCTATCTAAAGTCAGAAAAAAGACTTCAAATTGCTTGGCATCATAAAACACATCAGGAGTTTACTCATAGTCAATCAGATAACCAATCAAGTTTTGCAGCAGCTTTAGGATCGGCCTTAAAAAATACTAAAAAGAATAATGACAGTTCTAAGTCATCTTCAGATCCTTTTGAAGGTAAACTTAAAAACAAAACAGTGACAATAATGGGGGCAACAGAAACACAAGATAATATAAAAAGAGTATTTGCAGCTGCCGACATTGAACATCAATCTCTAAGAGGTGATGAAAGTGAAGTGAGAATAACAGCTGCTATCAGGAAGAGCGATGCTTTTATTGTGATTCCACCATTTACAGAAAAGCACTCAGGAAGCCACCACGCCATTAAGGTATGTAAAGAGATTGGAGTGCCGTATGAACAAACAACGTCATATGGCGTTAGCAATATAACCAATCTATTAAAGGAAATGATTAACTAACATGAAACCCCCTTCTATCACGTATGATTGGGGTTTTTAACCCATGTGGCCGCCAAGCAAATTAGATCGATGAATCATGGTTCCGGCATTAGTATATGATGCCGCGCGCATGATTGCGGTATGACCAAATTTGTTATTGATTTCATCCATTACATGGCCCAAACGACTAACCTTTTCCTGATCGGGTTTAAAGAGATCCAGCTGCATGTAATTGGCCGGATCTACTTTTGAGAGAGAAATGGCAATTGATCTTACTGTCCCATTAGTGTGAAATTGATCAAAGAGGGCTTCGCACACCCTGAAGATATCCATAGTGACATTAGTCGGCTGGCCAATCGTTTTAGCGCGACTGAATCCTCCCCCACCCTCTTTTACGCTGTAACCTATAGAGAGTGACACAGTTCTTCCTGCTTTATGTGCTTTTCTTGCTCCGCTGGCAACAGCTTCAGCAATTTCTAAGATAACGGTTTTTATGGCAGCTATGTCACGATCTGTTTCACCAGGATAGTCTCTCAATAAGATCTGGCTTTTTCCGAAAGAAATGTTTTCAGGAAGATCCTGATGATTGATCTCACTTGTATCGATGCCGTTAGCGTGATAGTGGTAGGATAAGCATCCAGCGCCTTAGTACATCTCTGTACTAGGTTTCCAAAAGCTCTCCTCCAAACCGTACGTACGCCTCTCAGCGTATACGGCTTTCCACTTGTCAATTTAGTTTACCTTTGTGTAAGTCTTTATGACAACATACACATAAAGCGAGAGTTTTTCTCTGCCTTGCAATCATGTGTTGTTCCCATAAGCTCTTACCTTTCAAGTCTTTAAGTTTTCTGATGTGATGCATTTCGAGTGCTGTATCCTTTTTTCCACAGTATTCACATTTCTCTGCACTCAACCTGTCAATCAGGCTCGTTCTCCCGATGTACTTTACGAATTTCGGAAGAGTATCGCACTGTAAAACGACTTCATTATCAACACGTTGAAAGCCATCCTTATAGAAATACCTTGTTTTCATTCCCGATTTTGTCTTGTAAGAAATACCAAGTAATCCGTCGTGTCTGAATCGATTGTAAATCGCTGCAACAGATGATCTATACTTGGCACCAAGAGTTCTAAGAAAGCTATACTTCATAAAATAATAAAAATAGTTCAGTCTGTGAACATTATGAGCAAGCTTATAATAGTTATACATCCCTCTAATCTCTGCGTTATACATACTGATAATTTCGAGATCATCGTGGTTTATTAGGTAACTTCTATGTGTGGCTTTCCATTTTCCATCCTTTGTGATTTTAAGAGCTCTATATTCTTTTAATTTGTTTATCCACTTTTCAGCTGGCATGTATAGTTTGCATCTGACATTCTGTGTCTTCCTAAGGTTCCCATTTTTGTCCGTCTTGGTGTGAGAACTTCTCTTGACTTGAATGTCATATCCTAAGAATCTAGCCTTATTTGAACTGTTTGTGATTAGTGTTTTGTCCTGTGATAAACCTAATTTAAGTTTGTCTTCAAGAAAAACCGTAAGGTCTTGTTTAATCTTCAAACAGTCCTCTTTACTACCAATTACCCCAATGATGAAATCATCAGCGTACCTGACATACTGCATTCGTTTATAGTTTGAATCCATAGGATCTGCAAAGTCAACAGCTAAAAGGCTTTGTTTTAACGCCTTGTATTTTTTAATTTCCTCTTGTTTTCTTTCTAAAGGAAGCTCGTCCCAACACGCTTTAAGTTTCTTTCTCTGTTTGTAAACAAGATACTCGCGTCGTTTGTACTCCTTGTTGATTGCTCTCTTCTCGGCTTTGTTGAACCTACTCGTATAGTCAACTATATATTTGTCCAGTTCATTCAAGTAAATGTTGGACAGTAACGGACTAACAATACCCCCTTGAGGGGTTCCGCTGTATGTTGAGTGAAAACGCCAATCTTCCACGAAACCAGCTTTAAGGAACTTCCATATTAGCCTTATGAACTTATCGTCTCTAATTCTCTTAGTGAGGATGTTCACCAGCACATGGTGGTCAATTCGATCAAAGAAGGATTCAATATCTCCTTCAATAAACCAACGTATTCCTGTAAAAGTGTGTTTCACCTGATTGAGTGCAGTGTGGCAACTGCGGTTCGGCCGAAAACCATGGGAGCTTTCTTGGAATGTTCCTTCGTAAATCGCTTCTAAAATCATACGTATAATTTCTTGTATAAGTTTATCATCGAAAGATGGAATTCCAAGTGGACGTTTCTTTCCATTAGACTTCGGAATATAGACTCTTCGGGATGGTTTTGGTTGATAAGTTTCATTTTTAAGTGAATCGATTAACGAGTCAATTCGTTTGAGGCTAAAACCGTCTATTGTTTTACCATCGGAACCCTTCGTCATATTACCCGGCTTTGAATATATTTTCGCATAAGCCTTCAGATAAAATTCAGGATTGTATAGGTTTCTATATAGGCGATCAAAAACATAGCCTTCATTTTTAGACTTGGAAACTAAGTTGTTTAACACCACGTCTGGACTTCTCATAGAGCCTCACGCTCCTTCCAATGTTGTATTAAACTAGACAAGCTGTTCCCCTTCGCCATGTGACAGGCTTTCCCTGCCTCGGACTACTACGGGAACTCCGTTACCTTGTCGGATTTTCAGGAACTTTATCCATAGCCATTTCAGGCGTTCCGATTTAGGTAATCCCCATTTAGACATATATCGACTTAGCTTTACGTGGTGTCGGATGTGACGTTCGCCCTTTAACCCTTATCGGGATTGTCCAGTCAATGAGTTGCTTAAAGGAAGCTCAACTGCACTTCTTCCTCCCTATGACTGTATAACGTTATTAGATACCTTACGTTATAGACGGCTTTTTTGACGACTCGGACTATCATTCAAACAATCTAGTTTTCATCCTTGTCCACGTATCTCATCTTGCCATTCAGTCGTGACTTGATATCTAGCCAACTTATGACTTTCTCAACATGCTACACTCCCCGTCCCGTTTCCGTTTCGGATAAGTTGAGTGATGACAGATCATTGCAACTTAATCTGTTGTCTTGCTATCGACAAATTCGAATATATGCCCTTATGGGCGCACTAGCTGCAATCCCATTACACCAAACTTTCTCTGCAACAATTCTTTTGGGTAGTTAGCCAGCTGGCCGACTGTAGAAATGCCCATGCCATTCAAATTACGTTCCATACGTCTTCCAATGCCCCACATTTTAGACAAGGGTCTAACAGGCCATAACTTCTCTTTTAAATCAGCTGTGGTCCACTCAGCGATTCCAGAAGGGCTTTTTTTGCTATCGAGGTCCATAGCAAGCTTTGACAGCAGCATATTTTCGCCAATTCCAATGGTTACTGTCAAACCAAATTGCCTTAGAATAGACTCTTTTATTTTTACGGCCATGTCCTTTGGGCTGCCCCACAGACGCGATGAACGCCATCTTATAAACGATTCATCGATGCTATAGACATAAACATCTTCAGGCGGCGCAAAACTGTAAAATAACTCTGTTAATGCAGTTGATATGTCAATAAACTTCCTCATCTGCGGATTCACAATGTGAATTCTAGGGTCTGAAGGGATTTCATACAACCGAGATCCGGTCTTGATATGATAATCGCGTTTTAAAGCCGGTGATGCAGCTAACACTACGCTTCCAGAGCGATCCTTGTTACCAACGACAGCAAGGTAGCAAGTTAACGGATCAAGATCCATCATTATGGCAGCAGCACTCGCATAGAAACTTTTCACATCAACGGCCAGAAACTTCTTATCTCGATGATTCATTGGCCCACACTGTTTGCATCAACAATATCGTTAAAGTTAATTGTCATCTGGTCTTCGTCATTTCTTAACGTTACCTGGTGGTTTTGAGCAGATATTGCAGTTAGATGACCTATTTGCTTTTCGTGAAAACCATTATGATGTGTGGTTATTTCAATCAAAGTGTTGTTATATAAGGCTTCATACAAGTTTAAGGAAATGTACTCCTGGTGTTGCTCATCGAGTATCGGTTTATCTGTTTTCTCTAGTGACAATCTTAGTTTGTTAAGTGATTCTCTATGCTCCGGCATCATAAGAGAAGTTCCCCACTTCTTACTAAACCCTCGATCCATGCTGTATTCCTCCTTAAAAATCATTACACTTATTTTAACCGAACTTACGTTCTTATCCAACAAGAAGTTTTTTCCGGTAAAATGAAACACTCTATACGACAAAAAAATAAATGGCTCACTTACATTAGAGATTGACATATTTTGTTTATCATTTTATTATAGAGTTAGGTCGCACCTCATGTGGGTGCGTGGATTGAAATATCTTAATAGACAAATAAAAAAGCCTTGTCCTACTGAATGGACAAGGTTTTTTTCTATTTTCTTTAATGATAAGAACCGAGGTAGCGCATCAGTAAACAAGTATTATCGCGTTTCTGTATTCCCTTTTGAGTGTGTTTATTTTAACTTTCTTTGCGTGTTAATATTAATGATCTTAATAGCAGTTTAAATTTCATGTTATAAGCATCCATATTTACTTATAAATGGTATTATAGATTTATTGGTTTGGAGGTGAATTCTTCTACACAATGGCCGAAGCTTATGGATCATCTTAGACTCACATACCTGTTCAAATTATTTAAGGAGTGAGTATGAATGAAAAGAATTGCTTTCTTAATGATTTTGGTTTGTTTTGTTGGATCCCAATTGTTCTTCCCTAGTGCTTTTGCAGCTGAAGCAGATCCGGCAAAGATATCAACGATTCAAGAATATCAGGAAAAGCTTATCTCAGAACTTTCCTTGATCAATCCGCAAACTGATAGTGAATTGGACCAAGTGATCGATGGTTTAAAGGAAAGAGTAGATGAATCGCTCATACCGAATTACTACACCTCAACTCAAAGTACAACATTGCTGCCTAACACAAGCAATTCATCAAATGATGAGTTAGACATGAATAAATATCTTGATGTCAACCTTGCTTTAGGCCAGTTCGAAAGCCACTCAATCAATGATAACCTTACAATTATCACTACAAATAGTCCTGTCTTTTACATCCACCAAACAGCTGAAGAAACCACTCCTGAAGATCCTGAAGAGAATGGAGATTTCAAAGCTACTGCTGCTAAATACAAAAACACTAAAACCTTCTCCAGCTCGTACACAGCAAAAAACTTTCTCAATATGAAGCTTTTCACCGTCAAGACAAAGGGTTACTTCCAATATAATGGTAGTAATGTTAAGGCAAAATTAAATGATGCCTGGTATACAAAAGCCTTCCTTTCCATCTGGCAAGTATCAAATTGGAAGAAAGGGACCTATAAAAAGGGTAAGAATTATGCTGAAGTGTACGGAAGAGGAAATTTCCACTTTGGTCTTGAAATAAAAGGATATGGCCTGATCGTACAAGACCAGTACATCAAGGTTTATTTGACGGCCAACAAAAAAGGAACTGTATGGAAGAAATGGAGCGTTAAATAGCCATAAGACTAGGTTTTCATTTGAAAGGTGGTGAGAATTTGAAAAGATTCTTCATATCAAAATCCTTTATGATCTCATTCTTTGTGACACTTCTCCTATTCGGCATGCAAATTAACAAAGAAGGAGCCAATTTCACAGTCTTCGCTAACCTTATTATCACAAGCTTTATAGTAGGTGTTCTGGTTGCTGCTATCGTCAGATTGTTCACAAGACGAAAAGCATCAACAAGCTCTTAACATTTACCTTTGAAATGTTTTAAGCAGGCTTCAGCCTGCACGCAGTCGTCCGCGCGTAAAGAACGATGGAGGAACAATGCAGCTGTTGCAGCTGGTAACAACCAGGTGCTTACAGATGTTTGTTATCCCATGGTTTAGCGTGGAGCGAGATACCACGAAATGTTGGCCGGTGTTTTGTACCGGCTTACAGTTCGTGAGTAGACCCGGAGGGCAGCCCGCATTTTCATTTGATTAAATATCAGTTATAATCTTTACAACCCATCAATCCATTGAGGATGCATACGCATTCTAACAATGTACAATATGGCTGATCAACTACATGATCAATCATTGTAAAGTATTAAAGAGAGACTTGCCCCAGCACAAGGGAAGTCTCTTTTTTTATGTTTAGGTGCTGCTATGTGAACGAAGTGAACATGCAGCACAGTCTTTTTTCTTTTGCAGCGTTAGCTGCTTAAGCAGGCTCGATGCCTGCGCTTTAATAAAAGGGAAGCATAAGCTTTCCTTCCAAGCGTAAGCGCGATTAATATTTTTTTACTTTTGTTTACATCCATGAGATAGTTTAGGTAACTTAAATTAACGGAGGTTATTATATGTTTGCGATTTATGCCGAAGATCAAGATCGAAAGTTAGTTAGCACAGCAGACGATCATACAAATGGTAAAGAAATTCATTACAAGACTTACAAGGAAGCTGAAACGGAACTGAACAGCATTAAAGATTTTTTCCCAAAGGATTATTTAAAGATTGTAGCCATACAATGCGAAAGTTGCAAAGGTAATGATCACCTTTTTATTTATAAAGTGAACAATGAACCAAAAGCCCTTTGTAGTAATTGCATTTGGGAATTGCAGAGTAGGGTTCCATTAATAAAAGTTGACCCAAAAGGCGAACTGTTAACTTCTGATAGGGAGGAATTGGAGAAGAAAGGGTATCACATTATGGTCGCGAACATAGAAGATCAAAATGGAACTTTCAGCTGTTCACCCATTGGAATAAATAGAAAAGTGTCACTGACCCTTTCGGAAGAAGAATGGGACTGGCTTGACGAACAAGCCAACGGTAATCGTTCACAATTTCTTAGACAAATGATCATGAATGCAAAATCAGAAAAGAAATAAAAAAACCGCGTTTATGCGGTTTTAAATTACGCAACAAATATATTGGTTCATTGTGATCCCCCTCTTCACACTTGCACCAAGTGTGGATGTTTATTAAAGCTGTTTATAGCTTTTTTGATTACTTTAGCAATCGCTTTTCCAATCTCTACTGGAACAGCGTTTGCTATTTGTTGTTGCATTGATGACAGGGACCCCTTGAATACGAATGAATCTTTTAAACCAAATAGTCTCGCGCATTCCCGTACACTTAAAATGCGATTTTCTATCGGATGAGTGATTAGACTTTTTCTTGGATTTGCTATCGTGATCGATGGCTCATCCATATTAAGTCTTTTATAAACTGAACTATGTGTATTGCCACTCAACATCCTAGCATTTTTCAAATAATCTGGAATAGAAGTCCAGTTCTCCCCCTGCTTCACATACCGCATTCTTTCAATCGTATCTTCCCTACTCTTTGATATATCTGTTTGATTGGGAACCCAATCATATAGATTTTCAAAAGCTTCTCGTACTGTTTTATATTTAGAAGTATTGGGTTTCGGAAGCTCGATCGGTCCAATTTTTGAACCAATAAAAATTGCACGTTTTCGTTTTTGTGCGGAACCCATATCAACGGCATTAATTACTCCATATGAAATGGTGAACTCGGACAATTCTTTTACAATCTCATCTTTAAATTGACCATTCCCTGCCGTTAGGATCTCTGGCACGTTTTCTAGGACAAACACCTTACAATGCTTGTTTGCTTTCACTGCTTCAATATATTTTTTTACTAATAAGTTATTTGGATTTTCAAGGAATGATGTTTTTCTGTTCGAGCTTGAAAATCCTTGACATGGGCTACCTCCAATCATGATAGGAGCCTTAATGTCATTGAATATTGAGAAGTCAAAGTTTGTTAGATCGGCTTGCTGAATATGATCACCTAGATTTGCTTTATACGTCTGAATTGCCTCTGCATCCTTTTCTAACGCCAGTTTTACAGTGAATCCTTCTTCAACAAATCCTTGGTCGAAGATCCCTGCCCCACTAAAGAGACTAATGATCTGTAGTGGTATTTTAAGATGATCGACCAATTTTGTAGTAGCGTTGTTTTCATCGCGAGTTGTACTGGGATCCAAGTAGTCGAATATAGAAAATTGCTGGTAGCTGTCTCCGACTACTTGATCCAGTTGTTTTCTTGAAAGTAAAAACTCTAGTTTATTCTGTTTGAGAACCTTCTTCTCTTTCTTTTTAAAAGAGAAAAAATCCTTGATCTTTCCTAGCTTGTTCTTATTAGTTATTGCTGTTTTTTTTTTGACTCCACGAATAAGGATTTGATCATCAAAGATCTCGATCTCTAGTTGATCAACACCAGCGAATGCTTGCAACGCATCCTTTTTCCGAATATCAATTACAGGCTTATAACTGCCGTTATAGGCTCTTTTTGATACGGTGTTTCTAGTTTGTTCCGCAGGCACAATTGTTACTGTATTACTTTTAGGATCAATGATGTAGTCAAAGTTTTTACCTACTTCAAATTGCGTTTGAAGTAGCTGAATATCTTGAATGTAAATGCCTCTTTTGCTTGGTTTCGCTGTTCTCTTTTTAATCAACAATCTCATCACGCTCCAGTTCCACTGGAATTAGATCAGTTGCGTATGCTTGGATTGTTATTCCTTTTTCTCTGTTGTAAACCTCATATATGTGAATCTCATCGTCCACAAAGGTTTGTGTAATTACAAAAACATCACTGCCATTGCTATTCAATCCTAGCTCTTTTCTTGTAATATCATCTAAGTCAATTTGGACAGTTAGCCCAATATTAAAATCAAATTCCTCGTTCTTATTCATTTTCTTTTCTCCTTTGTTTTTCATTTTTACCTCCGAAGGGGTTGCCCCCTTCAGGGGTGAATTTTTCCCTTTTGACATGTAGAACGGACAACTGAGGATAGACGCATGACAAGAGGGCCGCAGGCATCGCGTTAGCGACAAGTGCTGATT
>Ga0209463_1000157_pt1 | contig 63287 bp, 77 predicted proteins | sample AgamicMgSfrz_FD_187169 | JGI IMG/M metagenome (GOLD analysis project Ga0209463, IMG submission 187169) | Agave microbial communities from Guanajuato, Mexico - Mg.Sf.rz (SPAdes) (version 2) | ecosystem: Host-associated > Plants > Phyllosphere > Phylloplane/Leaf | place: Guanajuato, Mexico... | reverse complement strand
ACCCGTCCGCCGCTAACTTAAAAAGCAAGCTTTTTAAGTCCGCTCGACTTGCATGTATTAGGCACGCCGCCAGCGTTCGTCCTGAGCCAGGATCAAACTCTCCGATAAAGAGTAAGATTAGCTCATTGCTAAACTCTAGCTTTTGTTACTTGTTTTGTTTCTATAACGAAAGTTATAAAAACGATTATTGTTGACGTTTGTTTGTTCAGTTTTCAAAGAGCAATTTACGTCACTCTCTCAAGCGACTTTATCAATTTAACATAATCAAAATTTAATGTCAAATGTTTTTTTAACTATTTATTTTTGATGATTATGTCGAAGTGACGTTTATTAATATAGCAAGTTATCACATCTTCGTCAATAACATTTTTACTATTTTTTAAATTTTTTCATCCAAGTATTTATCGTCCTTAAGAATATAGTTCAAGCAGTCTTTTGGGGAAGCGATTCTTTTGAATAAGGAAAACAGTTCCTTATACCTTTCCACCATCGATTTTTTTACAAGTATATCTATTCTTTCGTCTCCTAAATCCATTAGTATTTCTTCTAATTCCCTTTTGATCATATATTCTATTTCTTTAACTTCCCTTTGACTCAATAATAGTCCTACCATATGGCTCCTCCTTGATGTACGTATATAAAAGTGCCCGCATTTTGTAAACCTCCTAACCAAGACGGCTCAGAAACTCTACTAAGAAGTGACTTTGTCTCAGGTATTATTGCCATCTTATATTTTTTTATGAATAAACTTTTTGTTATTTTCATTTCTGTCTTTGCATAGGATGAACCAAGCAGTAAATTGGACGAGGTGAGATTAGTATGAACAAATTTTATGTACTGAATGGAAAAAGAGTAAAGCAATTGACATTAATTCTTGTTGTATCTTTTTTTACCGCTTGGTTTTTGTATATGGAAAATATCGTACAAGTACCAGTGTTCTCATCCAAGGATGGACCCAAAGCAGTTTACAAAGGAGAAAAAGGGATTGCATTAACATTCAACATCGGGTGGGGTGATGAAAAGGCTGAACCGATATTGGATATATTAAAAAAGGAAAAGGTGACCGCAACCTTTTTCTTAGCAGGATCTTGGGCAGAGCGACATCCTGATTTAATTGCAAGAATCTCGAAGGAAGGCCATGAAATTGGTATACTTGGCTATGATTATGTGGATTATTCAGAAGTAAAGGAAGAAAAGATAAACCAAGATGTTTCCAAAGCAAAAACAGCCTTTGAAAAACTGAAGGTCGAGAATATTTCCTTATTCAGAGCCCCAACAGGGCATTTTGATCAAAATGCGTTAACTATTACAAATCGGTACAAATATACCCTTGTACATTGGAGTATTGATTCTAAAGATTGGACAAATCCAGGAACAGACCAAATTATTAAAAATGTCTCACCCGCCAAAAAGGGAGATATTGTTTTACTCCATGCGTCCGATTCTGCAAAACAAACAGCTAACGCATTGCCTGGAGTAATTGACAATCTGAAAGGAAAAAACCTTAAGTTTGTCACCGTTACAGAAATGCTGTCAAATGCTGACTCCAGCTCCAAAGAAGTAAATTAATCATCCTACAGTAAAGGCCCTTTCGTTAAGAATAAGGGTCTTTTTTCTTCTACCCCCCTCTTATTGCTTCAAAACTAACGCTTCAAACAATTTCGACGAATATTTTCTAAAAATAAAAGCATGCTAATGAATAGGGATAATTCCTTTTGAAAGGAGCAGCTGCAATGTTCAAAAAATACAGCATCGTTCTGCTTTTATCGCTTTCCATTTTGAGCGGCTGTTCAGCTGGAGAAACGGCACAACAGATGGATTATGATCAGACCAAAAAGATGGTAGTAGATATTTTAAAAACCGATGACGGAAAAAAAGCAATTCGTGATGTTATTGGGGATGAAGAAATTAAGGAAAATCTCGTAATGAATGAGGATGCGGTTACGAAAACCATTGAAAAGACTTTGGTTTCTGATAAGGCATCAAAATTTTGGACAGAGAAATTTAAAGATCCGGATTTTGCAGAAACAATGGCAAAAAGCATGAAAACAGAGAACCAAAAGCTCCTGAAAGACTTGATGAAGGACCCGGATTACAGAAAAATGATGGTAGAATTATTGCAGGATCCTGCAATAGAATCCGACTTGAAAAATGTGTTGAAAAGCACAGAATACCGGGAACATTTACTTGAGGTCATGCAGGAATCCATGGATACACCAGAATTCAAGAAGAAATTTCAAGAGATGCTTGATAAAGCCGCTAAAGAGGCAGCTTCTGGAATTGAAGTACAGACAATTCAACTCTAGTCCAAATGTTAAAGCAGGGGAATCCCCCTGCTTTTTTATACATTATCTGCTTTTTCAATAACTTTTTTGGCTATATCTATATAAATACTGCCAATTCTATCTTGCTGTGAGTAAACAGAAGGAGCAAAATCGTCCTTGTCCCAATCAGGCTGGCCAAGCGGCAGTTGACCTAAAACAGAGGTTTGGAGATCCTCTGCCAGCTTCTTCCCTCCGCCTTTACCGAATACATATTCCTTTTCACCAGTCAATTTACTCTCAAAATAAGACATATTTTCAATTACACCAAGAATCTCATGTTCTGTTTTTATTGCCATTGCTCCAGCTCTGGCAGCTACAAATGCGGCTGTTGGATGCGGAGTAGTAACAATTACTTCTTTACTGGAAGGCAGCATAGTATGTACATCTAAAGCAATATCACCAGTTCCAGGAGGCAAATCTAAAATCAGGTAATCTAATTCTCCCCACTCTACTTCCTGCAGGAAGCTTGTCAGCATTTTCCCAAGCATTGGTCCTCTCCAGATAATAGGAGCATTATCCTCAACAAAGAATCCCATAGAAATTACCTGAACGCCAAATCGTTCTACAGGAATAATTCTGTCATTTACCACTTCAGGCCTTTTTGTTATTCCCATCATATCAGGAACACTAAAGCCGTATATATCTGCATCAAGAAGACCTACCTTCTTGCCAAGTCTCGCCATGGAAACTGCCAAGTTAACAGAAACAGTCGATTTACCGACTCCGCCCTTACCACTAGCTACAGCTATATATGTGGGAAGCTTCTGACTATTGATATCAGTCTGTTCCGCTTGTATTTCTTGAACAAGCTGACTTGGAAGCTGCGCAAATCGCATTCCAACACTTTGTACTCCATTTTGCTTCAACATACCGACTATCTGCTGCTGCAATTCAATTTGTGCGGGAGACCCAATCTCTGCAACTGCCAGCTTAATGCTGACATGAGATTTTTCTTGATCCCACCTTAAATCTTTAATCGAATTCAATTCTAATAACGACTTATGTAAAAAAGGATCTGTTATCTGTTCTATCATGCGTTCAATAGCTTCTGCGTTTAAAATGACAATCCCCTCCCCTTTAATATTAGTATAACATAGAGAATGATAACCTTTGCATTTTTAAAATTCTGATATATATTCCCCGGGATATTACGATATTTACCTAAAAAGAACAAGGAGAATTAGCCTATGCTATTCCCCTTTAATTGCATCCTCATTTGAAAAGTATCGATTGACACCTTTATAAACAGATGCAGCTATTTTATTTTGATAATCCACATTCATTAAATTCTGCTTTTCTGCAGGATTAGAAAGAAAACCTATCTCAACAAGAGCACCCGGTTTCTCAGCATACTTCAATATATAGACACTACTTAACGGCTTTGCTTTTCTTGTTGTGTTTTCCAAGTTGTCTATTAGTTCAGCTTGAATAAATTTTGCCGCAACCTCGTTATCCTCTAGCTGTGGAGAAAAGAAAGTTTGTGCACCGCTCCACTTAGAAGACGGAATTGCATTCAAATGGATGCTTAAAAACAAATCAGCATCAGATGAGTTAATAATATTCAATCTTTCCTTAAGGTCAGCTACCTTCCGGTTACGATATCCCTTTACATCATCTCCTGCTAAATCCTTATCTTCTTCTCTCGTCATGATGACCAATGCACCTTGTTCTTGAAGATAATCACGAATCTTAAGGGATACATTCAGAGCAATATCTTTCTCTAACACTTCCTCATCACCTGCTCCGCCATCTGGCCCTCCATGACCAGGATCAATGACAATTATTTTCCCAGTTAAAGGCAGATTCCAAGCATCCCATGAATCATCATCCGAGAAATCAAATTGCAAAATGAAAAATAGAAGAATAAGCCCCGCTGTAAATATACTGATTTTTAATTTCTTATTCACTGTCCTAGTCAATCCCTCCTGCCTGTCCTTATCCTAAATATATGGGACAAGAAGGGGGTTTAGAACAAGCCTAAAAAAAAATCAAGCGGTGCGCGACCGCCTGATTTCAATGTAGCCTGAGCTTTCTTCTTTTATTTGCTTTATGAAATCCTTCTAACCACCATGCATCAACGAATTGTTCACATAAATAGTACAAAGATTCATTTTTACTGCTTTCTTCACTACCCCAGTATAAAAGAAAATGAAATAAAGTATCCTTTAAATGTTTATCTTCTTCCAAACATCTATTTTTAATCGTGGAGATATCCTCTCCCCATTCATTAAATTTGCTAAAGTTTGCACCTAATAAAAAGGCTTCTATTGCTACATCAAAGCACGCTTCCTCCATACCTTCGTTTATGATGACACTTTTCGTCAACTGAGAAGATCCAAAGTAATGAGCAACCTTCGCCTTTAAGTCCTTTAAAGAAAGCTCCTTAAGTACAGACCTTTCATATTTAATTTGTTTTTCTCTTTTTTTCAAATCGAAGTCCATAATAACTGTCACTGCTTTCACCTCTTAAAAATAGTTTCGACTAAATCCAAAGGGAAATTCAAGGAGAGATGTGATTTCCATATCCAATTAATATGGATGTTTCTATAAATGGAAAATGTATGTTGCTATTAATAAAACTAATAAAAATAAACCATAATAAAACTGAAAAAAATCAAAAGTAAGAGGTGCAGGATGATTCAATCTATAGCATATGTAAGAGAAGTTCTATCCCTATACACAGACCGTTCAGATACAGGAAAAAGCATTTATGGGAAAATGAAGAATGGACATTACAAATCAGAAGAAGCTTTTGTTCGAGATCTAACAGAGGAAGAGATTAAATTCCTCAATCAATTGCTGGCAGAAGAAATTCAGCACGCAGAAAATGAACAAGATTCCGAAAGAGTCCACCATTTAAACGACATTTACGAGCTATTGTTTTAAACAAAAAAGGTCAGGCAGCGCACTAGATCTGAAGTCTAGTTATGCTGCCTGACCTGCCTTTAAAACCGTTCCTTATCATCTGTATCTTCCACATAAGGTTCATGCTCATATGCGGGTAAATCCCCAAAGCTCGTCATAATGCCCTCTTCATCTAAACTGTGCTCATATCTTTTATGCTGTGGATTAGGATATACAGTGATGTTTTTCCCCTCTATATCTACCCCAACAAAATTTTCATATTCCTCGACATACCCAACATTTTCGTAAGAATCAATAGAAAGATCATTATAGTGATCAACAGGATCGATAAAATCAGATGGAGTTTCTGAGGTCCCAAAGCTCTCAACATCCTGCCAGGAATCCTCTGCATCATAAGCTACATTTTCATCTTGTTCATCCATATCAAACTTTCCAAACGGCGGCATGAGCACACCCTCTTCAACTGGGCGCTCATGAGAGACAACTTTATCCGGAGTATGTTCTATACAGTATAAAGCCGTAGGAAGAGCCTCCAGACGTTCAAGAGGAATCTCCTTGCCGCATTCCACACATTTTCCGTATGTCCCATTCTGAATCGCCTTTAATGCATGAACCACGCCTTCATACTCAAATCTATAATGTTCATTTAGAGCAATATCTTTTTCTCTTTCATATAATTCCGTTCCTTCATCACCTGGATGATTATCATAGCTCGAAAGCTCACCTACAGAATCATGCGCGTGGCTTCTAATTAAATTTAAGTGATCATTTATGTCATATCTCTCTTCTATGTCTTGCTTATGTTCTTCTAACAGCGATTGAAAATCATTAAGTTGTTGTTTAGTCAGCATGAGATTTGTCCTTTCATTAAATCTTTTGCCTTATTAGTATGAACGAAAAAGCCAAGAACATTGAAGGAAATATGTACTTGTATACACTTTAATTAATGGGGAACGATATAAAAAGATTTAATTATCGTTTATCAATACGAATGTCTTTTCCCCTCATCTTATACCAATAATAAAAGTCAACAGCCGCTTCGTAAGGGACATCCTTAATAGAAGTATGAACGATTGGCTTAGAGCGGTTAACGATCCCCATTTCTGCTAAACCAAACCGCCTTTGCCATCTGGACTGTGCCACTTCAACCTCAATAACTTTACTTCTCTTCGTAAGGAATAAGGACGTTTGGAGGCTGCCTGTTTTCAACTGCATATATTCATCTTTTACAATATAGCTGCTGTTTACAAAGTCCAGTAAGCGCAAAATATAAACGATCAGCAATACCGCAAAGGAGACATACCATAAGTTTTGCTTAAAGATAAGAAGTCCTATCAATGCTGCAAGCCACAAAATACTTGGTCTTAACATTTTTGCCACAAGCGCAGTTTTCGGTAAGCTTGTCATGTTTGGGAGGATTTTATATTCAGGTAATAGTTCATGAACAATTTCATATGCCCTATTTACCGGTAAAAATGGGTATAAAGAATTTGTTTTCAAATCCTCTTCTCCTGTTTCACCTGCACTGACCAGTTTAACCTCAGCAAGTCGTAGGATTCTTTTCAGTGGTGATTGGATTACCTCAATAGCCTGAACCTTCTCTTTTAAGATGGAAAAAGCAACCTCGTCCACCAAACCCTTTCTAATATAAATCCTTTTACTGTCAGATAAAATCTGGTATTTACCATACCTCCAATAAGTAGTAATTACACCAAATGCAATTGCGATGAATGTAAAGATAACCAACGTAATAGCAATCATCCACCAGTATCTCATGATGGCTTTTAGCCAATCCCCCATAATGCTTGTGACTGGCAACAGGTCTTCAATATTGGAATATATCGTAAACACAACAGGTATAAGTGCAAAAAAGCTTAATGATGTGAAAGATGCCTTCAATACATCTTTTTTAGATGCAATAAAATGAATCTCTCTTTCATTCTGTGTCTCCACTATATAATCAGGATCCTTTTCCTCCTCGGAGGCTTCTGAAATTTCCTCATCATAAACACTTGATGCAATAGTCTCCAGCCAATCTGCTTCTTTTTTAGAAACAGCAGCTAATGCAATTGACCCATTATCGCCTGACTCCCCGGTCTCCATCGTAATGGAAGAAATATTGAATAGTTTATGGATAACAGTAGTACGCTTTTGAATATTTTGGATCTTACTTAAAGAGATTACCCGTTCTGATTTCTTAATGACACCAGATGAAATATGAATAGCCTCGTCTTTTACTGTATACCGGTAGAAACACCAATTAAAGAAGTTATAAACAATTGCAAAAAGAATAAACACGGCAAATAAATACTGGGAAGCAAGCCAAAGTTTGCTGTCTGTACCAAAATGAATAACGTAAAGAAAGAAAATGATTATAAAATTGGTTTTAATCAATGAAACGAAATCCAGCAGCATTTTTACCGGATGCAGCCTTGCTGTTCTTCCTTCCATTACTCCACTTCCTTAATCTTTGCATAATGAGCTATTTGGTTCCTTAGTTCTAGTGCTTCTTCTTCTGGGATAGCTGGAATTTGATGACTGCTTCCCATCGTACCGACAGAGATAGAATACAGCTTGTATTTTCTTAAAAGCGGCCCTTGCACAAGTTCAACCGACTGTACCTTTGTCATTGGGATGAGTTGATGCTGTTTTTTCCATATTCCTGATTTCAACTGGATGAATTCTTCGTCCACATCATAACGCCAATATTTCTGCTTTAACGACGGTTCAATAATAATTCCCCAGATTGCAGATAATACAGTTAAACCAATAAGGCCAAGAATAATCCAGCCAATCCAGTACGTCCACTCAAAATAATCATCTAAGTAATATAAAACACCAAGCACTACAAGTATCCCCACATTTATTATGGTCTCTGATATGCGCCAAACTTTCATTGCTTTTTCTGATATGCTTTTCTTCGGTTCCTCTATTTTAGAGTACATTCTAGCACCTCCTACTTATAATGTTAATACGATTTATCAGCGGATTAGTTCCTGTTTTTAATAGAAATATGCAGTTTTTGTAAAAAATAGGTCAATAGATTCTGTTCCACTAATATTGTTAACGTATGATAGATTATGAAAGCGTTTTTAATTTAAAAAACGAAAGGAGGTTCATACGGTACAATCTTACTTTGGAGCCGCTCCCCATAAATAGTACAACGCCTCATAGAATTGGAGCTGTCCATTACAAGCACTATGGCTTCCATTTCAAAAAGAAGGAGTTATGTCGATGAGAAAAAGTAATTTGCGGCTTTTACTGACCGCCACTTTAGCTTTAGTACTTACTATTCCAAGCGCTGCATTTGCAGAAAAAACAAATCAAACAAACCTCGCCAGCGCAAAACCTGCAATTCCTGATTATCAAGACGTATCTGTCCATGATCCATCCATAGTAAAGGATGGTGATACTTACTATGTTTTCGGCTCACATATTGAAGCAGCGAAATCAGATGATTTAATCAACTGGGAAACCTTCACAAATGGTTATACAACTCCAAATAACAAGATATATGGTGACTTATCGAAAAACTTAGCAGGCTCTTTTAAATGGGCTGGAGAAGATGATTCTGACAGCAAGGGCGGTTTCGCAGTATGGGCTCCTGATGTTTTTTGGAATAAAAACTATGTCAATAAGGATGGCAGCAAAGGTGCCTACATGATTTATTATAGTGCATCATCCACTTATATACGATCTGCAATCGGCTATGCTGTATCACAAGACATTGATGGTCCCTATGAATATGTTGATACAATTGTCTATTCTGGTTTTACAAAAGAAAGTGCAAAAGACGCTAATAGCAATGTTGACAAAAAGTGGGTCAACACAAACATCCAAGGCTTAATTAATTCTGGAAACCTGAAAAGTGAAAATGACAACTGGTTTAATTCAGACGGCTCCTATAACAATAATCTTTATCCTAATGCTATTGATGCTAATGTGTTCACTGCTGCTGACGGCAAACTGTGGATGACATATGGCTCTTGGTCTGGCGGTATCTACCTGCTGGAGATAGATAAGAAAACCGGAAAACCAATCTATCCTGAGAAGGATGGCAAAACAAAGGACGGCAGAATGATTGACCGCTACTTCGGCACAAAAATTGCCGGCGGCTTTTACAAATCTGGAGAGGGCCCATATATAGTCTATGATAAAAATACGAAATATTATTATCTATATGTGACATATGGCTGGTTAGGTGCTGATGGCGGTTATAATATGAGGCTGTTTCGCTCCAAATCACCAGATGGCCCATATGTAGATGCAAGCGGCCAATCTGCGGTGCTACCTGGAAATGTAGACAATTCACCATATGGAAATAAGGTTATGGGAAATTTCCTGTTTGAACGGAGAATTGGAGATCCTGGTACTGGTATAGGAGTCGGCTACGTATCACCAGGACATAATTCTGCTTTCATTGATTCTGAAACAGGGCAGCATTTCTTAGTGTTCCATTCCCGCTTCCCTCAAGCAGGTGAAATGCACGAAGTGCGAGTTCATCAAATGTTCATGAACAGTGAAGGCTGGCCTCTTGCGGCACCATACCGCTATAGTGGGGAAAAGCTCGAAAAAGTAAATAAGCAAGCTTTGATTGGCCAATATCAGTTCATTAATCATGGAAAAACCTATTCAGGCGATATCACAGAATCTGTATATATCGAGCTGACTAAAAATGGAAAAATAATAGGAGATGTGACTGGTACTTGGAAAAAGACAAGTCATAATGAAGCGGAAATAAAAATCGATGACAATACCTACAACGGTGTGTTTGTCCGCCAATGGGATGAAGTATCCAAAAGCTATGTGATGGCATTTACAGCCATGTCAAACGAAGGAGTCACAATCTGGGGCAGTAAAATGGAAGATAAGACAGACAAGGAAATCGTACAGGATGTTAAAACTGACCTAAATCTTGGCGATACAGCTAACGTAGTTTCTAATATATCCTTACCGACAGAGGGAACCCGCCATACAACAATCACATGGAAAACCTCTGATTCAAATGTCATCTCAGCAACAGGTGCCATAACACGTCCCGAGGCTGGCGCTGCAAGTAAAGATGCTACGTTGACCGCAACCATTACAAAAGGCAAGTTCACAACAACTAAAAACTTTGTCATTACTGTTTTGCCATATAAGGAAAATGGTTTGGCTGCACAATACTCCTTTGAAGGAAATTTAAATGACAGCAATGCACAATTCGACAGCGGCATAATAACAGGAAATAGAATTGATAATACCGGTGGGACCATTTCCTATGCAGATGGAGTAAACGGCGGGAAAGCAGCAAAATTTGATGGTGCTTCAGGCATACGATTGCCAAACGGATTAATATCAAGCGACAGCTATAGTGTTTCCCTCTGGATTAAACCAGAACAGCTGACGCAATACACTACTACTTTCTTCGGTGCAAGAGACAGTAACAACTGGATAAGTCTCCTTCCATATGGTACAGGAAACGGTAGCACAGAAGTATGGTCAGGCAGCTCTACATGGTATGATGCATCAGTCGGCAGCCAAATAAAAACTGGTGAATGGACTCACCTAGCTTTTACAGTAGATAATGATGCTATTTCCGTGTACGTTAACGGAATAGAAAAGTATAAAGGCACAGGTTTCCCTAATATATTCACGACAGCAAATGCAAGCTTCAGTCTTGGTGTAAACTGGTGGGACTCACCATTTAAAGGTTTCATGGATGAATTAAAAATTTATGATGGTTCACTTACAGCGGAAGAAATAAGTAAGCTTGCCCAGGAAAATAAGTGAGTTTTAGAAGCCCCGTATGTAGGACATACGGGGCTTTTGATTAACATATAAGAACGAAAGAAAAAAAAAGACCCTCAAGCAATAAGCTTGAGAGTCTTTTGAAACGTAAAATTAACGTTTTGAGAACTGAGGTGCACGACGAGCGCCTTTAAGACCGTATTTTTTACGTTCTTTCATACGAGCGTCACGAGTTAACAATCCAGCACGCTTAAGTGTTGGACGGTACTCAGGATCTGCTTGAAGTAAAGCACGAGCGATACCGTGACGGATAGCTCCAGCTTGACCAGTGTATCCTCCACCGTTAACGTTTACTAGGATATTGTAGCTTCCAGTAGTTTCAGTAGCTACTAATGGTTGTTTTACAACTTCACGTAAAGCTGCAAAAGGAATGTAGTTTTCAATTTCACGACCATTGATGATGATTTGACCGTCGCCTGGTACTAAACGTACACGTGCAACGGAACTTTTACGACGACCAGTACCGATATATTGAACCTGTGCCATTTTTTTTACCTCCCTTATTAATTATCCGCGAAGTTCGTAAACTTCTGGTTGTTGTGCTTGGTGCGGATGCTCGCTACCAGCGTATACATGTAATTTTTTGAAGATTTGACGACCAAGAGAATTCTTTGGAAGCATGCCTTTGATAGCAAGCTCAAGCATTTTCTCAGGGTAGTTTGTACGCATTTCTAAAGCAGTTCTTTGCTTTAGTCCACCTGGATGCATAGTGTGACGGTAGTAAATTTTATCAGTCAATTTTTTACCAGTCAATTCGATTTTTGAAGCATTTAAAAGAATAACATGATCACCAGTATCCACATGTGGTGTGAAAGTTGGTTTATGTTTTCCACGTAGGATTGATGCTACTTCACTAGCAAGACGACCTAAAGTTTTGCCTTCAGCATCAATCACGTACCATTTACGGTCAACAGTGTTTGAATTAGCCATGAACGTTGTACGCATGAGTTTCCCTCCTGAATGTTTAAGTTTTTAATTTTTTTGTTGTTTTAATGATTTACGTCTATATGTTCACACAATTAAGTTTCCGGGGCTTAATGTGGGTTTATAATACATACCATATTATGATATATGCTAGAGTGCCATATGTCAAGAAAATGTTACACCAGGTTTAGTTGTTATGAAAATTTCTTTTCGGCTTGATATTTTCTACTTAATAGTAGACCTTCCATAAATACAATCCGTTTGCAGAAGCAGTCTTTCCTGCCGCTTTACGGTCTTTTTTCGTTAGAATTGCTTTAATGGATTCTGGCTTTCGTTTGCCTCTGCCTACGTCCAACAGTGTTCCAATAATGATACGCACCATATTATAAAGGAAACCATTTCCTTTAAAGCTAAAAATAAGCATATCGCCATCTTCCACTAGTTCCATTGACGTAATAGTCCTTACCTTATCTTCCTTGTCCGTCTTCATGGAGCAAAAGCTTGTGAAGTCATGTTCTCCAATAAAATATCCAGTAGCATCACGAATTGCCTCGATATCCAATTTATATGGATAATAATAAGCATGGTTACGCTTGAATGGATCTCTTCTTTCAGAGAGATGGATAAAATAACGGTATTCCTTGCCCGTTACATTGTATCTTGCATGGAAGTCCAAATTTACTGGTTCTATGGTGGAAAATACAATATCATGGGGCAGCAGTGCATTTATTGCAAGCTCCCACTTTCCAGCAGGTATATCCAGATCTGAATCAAAATGGATGACTTGTCCTTTTGCATGGACGCCCGCATCTGTACGGCCTGACGCTTGAATCTTTATTTCACTGCCTTTATGGAGCTTTTTTAAAGCTTTTTCTATTTCACCTTGAACAGTACGGTCTCTTGGCTGAAGCTGAAAACCACAGTATTCTGTGCCATCGTAGCTGACTATCCCTTTATATCTTTGCATCACTTTTCTCCATTATGATTTAAATACAAGCAGCAAAACTGCTACAAGTACTAATAATACTATCATGATACTATCCGATTGCTTCCAAACTAGCTGACGATATTTCGTTCTGCCCTCTCCACCTTGGTAGCCTCTCGCTTCCATAGCAGTAGCCAACTCCTCGGCTCTCTTGAAGGCATTGACAAAAAGCGGAATTAACAATGGAACAATTGCTTTTATTCTGCTTTGAATAGGACCACTCGAAAATTCCACCCCTCTTGCCATCTGCGCCTTCATTATCTTCTCCGTTTCATCCATGAGTGTTGGGATGAAGCGTAAAGATATGGACATCATTAAGGCAAGTTCATGGACTGGAAAACGAATCTTTTTCAGAGGTCCCAGCAATGTCTCCAATGCATCAGTCAGCTCAATTGGTGTTGTCGTTAATGTCAGCAAGGAAGTCATGATTATAAGCAGAAAGAAGCGTAGTGAGATGAGTATCCCCATCCTTAGTCCTTCTGAATAAATTTTTATCCAACCGTATTCAAATAATAGGCTGCCATCTTTAGTAAAAAACAAATGAAGACAGAAAGTGAATAATATAAGCCAAAGTATTGGCTTTAATCCTAGATAAATATATTTAAAAGGAACCTTTGACAACATAATCATCAAACCTACATAAGCAGCAAGTATAAAATAAGTGGCTGCATTGTTGGCCAGGAAAACAATACATATAAATAAAAATACAATTATAAGCTTTGAACGAGGATCCATTCTGTGCAGAAGTGAGTCAATCGGAACAAAACGACCTATTATCATTTTCCCCATCATTGATGATCCTCATTTTTCTTTAAGTAATCCGCTAGTTCCATAATAAATGTCTCCATATTTAAATGCACTTTATCAAGTTTAAAGCCAAGCTGTGATTCTAATTTCCTTTGAAATCTAACTATATCAGGAACATTCAATCCAATTTGCACTAAATCTTCGCTTTCCGAGAATATTTCCTCAGCAGTTCCTTCTCTATAAACATTACCTTTATTCATAATGACGATTTTGTCTGCATACAATGCTGCATCCTCCATACTATGTGTAACCAGTATAGTCGTCAGGTTTCGTTCTTTATGCAGTCTATAGAACATTTCCATGATTTCTTTTCTGCCTCTTGGGTCTAGACCTGCAGTTGGCTCATCTAAAACAAGCACCTCAGGCTCCATAGCCAGAACACCGGCAATTGCCACACGTCTCATTTGCCCGCCTGACAGATCAAATGGAGATTTGTTCAAATAGTCTTCCGAAAGTCCTACTTCCTTTAAAGCCCGTTTAGCTCTGATTTTTGCCTCTTCCTCTTTTACTCCAAAGTTCATTGGTCCAAAGCAGATATCTTTTTCTACTGTTTCCTCGAATAACTGGCTTTCTGGAAACTGAAAAACAATTCCTACCTTTTGGCGAATTGGAGCAAGGTTCTTGTTCTTACGGCCAGCTTCTATTAACCTGTCACCTATTGCAACACTTCCACTAGTGGGTGTTAACAAGGCATTCAAATGCTGAAGAATTGTGGATTTTCCAGAGCCTGTATGACCAATGATAGCCATATAAGAACCTGAGGTTATATTTATGTCCACATTCTCAATTGCCAATCTTTCAAACGGTGTATTCTCTTGATAACGATAGGCTACTTTTTGAAGTGAGATGTCCATAGCTCAGTCACCAACTCTTCTTCTGTCAATGTTATTTTGTCTACCTTTATCCCCTGCGCTTCAAGACCACTTCTTAGTCTTATGGCAAATGGGATATCAAGTCCGATTTCAATTAGTTCCTTCTCTAACTGGAAAATTTCAGAGGGCTTACCCTCCTGATAAACCTGCCCTTTATTCATGATGATAATCCGGTCTGCTCTTGCTGCTTCATCAAGGTCATGGGTGATAGAGATTACAGTCATATTTTCCTGCTTCAGCTCTTTTATTAAGTCAAGCACTTCCTGTCTCCCCTGAGGATCAAGCATAGACGTCGCTTCATCAAGAACAATAATGCTTGGTTTCAAAGCAATAACACCAGCAATTGCTACACGTTGTTTTTGTCCACCTGATAGATGGTGCGGCTCTTGATCAAGAAAAGATAGCATATTAACTTTTTCTAAAGAAGCTTCCACCCGTTTATGCATTTCCTCTCTAGGGATAGCATTGTTTTCTAACCCAAAAGCCACATCATCTTTAACTGTTGTCCCTACAAATTGATTATCAGGGTTTTGAAAAACCATACCTACTCTTTTTCTCGCATCCCAAACTGTTTCTTCTGATATGACTATGTCTCCAATGCGGATAGATCCTTCTTTTGTGAAATACAACCCGTTTAATAGCTTAGCAAGTGTTGATTTTCCTGAACCATTATGACCGACGATAGCTACCCATTCTCCCTCCTTAATTTGGAAGGAAACGTTATCTAGTGCCTTTGTCTGCTGATCTTCATACATAAAGGATAAGGAGTCGACTGATACCAAAACTTTATGGTTCATATAATACCCCACTCATTTTTCTTTTGCCAAAAAGAAAACTCGCCTTACGGGCGAGCTCTGAATTGGTTCTACATAAGATATAAATTTGAAGTAAATACCTATGTCCCTGAATACAGGAAATGTTGTAAATGAATCTTATGATATTCCTATTCTCGCACCCTGAATGCTTCTGTTAAAAACGAAAAAAGCCCGCACCTCCAATTCGACCTGAATTGCAGAGGTGCTAGAGCTAGACGAGACATTTGTTCTTTATTCTTTCCTAATGCTCATCGTAACACTCTGTTTTGGCTTGATAGCATATAGAATGAGACTACTAAAGAAAAAGGGTACTTGAACAAGTTTCATAGCAATATAAACTGTCCGGCACCCTATGTTCCTTAAATCTCTATTATACTAACTCGATAATTACCATTGGTGCACCGTCTCCGCGACGAGGTCCCATTTTCATGATACGTGTGTATCCACCTTGACGTTCAGTGTAACGAGCAGCGATGTCGCTGAACAATTTTTGAACAGCATCTTGGTTTTCTTCAACGTTAGCAACTTCATTACGTACGTAAGCAGCAGCTTGACGACGTGCATGAAGATCTCCACGTTTACCAAGTGTAATCATTTTTTCTACAACAGAACGAAGTTCTTTTGCACGAGCTTCAGTTGTTTCAATGCGCTCGTTGATGATTAAGTCTGTTGTTAAGTCACGTAACATAGCTTTACGCTGTGCGCTAGTGCGTCCTAACTTTCTGTAACCCATGTGTGATTCCCTCCTTTTGTTGTTATTCAAGCAGCTGGGTAATCAAAAACGGCTGTTTATCAGTCGTCTTTTCTTAGGCCTAAACCTAGTTCTTCCAGTTTATGCTTAACTTCTTCCAGAGATTTTCTACCAAGATTTCGAACCTTCATCATATCTTCTTCTGTCTTATTAGCCAATTCTTGCACTGTGTTAATTCCAGCACGTTTTAGGCAGTTATAAGAACGAACAGATAAATCAAGCTCTTCAATCGTCATCTCAAGAACTTTTTCTTTTTGATCTTCTTCTTTTTCTACCATTATCTCAGCATTTTGTGCTTCATCAGTTAAACCAACGAAGATGTTTAAATGCTCTGTCAAAATCTTTGCACCAAGTGCAATAGCATCTTGAGGACCTGTACTACCGTCAGTCCAAACGTCAAATGTTAGTTTATCATAATTAGTCAATTGACCAACACGAGTATTCTCAACTTGATAATTCACTCTAGAAACTGGAGTAAAGATAGAATCAATTGGAATTACTCCAATAGGTTGATCCTCACGTTTGTTTTGTTCAGCAGGTGTGTAACCACGACCACGCTTTGCAGTTAAACGCATGCGAAGATTTCCGTTGCTGCCCAATGTAGCGATATGAAGATCTGGATTCAAGATCTCTACATCACTATCATGAGTGATGTCCGCTGCAGTGACAACTCCTTCACCTTGCATATCAATCTCTAAAGTCTTTTCATCATCAGAGTAGATTTTAAGTGCCAGTTTTTTGATGTTCAATATGATAGATGTTACATCTTCCACGACGCCTTCAATTGTTGAGAACTCATGAAGTACCCCATCAATTTGAATGGATGTGATAGCGGCACCAGGAAGTGAGGATAATAGAATACGACGTAAGGAGTTACCCAAAGTAGTACCATATCCACGCTCAAGTGGCTCTACGACGAATTTGCCGTATTTGGCATCATCGTTGATCTCAACCGTTTCGATTTTTGGTTTTTCTATTTCGATCATCAAAATATACCCTCCTTCAAAACGTCGAAACCCCGGCTATATTAGTAACCGAAATTCCCCATGTTTACGTTCCCGCTTTGTGCACAACAACTGGGTTAATAATTCTGTACGGGCTTTTAAAAAGTTTTAATCAAATCCCAGTATAGACAAGGATAAATGATTTTATACAGAAAAATTAAACGCGGCGACGTTTAGGTGGTCGGCAGCCATTATGAGGAACTGGAGTTACGTCTCTGATAGCAGTAACTTCAAGGCCTGCAGCTTGAAGAGCACGGATTGCAGCTTCACGACCAGCACCTGGTCCTTTTACAGTTACTTCAAGAGTTTTCATGCCATGTTCCATTGATGTTTTAGCAGCAGTTTCAGCAGCCATTTGAGCAGCGAAAGGAGTAGATTTACGAGAACCTCTAAATCCTAGAGCTCCTGCACTTGACCAAGAAAGAGCATTACCATGTACATCAGTGATTGTTACGATTGTGTTATTGAATGTTGAACGAATGTGTGCAATACCAGATTCGATATTCTTTTTCACACGACGTTTACGAGTATTCGTTTTACGTGCCATTTAAAGTACCTCCTTTACGGATTATTTTTTCTTGTTAGCTACAGTCTTACGAGGACCTTTGCGTGTACGAGCGTTGTTTTTCGTGTTTTGTCCGCGAACTGGAAGACCACGGCGGTGACGAAGACCACGGTAGCAACCGATCTCCATTAGACGTTTAATGTTAAGTGAAACTTCACGACGAAGGTCACCTTCAACTTTTAATTTGTCAATGATATCACGGATTTTGTTAAGTTCATCTTCCGTTAAGTCACGAACACGAGTATCTTCAGAAACACCAGCTTCTGCTAATACTTTTTGTGCAGTAATTTTTCCGATACCAAAAATGTATGTTAAAGATATTACTACGCGTTTTTCACGTGGAATATCCACACCAGCAATACGTGCCATCTATATGCGCACCTCCTTATAATTAACCTTGTTTTTGTTTATGTTTAGGGTTTTCACAGATAACCATAACTTTCCCACGTCTGCGGATAACTTTGCATTTTTCGCAGATAGGTTTAACAGATGGTCTAACTTTCATTATCCTAACCTCCTTGATAGTACGGAGTGCAATCAGATTATTTAAAGCGGTAAGTAATTCTTCCGCGAGTCAAGTCATATGGAGATAACTCAACCGTTACTTTATCACCAGGTAAAATACGAATAAAATGCATGCGGATTTTACCAGAAACGTGAGCCAATACAGTATGACCATTTTCTAATTCTACCTTAAACATGGCGTTCGGCAAAGTTTCAGTGATTGTGCCTTCAATTTCGATTACATCGTCTTTAGCCATCGAATAAATTCTCCCTTCATTTTAAAATGCGAAATACTTAAAACTAACTATAGCAAAGTGTAGTTCTTCTCTTTTGTAACACGATCGGTGTACATCAACTACTCTGAACTGCTCTATAATATACTAATTTGTCATATAACTGCAACTAATAGATTATAACATAATGTTACACACACGTCGCTATTAATAACAAATTAATAATAAAAATTATAAACTTCCATCAGAATCGACCAATGTGACCACCAACACAGCTAATACTCGTTTAAATGAACTGCCATAAAGCTATATTATATGAAATATTTCTCGCAAACAGTACGATAGAAACAAATAGCCAGTGCTAACTGCGGCGTTTCATCATTTATCGTAATTTCCGCAAAAAAATAAAGTTAAAGCTTCTTCAAGAGTCTAACCGTATTCTTTGCATCACATACACAATTGCTTGATGAATTGCCGTTAAGATCTTCGCATTCCGATATTAAAGAGGAATTACCGATAGCGCACACCTGGTCCAATACCTTATGTCCATAATAGAAAGAATAATAGTTACCTTCTTCACTACTAGATAAAAAAGCAATTCAAGCGGAGCTACCATGAAATCCAAAATACTCTGCACCAATTATCTTAAATTGATTATTCTTCTAACTCACATAAACAGAACAAAGTTCATATTTATGCTTTACTTGTTACAGATATAACCATAGGAATTATTATACCTTTTGAAAAAAGGAAATGCATCATGTTTAGGAATAAACTCCTTAGCCATTTCATCCCAATTCTTCTATTTGATTCTCTGATTTTAGTCCATGCTAGAACAGATTAGTCTAAGCAAAAGTGTTTTATGAATTAAGGATTACTTTAAAGTACTTAGTAATTCATCCAAATCTGAAAATACTTTCGAAATATCTTGTTGGCCATTGATGTTTTTCAGATAGCCTTTTGACTCATAAAAATCAAGTAATGGTTGAGATTGTTTGATGTTAACATCCAAACGGTTTTTAACAGTAGCTTCGTTATCATCTGCACGTTGATATAACTCTCCGCCACAGCGATCACATGTTTCTGAATTAGCCGGCGGGTTGAACACTAAATGATAAGTGGCCCCACAGCTTTTACAGATACGGCGTCCTGTTAGTCTTTCCATTAATATTTCTTGATCAACTTGAACATTGATCACATAATCAAGTTTTTTTACTAAATCAGACAAAATGGATTCTAAAGCTTCAGCTTGTGGAACAGTACGAGGGAATCCGTCTAGAAGAAAACCCTTTTCACAGTCATCCTTACTAAGTCTTTCGCGAACAATACCAATTGTAACTTCATCTGGTACTAATTCACCTTTATCCATAAATGATTTTGCTTTTAGTCCAAGCTCTGTCTCATCTTTCATTGCAGCACGAAACATATCACCAGTTGAGATATGAGGGATGCCATATTTCTCGACAATCTTCTCGGCTTGTGTACCTTTGCCTGCGCCAGGGAGCCCCATTAAGACTAAATTCATGCGTATTCCCCCCTAAATAAAGTCTTGCACATATAATTCAAGGGACAAGCAGTCCCCTAAATTAATTTATTTAATAAATCCTTTATAGTGACGTTTAACTAGCTGTGATTCAAGCTGTTTCATTGTTTCCAGTGCAACACCGACAACGATGAGTAAACTAGTTCCCCCAATTTGAGCAGATTGCGGCAAGCCAGCAATATTGATAAAGAAAACTGGAAGAATAGCTATAACAGCTAAGAATAATGCTCCAACTAATGTTAAACGGTAAAGAACACGAGTCAAGTATTCTTGCGTACTCTTTCCTGGTCTGATACCAGGAATGTATCCACCTTGCTTCTTCAAGTTCTCAGAAACTTGTTCTGGATTAACTTGAATGAAAGCATAAAAATAAGTGAAAGCAAGAATTAATACTGTATAGATAACCATTCCAATAGGATGCGTATAGTCGAATACTTTTTGTATCCATGTTGTAACAGCATTTTGTTCAAAGAATGATGCGATCGTTCTTGGTGTTACCAGGAATGAAACCGCAAAGATAACTGGGATAACCCCAGCGGAGTTCACTTTAAGTGGAAGATGTGTAGATTGTCCTCCAACAGAGCTATTTCCATTCGTCATTCTTTTCGCATATTGGATTGGAATCTTTCTAAGTGCTTGCTGGATGAAGATTACTCCTACAACAAGTGCTATCACTGCAACTACGATAAGAAGCACTGTAGCGATGCGCAAGAATAACTGATCACCAGGATTTTCAAACTGTTGTGCGTATATTTGGTTTGCTATTGATGGAATACCAGCAGCAATCCCAGCAAAGATGATAATGGAAATACCATTACCTACACCTTTTGATGTAATTAGTTCACCTAACCACATTAAGAAGGCAGTTCCAGCTGTTAACACAACAGAGATTACTAAGTAGGAACCAAATCCAGGATTAGTAATCAGAGCACCACCAGCTAGGTTGTTAAATCCATATGACATTCCAAACCCCTGAATGAAGCCTAAGACGATAGTGAAGTATCTCGTAAATTGAGTCAATTTACGTCGACCAGCATCACCTTGTTTAGACCATTCAGTGAACTTAGGTACAACATCCATCTGCAGCAAGCTGACAATGATAGATGCAGTAATATATGGCATAATCCCCATAGCGAGTATTGAAAAGTTTTTCAGTGCCCCACCACCGAATGTGTTTAATATTCCGAAGGCACTAAAAGTATCCTGTGCTTGTAAATAATCTGCATTAACATAAGGTACCGGTATGAAAGTACCGATACGGAATATAATCAACATTAATAGGGTGAATATGATTTTACGTCTTATTTCACCCACACGCATAAAATTGGAGATTGTCTGAAACATTAGATCACCTCTGTTTGACCGCCGGCAGCTTCAATAGCTTCCTTTGCAGCAGAGGAGAATTTATGTGCTTTAACAGTAAGCTTTTTCTCTACTTTGCCTTTTGCAAGAATCTTAATTCCTGCTCTTTCGTTGCTCACAACACCAGTTTCGATAAGAAGTTCTGGAGTTACTTCCGTTCCATCTTCGAAGCGGTTTAGAGCGTCAAGGTTTACAATTGCATATTCTTTACGGTTGATGTTTGTAAAACCACGTTTTGGTAAACGACGGAATAAAGGAGTTTGACCACCTTCAAATCCTGGTCTTACACCCCCACCGGAACGTGCATTTTGACCTTTATGACCTTTACCAGCAGTCTTACCAGTACCAGAACCGATACCACGACCTAAACGCTTGCGTTCTTTACGAGAACCTTCTGCAGGTTTTAATTCATGAAGTTTCATATTGGCACCTCCTTATTGAAGAAGAATGATTTTTAGTTTTCTTTAACAGATACTAAATGTGATACTTTAGTGATCATACCGCGGATAGCAGCATTATCATTTTGTTCTACTGTTTGGTTTACTTTACGTAGACCTAACGCTTTAACTGTTTCGCGTTGGTCTTGAGGACGACCAATTACGCTTTTAGTGAGGGTAATTTCCAGTTTGTTTGCCATCTAATTTCCCTCCTTATCCTAACAGTTCTTCTACTGATTTACCACGTAACTTCGCTACGTCTTCAGCACGTTTTAATTGTTTTAAACCGTCTAAAGTTGCACGAACCATGTTAATTGGTGTGTTTGTTCCTAAAGATTTAGATAGGATATCAGCAACACCAGCTAACTCAAGTACTGCACGCACTGGGCCACCAGCGATAACTCCAGTACCTTCAGAAGCAGGTTTTAGCAAGATTTCACCAGCACCGAAGTGTCCGATAATTTCATGTGGAATTGTTGTACCAACCATAGGTACTGCCACAAGATTTTTCTTCGCATCTTCAACTGCTTTACGGATTGCATCTGGTACCTCTTGAGCTTTACCAGTACCAAAACCAACATTGCCATTTTTATCTCCAACAACTACAAGTGCAGAGAAACGGAAACGACGTCCACCTTTAACAACTTTCGCTACACGGTTGATAGTAACAACGCGTTCTTCAAGTTCAAGTTTGTTTGGATCAATACTACGACTACGCATCTATTTTTGTCCCTCCTTTGACTATTAAAATTCTAAGCCGTTCTCACGAGCAGCATCAGCTAAAGCTTTTACGCGACCATGATATAAATATCCACCGCGGTCAAAAACAACTGATTTAACGCCTTTTTCTACAGCACGTTTTGCAACTGCTTCACCGATCTTAACAGCAGCATCAACATTACTAGCAGATTCTAAGTTAAGCTCTTTATCTAAAGTAGACGCACTAGCGATTGTTACACCATTAACATCATCAATAAGTTGAGCGTAAATGTGTTTGTTTGAACGGAACACATTTAAACGAGGACGAGCTTGAGTACCGCTTAATTTAGAACGCACACGTGCGTGTCTTTTTTTACGGGTTACATTCTTGTCAGCCTTCGTAATCATTCAGGTCACTCCTTTCATTTGCCTATATGGCATTACTTACCTGTTTTACCTTCTTTTCTACGTACGAATTCGCCTTCATAACGAATACCTTTACCTTTGTAAGGCTCTGGTGGACGAACGTCACGGATGTTTGCAGCAAGTGCTCCAACGCGCTCTTTGCTAGATCCTTTAACAATAACTTTAGTTGCAGAAGGAACTTCAATTTCAATTCCTACTTCTGGTTCGATCTCAACTGGATGAGAGTAACCTACGTTAAGAACAAGTTTGTTTCCTTGTTTTTGCGCACGGTAACCTACACCGATAAGTTCAAGACCTCTTTCAAAACCTTTAGAAACACCTTCGACCATGTTAGCTAACAAAGCGCGAGTTGTTCCGTGCAATGCACGATGTTCCTTCGCATCAGAAGGACGAGTCACGTTAATTACGTTCTCTTCAACGTTGATTGCGATATCAGAGTTAAAAGTACGAGTTAATTCGCCTTTAGGACCTTTAACCGTTACAGTACTGTTATCGATAGTAACTGTAACGCCTGCTGGTACTTCGACTGGTTTTTTACCTACACGAGACATTTAGTTGCACCTCCATTCATTTAAACCTTTATTACCAAACGTATGCTAAAACTTCTCCGCCAACTTGTTTAGCGCGAGCTTCTTTATCAGTAATTACTCCTTGAGAAGTAGAAACTAGTGCGATTCCAAGACCGTTTAGTACGCGTGGAACTTCAGTTGCTTTCGCATATACACGAAGACCAGGTTTACTAATACGTTTAAGTCCAGTAATTACACGCTCATTGCTAGAACCGTATTTAAGGAAAATGCGGATGATTCCTTGTTTGTTATCTTCAATATATTCAACATCACGGATGAAACCTTCACGCTTCAGGATTTCAGCGATTTCTTTTTTCACATTAGAAGCAGGAACCTCTAATTTTTCGTGACGTACCATATTCGCATTACGGATTCTTGTAAGCAAATCTGCAATTGGATCTGTCATAACCATTGTATTAACCTCCTTCCCATAATGGGGTTTTACCAGCTAGCTTTTTTCACACCAGGAATTTGTCCCTTATATGCTAATTCACGGAAACAAATACGGCAAAGCTTAAATTTACGGTACACAGAATGTGGACGACCACAACGTTCGCAGCGTGTATATTCTTGTACTTTATATTTAGGCGTGCGTTTTTGTTTCGCAATCATTGACTTTTTAGCCACATTTACGCCTCCCTCTAATTAAGGATTACTTTTGGAACGGCATTCCAAATTGAGTTAATAATTCACGAGCTTCTTCATCAGTGTTAGCTGTTGTAACAATAACAATATCCATACCTCTAACTTTGTTTACTTTATCGTAATCAACTTCAGGGAAGATCAATTGTTCTTTAACACCTAGAGTGTAGTTACCACGGCCGTCAAAAGATTTCTTAGAAATACCGCGGAAGTCACGAACACGTGGTAGAGAAACAGATACTAGTTTATCAAAAAACTCATACATGCGTTCTCCACGAAGTGTAACTTTCGCTCCGATTGGCATACCTTCACGTAGACGGAAGCCTGCGATAGATTTTTTTGCACGAGTAACAACTGGCTTTTGACCAGAAATTACTGTCAATTCTTCAACTGCAATGTCCAATGCTTTTGCGTTAGCAACTGCTTCACCAACACCCATGTTGATAACAATCTTCTCAAGCTTTGGAACTTGCATTACAGATTTATAATTGAACTTGCTCATAAGAGCAGGTACAGTTTCTTTTGTGTACTTTTCTTTTAGGCGGTTCATCCATAGTACCTCCCTTCTTTTTTAAACTATTTATCTAGAATTTCACCGGATTTTTTCGCTACGCGTACTTTTTTACCGTCAACAGATGTTGAACCTACACGAGTAGGTGTACCTGTTTTAGGATCGATTAGCATAACGTTGGATACATGAATAGCTGCTTCCTGGTCATTGATTCCACCTTGTGGATTCAACTGGGATGGCTTATTGTGTTTCTTAACAATGTTGATTCCTTCAACTAGCACACGGCTTTTTTTAGGGAATGCTGCAAGAACAACACCAGTTTTGCCTTTATCCTTACCAGAGATGACCATTACTTTGTCACCTTTTTTAACATGCATCTTTCGCACCTCCTTAAAGGCAATTGTATTTATGATTTATAGTACTTCTGGAGCTAATGATACAATCTTCATGAAGTTGTTATCGCGTAATTCGCGAGCAACTGGTCCAAAGATACGAGTTCCACGTGGACTCTTATCATCACGGATAATTACACATGCGTTTTCATCGAAACGAATGTAAGTACCGTCTGCGCGGCGTACACCACTCTTAGTTCTTACTACTACTGCTTTTACTACGTCACCTTTTTTAACAACGCCACCTGGTGTTGCTTGTTTCACAGTAACAACGATGATATCACCGATATTTGCAGTTTTGCGGCCAGAGCCACCAAGAACTTTAATAGTTAGTACTTCACGAGCACCAGAGTTGTCAGCAACTTTCAAACGTGATTCTTGTTGAATCATGTGTGTAACCTCCCTTCGGGATGAAGCTTATTCCGAACAATTATATAATAACTGCTTTTTCTACTACTTCTACAAGACGGAAACGTTTTGTAGCTGATAATGGACGTGTTTCCATAATACGTACAACATCGCCAATTTTAGCTGTATTTTGCTCATCGTGAGCTTTATACTTTTTAGAGTATTTCACGCGTTTGCCATATAATGGGTGCTTTTTGTAAGTTTCTACAACAACAGAAATGGTTTTATCCATTTTGTCAGAAACAACACGGCCAGTATAGACTTTGCGTTGATTGCGTTCGCTCATCTTACGAACCTCCTCTCACGTTATCGATTATTGACGCCGATTTCTCTTTCACGAATAACTGTTTTCATGCGAGCAATCGCTTTGCGTACTTCACGAATACGAGCTGTATTTTCAAGTTGTCCTGTCGCTAATTGAAAGCGAAGGTTGAAAAGCTCTTCTTTTAAAGATTTAACTTTTTGTTCAATTTCTGCAGTGGTAAGGTCACGAATTTCATTAGCTTTCATTAGTTTCACCACCAATTTCTTCACGTTTTACAAACTTACATTTAACTGGAAGTTTGTGTGATGCAAGGCGAAGTGCCTCACGAGCGATCTCTTCAGAAACACCAGCAATTTCGAACATAATTTTTCCAGGCTTAACAACTGCTACCCAACCTTCTGGAGCACCCTTACCGGAACCCATGCGGACTTCTAGAGGCTTTGCAGTGTAAGGCTTATGTGGGAAAATTTTGATCCAAACTTTACCGCCACGTTTCATGTAACGAGTCATCGCGATACGAGCAGATTCAATTTGACGGTTAGTAATCCAAGATGCTTCTAAAGATTGCAAACCATATTCACCGAAAGTTACTTCTGTGCCGCCTTTTGCTTGACCGCGCATTTTTCCACGGTGTACACGACGGTATTTAACACGTTTAGGTAGTAACATTATTATTTGCCTCCTTCCTCAGTTTTCTTCTTCGTTGGAAGGATCTCTCCACGATAGATCCAAACTTTAACGCCTAATTTACCATAAGTAGTATCTGCTTCAGCTGTAGCATAATCAATGTCAGCACGTAGAGTGTGCAAAGGAACAGTTCCTTCACTATATGACTCAGAACGAGCGATATCTGCACCGCCAAGACGACCTGATACCATTGTTTTAATACCTTTAGCACCCGCACGCATTGAACGTTGGATAGCTTGTTTTTGAGCACGACGGAAAGATACACGGTTTTCTAATTGACGAGCAATGTTCTCAGCAACAAGTTTTGCATCCATGTCCGCTCTTTTGATTTCAAGAATATTGATGTGTACACGTTTACCAGTAAGTGAGTTAAGAGCTTTACGTAAAGCTTCAACTTCTGTACCACCTTTACCAATAACCATTCCTGGTTTAGCAGTGTGAACAGTAACATTCAAACGGTTAGCTGCACGTTCGATTTCAACTTTAGAAACAGAAGCGTCATTTAAACGTTTTGTAATGTATTCACGTACTTTAAGGTCTTCGTGTAAAAGATCAGCATAGTCTTTGCCTGCGTACCATTTAGATTCCCAATCACGGATGATCCCGACACGCAAACCGACTGGATTTACTTTTTGACCCACTGATTACCCCTCCTTCTTTTCTGATACAACGATAGTGATGTGGCTAGTACGTTTATTGATCTGACTTGCACGACCCATAGCACGTGGACGGAAACGTTTAAGTGTTGGTCCTTCGTTAACGTATGCTTGTTCAACCACTAAGTTATTGATATCCATTTCGTAGTTATGCTCTGCATTTGCAATAGCAGATTTAAGAACTTTTTCTACGATAGGTGAAGCAGCTTTTGGAGTTAACTTCAAAATTGCTACCGCTTCGCCTACTTGCTTACCTCGAATTAAATCTACGACTAAACGAGCTTTACGAGGAGCAATACGAACTGTATTTGCAACAGCTTTAGCTTGCATATGAATGCCCTCCTCTCATTAACGTCTTGTTTTCTTATCGTCACTTGCATGACCTTTGTAAGTACGGGATGGAGCGAATTCTCCAAGTTTGTGACCTACCATGTCTTCAGTAATGTAGACAGGTACATGCTTACGACCATCATAAACTGCGATTGTTTGACCGATGAATTGTGGGAAGATAGTAGAACGACGAGACCAAGTTTTGATAACTTGTTTCTTATCAGACTCACTTAATTTTTCGATCTTTGATAGTAAATGATCATCAACAAAAGGTCCTTTTTTTAAGCTGCGACCCATGAGTGAACCTCCCTTCGTGATTGTTCTACGGTTCTAGTTATGAACCGTAGTTCAACCCCGTTATTTTTTACGGCTACGTACGATAAATTTATCTGATTTGTTTTTCTTCTTGCGAGTTTTAGCACCAAGAGTTGGTTTACCCCAAGGAGACATTGGTGATTTACGTCCGATTGGAGCGCGTCCTTCACCACCACCGTGTGGATGGTCGTTAGGGTTCATTACAGAACCACGAACTGTTGGGCGTTTGCCTAACCAGCGAGAGCGTCCTGCTTTACCAATCTTAATTAATTCGTGTTGCTCGTTACCTACTTGACCGATTGAAGCGCGGCATGTAGCAAGAACTAAACGAACTTCACCAGAATTTAAACGTACAAGTACGTATTTACCTTCTTTACCAAGAACTTGTGCAGAAGTACCTGCAGAACGAACCAATTGTCCGCCTTTACCTGGTTTTAATTCGATGTTGTGGATAACAGTACCCACTGGAATGTTAACTAATGGTAGTGCATTACCTGGCTTGATATCAGCCTCAGGTCCTGACATTACTTCTAAGCCAACTTCTAGATTTTTTGGTGCAAGAATGTAGCGTTTTTCTCCGTCTACATAGTTGATTAACGCGATGTTAGCAGATCTGTTTGGATCATACTCGATTGTAGCAACGCGTCCTGGAATGCCATCTTTATCGCGTTTGAAATCGATGATACGATATTGACGCTTATGACCTCCACCTTGATGACGAACAGTTAACTTACCTTGGTTATTACGGCCGCCTTTTCTGTGTAAAGGAGCAAGCAATGATTTTTCTGGAGTACTTGTAGTGATTTCACTAAAGTCAGAAGACGTCATGTTGCGTCGACCATTAGAGGTAGGTTTGTATTTTTTAATCGCCATTTGTGTTCCCTCCTCTTCTCAGTTATATATTAAGCTTCGAAAAATTCGATTTCTTTGCTGTCAGCTGTTAGTTTAACAATTGCCTTACGACGTTTGTTAGTGTAGCCTCCGAAACGGCCCATACGCTTGAACTTACCTTTGTAGTTCATGATGTTAACTTTCTCAACTTCAACGCCGAAAATTTCTTCTACAGCATCTTTAACTTGAGTTTTATTAGCTCTAACATCAACTTCAAACGTATATTTTTTCTCAGCCATTAAGTCAGTAGAACGTTCTGTGATAACGGGGCGCTTAATAGTATCGCGTGCATCCATTATGCAAGCACCTCCTCTACTTTTTCAACTGCTGCTTTCGTCATGATTAATTTATCATGATTTAATACATCTAATACTGTAACATCAGAAGCAGATACAACAGTGATTCCAGGGATGTTACGAGCAGATAATGCTACGTTCTCATCTAGGTCAGCTGTAACGATAAGTGCTTTCTTCTCTACAGATAGATTACCTAAAACAGTTTTGAATTCTTTAGTTTTTGGTGCATCGAAAGCTAGGCTTTGCAATACTAAGATGCTTTCTTCTAATACTTTAGTAGAAAGTGCAGATTTGATTGCAAGTCTGCGTACCTTTTTAGGTAATTTGTAGCTATAGCTACGTGGAACTGGTCCAAACACTGTTCCACCACCACGCCATTGTGGAGATCTGATAGAACCTTGACGTGCACGTCCTGTACCTTTTTGGCGCCATGGCTTACGGCCACCACCAGCAACCTCAGAACGAATTTTAGTTTTATGTGTACCTTGACGTAAAGAAGCTCTTTGCATAACAACTGCTTCAAATAGAACGCTGTTGTTAGGCTCGATACCGAATACAGAATCCTTTAATTCGATATCTCCAGCTTGAGTACCGTCTTGGTTGAATAATGCAACTTTAGGCATTCTTGTTTCCTCCTTTCCGGTTTACTAATTATGCTTTAACCGCACTTTTAACTTTTAGTAGAGCTTTTTTAGCTCCAGGAACATTACCTTTGATCAATAGAAGGTTACGCTCAACATCAACCTTAACGATTTCAAGGTTTTGAACAGTTACTTGCTCTCCGCCCATACGTCCTGGTAATGCTTTACCTTTGAATACACGGTTTGGAGCTACTGGGCCCATTGAACCTGGACGACGGTGGTAGCGAGAACCGTGAGACATTGGTCCGCGAGATTGTCCGTGGCGTTTGATTGAGCCTTGGAAACCTTTACCTTTAGATATTCCTGTTACATCTACGATGTCGCCTTCAGCGAAAACATCAACTTTGACTTCTTGACCAACTTCGTACTCTGCTAAGCTAACTTCTCGCAATTCACGAACGAAGCGCTTAGGAGCAGTGTTTGCTTTAGCAACGTGCCCTTTTTCAGGTTTGTTAGACAACTTTTCACGTTTATCTTCGAAACCGATTTGAACAGCTTCATAGCCGTCAGTTTCAATAGATTTCTTTTGAAGTACAACGTTTTGAGCAGCTTCAACTACTGTTACCGGGATAAGATCGCCGTTTTCAGCAAAAACTTGAGTCATACCAATTTTTCTTCCTAAGATTCCTTTGGTCATTTCAGTCACACCTCCTGGTAGTTATATATTTATTTAAATTATAGTTTGATTTCGATATCTACACCTGATGGTAAATCCAAACGCATTAATGAATCTACAGTTTGTGGTGTTGGGTTAACGATGTCGATTAGACGTTTATGCGTACGCATTTCAAATTGCTCACGAGAATCTTTATATTTATGAACCGCACGTAGGATTGTGTAGATAGACTTTTCAGTTGGTAACGGAATAGGTCCAGATACAGCAGCACCAGAGCGTTTTGCAGTTTCAACAATTTTCTCAGCAGATTGATCAAGGATTCTATGATCATACGCTTTTAAACGAATACGAATTTTTTGTTTTGCCATTATTTTCCCTCCTTTTCGCCTATTTTAGAATAGACAGTTCTCCGCAAAAATTTCCCACACACTCGCCATGGCAAAGCGGCCGGGTGTGTCAGCAACCTTCTGCTTCATCGCAGTCAAAGACCAACATTGTCTATTATACATAAACATTGTAAGAAAAGCAATACCTAAATTATTTTTCTTTATACGTTTTGTACACTTTGATTATTATACAGCGACAATCAATATATTTCAACCCATTAATGAATAGTCATAAAATTACAATCTATTCTACTGTGATCATAATTAAATAATAATCATTGAATTTAAAACATATATATAGAAGGAATTAGAAATAACTCGATTCACATAAAAACAGACCGGATTAAACCGGCCTGTTTATTAAAGGTTATTATTCAACGATTGTAGCAACTACGCCAGCGCCTACAGTACGTCCACCCTCACGGATAGAGAACTTAGTACCTTCTTCGATAGCGATAGAAGAAATCAATTCAACATCCATTTCGATGTTGTCGCCAGGCATAACCATTTCTACACCTTCAGGAAGGTTGCAGATACCAGTTACATCAGTTGTACGGAAGTAGAACTGTGGGCGGTAGTTTGTGAAGAATGGAGTATGACGTCCACCTTCTTCTTTAGACAATACGTAAACTTCAGCTTTGAATCTTACGTGTGGAGTAATTGTGCCTGGTTTAGCCAATACTTGACCACGTTGGATATCTTCACGAGCAACCCCACGAAGAAGTGCACCAATGTTGTCACCAGCTTCAGCATAATCAAGCAATTTACGGAACATTTCAACACCAGTTACAGTAGTTGATTTTTTCTCTTCAGCAAGACCGATAATGTCGATAACGTCTCCGACTTTAACTTGTCCACGCTCAACACGTCCAGTAGCAACTGTACCACGACCTGTGATAGAGAATACGTCCTCTACAGGCATCATGAATGGTTTTTCAGTGTCACGAGCTGGAGTTGGGATGTACTCATCAACAGCAGCCATAAGCTCGTTGATTTTTTCTTCCCATTCTGCTTCGCCTTCAAGAGCTTTAAGAGCAGAACCTTTGATAACTGGAATGTCATCACCAGGGAACTCATACTCAGAAAGAAGATCGCGAACTTCCATTTCAACTAGTTCAAGAAGCTCTTCGTCATCAACCATGTCACATTTGTTCAAGAATACAACTAGGTGAGGTACACCAACTTGGCGAGACAATAGGATGTGCTCACGAGTTTGTGGCATTGGACCGTCAGTTGCAGAAACAACTAGGATACCGCCATCCATTTGAGCAGCTCCAGTGATCATGTTTTTAACATAGTCAGCATGTCCTGGGCAGTCTACGTGCGCATAGTGACGAGTAGCTGTTTCGTACTCAACGTGTGCAGTAGAGATTGTGATACCACGCTCGCGCTCTTCAGGAGCAGCGTCGATTTGGTCGTAACCTTTAGCTTCACCGCCACCTGCTTTTGCAAGTACAGTAGTGATAGCAGCTGTTAGAGTTGTTTTACCGTGGTCAACGTGACCAATAGTTCCGATATTTACATGGGGCTTTGAACGATCGTATTTAGCTTTTGCCATTAGGAAAATCCTCCTTTGATTTGTAAAAATTAAGTATTGAGCTGTGACATTATATCACAGCTTTATTGCTTACATAGTAGTTATACTTCATTAAAAGGGTAAAATCAATCATTACCCTTTATTTTTTTTGATGATCTCTTCAGAGATTGATTTTGGTACTTCTTCGTAGTGATCAAATGTCATTGAGAACACACCACGACCTTGAGTGCTTGAACGTAAAGTTGTAGCATAACCAAACATTTCTGATAGAGGTACCATTGCACGAACAACTTGTGCGTTACCACGAGCTTCCATACCTTCTACACGTCCACGACGTGAAGTGATGTTACCCATGATATCACCCATGTATTCTTCTGGAATGATAACTTCTACTTTCATGACTGGCTCAAGGATTACAGGATTACATTTTGAAGCAGCATTTTTAAGTGCCATAGAAGCGGCAATTTTAAACGCCATTTCAGATGAGTCGACATCATGGTACGAACCATCAAACAATTTAGCTTTGATGTCTACCAATGGGTAACCTGCAAGAACTCCTCTATCTAATGCATCTTCAAGACCAGCTTGAACTGGAGCGATATATTCACGTGGAACTACCCCACCAACGATTGCATTTTCAAATTCGAAGCCTTTACCTTCTTCGTTCGGAGCGAATTCGATCCAAACGTGTCCGTATTGTCCGCGTCCACCAGACTGACGTGAGAACTTACCTTCAACTGAAGCAGAAGAACGGAATGTTTCACGGTAAGCAACCTGAGGAGCACCAACATTAGCTTCAACCTTGAATTCACGACGCATACGGTCTACTAAAATGTCCAAGTGAAGCTCACCCATACCAGCAATGATTACTTGTCCAGTTTCCTGGTTAGTATGTGCACGGAATGTAGGATCTTCTTCTTGTAATTTTTGTAGCGCAGTTGTCATTTTATCTTGGTCAGCTTTTGATTTTGGTTCAATTGATAATTCAATAACTGGCTCTGGGAATTCCATAGACTCTAGAATAACTAGGTTTTTGTCATCACAAAGAGTATCTCCAGTTGTTGTATCTTTTAAACCTACAGCAGCAGCGATGTCACCAGCATGTACTTCTGTAATCTCTTCACGGCTGTTAGCATGCATTTGTAGGATACGTCCTACACGCTCACGCTTACCTTTAGTAGAGTTTTGTACGTATGAACCAGAGCTCAAAGTACCAGAGTATACGCGGAAGAAAGTTAATTTACCAACATAAGGGTCAGTCATAACTTTAAACGCTAAAGCAGCAAATGGCTGATCATCACTTGATGGTCTTGTTACTTCTTCATCAGAATCAGGGATAGTACCTTTAATAGCAGGTACATCTAATGGAGATGGCAAGTAATCAATAACTGCATCAAGCATTTTTTGAACACCTTTGTTTTTGAAGGCAGAACCACAAATTACAGGGTAGAATTCAACGTTTACAGTTCCTTTACGGATTGCAGCTTTCAATTCTTCTTTAGTGATTTCTTCTCCACCAAGGTATTTTTCCATTAAGTCTTCATCAAGTTCTGCTACTGCTTCAACCAATTTTTCACGGTATTCATCAGCAAGATCTTTGTACTCTTCAGGAATTTCTCGGTCTTCGATATCAGTTCCAAGGTCATTACCATAGAACGTAGCCTTCATTTCAACTAGGTCAATGATGCCTTCGAATTGATCTTCAGCACCGATTGGAAGTTGGATTGCATGAGCATTTGCTTGTAAGCGTTCATGCAATGTTTTTAATGAATAAAGGAAGTCTGCACCAATTTTATCCATTTTGTTAACAAATACAACACGAGGTACACCGTATGTTGTTGCTTGACGCCAAACTGTTTCAGTTTGTGGTTCAACACCAGACTGTGCATCCAATACTGCTACAGCACCATCTAATACACGTAGAGAACGTTCAACTTCAACAGTGAAGTCTACGTGCCCTGGAGTATCGATAATGTTTACACGATTACCTTTCCATTGTGCAGTTGTTGCTGCAGATGTGATCGTGATACCACGTTCTTGTTCTTGCTCCATCCAGTCCATTTGAGATGCACCTTCGTGAGTTTCACCAATTTTGTGGATACGACCAGTATAGTAAAGTACGCGCTCAGTTGTAGTCGTTTTACCGGCATCGATGTGAGCCATGATACCGATATTACGAGTATTTTCTAAGGAGAACTCTCTAGCCATTGGTATTTCTCCTTCCATAAGAAAGTATTTTTGAAATTCTTAATCCTACCAGCGGTAATGAGCAAATGCTTTGTTTGCTTCCGCCATTTTGTGTGTATCTTCACGTTTCTTAACAGATGCACCAGTGTTGTTAGCTGCATCTAGAATTTCGTTAGCCAATCTCTCTTCCATCGTTTTTTCTCCACGAAGACGAGCGTAGTTAACTAACCAACGAAGACCTAAAGTCGTACGTCTGTCTGGACGAACCTCCACTGGTACTTGATAGTTAGAACCACCAACACGACGAGCTTTAACTTCAAGTACTGGCATGATGTTCTTAAGAGCTTGATCGAATACTTCGATTGCCTCTTGTCCAGAACGTTGTGCAACGATATCAAAAGCTGAGTATAGGATAGCTTGAGATTTACCTCTCTTACCATCTATCATCATTTTGTTAATCAAACGAGATACAAGTTTAGAATTGTATATTGGATCTGGTAATACGTCTCTTTTTGCTACAGGACCTTTACGTGGCATTTGATTTCCTCCTTTCAACCGATTGTTATATTATTAGTTTATTATTTTTTTGCTGGTTTTGGTCTTTTCGTACCGTATTTAGAACGACCTTGCATACGACCGTTAACACCAGCTGTGTCAAGAGCACCACGTACGATATGGTAACGTACCCCTGGTAAGTCTTTTACACGTCCTCCACGGATAAGTACAACGCTATGTTCTTGTAGGTTGTGTCCTATTCCTGGAATGTAAGCTGTAACCTCGATACCGTTAGTCAAACGCACACGAGCATATTTACGTAACGCTGAGTTTGGTTTCTTCGGTGTCATTGTACCAACACGAGTACATACCCCGCGTTTTTGAGGTGAAGATACATCAGTTTGTGATTTTTTGAAGCTGTTATAACCTTTGTTTAACGCAGGAGACTTCGACTTCTCTTGAGCAGATTGACGAGGCTTGCGTACTAATTGGTTAATAGTTGGCATTTAATTTTCCTCCCTTCCATTTATGTTTGAAGTCCACACATCCAGGTGGTTCATATTAGGGCAAAAACAAAGTCTTCATGGTTAAGTTCCATAAAAACAGTTTTTAAATATTTATCGCAACAGTCGTCGCGCCTACTTCTATTCCACATGACTTGCCGAGCTTTATCATGGAGTCTACGAGTATGACAGGTACATTTGCTTCTTTGGCAGCTTCCACTACCTTTCCAATTAAAATCGGATCAGCATCTTCTGCTACAATCACTTCCACAACTTTCCCAGTCTTTAACGCTTTTACCGTTTGCTTTGTTCCTACTACTATTTTTTTGGCCTGTGATACTTTTTCATAAGACATAAAATGATATCCTCCAAAGCAACAGGTGAATAGGAGCACCTTTGATATAGTATCATCTATGAAAATAGATGTCAATTCTTTTCCCAAAAAAATTATAGGTTTATTACAATATACCAAGAGCAGTGCTAAAAACTATGGTTATGTCTTTAGCACATGCTTATTGGTATCATATTAATTTATCTCATTAAATTATTCTACTGAAACGGATTCTTCTGTTGTTTCAGCCACTGTAATTGGCTCTGCATTGCGGTATCTTGGCATACCTGTTCCAGCTGGAACTAGTTTACCAATGATAACATTTTCTTTCAGTCCAAGCAGTTCATCACGTTTACCTTTAATAGCAGCATCTGTAAGAACTCTTGTAGTTTCTTGGAATGAAGCTGCAGATAGGAATGAATCAGTTTCAAGAGATGCTTTTGTTATACCTAACAATACTGGTCTTCCAGTTGCAGGCAATTTGCCTTCTCTTAAAGCTTTCGCATTTGCATCAGTAAATTGGTGGATATCTAGTAGTGTTCCTGGTAGTACTTCTGTTTCACCAGCATCAACTACACGCACTTTTCGAAGCATTTGGCGCACCATTACTTCAACGTGTTTATCCCCGATTTCAACACCCTGCATACGATAAACCTTTTGCACTTCACGAAGAAGATATTCCTGTACAGCAGTAACGTTCTTCACTTTGATCAATTCTTTTGGATCTATTGAACCCTCAGTCAATTCTTGCCCTTGTTCTACTACATCATCTATCTTAACTTTAAGTCTAGCAGTATAAGGCGCTGTGTAAGTTCTTGTTTCAAGTTCTCCTTGAACCACGATTTCATGCTGACGGTCTCTTCCTTCGTTGATTCCGACAACAACCCCTGCCATCTCTGTAATTACAGCCTGACCTTTTGGGTTACGTGCTTCAAAAATTTCCTGAATACGAGGTAGACCCTGTGTGATATCGTCTCCAGCAACCCCACCTGTATGGAAAGTACGCATCGTTAACTGTGTTCCTGGCTCACCGATAGATTGGGCAGCGATAATACCAACTGCTTCACCAACTTCAACTTCTTGACCAGTTGCAAGGTTACGTCCGTAACATTTTTTACATACACCATGGCGAGTGTTACATGTAAACGCAGAACGAATCCACACTTCTTTAATGTCAGCTTCTACGATTTCAACAGCAAGATCTTCTGTAATAAGTTCGTTTTCTGCCACAATAACTGCTTTTGTTTCTGGGTGTTTAATTGCTCTTCTTGCATAACGTCCAATTAAACGCTCATCCAATGGCTCAATAATTTCTGTGCCTTCTTTAAGAGCTGCAACAAGCAATCCTCTGTCAGTTCCACAGTCATCATCACGTACAATGACATCCTGAGCAACGTCAACAAGACGGCGAGTCAAGTAACCCGAATCGGCTGTTTTTAGTGCTGTATCGGCAAGACCTTTACGAGCACCATGTGTAGAGATGAAGTATTCCAATACTGTTAATCCCTCACGGAAACTTGAGATGATAGGTAACTCGATGATTCTACCAGCCGGGTTGGCCATCAATCCGCGCATACCTGCAAGCTGTGTAAAGTTAGATGCGTTACCACGGGCACCGGAATCACTCATCATGAAGATTGGGTTTCGTATATCCAATGACTTCATTAGTTTCGCTTGGATGACATCCTTAGCAGCACTCCAGATAGAGATTACTCTGTCATAACGCTCTTCTTCTGTGATTAGACCACGTCTGAATTGCTTCATAACATTATCTACTTTACCTTGTGCTTCATCAATAATTTCTTGTTTTTCTCCAAGAACCACGATATCCGCAACACCAACAGTAATACCTGCTTTTGTTGAGTGTCTAAAGCCAAGATCCTTCATTCTATCAAGCATCTTAGAAGTTTCAGTGATTTTGAATCGCTTGAACACTTCAGCGATGATATTTCCAAGTATTTTCTTCTTGAATGGCTCAATGATTGGCATAGCTTGAATAGCTGCACGTACATCTGTACCTTGCTCCACAAAGAATCTTTCTGGAGTTTTTTCTTCAAGATTAGATTTTGTTGGTTCGTTAATGTACGGGAAAGATTCAGGAAGAATTTCGTTGAATACTAATTTCCCTACAGTTGTCAAAAGAAGCTGGCTGTTTTGTTCTTCTGTGAATGTTTGGTTATTCAAAGAACTTGCACGCACAGCAACACGAGTATGCAAATGAACATAACCATTTTGGTATGCCAATAATGCCTCACTCGTATCATTGAAGATCATACCTTCACCAACAGAGTCTTCTCTTTCAAGTGTCAAGTAGTAGTTACCAAGAACCATATCCTGTGACGGCGTAACAACTGGTTTTCCATCCTTAGGGTTCAAGATGTTCTGAGCAGCAAGCATTAGCAATCTAGCCTCAGCTTGTGCTTCGGAAGACAATGGAACATGGACAGCCATTTGGTCACCATCGAAGTCAGCGTTATAAGCTGTACAAACAAGTGGATGCAAACGGATAGCGCGACCTTCTACTAGTGTTGGTTCAAACGCTTGGATACCTAGTCTGTGCAAAGTCGGTGCACGGTTAAGCAATACTGGATGCTCTCTGATAACTTCTTCTAAGACATCCCATACTTCTGGTTGAACTCTTTCAATTTTGCGCTTAGCAGATTTAATGTTATGCGCCAAACCTTTTTCAACCAATTCCTTCATAACGAAAGGCTTAAATAGCTCTAACGCCATTTCTCTTGGAAGTCCACATTGATACATTTTCAAGTTTGGTCCAACTACGATAACTGAACGACCTGAGTAGTCAACACGTTTACCAAGCAAGTTTTGACGGAAACGACCTTGTTTCCCTTTAAGCATGTGAGAAAGTGATTTAAGCGGTCTGTTCCCTGGACCTGTAACAGGACGGCCACGACGACCATTGTCGATAAGCGCATCTACTGCTTCTTGAAGCATACGCTTTTCGTTTTGCACAATGATACTTGGAGCACCTAAATCCAATAGTCTTTTCAGACGATTGTTACGGTTAATTACACGACGGTATAGGTCATTTAGATCTGATGTTGCAAAACGTCCACCATCCAATTGAACCATTGGTCGTAATTCTGGAGGAATGACAGGAAGAACATCTAAAATCATCCATGAAGGCTCATTACCTGAACCACGGAATGCTTCAAGAACTTCCAATCTTTTAATTGCACGAGTACGGCGTTGACCTTGTGCTGTTTTCAATTCTTCTTTTAAACCTTCTACATCTTTGTTTAAATCGATGTCAGAAAGAAGCTTTTTGATAGCTTCAGCACCCATGGATGCTTGGAACTTAACACCATACTTATCTCGGTATGCACGGTACTCTTTCTCTGAAAGAAGCTGTTTCTTTTCAAGTGCAGTATCACCTGAATCAGTTACTACATATGAAGCAAAGTAAATAACTTCTTCTAAAGCACGTGGTGACATATCTAAAACAAGACCCATGCGGCTCGGAATTCCTTTGAAGTACCATATGTGAGATACAGGAGCTGCTAATTCGATATGACCCATACGTTCACGACGCACTTTTGCACGAGTTACTTCTACTCCGCAGCGGTCACAAACTACACCTTTATATCTTACACGCTTGTATTTCCCACAATGACATTCCCAGTCTTTTGTAGGACCAAAAATACGCTCACAGAATAAGCCGTCTTTTTCTGGTTTTAAAGTTCTATAGTTAATTGTTTCAGGTTTTTTTACCTCACCAAATGACCATGAACGGATTTTATCTGGTGAAGCTAAACCGATTTTCATGAATTCAAAATTATTTACATCCAACAAGGGTCCTACCTCCCTTTTGATCTTCAGGCTAAGCCCTACATACATTTGCTAAAAAAAGTCTAATCTAGGAAGGCTGACCCTTTTTCACTAGTGTCAGCCTTCCTCCAAAATTACGTCAAGTTACTCTTGCATGCCTACTTTTTCTGATGCAGGCTCTTGTGCATCTGGTGCTATAGTTAGAGATTCAGCTTGTTGAATATCATCATCATCTTCTGTATCTCGCATTTCTATTTCTTCTTCTGTGCTAGAAAGGATTTTAACATCCAATCCTAAGCTTTGAAGCTCCTTCATCAATACGCGGAATGATTCTGGAACACCTGGTTCTGGTACATTTTCACCTTTAACAATTGCTTCATACGTCTTCACACGACCAACAACGTCATCTGATTTAACAGTAAGAATCTCTTGTAAAGTATAAGCTGCACCATAAGCCTCAAGTGCCCAAACCTCCATCTCACCGAAACGCTGTCCACCAAATTGAGCTTTACCACCCAATGGCTGCTGCGTAACAAGAGAGTAAGGACCAGTTGATCTAGCGTGAAGCTTATCATCAACCATGTGAGCAAGTTTAATCATGTACATGACACCAACAGATACCCTGTTATCAAATGGTTCGCCTGAACGTCCATCATAAAGTACTGTTTTAGCATCTTGTGCCATTCCAGCTTCTCTAATTGTTTCCCAAACATCTTCCTCGCGTGCACCATCAAATACTGGAGAAGCCACATGGATATTCAGGCTTCTTGCAGCCATACCCAAGTGAAGTTCAAGCACCTGTCCGATGTTCATACGAGAAGGAACGCCTAGTGGGTTTAACATGATATCAACAGGTGTACCATCAGGAAGGTAAGGCATATCTTCTTCAGGTAATATGCGGGAGATAACCCCTTTATTACCGTGGCGTCCTGCCATTTTATCGCCTTCATGAATTTTACGTTTTTGTACAATATAAACACGAACAAGCTGGTTTACACCTGGTGGAAGTTCATCGCCGTCTTCACGGTTAAACACTTTAACGTCGTGGACAATTCCGCCGCCGCCATGTGGTACACGAAGACTTGTGTCACGTACTTCACGTGCTTTTTCACCAAAGATTGCATGAAGCAGACGCTCTTCTGCTGTAAGCTCTGTTACCCCTTTAGGAGTTACTTTACCAACAAGAAGATCTCCATCCTTAACTTCAGCACCTACACGGATAATACCACGGTCATCCAAGTTGCGAAGGGCATCTTCACCAACGTTTGGAATGTCACGTGTAATTTCTTCAGGTCCTAGCTTTGTATCACGAGACTCAGATTCATATTCCTCAATATGGATGGAAGTATAAACATCGTCTTTAACTAATCGTTCACTCATGATGATGGCATCCTCATAGTTGTAGCCATCCCAAGTCATGAAGGCAACAAGGACGTTTCTTCCTAGAGCTAATTCTCCCAATTCCATAGAAGGTCCATCAGCAAGGATTTCGCCCTTAGTCACTCTATTCCCAACAGCCACGATAGGTCTTTGGTTGTAGCATGTTCCTTGGTTAGAACGAATGAACTTAAGCATTTTATATTTATCTAAATTGCCTTTTACTTCTTGGCCGTCAATAACAGTAATTCTTCTTACCCAAACTTCACGCGCTTCTACATGTTCAACAATACCTTCGTGCTTACAAATAACAGCTGCACCTGAGTCTTTACCTGATACATATTCCATACCAGTACCAACTCTTGGAGCTTCTGGCTGCATCAAAGGTACAGCTTGACGTTGCATGTTCGCTCCCATTAGGGCACGGTTCGAGTCATCGTTTTCTAAGAACGGAATACATGCTGTCGCAGCGGACACAACTTGCTTTGGAGATACATCCATATAGTCAATGCGATCGCGCTTAACAACAGTGTTTTCCCCTCTGAAACGTGACACTACTTCTTCATCAAGGAATGACCCGTCATCACCAAGACGAGAGTTCGCCTGTGCAACAACATAGTTGTCTTCCTCATCAGCAGTCAAGTAATCGATATGATTCGTTACTTGGCCTGTTTCTGCATCAACACGTCTGTAAGGTGTTTCAATGAAACCAAAACGGTTCACTTTAGCAAATGAAGACAAGGAGTTAATCAAACCAATGTTTGGTCCCTCTGGAGTTTCGATTGGACACATACGTCCATAGTGAGAATAATGAACGTCACGCACTTCAAATCCAGCACGTTCACGAGTCAAACCACCAGGTCCTAATGCAGACAAACGACGTTTGTGTGTCAATTCAGCAAGTGGATTTGTTTGGTCCATGAACTGAGAAAGCTGTGAGCTTCCGAAGAACTCTTTAATGGATGCAATAACAGGTCTGATGTTAATCAGTTGCTGTGGAGTGATCGTGTTTGTATCCTGGATGGACATTCTTTCACGCACTACACGCTCCATTCTTGATAAACCAATGCGGAATTGGTTTTGAAGCAATTCACCAACAGAACGAAGACGTCTGTTACCTAAATGGTCAATATCATCTGTAAGACCTACACCGTGAAGCAAGTTAAAGAAATAACTGATTGAAGAAATAATATCTGCAGGAGAGATGTTTTTAACAGCTTCCTCCACATATGCATTACTTATAACATTAATTTCTTTTTCTCCATCATCAATAGGTGCATAGATTTTAACCGATTGAACTGTTACATCATCTTCTAAAACGCCAGCATAAGGGCTAAGTGTCTTGAAGCCGATGTTGTTTTCCAAATTAGGAATAATACGGTCCAATGCACGGCGATCTAAAAGTGTACCCTTCTCAGCAATAATTTCACCAGTTTCAGGGTCTACAAGCGTTTCTGCTAGACGTTGACCGAACAATCTATTTTTTATATGAAGCTTTTTGTTAATTTTATATCTACCTACGTTTGCTAAGTCATATCTTTTAGGATCAAAGAATCTTGATACTAATAGACTTTTAGCATTTTCAACAGTAGGTGGCTCACCAGGACGTAATCGCTCATAGATTTCTAATAGAGCTTTTTCCGTACCTTCAGTATTGTCTTTTTCTAAAGTATTTCTCAAGTATTCATTGTCACCGATTAAATCAAGAATTTCTTGATCGGATCCAAATCCTAACGCACGCAATAATACAGTAATCGGAAGTTTCCGTGTACGGTCAATACGTACATATACAACATCCTTTGCATCCGTTTCATACTCAAGCCAAGCACCACGGTTTGGAATTACAGTAGCTGTAAAACCTTTTTTACCGTTCTTATCTAATTTACCATTATAATAAACACTCGGAGAACGCACTAACTGCGAAACGATAACACGCTCTGCGCCGTTAATTACGAACGTACCAGTCTCTGTCATAAGTGGGAAATCACCCATGAACACATCTTGGTCCTTTACTTCCCCTGTTTCTTTGTTAACAAGACGCACCTTTACACGCAATGGCGCGGAATATGTAACATCTCGCTCTTTTGATTCCTCGACAGAGTACTTTGGTTCACCTAAGCTATAGTCGATAAAATCTAATGATAAGTTGCCAGTAAAATCTTCAATTGGTGAAATATCTTGGAACATTTCACGCAATCCCTCATCTAGAAACCATTGATAGGAAGAGGTTTGGATTTCTATTAGATTTGGTAATTCTAAAACTTCACTAATTCGTGCGTAGCTTCTGCGCTGGCGGTGTCGTCCATACTGAACAAGTTGACCTGTCAACTGATTCACCCCTCAAATCAAACGTTATAGTACATCTATTAACATCTTATAAGCAGCATATAACGCTATTTATAAGACAAAAAGAAAAAGGGTTTTCAAAACAAAAAACCGCATTTTTCATATTTCAAGTATTATTTTGTTAGCTTTTCCGAAATCCACCATATTTATACAATAAATAAATAAAAATAATGGATAAAAGAAAAATAATATATTGGCATTATACAATGCTATCACAACGATTCGGACTAGTCAATCCTTTTTGCTTTTATAATAAAATATCCTTTTTGCTTTTCTACAACTTCCACTTCTTGAAACAATTGCTCTAGCTTCTCTAGAGCAGAAGGTGCACCTTGCTTTTTCTGAATTACAACCCACAACTCTCCATTATGGATAAGATGCTCAAAACTTTGCTCAAAAATATCATGGACTACCTTTTTTCCTGCACGAATTGGCGGGTTTGTTAAGATAGCAGCAAATTTATTCCCTTTTACCTGCAACAACCTGTCACTTTCATAAATTAAAACATTATCAATATGGTTGATTTCCGCATTTTCTTGCGCAAGATTCAATGCTCTTTCATTCACATCAACCATGTGTATAGTTCTGCCCTTCCCCTCTTTTGCTACAGAAAGTCCAATCGGTCCATATCCGCAGCCGACATCAAGTATGTCGCCATCCACTTCCGGATATGAAAATGCTTCTATTAATACACGCGAACCGAAGTCGACTTCTTTTTTCGAAAAAACACCGTTATCTGTTTTAAAGCGAAACCTGTTTCCTTTCAGGGTGAAATCCCAATGATTTGGATCACTGCTAACATTTTGGGAACGAGAGTAATAATGTTCAGTCATACTTGACCACCTCCATGGAGAAATTTATAGAAGAATAATACCGAGGATATTGACAAAACTTATTTTAACAGGTGTTCATTTCAAGGTCAAAAAAGCCCGCCTATGCAGCGGGCTTTTCCAAACTAACATTACTTAACTTCAACGTTAGCTCCAACTTCTTCAAGTTTAGCTTTGATTTCTTCAGCTTCTTCTTTAGTAGCTCCTTCTTTAACTGCTTTAGGAGTGTTGTCAACAAGTTCTTTCGCTTCTTTAAGACCAAGGCCTGTGATTTCACGAACAACTTTGATAACTTTGATTTTTTGATCTCCAGCAGATGCAAGAACAACATCAAATTCAGTTTGTTCAGCTGCAGCTTCTCCGCCAGCAGCACCAGCAACAGCAACAGGAGCTGCTGCAGTTACACCGAATTCTTCTTCAATAGCTTTAACTAGGTCGTTTAGTTCTAAAACAGTCATGTTTTTAACTGCTTCTAAGATTTGTTCTTTAGACATTATAAATTTCCTCCTTGTTTTGTATGTGTTTTATTAGGATACTTGATAGTAGCGTAAAAGATTACGCTCCTTGTTCTTCTTTTTGATCTGCAACTGCTTTTGTAGCAAGAGCCAAGTTGCGGATTGGTGCTTGAAGCACGCTGAGAAGCATAGAAAGAAGTCCTTCGCGAGATGGTAGCTCAGCAAGAGCTTTAACATCTTCAACAGAAGCGATATTTCCTTCGATTACACCCGCTTTAATTTCAAGCGCTTCGTGTTTCTTAGCAAAGTCATTAATGATTTTTGCTGGTGCAACTACATCTTCATTACTGAATGCAATAGCGTTAGGACCAGTCAAAGCATCATTAAGACCGCTTAGTTCAGCAACTTCAGCAGCGCGGCGTGTCATTGAGTTCTTGAAAACTTTGAATTCAACGCCAGCTTCACGAAGTTGTTTACGAAGTTCAGTTACTTCAGAAACAGTAAGACCACGGTAGTCAACAACGATTGTTGATTTACTTGCTTTCAATTTATCTGCGATATCAGATACAATTTGCTGCTTTTGTTCGATAATGCTGCTCATCTTTACACCTCCTGTAGAATTACATTCATACCGGCAAATAAAATCCTCCATATCAGGAAAAGACATGGAGGAATATACAATAGTCGTTTACACAACTGTTAAGTCTATCGTATTACCTCGGCAGGAAATTAAGCTTAATGCACCTGCTGTCTTTGGTATAAATGTTTATATTTATTTTAACAACAAGATGAAGTATATGCTATTCATCTTATTTTGTCAAATGCCAATTTTTATCAAACAGTAGAAGGATCTACTTTAACGCCAGGTCCCATTGTTGAAGTAACAGAAACGTTCTTCATGTAAGTTCCTTTAGCTGCTGCTGGCTTAACTTTTTGCATTGTATCAAAAATAGTTGTGAAGTTATCAACTAGTTGAGCATCTTCGAAAGATACTTTACCGATTGGTACGTGGATGTTTCCAGCTTTATCAACACGGTATTCTACTTTACCAGCTTTAATTTCGTTAACTGCTTTTGTTACATCAAAAGTAACTGTTCCAGTTTTAGGGTTTGGCATTAAACCTTTAGGTCCTAATACGCGACCAAGTTTACCAACTTCACCCATCATGTCTGGAGTAGCAACGATAACGTCAAAATCGAACCAACCTTGTTGGATTTTAGTGATATATTCAGCATCTCCAACAAAATCTGCACCTGCAGCTTCTGCTTCTTTAAGTTTTTCACCTTTAGCAAAAACTAACACGCGTTGAGTTTTACCAGTACCGTGTGGAAGAACAACTGCTCCACGGATTTGTTGGTCAGCTTTCTTAGGATCTACTCCTAGACGGAAAGCAACTTCAACTGATGCATCAAATTTTGTAGTGCTTGTTTTTTTAACTAGTTCAATTGCTTCTGCAACTGGGTAAGCTTTAGTACGATCAACTTGTTTGATAGCTTCTAAATACTTCTTACCTTTTTTAGCCATAACATATTTCCTCCTTGAATTGTGGTTTTAGCGGAATTACCTCCCACGAATAAAGGTTGCGACGCTAACAAAAGATGTCGCAACCTTAATCAACAGAACCATATTGGATATGGTTTAGTCTTCAATAACAATACCCATGCTGCGGGCAGTACCTTCAACCATACGCATAGCTGCTTCAACGCTAGCTGCATTTAGATCAGGCATTTTTGTTTCAGCAATCTCGCGTACTTTATCACGCTTAACAGTTGCTACTTTATTACGGTTAGGTTCACCAGAACCAGACTCAATACCAGCTGCTTTTTTCAATAAAACTGCAGCAGGTGGAGTTTTTGTAATAAATGTAAATGAACGGTCTTCAAAAACCGTAATCTCAACAGGAATGATTAAACCAGCTTGTTCAGCTGTACGAGCGTTAAACTCCTTACAGAATCCCATGATGTTAACACCTGCTTGACCTAATGCTGGTCCAACTGGTGGCGCCGGATTTGCTTTAGCTGCTGGAATTTGCAATTTAACAACCTTAATTACTTTTTTAGCCACGAGACACACCTCCTTAAAGTCCGTGATGTGGTAATAGGGGTTTTCCCCTCCCACTCAACACATATGATCTTTATATCATCATAAAGAATTCGACAATATCTTGTCTCTTTATTTGAGACATACTGACCTTTGAAATATTAACACTTTTTCGTGCTCATTTCAAGTTTTTCAGATTAAAATTTTTCAATTTGTGTAAAATCAAGCTCCACAGGAGTATCTCTGCCGAACATATTCACTAAAACTTTCACTTTTGCTTTGTCAGTATCGATCTCTTCAACTGACCCAGTAAAGTTTGCAAACGGACCTTCATTTACCTTAACTGTTTCACCTAATTCAAATTCAATTTCAATGCGTTGCTCGTCAACACCCATTCTCTTAAGGATGACTTGCACCTCATCAGGCATAAGTGGTGTTGGCTTTGAACCAGAACCAGCAGAACCAACAAACCCTGTTACTCCTGGCGTATTGCGGACAACATACCAAGAATCATCTGTCATGACGATTTCCACAAGCACATAGCCTGGGAAAACTTTTCTTTTAACAATTTTTGTCTTGCCGTTTCTTACATCTGTTTCTTCTTCTTCTGGCACGATTACACGGAATATCTTATCTTGCATTCCCATTGTTTCAACGCGCTTTTCCAAGTTAGTTTTAACTTTATTCTCATAACCAGAGTAAGTATGAACTACATACCAATTTTTTTCCATATTAGAGGACTGTTATGTCCGTCCCTCCTTAACGCTTTTACTCTTTATGCCTTATGTAACCTGCTCCTATAAAAAAGAGCTATCGCATAAAAAAGCTTTTTTATTATTTTCAAGCAATGAAAAAACCCGTTTCCGGGCTTTGTGTGTTTCCTATTGTGTTACCATTATACCATGAGTGGACAACAGTTATTCAAGTATTAAACGAATTAGTTCAGAAATTCCCATATCAACAAGTGCAAAGAACACAGAAAAGAATATTACTGTCGCAAGAACAGTGATTGTATAGTTAGTCAGTTCTTTTCTCTTCGGCCAACTAACCTTTTTCATTTCTCTGCCTACTTCACGGAAAAAGTTAACAGTGCGTTGCATTTCGTTACCTCCATATTTAAAAGCGGGTAGCCTGTCTTAAGCAGTAATTTGCTATTTTGTCTCTTTATGAACTGTATGTGCATTGCATGTTTGACAATATTTCTTTACTTCAAGGCGATCTGCGGTTTTGCTGCTCATTGTAGAATAGTTTCTAGAGCTGCACTTCTCACAAGCCAGTACAATCTTATTTTTCATTTAAATTACACCTACTACGTCCTTTATATCTCCCCAAACTGTAACATGGACATGAATGTATGTCAATATTAGTCAGTTATTTGCCTTTTCTTACGAATTCGCTCTTATTAAAGTGAAAACTCACGAATCTCTAAATAACGCTCAAGCTTTCTCTTTACCCTTTGAAGAGCATTATCTATCGACTTCACATGTCTGTTTAGCTCTTCTGAAATCTCTTGATAGGATTGGCCATCTAAATAGAGGGCCAGCACTTTTCTTTCCAAATCACTAAGAAGCTCCGACATTTTCACTTCAATATGGTCAAACTCTTCCTGATTGATAATCAACTCTTCTGGATCTAATATCTTTGCTCCAGAAATAACATCCATTAATGTTCGATCTGACTCTTCATCATAAATTGGCTTATCAAGAGAGACGTAGGAATTTAAAGGAATATGCTTCTGTCTTGTTGCTGTCTTAATAGCAGTTATAATCTGCCTGGTTATGCATAATTCGGCAAATGCTTTAAACGACGAAAGCTTGTCCCCTTTAAAATCACGGATTGCCTTATATAAGCCGATCATGCCTTCTTGGACAATATCTTCTTTATCAGCACCAATTAGGAAATAGGATCTAGCTTTAGCTCTTACAAAATTACGATACTTCTGGATGAGAAAGTCTAATGCATCACTTTCTCCTTTATGAACTAATTCGACCAGTGTTTCATCTTCAAGCTCTAAATACTTCTCAACACTTTCATTGCTTTTACTCCTGTTGTCAGTACTCATACAGATCCCCCCGACCGCGCAATCATGGATAAAACCATTATACAGTAGGGTTTTTTTAAGCGTCAACAACTCATTTTTCGCCACGGCGCCATTTTTCAAATAATTCTTCCATTTCTTTCGAAAGCGGTATCTTGATTACTGGCTTTCTTTCCTTAATTCGCTTCACTTTTTTTTCAATATTTTTTTCTATCTCTGCCATTTCAATCAGAAGCTCTCTTGCTGAGATTCTTAGAGCTCCTTGTCCAAAAATAGCCCACTGTTCCGTAAAGTCAGATGTGGCAACATGGATTTGTGTTCTCCTGTTGCTGAGCTCCTTGGCAAGCTTTTCAATTCTTTCATCAGCCGTTTCATTTTCCTTTGTGAAAATGACCTCAACCTTGGAGTTCTTAAGCTTCTTTTCTGTGCCCCTAACATAATAAGCATCAAAAACGACAATAACACGATAGCCTGAGAATCCCTGATATTCAGCCATTTTCTCTAAAAGAGCATCTCTTGCAGCAGATAAATCCTTGTTTTTCAGCTTGTTGAGCTCTGGCCATGCTCCAATAATGTTATAGCCATCAACTAAGAGTATATCCATTGTTATCCCTCAAGTGGATGGCGTTTACGATAAACCTCATACATTAAGAGTGCTGCAGCTACAGATGCATTCAATGATGTAACTGCTCCTGCCATTGGTAGCTGAATTAGAAAATCGCACTTATCACGGATGAGCCTTCCCATGCCCTTTCCTTCACTTCCAATTACAAGTCCAAGCGGCATCGTCCCATCAAACTGGCGATAATCCTCTTTCCCTTTAGCATCAGTTCCCGCAATCCAGACTCCTCTTTCCTTCAGTTCATCGATTGCTCTAGCCATATTTGTTACCCTAACCACAGGAATATGCTCAATTGCACCTGTTGATGCTTTAGCAACTGTTGCAGTGAGGCCAACAGCTCTCCTTCTTGGGATAATAATACCATGAGCTCCTACAGCATCCGCAGTCCTCATGATAGATCCTAAATTATGAGGATCCTCTATCTCGTCCAGCAGCAAGAAAAATGGTGCCTCATTGCGTTTTTCTGCAAGAGCAAACAAATCATCTATCTCAGCATATTGATATGCCGCTACCTGTGCCACAACACCTTGGTGGTTCGCATCCACTAATGTATCTAACTTTTTCTTTGGTACAAACTGGACAAGCACATTTTCACTTTTCGCCAAACCTATAACAGTTTGCATCTGTCCTTTTTGTGAACCCTCTGCAATAAGGATTTTATTTACATCCCTTTCGGATTTTAACGCTTCAATTACGGCGTTTTTCCCAACAATATAATCATTATCCACTTTTTTGTTCCTCCTACTGCTTTTCAATGATGGACAGTGCGGCTTGGATAATCTCCTCAAGCCGCTTCTCATCCTCAGTCAAATATAGATATCCAAGCACAGCTTCAAATCCTGTACTGTACCTGTATGTTTGAACATCTGTGTTCTTAGGGATACTTCCTGATTTTGCGTTTCTTCCTCTTTTCATTACCGCAAATTCCTCAGGTGTAAAGAATTCATCTTCTATAAGTGCATGAACAACTTTTGCCTGCCCCTTTGCAGAAACATACTTTGTTGCTTCTCTATGCAGCTGGTTTGGTCGCACCTTCCCACTGTATAAAAGATGTCGTCGTACATATATCTCCAGAACAGCATCACCCATATAAGCAAGCGCCAAGCTGTTCAATTGTTTTTCATCAAGTTTCTTATCATAAAGGAGCATCCATTACCCTCTTTTCCAGCGAATGCCCTGTGGTGTATCTTCTAAAATGATGTTCATCGCCTTCAGTTGATCTCTAATTTGGTCTGCCAACTGGAAGTTGCGGTCCTTACGAGCTTGGTTCCGCTTCTCAATAAGTGCTTCAATCTCCTCATCAAGCAGTTCTTCCTTCACAAGAGAAAGTCCAAGAACACCAAACAACTCTTCAAATTCTTTTATGAAAGCATTAATGACTGTAGCAGACGTTGTCTTTTCCAGCAAGTAATAGTTTGCTTGCTGTGAAAGCTCAAATAGAACAGAAATTCCGTTAGCCGTATTAAAATCGTCATCCATGCTTGTGATAAACTGTTCATGTAAGCCGTTAATCTTATTTAGCCACTCCTCATTTGTATCCGTTAAGTCAGTACTTGTGACCTTACGATGCAGCAGATTGTCATAAGAAGTTCTGATTCGTTCCAATCCAGCTCTTGTATTCTCTAATACTTCTTCACTGTAATTAATCGGGTTACGGTAATGAACTGACAGCATGAAGAATCTTAATACTTGTGGATCATGAATCTTCAGGATATCGTGAACTGTAATAAAGTTACCTAATGATTTAGACATTTTTTCATTATCTATATTAATATATCCGTTGTGCATCCAATAGTTTGCAAACGTCTTTCCGGATAATGCCTCAGATTGGGCAATTTCATTTTCATGGTGAGGGAAGGCTAAATCCTGTCCTCCTGCATGGATATCAATTGTGTCTCCTAAATACTTCTTAACCATTGCTGAGCACTCTATATGCCAACCAGGTCTTCCTTGCCCCCATGGACTATCCCAAGAAATCTCTCCTTCTTTCGCGTTCTTCCATAGCGCAAAATCAAGAAAATCCTGTTTTTTCTCTCCAACAGCTATTCTTGCACCAGACTTCAGTTCATCAATTGATTGATGAGATAATTTACCATAACCCTCAAACTTCCTTGTATGGTAATACACATCTCCCTCAGACTCATAAGCATAGCCTTTCTCTATCAGTGCCTCTATAAATTCAATAATGATGTCCATGCTTTCTGTTACACGCGGATGAGTATCCGCTTTTTTGCAGCCTAATGCAGTAACATCTTCAAAATATGCTTCAATAAAGCGGTCTGCAATTGCAGGAACCTCTTCACCTAACTCATTGGCAGCTCTGATAAGTTTATCGTCAACATCAGTGAAATTAGAAACAAAGTTAACATCATATCCTCTAAATTCTAGATATCTCCTTACTGTATCAAATACAATGGCAGGTCTTGCGTTTCCAATATGGATATAATTGTATACCGTTGGACCGCAAACGTACATTTTAACCTTACCCTCTTCTAATGGGACAAACTCTTCTTTTTCCCTTGATAATGTATTATAAATTTGAATAGACATTATCTATGTCACCCTTCCTTTTTCAACTCATTCAATTCATTTTTCAAATTAAGCAACTCATTTTCAAGTTCCTTCATTCGCTCTGCAAACGGGTCAGGTAAATCGGAATGGTTTAAGTCTTTTTTTATCCTAATACCATCCTGCACCACTACAGTCCCAGGAATACCTACAACAGTAGAATTAGGTGGCACATCTTTCAAAACGACAGACCCGGCACCAATTTTTGCATTTTCTCCAATTATTATTGATCCTAACACCTTTGCTCCTGTTGCAATCAGAGCATTATCATTAACGGTCGGATGTCTCTTTCCTTTCTCTTTCCCTGTTCCCCCTAAGGTTACCCCTTGAAATATCGTGACATTATCTCCTATTTCACAAGTTTCCCCTATAACAACTCCCATGCCATGGTCAATAAAGAGTCTTCTTCCAATTGTTGCACCTGGATGTATTTCTATTCCAGTTAGTAAACGGCTGAATTGAGATATTGTACGGGCTAGAAAATACCATCCATGTTTATAGAAACGATGCGCAATGCGATGATGCCATATTGCGTGTACTCCAGAGTAAGTAAGGATTACTTCAATTGAGCTTCTCGCTGACGGATCTTGTTCAAATACTACTGATATATCTTCTTTAATGCGCTTAAACATTTTAACCCTCCCAATTCATCCTCTATCTATTTACATGAAAGCCGACTAACTTGTATCTCAGCTTTATTTATATACCGAACTACATAAAAAAAAGCGTCTCTGTCCCAAAAGACAGAGACGCTTTTACGCGCGGTTCCACTCTGTTTAGATTACTCCCTAGGCAATAATCTCCACTCAAACCTTGTTAACGGTTAGGTACCGCCTCTATTTACTAAACCAAAGTCCTAGGCTTTTATTCTGCCTATGCTTAGTTGTTCAATACAGGACTCAGAGGGGCACTTCAAAAAAGGAGAGGCTTGAACCACTTTCAGCCGATGATGATTCTCTCTAATAAGCATCCTTTTTTTACTTTTCCTCTTCTACGTTTTTGTTATTTAGACGTTTTTTCTTTACTATATTACATTTTCATCAGAATGTTAACTAATTAGTGATAATAATCTTTTTTCGATCTTAGCAGCTCCGAGCAATTCAATTGCTTTCGGCAGATCTGGACCATGGGTTTGACCAGTTGCAGCTACACGAATTGGCATAAATAAGTTCTTGCCTTTTTGGCCTGTTGATTTTTGAACACTTTTTATAGCAGCTTTAATATTATCTGCATTCCAATCAGTTAAGTTAGCAAGCTCTTCCTTAAAGGCAGAAAGAACATCCTTCACTTGCTCACCAGCTAAAACCTCTTTTGCTTCTTCATCATACTGAATATCCTCACTGAAGAATAAAGAAGACAGTCCGACAATATCAGCACCACAGCTCATTTGTTCTTGATATAAGCCAATTAGGTTATTAACCCATTGATCTTCTTCAGTGGAACGGTTCTCTTGCACAAGTCCTGCTTTAATAAGATGTGGCAATGCTAAATCAATAACTTTGTTTAAGTCGGCCTTTTTAATGTATTGGTTGTTCATCCATGCTAGCTTATTCTGGTCAAACAAAGCTGGTGACTTCGATAATCTTGCAGCATCAAAAATTTTGATGAACTCTTCCTTCGTAAATAGTTCCTCTTCACCTTCTGGAGACCAGCCTAGCAGTGTAATGAAATTGAAAAGCGCTTCTGGCAAGTAGCCAAGCTCTTCATATTGCTCGATAAATTGAATGATGGACTCATCACGTTTGCTCAATTTCTTTCTGCTTTCATTAACGATTAAAGTCATATGACCAAAAATCGGTCTTTTCCAGTTAAGTGCATCATAAACCATTAACTGTTTTGGTGTATTTGTAATATGGTCATCTCCTCTAAGAACATGAGAGATTTCCATTAGATGGTCATCTATAGCAACCGCAAAGTTATAAGTAGGTGTGCCATCCTTTTTAACGATAACATAATCGCCAATTGTTTCTGATTCAAAGGAAACAGAACCTTTAACCATATCTTCGAACTCATAAACAACATTCTCTGGAACTTTAATGCGAATGCTTGGCTGTCTGCCTTCTGCCTCTAGCTTCGCTTGATCTTCCTTTGTCAAATGACGGCATTTACCTGAATATTTAGGTGTCTCATTGTTGTTAACTTGCTCTTCACGCTCTGCTTCAATTTCAGCTTCTGTACAATAGCATTTATATGCTAATCCACGATCAAGCAATTCTGTGTAATATTTCTTATAAATATCATTTCGCTCAGATTGGCGGTATGGCCCAAATTCTCCACCAACATCTACGCTTTCATCCCAGTCGATGCCTAGCCATTTCAAGTACTTTAATTGGCTTTGCTCTCCACCTTCGATATTGCGTTTTTTATCTGTATCCTCAATTCGGATGATAAACTTCCCACCTAAATTGCGTGCATATAAATAATTAAATAATGCAGTACGTGCATTCCCTATGTGCAAATGTCCCGTTGGACTTGGGGCATAACGAACACGTATTTCGTTAGTCATGGTTCTGCCTCCTTGATTTTGTTTCAACATATTTCTTGTTTATTCTATCATTTAGTATTTTCCATTAAAAGAGTGTTACTGTACTTTTCTCTGTAAAAGGACTACTGCTAATGAAGCAATGCCCTCTCCTCTTCCAGTAAAACCTAGTTTTTCAGTCGTCGTTGCCTTTACATTGACATTTTCCGGTTCTGTTTCTAACAGTTCAGCAATCCTTGATTGCATTGCTTTAATATGTGGAGCCATTTTAGGCTGCTGTGCCATGATGGTGCAATCAGCATTAACTAATTCATAACCTTTGGATTTCACCAAGCTCCAGACCTCTTTTAACAGAATTGCCGAATCAAAGTCCTTAAATGCTTGATCTGTATCAGGAAAATGCTTACCGATATCTCCTTCTCCAATTGCTCCTAAACAAGCATCTGCTATAGTATGTAAAAGTACATCTGCATCTGAGTGCCCAAGTAGACCCTTTTCATGTGGAATTTCAATGCCGCCAATGATGAGTGGTCTTCCCTCTACTAATTGATGCACATCAAAGCCTTGTCCTATTCGTAACATATTACGTACTCCTTTTGCTGTTATATTTAGACTTTATATTTCTGAATAATTGCTTCAGCAAAATATAAATCCTCTGGTGTCGTTAATTTTATATTGTCATAGTTACCCATGACTATTTTTACATTTTGCCCCAATCTTTCTACAAGACTAGCATCATCTGTACCAAGAAACTCCTCACGAATTGCTTTTTCATGAGCCTCTTTTAATAAGGAAATACGAAAAGCTTGTGGGGTTTGGATAGCCCACAAGCTAGAACGATCTACTGTCTCTTCGACTATGTCACCTGTTACCTTTTTAACGGTATCTTTAATCGGGACTGCTAAGACAGCTGCTCCATTCATTGCTGCAACTTCTGTCAATTCCCTCATTTGGTGAACATCAATGAATGGTCTGGCGGCATCATGGACTAATACAATAGCATCTTTAGAAATTTCCTTTACAGCATTGTATACACTATATTGTCTTTCATCTCCACCATCAACAATAGCAGCAATTTTCGTTATTTTATTCCTTTTTATTAGCGAATGCATTTCTTGTTTATCCTGGGGGCTGGTCACCAGCCAAATCTTACTGCAGTTTTCATCCTTTTCGAATACCTTTAAAGTATGAATAAAAACTGGCAGACCGTCTATTTTAAGAAACAGTTTATTTTTTCCTGCTCCCATTCTTTTCCCCTGACCAGCGGCCGGTATAATGACTTCATAAGCCATAAAACAAACTCCCATCCATTACAATGCTTTTTCTAATAATTTCGGTTTTGCAAAAATCATTCTTCCTGCAGATGTCTGTAAAACACTCGTTACAAGGACATCAATATGTTTTCCGATAAAATTGCGACCTTCTTCTACAACGATCATTGTGCCGTCATCTAAGTAGGCTACACCTTGATTATGTTCTTTACCGTCCTTAATAATAAGAATCTTCATTTCTTCACCTGGAAGTACCACTGGTTTAACAGCATTAGCTAAATCATTAATATTAAGAACAGCTACTTGCTGTAATTCACAAACTTTGTTTAAGTTAAAGTCATTTGTAACTACAACACCATTTGTTATTTTAGCCAGCTTTACAAGCTTACTGTCCACTTCTGTAATCTCTTCAAAATCGCCTTCATATATCTCTACCTTAATCGCAAGTTCCTTTTGAATACGGTTGAGAATATCTAGTCCTCGTCTACCTCTGTTTCGTTTCAATGCATCAGAGGAATCAGCTATATGCTGCAATTCTCCAAGCACAAATTGAGGTATCACAATCGTTCCTTCAAGAAAACCAGTTTGGCAGATATCAGCGATTCTTCCGTCAATAATGACACTTGTATCTAGTATTTTCAAATTGCCCTTTTCTGTTTTTAATACTTCTTCTTCATTTGATTTTTTCTTTCTAGCCGCAAAAAGATTGGATAGCTCGTCTCTCTTTTTGAATCCTACTTGAAAACCTAAATAGCCAAAAAGTAAAGTTAAAAGAATAGGCGCGACCGTATTGATTAACGGTACTTTTATGGCGGTAAGTGCATAGCCGATCAAAAAGGCCAATATCAGTCCGAAAGCTAAACCGACACTTCCGAAAATAATATCAGTGATTGGAGCCTTTACAAGGGTTTCTTCCACCAGCTTGATAAAATTAACAATATAATCTATCGCCCATAAAGTAATAAAATAAAAAATAATGGCACCAAGTATTGCCGATACGTAAGGGTTATTTATTAAATTATGATTTAGATTTACCATATTTAATAAATCAGGAATAAAGACTATTCCTAAAGTACCCCCAATAATTAAAAAACATGCCTGTACAATCCGTCTTAACAATACTTACACCTCCTCTTTCACATTATAAACAAATTCCCGAATTTGAAACCTAATATTACAGAGAATTTTTTTATTTGTAATGAAAAAGTTAATTAGCAAACTTTTTGTTCTTTTTTGGCTATTTTTAGAGTAGCATTATTGGTAATTCACTGTCAAATTATTTAAACATTACATTTTATCATACCAATAATGCAACATCAAACGTTTTTTTACGAAAGACGGTTATTCTCCTAATGCTGCCTTTAACGCCTCTCCGACAGAGCTGACACCTATTAGCTGAATACCTTCAGGAGCCTTGAGACCAGATAGGTTATTGGTAGGCAATATAACGCGCTCAAATCCCAATTTAGCCGCTTCTTGGACTCTTTGTTCAATCCTCGATACTCGACGCACTTCTCCAGTTAACCCAACTTCCCCGATAATACAATCAGTTGCTCTGGTTGTCTTATCTCTAAAGCTGGATGCAATACTAACTGCAATAGCTAAGTCAATTGCTGGTTCATCAAGCTTAACCCCTCCTGCAACCTTTAAATAGGCATCTTGATTTTGGAGCAGCATTCCTACCCTTTTCTCAAGAACAGCCATTAACAGTGGCACACGATTATGGTCTATCCCTGTTGCCATCCGCCTTGGATTTCCAAAGCTTGTTGGAGAAATAAGAGCTTGAATCTCAACAAGTACTGGTCTTGTTCCTTCCATAGAAGCAACAACTGTTGAACCAGCAGCACCTTGTGAGCGTTCCTCCAGGAAAATTTCTGAAGGATTTTCCACTTCCTCCAGTCCAAATTCTTTCATTTCAAAAATGCCCATTTCATTTGTAGATCCGAAACGGTTTTTTACTGCTCTTAATATTCTGTATGTGTGGTGTCTTTCCCCTTCAAAATATAGAACAGTGTCTACCATATGCTCAAGCAGCCTTGGACCTGCAATAGACCCTTCCTTCGTCACATGACCAACGATAAAGATAGCAATCCCTTTCGTCTTTCCTATCCGCATTAGCTCAGCCGTACACTCTCGCACTTGAGATACACTTCCTGGGGCAGATGTGACTTCTGGATGAAAAATTGTTTGGATAGAATCTATAACGACAAAATCAACTTTCGAATTTTCTATTGTTCTGCTGATTTCCTCTAAATTAGTCTCTGAATATACAAGGAGCTGATCAGACATTACTCCAAGCCTGTCTGCTCTTAATTTTGTTTGTTTTTGAGATTCCTCACCTGAAACATATAGGACAGATTGTTTCTTCAGTGCTAGTTGAGCAGACACCTGAAGAAGCAGCGTCGATTTTCCGATTCCAGGATCTCCTCCAATTAGGACAAGGGAACCAGGCACTACACCACCACCTAAAACGCGGTTAAGCTCTCCTAAGTCTGTTTTTATTCTAGGTTCATTAACTGTTTCAATGCTTGTAACAGGGATAGGCTTAGCAGCTAACGTCATCCCTTGAGAATGAGCAAAGGCACCTTTTCTCTGTGCAGGTGCTTTTTCAACTTCCTCCACCATCGTATTCCAGTTTCCACAGCCAGGACATTTACCCATCCATTTTGCAGATTCATAGCCGCATTCCTGACATAAGAATTTAGTCTTTCTTTTCGCCATTCTTGTATCTCCTTACCTTTTGTCAATCAGGTAACCTTTTAAGGCCCCTATAAAGAACAAATGACACACGCAATAGTAAAACGTGTGCCATTTATGATATTAACCGTTATTTTTGCAAGTTTGTCAATTGCTGTGCGTCCTTCACATTTACAGTGAATTCCCCATCAGCTACATCTAAATCAATATGCTGACCATTTAAGACAGTACCTTTAAGGAGCTCTTCTGACAGACGGTCCTCAATATGCTTTTGAATGGCCCTGCGCAATGGTCTTGCTCCGTATTCAGGATCATACCCCTCCTCAGCAATCTTCGCTTTAGCTGCATCTGTAATAGTAAGATTAATATCTTGCTCTTTAAGTCTGCTAACTAACTGATCAGCCATTAGAGAAACGATTTCTTGAAGATGTTTCTTCTCTAAGGAATGGAATACGATAATTTCATCTATACGGTTCAAGAACTCTGGGCGGAATGCTCTTTTCAGCTCTTCCATCACACGCCCCTTCATATCCTTATAGTCTTGTTCTCCGTCCTGAATATTGAAGCCTACATATTTATTTGATTTTAATGCAGATGCACCAACATTTGATGTCATAATAAGCACAGTATTTCTGAAGTCTACTGTTCGGCCTTTAGAGTCAGTTAAGCGCCCATCTTCTAACACCTGCAATAGGATATTGAAAACATCAGGGTGGGCTTTTTCTATTTCATCTAAAAGTACAACTGAATAAGGTTTTCTTCTTACTTTTTCAGTAAGCTGTCCGCCTTCCTCATAACCCACATATCCTGGAGGTGAACCTACCAGTCTAGAAGTGGAATGCTTCTCCATATACTCAGACATATCAATACGGATCATCGCATCCTCGTCTCCAAACATTGATTCAGCAAGGGCACGGGCAAGCTCTGTTTTACCAACACCTGTTGGACCTAAGAAAATGAAGGAGCCGATTGGACGTTTTGGATCCTTTAAACCTGCTCTTGCTCTTCTGACAGCTTTAGAGATTGCTTTTACTGCTTCCTCTTGACCGATTACTCTGTTATGAAGAATGCTTTCCATATTAAGAAGCTTATCAGTTTCTGTTTGTGCCAATCTTGATACAGGAATTCCAGTCCAGCTTGATACGACACTTGCAATATCTTCAACTGTCACTTCTGTATTTTCCTGACCTTGTTTCTCTTTCCAATTTTTCTTCGTTTCTTCTAGCTGTTCACGAAGTCTTTGCTCTGTATCGCGTAATGAAGCAGCCTTTTCAAATTCTTGACTTTGAACAGATGCATCCTTCTCATTACGCACCTCTTCTAGTTTAACCTCTAATTCTTTTAAATTAGGAGGAGTTGTATAAGATCTTAATCTTACTTTCGAACCAGCTTCATCGATTAAATCAATTGCTTTATCTGGCAAGAAGCGGTCAGAAATATATCGATCTGATAATTTTACCGCTGCTTCAATTGCTTCATCAATAATGGACACTCGGTGATGTGCTTCATATCTGTCACGCAATCCTTTGAGAATCTGAATAGACTCTTCCATTGTTGGTTCATCAACTGTGATTGGCTGGAAGCGTCTTTCTAATGCTGCATCTTTTTCAATATACTTGCGGTATTCATCAAGTGTTGTTGCACCAATACATTGCAGCTCTCCTCTTGCTAATGACGGCTTTAATATGTTGGATGCATCGATAGCACCTTCTGCTCCACCTGCTCCAATTAACGTATGCAACTCATCAATGAATAAGATGATGTTCCCTGCTTGGCGAATTTCATCCATCACCTTTTTCAAGCGATCTTCAAACTCACCCCGGTACTTTGTTCCTGCCACAACAGTACCCATATCTAAAGTCATAACCCTTTTATCTCTCAAAATCTCAGGAACTTCATTTTGAACAATTTGTTGGGCCAAGCCTTCTGCTATAGCCGTTTTACCGACACCCGGCTCCCCGATTAGTACTGGATTATTCTTTGTTCTTCTGCTCAATACTTCAATAACACGTTGAATTTCCTTACTTCTGCCGATAACCGGATCAAGGCTGCCTTCTCTTGCAATCGCAGTCAAATCCCTTGCAAGGCTATCTAGTGTTGGAGTATTTGCACTTGCAGCAGAGCTTCCTTGATGACCACCTGATTCACTGCTTCCAAGCAGCTGTAGTACCTGCTGTCTCGCCTTATTTAAACTTACACCTACATTATTCAATACACGTGCTGCTACACCTTCTCCTTCACGGATAAGTCCAAGGAGAATATGTTCTGTTCCCACATAGGAGTGGCCAAGTTTTCTTGCTTCATCCATAGATAGTTCAATTACCTTTTTTGCTCTAGGAGTATAATGAATTGTTTGAGAGCCCTCTTGCCCACGGCCAATAAGATTTTCAACTTCTTCTTGAATTTTTTCAGGTCCTAATCCAAGAGCTTGCAATGCCTTTGCAGCAATGCCTTCTCCCTCGCGGACTAATCCAAGCAAAATATGTTCTGTTCCAATATTGTTATGTCCTAAGCGGATTGCTTCTTCTTGTGAAAGTGCCAATACCTTCTGTGCTCTTTCTGTAAAACGTCCAAACATCATAATGTCATCCTCCCAATTATATAATTACTCTGTTTCCAACAATAATCTTTCTCTTATTAAGGATGCGCGGCGAATGTCGCGATCATTTGGATTCATTTGCCCGCCTGAATAAAGCTGGAGAAAACCAGGCTGAGTCAAGATAAGCAGTTCGTTAAGTATACCTTTTGAGACATTTTTAATAAAACCCAGGTCAATTCCCAATTGAAGATCTGATAAGCATTTAGCTGCTTCTTTTGTTTCGATGATTCGGCTGTTACAGAGGATTCCATATGATCGGAAAACTCTATCTTCTAATTGTATGTTTGAAGTTCTTGCTAATGCCTCTCTTGCAGCTCTTTCTTGCTCAATAAGCTGAAGTACTACACTTTTTAATTCTTCTACTATATCTGTTTCTGATTTGCCTAATGTTATTTGGTTGGATATTTGAAATATATTCCCTAAAGCTTCGCTGCCCTCCCCATAAATTCCTCTTACAACAAGCCCTAATTGATTAATGGCTGGTATAATTCTATTCATCTGCTGGGTTAAGACCATCCCTGGGAGATGCATCATGACAGAGGCCCTTAAACCTGTGCCTATATTTGTGGGACAACTCGTTAAATACCCTAATTCAAGATGATACGCATAATCTACAGATTCTTCTAACCAATTATCTATATCGTTGGCTTTATCTAATGCTTCCATTACCTGTAGTCCAGGTTTGATGCACTGGATCCTGATATGATCCTCTTCATTAAGCATAATACTTACTTCTTCATCGTCTGATAGAACACACGCTCCATAGACTGCTTCATTAGCAAGAAGAGGACTGATTAAATGCTTTTCAACAAGCACCCTTTTTTCAAGTTGTTGAAGTTCTTCCATCTTCAATAGCTCTAAATTTCTTGCATTTTCATTGGTTTGGTCAGCAAGCTTTTCACTAACCTTATGAATCACAGATTCTGCTTCCTCATTAGAAAAAAGGATTGGAAATCTAAGTGTGTTTATATTTCTGGCTAATCTGATTCGAGAGGTTAGTACAATATCAGAGTCAGGTCCATCTGAACACATCCAGGATGTTTTTGCATTATTAATGAATTTTTCAAAAGACAACTCCTACTCTCCCCTCTCATCAAAAGTTACCAGTTGTTTTTCCTTTTTTCTAATGTCATCTCTGACTTCAGCAGCCTTTTCAAACTCTTCCTGGATAATAAGTTCCTTTAAGTGTTCTCGTAGCTTACCAATTTCCTTTTTAATTAGAATATGGCCTCCAACTCTTGCAGGAACCTTGCCTTTATTTTCAACATTTCCGCCATGAAGTCTTTTAAATATAGGTTGTAATCTGTCCTTGAATGTATCATAGCAATTAGGACAGCCAAATCTTCCTATCTTCGTGAACTGTGGGAAAGTCATTGAACATTCCTTGCATTGAAGATCTGCTTCTTTATGGTACGTATCATGTTTAATTTGCTGAAAGCTAGGCTCCATATTTAGCAAACTGGCTAAAAGGCTGTTGAATGAAAATCCAGGAGATTCATTTGCAACAAATAAGTCACCCTTTTCTTTAGCACAATATTCACACAGATGAAACTCAGTTTTGTTACCATTAATGGTTTTAGAAAAATGAAGTGTTGCAGGCCTTTGCTGACATTCTGAACAGTTCATGCTTTCACCTCACAGCTAACATTCTTATTTATATTTTAATGTTGTTAACATTGCCTTTAAAAGTCTTGCTCTTAATTCATCTCTATATGGAAGGTCAAGGTACAGCACAGAGCGATCAATTACACTCAGCATTATTTTCGCTTCTCGTTCATTAATTACCTCTTCTTCAACGAGCCGGAAAATAACGTCTTCTGCACTGCTTTGAGGTATTCGACTTTGTATAAGGGATAGTAATTGGTCAATGAGATCAGCGGAATCATGTGATTGCACCTTCATTATTCGGATGAAGCCGCCTCCACCTCGTTTACTTTCAACCATGTATCCTTTTTCAATTGTAAATCGAGTATTGATGACATAGTTTATTTGTGATGGTACACAATCAAATCTATCGGCAACTTCACTTCTTTTAATTTCAACAAGTGATTTTCCGCTCATCTCTAACACTTGTTTTAAATAATTCTCAATTATATCCGAAATATTTCTCACCAAGCCTCCCCCTTCTGACTTTGACTATATTTGACTATAATTATACATGATAAAAAAGATTTTTAGCAAGATTGATGTTTTATTAATTTTCCCATTATTACTCAATCTCAAACCTGAAAGGGGCGAACTTTTATTAATGAACAGTAAGTTTTTACAATTAAATTATATATACTATAGTCTGATTTGAATCGATTATCAAGTGAGAGCTATAGACCCTGTAGAATTAATCTTAGAAAATGAAGGGATTTAGAGGGGAAGTATCTTAGATGTATGTTTAAAATCTTTATAAATACATAAAAAGGCCTTAAAAGCTAATGCTTTTAAGGCCTTAGGTGCCTGGCGACGTCCTACTCTCACAGGGGGAGAGCCCCCAACTACCATCGGCGCTGAGAAGCTTAACTTCCGTGTTCGGTATGGGAACGGGTGTGACCTTCTCGCTATCGCCACCAGACTATTATGTTTTTATGAGTTGTTCTCTCAAAACTAAATCATATAGG
>Ga0209463_1000156_pt1 | contig 63443 bp, 69 predicted proteins | sample AgamicMgSfrz_FD_187169 | JGI IMG/M metagenome (GOLD analysis project Ga0209463, IMG submission 187169) | Agave microbial communities from Guanajuato, Mexico - Mg.Sf.rz (SPAdes) (version 2) | ecosystem: Host-associated > Plants > Phyllosphere > Phylloplane/Leaf | place: Guanajuato, Mexico... | reverse complement strand
TTTTCCGCGCGGAGCAGATGAGCTGACATTCACATCCTCTTGTTTTTCTGCCTGCTTTTTATAATCTTCTCCATTGACAATTTGTACAAACCCGAGTCTAACGACAACGCCGGTAAAAATAATAAACGCAGCTAAAAATAATAAATTCAGCCGAATCGGAAGTGTTTTGCGCCCTTCCTTCGCGTCTTTTTTGTTTTTCTTGTTTCTCATCACATCACCTTTTCTATCAAGAAAGAAATGGCACCCCTTTTTGTGTATAAAAGGTGCCATCATCATTTTAGCGGTTTTTCTATCATTTATCTAGAAATTTGATGTTCCATAGGTAAGAAATTTTACCTTTCTCCCTTAATAAGGTTCGTGTGAGAAACTGGCTTTTGACCGTCAGCCTCTTTCATATCAGCTGTTTTTTCTTTCAAATGAATATCTTTTACAAAATAATAAATGAGGGTATGTCCTGCCCCGAGCACAACAAGTGAAGCAGGGATTCCAAGCTCATCACCTAGTAAGATGACAGACAGCAGGAACAAAACAATCGAACAAATACGGCCGGCATTTAAAAATAGCTCTCTGACCACAATATATTCAATTCGTGCCTTTCTGGCATACCTTGCATGGCCGATGACATCATATGTTAAGGATACATAGGGAACAAGCAGGAGCGGATATCCTATTGCAATGGCTACCGCATACATCAGAAGTGAAACATAGGACAAGTGGAAGACAATTAAAAACAAGGCGCCGTATAAAATCAGCCCGCCAAGCATGATGGCCTTCTTCCGCCACTTTTTCTTAATCAAACGTGTAGCGAAGAAATAAGCAAAAAAGGCAACACCTGAATTCACTAAACCAAACGTCCCGAGAGCAAGCTCACTGTTTGTTGCAATAAACACGAAGACACTGATTAAGAAGACAAAGACCCCTTCACGAAGCCCTTGAAAAAAATGAGCTGTTGTAATTTTACGCCAATTCTCGTCTGCATGGCGTTCTTTCCAAATTTGTTTGATGATAAATTTGCCTTTTGACTGCCTTCTTTTGAGGAAAAAACTCATCACAACCGCTAGTGAAAACAAAAAAAGCGATAATGTGAAGATGACTGTATAGCCTGTATCATCCGTTAACTGAGAAATGACAATCCCCGCAATAAGAGGACCGATCATGCCGGCAGTTGAAGAAAGCACCCCGAGAAACCCATTAAAGAAATCTCTTGTTTCGGGCTCGGTGATCTCAAAGGTGAGTACGTTAAAAGCAAGCCAGTAAAAACCATAGCCGATCCCAAGCACACTGCCCAACAAAACAAGCCGTGCGGCCGCTTGTTCTCCTGCCATTAAAACAATTAAATAAAAAGCGGCTAAAAAGATGACACCGAAACGAAGGACAAACGCCCGGTCTATTTTCTTAGCGAGCCGTCCAGCGAATAAAAACGTAATGGGCTGAAGCACCACAATGGCCAAGTTATAAATCGCAAGATCTGTGAATTTCCCAGACTGTTTCCATAAGTACACATTAACAAATGTATTCGAAAGCGCAATGGCAAGTGCGTATAACCCGCCAATCGTGAGGAGGAGCAATAAATCTTTTGTAACATCCATGTCCCCGAACATTTTCTTTAATTTGCTCATACCATTCATTCTCCTTTTCTACACAATAGTCTGTCTCATCAAAAGGCAGATATGTAAAAAAAGGAGGGAAAATATAAAAAGACCTGCTTCTCTTGAAAGCAGGTCTTTTCAAAACAAATGATTATTTTGCTTCGCTGTAAAGGCGAGCTACTTCATCCCAGTTCACAACATTCCAGAATGCTGAAATGTAATCAGGACGACGGTTTTGGTAGTTTAGGTAGTAAGCATGCTCCCAAACGTCTAGTCCTAGGATTGGCGTTTTACCTTCAGTTAAAGGAGAATCTTGGTTTGGCGTGCTTGTGATTTCAAGTTTTCCGTTGTTCACAACAAGCCATGCCCAACCAGAACCAAAGCGTCCTGCAGCTGCTGCAGCGAAATCAGATTTGAATTTTTCAAATCCACCTAATTCTTTTTCGATTGCATCTGCAAGTTCACCAGTTGGTGCGCCGCCACCGTTTGGTGAAAGAAGCATCCAGAATAATGAGTGGTTCGCATGTCCTCCGCCATTGTTACGTACAGCTGTACGAATGTTTTCAGGCACTGAGTTTAAGTTAGCCACTAGCTCTTCAATTGATTGATCTTCAAGAGCTGATACACCTTCGATTGCTTTGTTTAAGTTTGTTACATATGTGTTGTGGTGTTTTGTGTGGTGAATCGTCATTGTTTCCTTGTCGATATGTGGTTCTAATGCATCGTAAGCATATGGTAATTCTGGAAGTTTAAAAGCCATGGTTAAATTCCTCCTTAAAATGTATGTACTGAAATGCTTCCTTTGTAAGTCAGCAATTCACCCTAATCAAAGAGTAACAAAAGAAACAGCTTGTTTCAACGTTATTGCTCATGTTCTGAAACATTTCAGTGTTTATTTTGTATGTAGCCCTTTAGAAAAAGTTTTAAACACCCTTTTTCAACTTAGCGAAGGACATAAAATAAAAAGATGCCCAGCATCAGCACTTGAATCAATCCTTTTGCAAAAACACCTGATACAAATCCAATTAATGAGCCTAATCCGACTTTCACACTCGTCTTCAAATCTTTTTGATGAACAAGGAGCTCTGCAATAACACTCCCAAGAAATGGACCAATAATAATTCCTGCAATGGGTATCACAAAAGGACCAGCTAATAACCCAATGGTGCTTCCCCAAATAGCTGCCTTGCTGCCGCCAAAGCGCTTTACCCCAATCAGGTTTGAGACATAATCTGCCGCAAATAAGACGGCAGTAAACATGGCTTGAATGAGCCAGAACGTCAGTGTAAGCGGCTCGAAGCTAAAGAAGAAACCATATAGAATAAATCCGAGAACCATAAAGACCACACTCGGGATAATTGGATAAACCAGTCCAACAAACGCAATGATAAATGCACAGCCAATCAGTATCCAACACAGAACGCCCAAGACCCTGCCGCCTCCTTTTTATATGCTGTATACATTATGCCTCATTCCCTCTATCTTAACCAGTGATGAAGGCCATACTTGTACTTGATGGATAGACATTGATACAATATGAGAAATAGAAAAGAATGTAGGAAGTGAATGGGTATTGAACGTATTTAATCTATTGTTAAAAGGAATTTATTCACCAAAAGATATTGCAAAAGCACGGTTTACAGGGATCGGTAAAGCGATTTTATTCATTTTTATCCTCTCAATCATCGCAGCAGTTCCTCAGGGGTATCATATGAGCCAAGAGGTCTCGAATGCGATGTCAGGATTTCAGCATGTGATCAAAAAAGATTTACCCGACTTTTCAATCGAAAAAGGAAAACTTCAAGCGGATCAAAGTGCACCAATAGAAAAAGAAGAAAACGGCATCACAATCATCTTTGATCCTGCTGAAAAAATAAAAACAAGTGAGCTTGAATCAAAGCAAACGGCCATCGCTTTATTAAAGGAAAAAGCAGTGATTGCCATTAATGGACAAATGACAGATATCCCCTACCAGCTCCTTGGTGGAACGCTGACAAAAGATGAACTCGCCCGCGTCACAAATCAGAACCAAGCGATTATCATCCCTGTCATCTGTGTACTGTTATATTTATCAACGGCAGCTCTTATGTTTATCAGCGCAACATTCCTTGCGATGCTTGGTACATTTATAAAACGAATGCAGCAAAAAGAGCTGTCCTTCCAAATGCTTTGGAAGCTCTCCGCTTATTCACTCACTTTAACAACGGTCTTTTTCGCCATCATGAGTGCATTAAACACGCCTGTTGCAAACTCATTTTTATTAAATTGGGTCATTAACTTTATCTTTTTATATCTTGTTGTTAAAGAAATACCTGCAAAAAAAAGTAAATGATCCATCCAAGATGGTTTTGTCTACACAATGAAAGCTCCCCGCCTCGGAGGAGCTTTTTATGTATATTCATACTAGGACTCATCTGGATGGATGATCGCAAACAAATAGTGATCCTCCCACACTCCATTAATCTTTACTTTTTTACGATTTAGTCCCTCATTTTCAAAACCTGTCTTTTCAAGTACACGAATGGAACCCTTATTACTCGGCTTTACTCCAGCCTCAATCCGATGGAGATTCAACTCAAAAAAGGCATAGTCAATGATTAAACGAATGGCTTCTGTCATATATCCTTTTCCGCCCTGCCTTTGATCGAGTACATACCCGAGCCAAGCTCCTTCTATCGGACCTCTTACGACAGAACTTAATGAGATCGTCCCAATTAAGGCACCTGTTTCATTTAAGAAAATACCATGCATGTAAGATTCATCTTGTGCAATTCTTTGCCTACTCCGCTGAATTCGTTCAATTTGACGAGGTAACGTGAAGAAATCATCTTTGACCAAAGGTGTAAATTCCTGAAAATATGAGCGATTCTCAAGCTCTAATGTTAACAGTGATTCTGCATCATTTTCTGTTAATGTTCTCACATATATATGCTGACTAACTTTCTTCATTAAATCTCCCCCTTTTTTATTTTATCATAATCGTCATATGAGATTGCCCTCCTATTTACACCAACGACCCAAGCAGTTTTATTACAAGACATACTAGTACTAACTAGAACCATCCTTTCCAGCTTTTCTCCTCTTTTGAGTTCTATCATTTCAGGACATGCATAGACTAAAGTAAACTCTTAAAAGCGGTGAGTAAAATGCGGAGAATTCTTTTTTTACTAATTAGTTTGTTTGTCCTCTTTATTATCTTTTTTGATTTAAAAAATGGAACCATCCCTGTTGAGGAAAACCCAGCCGTTCCAGCAAGTGCTCTTCCAACAGCTGAAAAAAAGACATATAAGAACGTCACTGTAAAACAAGGTGAAACGGTTCTCTCCATCGTACATACAAGCAAGCCGCTTGATGATGTTATTAAAGATTTCGAGGAGCTGAATCAAGGTATTAAGGCGAACGAAATCAGGGCAGGCAGCACATATAAGTTTCCTGTCTATAAGAGATAAAACGTTAATTCCTTGTCATTCATACAAAGAGACTGTTACAATATGAACTGTAAAACACGACGTACACAGCAAAGGATTGCTTGTACACTAAGGAGCGATTGACAAGTGAGTGAAGTCACACATCGTACTAAAACGCGTCCCGTCAAAGTGGGACCTTTAACTATAGGTGGAAATAATGAGGTTGTCATTCAAAGTATGGCAACAACCAAAACACATGATGTCGAAGCGACAGTCGCTGAAATTAAACGTTTAGAAGAGGCAGGCTGTCAAATCGTGCGTGTCGCATGTCCAGATGAGCGTGCAGCAAATGCAATTGCGGACATTAAAAAACAAATTAACATCCCGCTTGTTGTGGATATTCATTTTGACTATAAGCTTGCCCTGAAAGCGATTGAAGCAGGCGCAGACAAAATCCGAATTAATCCAGGAAACATCGGAAGAAGAGAAAAAGTCGAAGCGGTTGTCAAAGCAGCAAAAGAAAAAGGCATACCAATTCGGATTGGCGTAAACGCTGGTTCATTAGAGAAAAAAATTCTTGATAAATACGGCTATCCAACAGCAGATGGGATGGTTGAAAGTGCACTGCATCACATTAAAATTCTAGAAGACCTCGACTTTCATGACATCATCGTCAGTATGAAAGCTTCTGATGTAAACCTTGCAATTGAAGCATACGAAAAAGCGGCTAAAGCCTTTGATTATCCTCTTCATCTTGGGATTACAGAATCAGGTACGTTATTTGCAGGTACAGTCAAAAGTGCAGCTGGACTTGGCGCTATTTTGAATATGGGGATTGGGAACACACTCCGCATTTCATTAAGTGCTGACCCAGTTGAGGAAGTAAAAGTAGCACGTGAATTGTTGAAATCATTTGGTCTTGCATCAAATGCAGCAACACTGATCTCCTGCCCAACTTGTGGACGAATTGAAATTGACCTCATTAGCATTGCAAATGAAGTCGAAGAATATATTTCAAAAATCAAAGCACCGATTAAAGTAGCAGTTCTCGGCTGCGCTGTTAACGGTCCCGGTGAAGCGCGTGAAGCGGACATCGGAATCGCAGGCGCTAGAGGCGAAGGCTTATTGTTCCGGAAAGGTGAAATTGTTCGTAAAGTACCGGAAGAAACAATGGTCGAAGAACTGAAAAAAGAAATTGATAAAATCGCTGAAGAACATTATGCGAAAATGGAAGCTGAAAAAGAAAAACAAGCGAATGCCTAACAAAAAACGCCTGACTACGACGTCAGGCGTTTTTCTGTTCTTGTTAAAAGAACGGGGTGATAAATATGCCTAGGATGACGGAAACAATTCCGATCCCAATTGACCACGCGCCAAGCGCATGTGCTCCTTTTCTTCGTGCAATATAACCAACGACGATTGCCGCTACCCCTAATAGCACCGGCAAGACAAATAATGAGATAATCGCAATCGCGAGTGCTGTATAGCCTATCCCTTTACTGCCTGAATCGTCACCTGCTTGGTCACGTCCTCGTCTATCTTCTCGATCTCTTGAAGCTTGATATGGCTCTGCAATTTCAGCAGCTGTTTCCTCTAAATAGCCATCATCATTACTAAAGTGTGTGTCGATTTCGCGATCATTTCTTCTGAAATCCTCGTCTCTTTCCATGATCAATTCCCCCTTTTGGTTAATAGAAAGGAGCTTTTTTAGTATGAGCAAAAATGTCTGTTTCATGATTGCTAAAACTTGCTGGAATTGTGAATTGATTATGTTACACTTTAAGAGTATAAAAATGAGGAGTGTGGGCATGTTACGTTTAGGAATTGATATTGATGGTACAGTGACGGCGCAGGACACCTTTGTTCCCTACTTAAATGAGTCGTTCCAATGTGCCATGACACTAGATGATATGACAGAGTATGATTTGACGAAGCTTTTAAAGATTTCTCAAGAAGAATTTTGGGGCTGGATGGATCAGCACGAGCCTCTTATTTATAAACAGGCAAAGCCTGCTGAGGGTGCAAAAGAGATCCTCGACGAAATGAAGCAGCTGCACAGACTGATTTATATTACCGCAAGAAGGCAGCAGCATTCCGATATCACCTACAAGTGGTTGCAAGAACATGACGTGCACTATGATGCTATTGAGCTGGTTGGCAGTCATCATAAGCTGGAAGCCGTTCAAAAGCACAAAATTGATGTATTTTTTGAAGACCATCATGGTAATGCCACAATGATTGCAAAAGAGGCTGACATCCCGGTTATACTTTTTAACTCCCCTTATAACCAAATGCCAATTGACGACAGGATTATTCGCGTGAACAACTGGCAGGAAGCGTCTCAATGGATCAAACAATACGAACAGCGTCTGCAAACTGCTTATTGAGCGAGCACCGAAGCGGAACAAACTTGAGGGTTTCTCACACGCTGAAGCCGATACATTTAATGTATCGGCTTTTTTGATGGAGCAAGCTGCCCTTCTTTCATGAGAAAATGGTACAGTGCCCCCTTCATGCCTGCCTGATTCAAATAGTAGCAAGTTTCCAGCTTCACCTGAATGTTCTTCCACGCATGCAGTGTGTGTAAATGTTTTTCAATGTTTTGTAATAAATCTGGTCGTGCACTTACGCCTCCGCCAATGAGGATTTTCTCTGGGTTAAGAACAGTCGCTACATTGTAAACGCCAATCGCTATTCGCTTGTACCATTGATCCACCATCTTCTCAATGGCTGGATCATGCTTCGCCTTTTCAAAAATTTCTTGACCGTCTATTTGAGTACTTTGCGGAATTCCTTGCTTTTCTTTATAGCTTCGAATTAATCCAGCCGTTGAAGCGCTGCTGTTAAGAGTTGTAAACTGGCCATTTTCCGTCTCTGTCAGTATCATGCCAAATTCACCACCGCGGAATGATGCCCCGCGAACAAGCTGACCATCAGCAAAAATACCCCCGCCAACACCCGTGCCAATTGTCATACAAATAAAGCTGTCACAATCTTTCGCATGACCGCTGTATTTTTCTGCGAGAGCTGCACAGTTCGCATCATTTTCCACTTCTACACGAAGAGACGTCTTCTCTTCTAAAAGTGTTTTTACATTTTGACCATTTAAGGCAATGATGGCGCCTGCAAATTCTGTATAACCTGATTCATTGTCTACAAAGCCTGGTAGACTGATGGCGATACCGCTGACATTCGTCATCCTTTGATATTCCTTGACCACATCTGCCATGGCTTCTAAAAACGGTTCAAGCTGCCGGCAGTTCGTCTGATAGTCACCGCTAGAGACCAGCTTTCCATCCTGATCCATTAATCCATGTTTCGTTCTCGTCCCGCCTACATCAAACACGACATAATAGGCCACTTTTCCCCCTCCCTTTACTTCAAAATGTAGTACCTTGATCTCATTTTAATGAAACAGCCTCCCTTTGTAAAACGTTTTCAAAAGAGAAAACAAAAAAGCCAGCTCCAGGGCTGGCTTTCTCATGAGTGAACTTCCTTCGGTTCGCAGGAAGGACACGTTCCATATATTTCAAACTTATGTCCGCTAATATGATAATCCTCTAAATCGGCGTCGAGCTTGTCCATGGGACAAGCATCGATCTCTTTTGTTTTCCCGCACGTAAGACAAATAAAGTGATGGTGATGATGGGAAAATGAACACTTAAAACGGAATAGTTTCTCCCCTGACAATTCCGTTGTTTCTAATATTCCAAGGTCTTCATATAGTGACAAATTTCGATAAATCGTATCAAAGCTGAGACCAGGGTAGTCTTCACTTAGTGCCGTCAGCACATTTTTAGCGGTCAAGTATTTATCAGAATCAGAAAACAATTGAAGCATGTCTTCACGTTTGCTTGTATATTTGTAGCCTTTTTCCTTTAATAAATCAAGCGCTTCTTGTACGTTCATGTTGATTCCCCCTTCTGAATTTCCCAATACTAATACACCCGATTAAAATCAAGATAGACAGCATCACAATGGTTCCGCCTGGCGCTAAATCAAGATAATAGCTTAAAATCAATCCGGCTAACACAGACAATTCACCAAACAAAATCGAAAGGAAAATCGCCTGTTTGAATCCTTTGGCAATACGGATACTTGCCGCAACAGGAAGCGTCATGAGCGCCGACACAAGCAGTGTACCAACGATACGCATCGATGCCGCAATGACAAGTGCAACAACTAAGATAAAAATAAAATGAATCCATTTTGCTGAAATACCAGAAGCCTTTGCATGCTCTTCATCAAAAGAAAGCAGAAATAATTCTTTATATAAAAGCACAACAACTACCACAACAACGAGTGAGATCCCTACAATAATCCAAAGATCAAGTCTTGAAACCGCACTGACACTTCCGAATAAATAACTAAACAAATCTGTATTAAAGCCATTCGCTAGTGAAATGAAGATGACGGAAATCCCAATACCCCCTGATAAAATGATGGGAATGGCAAGCTCCTGATAATACTTATACACGGAACGCAGACGCTCAATAAACAATGAACCTGCAACAGAAAAAGCCATCCCTAAGTAGAGCGGGCTTACTCCTGTCAAAAGGCCAAACTTTTTATCAAGAAATAGACTTGCGGCAATACCGGCAAGTGATACGTGACTGAGCGCATCCGCAATAAGCGAGAGCCTTCTTACGACAATAAATACACCAAGTAAGGGCGCGATAAAACCAATCAGTATACCTGCGATAAACGCATTTTGTAAAAATTCATAATGAAAAAATGGAAATAGCATTATTCATGTCCCCCATGATGGTGATGGTCGTGATGAATCACTTGAATGTCATGCCCGTAAAATTGGGATAGCGCCTGATCATCCATTGAATCAAACGCTGCTGCATCCCCGTGGAAATGCAGTGTCTGATTTAAACAAGCCACATGGGTGACTTTATCAGAAACGGTGCCAATGTCGTGTGTGACGAGAATTAAAGACATTCCTTTTTCTTTGTTCAATGTTTCGAGCAGCTGATAAAAGCCTTCTACGGTCCGCTGGTCTACCCCAACCGTGGGCTCATCCAAAATGAGCAGCTTCGGCTGACTGACAAGCGCACGGGCAATAAATGCACGCTGCTGCTGACCGCCAGAAAGTTCACCGATGTTTTGATGCTTTAAATCTTGTATGCCAACTGAGCGAATGGCATCTTCAACTTGCCATTTATCCTGCTTGCTCATTCGTTTAAATAAACCAATTTTCGCGGTCAGTCCGCTTGCGACGACCTCATATACAGAAGCAGGGAAACCCGTATTAAAGCTATTCGCCTTTTGAGAAACAAATCCAATTTGATCCCAGTCTCTAAATTTTGAAACAGGCGTGCCAAATAGCTTTAATTCACCTTGCTGCGGTTTAATGAGCCCAAGCAGGCATTTTAATAAGGTTGTTTTACCAGAACCATTCGGTCCAACAAGTGCTAGAAAGTTTCCTTCCTCTACTGTTAAATGAATGTGATCAATGACATTTCGCTGTCCATAAGAGTATGAAATGTCCTTCATTTCAATAATTGGCTTTGCCATGAATCTTTCCACCTTTAATCAATATAAAAAGAATGATTACGATTTATACAACAAAAAGAAAATGGCTTTTGCCATTTTCTCTGTCCATACATACATTTCATTATATAAAAGAAAGATAAAAAAGTAAAATAAAAGCTAATGAATGGCTGTTTTGAACTTACCGCCTTTTGTTTCATGCGTATCCATAATTGTAATAAATGCTTGGTCATCAATTTCAAATACAATGGATTTCAGCTTTGTAATTTCAAGCCTTGTGACAACGGCGTAGATGACATCTTTTTCTTCATCTGTATAGCCGCCTTTTCCTTTCAGCTTTGTTGTTCCTCTGCCAAGTCGATGCAGAATCGCATCTGAAATTTCATCATAATGATCTGATACGATAATCACAGCTTTTGTTTCATCAAGCCCTTGAATAACAGCATCAATTGTTTTCATTGCCAAATAATATGTCATGACAGAATACATAGCCTGCTCTGGTCCGAAAACAAAGCCCGCCCAAATAAAAATGAACACATTGACGATCATGACAAACTCACCTACGGAGAAAGGAATTTTTTTCGTCAGAAGAATTCCTAAAATCTCTGTTCCATCCATTGAGCCTCCGTTACGGATGACAAGTCCAACACCAAATCCAAGTAATAGCCCGCCAAATACAGTGGCTAAGATCGGCTGCGTTGTAAATGCCTCTACATGATGAAGTGAGGATTCAATCACGGCTAAGCTGACAATCCCAATCACAGTGGAAACCAGAAAGGTTTTCCCAATATGCTTGTATCCTGATATCATAAATGGAATATTTAAAATGACAACAATCGTCGCAAAATTAATAAACGGGTTATCTGTAAAAAGATAATCCAAAATAAGCGAAATGCCGATGATGCCCCCATCAATAATATTGTTTGGCACTAAAAATAATTCAATGCTGACTGCTGCACACGCAGCTCCTACTAGAATCAGAAAAATTCTCAAAATAAAACGAGGCACTGATTCCTTTCTATGCTGTTTACTATTTGCCATACGTTCTCCCTTCTACACATGTTAAATTTTCAATGAACATTTAATTCACTTTACTATTTTATCATTTCACAGAATAAAATAAAATTTTTTGCACATTTTACTTTTTCGCCCATACATTGTTACAGAGGGGAGGAATGGAATTGATTTTAATTCAAAAAATTGTCCTGCAGCGGCTCAATCAGATCACAGCAAATGATCTGTTAAGGTATGCGAAACAGTATGGCGTCAGTTTAACGTCTCATCAAGCTGCTGAGGTTGCCAAACTCATGAACGGGAAAAACATCAATATTTTTATTGATTCAGAGCGTAACCGGCTTCTTAAGCAAGTGGAAGCGATTACTTCTAAACAGACAGCACAGACTGTGAATGATTTGTTTAACCAGTTTACCAGCTAGGCAAAAAAAGGGCCGCATTTTGCGGCACCTCACCATGTTGCATCCTTTTTTACTGACCCGTAATTTTATCTAGTAAGCCTTCATCAAATTGCTTTTCTTTCAGCATCGCAATTTCGAATTTGTAAGGTGGTTTTTTGTTCTTTTTATCTTCACCTACATAAGGCGTTTCTAGAATTTTTGGCACATCTTGAAGCTGCGGATGATGCACAATATAGCTCAGTGCATCGAAACCAATTTCACCAAAACCGATATTTTCATGTCGGTCTTTTCTTGCGCCTTGTACGTTTTTACTGTCATTAATATGAAGAACTTTGATTCGGTCAATACCAACAATTCGATCAAATTCTTCTAATACACCATCAAAGTCACTCACAATCGGGTAACCAGCATCGTGCGTGTGACACGTATCAAAGCAGACAGAAAGAGCTTCGTTATGTGTCACTCCGTCGATAATTTGAGCAAGCTCTTCAAAGCTTCTTCCGCACTCTGATCCTTTTCCTGCCATTGTTTCAAGTGCAATTTGAACCTCTTGACCTTTTACAATGACTTCGTTTAAACCTTCAATGATTTTTTGAATCCCTGCTTCTGCCCCTGCTCCGACATGCGCACCCGGGTGGAGAACAATTTGTCTTGCTCCCAGCGCTTCCGTACGCTCAATCTCAGAGCGAAGGAAGTCTACACCAAGCTCAAATGTCGCTGGATTCACTGTATTTCCAATATTGATAATATACGGAGCATGCACGACGATATCCGTCATGCCATGCTCTTTCATATGCGCTTGTCCAGCTTCAATATTCAGGTCTTCAATTTTTTTGCGGCGCGTATTTTGCGGTGCACCTGTATAAATCATAAACGTATTCGAACCATAAGAGGCAGCTTCCTCACTCGCTGCAAGAAGCATATGTTTTCCGCTCATGGATACATGTGAACCAATCTTTAACAATGTTTCCCCCTACTTTCCATTACGCTTTGACTTTCTACGTTCCTGTCTTTTGATTTTATCCATCTCACGTGTCATTTTCTTTTTATATCCAGGTTTGACGGCTTTCGGTTTTCTCACAAGACGTTTTGCTTTCTCTTCAATTTCATTTGGGGCTTTTTTACGTCTTTGACGCTTCAGACGGTCATCTGCATCTCGCCATTCGCCATGAACAATGGTTTTGTTTTCAAACACAACGCCCATTTTCTCAATTTGAATGAGTGCATCCTCATCAGCCAGTTCATAAATGGTCATGGCAATTCCAGATGAACCAGCACGAGCTGTTCTTCCAACTCGGTGCACATAAAAATCAAGATCAGATGGAAGTTCATAGTTAATCACGTGGCTGACGCCTTTAATGTCAATCCCGCGTGCTGCAAGATCTGATGCCACAATATAAGTGAACTCCAAATCTTCAATTTGTTTCATGACTTTTTTACGTTCGCGCGGCGTTAATCCGCCATGAAGCACACCAATTTTCATTCCCTTTTCTTGTAGGAACGATGCGATTTCATCAACAGTTGTTTTTGTATTGGCAAAAATGATCCCTAAATATGGCTGTACATTCGTCACCATTTCATGGAGCAATTTTAATTTATCACGCTGTTTAGACGGAACTAAAATATGCTGAATGTTTTCAGCTGTAATCCGTCTTGGTTCAACATGCGCATACTTTGGATTGTCCATATATTTTTTCAGGAAAGGCTTTAGTTTTTCTGGGATGGTTGCAGAGAACACAAGCATTTGTAGCTGTTCTGGCATTTGTGCACCAATACGGTCCACATCTTCTAAAAATCCCATATCCAGCATTAAATCCGCTTCATCAATGACAAGAGAGGTCGCTTTGTAAACATTCAGCGCCTGCTCATGAATGAGGTCAGCAATACGTCCCGGTGTGCCGACCACCAAATGCGGCTGTTTTTTTAGCTTTTGAATTGATTTCTGCTTGTCCGTTCCGCCAATGTAAAGCTTTGCTTTGATCTCTTCTTCTGGAGAAGCATTCTTTAAAATCGTTTGAGCTTCTTTGAAAATTTGATTGGCTAATTCTCTTGTAGGTGCAGTAATCACTACTTGTACCTGCTCTTTGCCTGGATCAATTGAATGAATCAGCGGTAGTAAGTACGCATGAGTTTTTCCTGTTCCGGTTTGTGACTGGCCAATCACGCTTTCTCCTTTTAAAACAGCAGGGATGATTCTTTTTTGAATATCAGTCGGCTCATAAAAGCCTAGTTCATGAATAGCATCTATAATAAAAGGCTTTAATTCATATGTCGTAAATTTCGTTTCTTTCATGTTTTCACTCCTTAAGGCAATGCCTTTTTGCTCATCTCCTCATTATAGCTGATTTTCAGTAAAAAAACCATGTCCGCTTTTCCTAGAGGAAACCAATTGGCGCTTCCTTGCATAACCTATGAAGAGTAAGAGAATGCAGTAAGGGAGGTACAAGTATGTTAGGGCAAAGGCCTATGGGCGATTTTCAGCCGCGCCGTCCCTCACGCCGGCACCTTGGAAATAGCGGACAGCCCGGAATTTTTCAAAGAGGGCAGCAGCCTCCTATCCAACAGCCTTTTCAAGGGCAGGGCAATCCATTTCAGCAAATGATGCCTCGCTCCCCGTCTTTACAGGGAGGCAGTTTACCCGGGATGGGCGGAATTCCAGGAGGTGAGAGCCGTGCACTAGGCGGCGGAGCAGGAATGAAAGGCATGCTCTCTAAATTTCTTCCTGGCGCAGGAGGAGCTGGAGTCTCTGGAGGTGGTGCGGGATTACAAGGAATCCAGAGCTTCACAAATCCTGCGACCCTCTCAAGCATGTTAGGAAATGTTCAAAAAGTGCTCGGGATGGCGCAGCAAGTTACGCCAATGATCCAGCAATACGGTCCTTTAGTGAGAAATTTGCCTGCGATGATTAAACTGTACAGCCAGCTTGGCAGTGCGGATGATGATGAAGAAAGTGCAAATGGTGCTGATGCAGAATCAACGGAGACCAGCGCGGAAACAGAAGTGCCCGAGGAAGAAGCACAAACTGACGAAATAGAAGAAAATGAAGAACCAGAAGACACGCTCGTCAAAAAAACTTCACCTCACACATCACCTGCTCCTGAAGCAAAACCGAAAAAAAGATCTGGCAGCTCTGTTCCAAAACTATATGTCTAGTGATCTTTTAACGGCGAAGTGTTCACTGCGTATAACAATCTTTGATATATACGCTTACTTTGGCTATAATGGAAGCAAGAGAATGATAAAAAGCCGTTTTTTACGGCTTTTTATATTGTTCTTCTCTAGCAGCACTTCCCTACAGGAGGACGAATAAATGAATGTAATTAAAATATCGCCGCGTGGCTATTGCTATGGCGTTGTGGATGCAATGGTCATTGCTAAAAATGCCGCACTTGATAAGAACCTGCCACGCCCAATTTATATATTAGGTATGATTGTTCACAACAAACATGTCACTGATGCCTTTGAGGAAGATGGTATTTACACACTGGACGGACCAAATCGCTTAGACATTTTAAAGCAGGTTGAAAGTGGAACAGTCATTTTCACGGCTCACGGCGTTTCTCCTGAGGTTCGTCATATCGCAGAAGAAAAAGGCCTTGTCGCCATTGATGCGACCTGTCCCGATGTAACGAAAACTCACGAACTCATCTCAGAGAAAACAGCCGATGGCTATGACATTATTTATATTGGGAAAAAGGGGCATCCTGAGCCAGAAGGAGCTGTCGGAGTAGCCCCTGACAAGGTACATCTTGTCGAAACAGAAGCCGACATTGAGGCGCTCGATTTAACATCAGAAAAACTGCTCATCACGAACCAAACGACGATGTCTCAATGGGATGTCCACGACCTGATGGAGCTGATTAAAGAGAAATACCCTCACGTCGAGTATCATCAAGAAATTTGCCTTGCGACACAGGTACGTCAGGAAGCTGTATCGCAGCAAGCTGGCCAAGCCGATTTAACCATTGTTGTCGGCGATCCAAAAAGTAATAACTCGAACCGTCTCGCACAAGTGTCAATGGAGATTGCCGGAACGCAGGCTTACCGTATTGGCGACTTAAGTGAACTCAAGCTGGAGTGGCTGCAGGGCGTCAAAACCGTTGCCGTTACTGCTGGTGCTTCAACACCAACACCTATTACAAAGGAAGTCATTCGTTTCTTAGAAAACTATGAACCGGATGATGAAACGACTTGGAAGATTGAACGGACCGTTCCTCTTTCTAAAATTTTACCTCGCGTCAAAACAAAGAAATAAGAAAACGTCAGAGCATATCCGCTCTGACGTTTTTTGTTTACATAAATTGAAATGGGTTTGTGTTTGATTCAGAAACAAAGAGCTGTACGTCATATTTTTTATCCGCACATAGCGATTGAAGCTTCGCCTTTACGCCCTCTTTCATAATTTTTTCAGCATAATGTCCCGGGTCCACAACGTTCAGCCCTAGCATCATGGCATCGTGCGCAACATGGAAATAAAGGTCTCCTGTCACATACACATCTGCACCCATTCTTTTCGCTTGATGGATGTATTTATTTCCGTCTCCCCCAAGCACCGCCACTTTTTTCACAACAGCGTCTTGGTCTCCTACAAAACGAGCACCATTCACATCTAGCTTCGTTTTCACAAATTGTGTGAAATTTCTCAGTGTCATTGGCTCATTTAGCTCTCCAATACGGCCAAGACCTTTTTGAATAGGAGGAAGATCTGTCCTGTGTACACTATAGGCGACTTCTTCATAAGGATGTGCTTTGATCATTTCGCGAATCACTTGTTTTTCTATACTTGCTGGGAAAATGGTTTCAATTCGCACTTCTTTTACAAATTCTAATTGACCCGACTCACCAATAAACGGCTCAGCTTCTTCTGATGGCAGAAAGCTGCCTGTCCCTTCATTTGAAAACGCACAATGGCTGTAGTTGCCGATATGGCCGGCGCCCGCATTTCCTAAAGCTGTCCGGATGGCCTCTTCAAATTCCTCTGGGACATACAGAGCAAGCTGTTTGATTGGATCTTCGTATGTCGGCACTAACACTCTTGTTTCTTCAAGCTCTAAGGCCTCAGCAAGCAGGTCATTGACTCCGCCATCAGCTACGTCTAAATTCGTATGTGCCACATATACCGCAATATCATGTTTGATGCATTTTTCAATGATCCGTCCAGCCGGCTGATCTGTTGCTACATGTTTTAATGGACGGAAAATCGGCGGATGGTGGGCAATAATAAGATCCACTTTTCGCTCGATCGCCTCATCTACTACATTCTCTAATACATCCAAGGTGATCATCACATTGGTTACTTTTTTATTTAATGTCCCGATCTGAAGACCAATTTTATCTCCTTCCATGGCGTATGCCTTTGGTGAAAATTGTTCAAACAATTGGATGATTTCATGCCCGTTTACTGTTTTAGCCAACAGTCAAAACCTCCTTTAGCATCTTTATTTTCACATTCAGCTCTTCGAGGCGTTCTTTATTTTCTTCTGTCCGCGCCGCCTGCTGAATTTGACTTTCTATCTTCTCCATATGCTGAAGCTCTTGCATCCACTTGCGCCGGAAGACGTCATTTTGCTCTTTCGCAAGAAACGGACCAACCAGCATGCCTGCTTCAAGTGACATCCCTTCATAAGCTTTATCTTTATCGCCTTTTTCTGCGATGATGATTTCGTATATTTTGCCGTCCTCTTCTAAGATGACTTCATCTAACAAATCATACCCCTCATGATAAAGCCATAAACGAATATGGTGGGCATGGATGTTCGGCTGAAGAATGAGCCGCTCATGGCCTGCGAGCTTATGCCTTCCTTCATTTAGAATGCTTGCGATGAGTGCCCCGCCCATACCTGCAATCGTCACTGCATTCACTTCGCCTTTTTCAATGACTTCAAGGCCATTTCCTTTTCTGACCGATATCTGTTCACCTAATTCAAGTCTATGTACTTGCTGCTGCGCTGATTGGAGCGGTCCATCGGTAATTTCACCAGCAATGGCTTTCACTGCTTTTTGATGCAGGATCGCATAGCATGGCAAATAGGCATGGTCTGAGCCGATATCAGCGAATGCTGCCTCATCTGGTAAAAAGTCTGCGACTTTTTTTAATCGTTTGGATAAATTCATTTCATTCATACGTATCACTACTTTTCTTTAATGTTCATACTTGTCTATCTTATATAAATTATGGACTTTTTAAAAGTCGTTTTCAAATGAAAAAAGCTCTTCTTTTGAAAAAGAGCTTTTTGTGTAAGATTATTTAATTTTAGACACCCATTCCGCCATTTCATCGAGCTTTTCATTCGGAATCAGCCCGCCTGGCATCCCGTTGCCGCCTTCTTGAATTTTCTTCTTGATATCAGCCACTTCAAGCTTGTCTCCAACACCCTTTAATGCAGGACCTGCGCCGCCTTCATAGCTTTCCCCATGACAGCTTAGACAGTTCTGTTTATACAATTCTTCCGGCGTTGCATTAGCTGTCTCTTCTTGCTTTTGCTCTTTGCCCCCAGAAGCAATTTTTTCTTCATCTTTCAGCCCCTTCATTGATAAGAAAAAAGTGAGTCCAATACCTAAAATGGCAATCAATAAAAATGGTATAAGTGGATTCCGTTTCATTTCTTTCATCCTCCCCTTTGTGAAAACCCCTTTGAGACTATGCAAACAATTCTAATTCTACTTTAATTTTACAAAAAGTAAACGTATTATGATACAAAACTTTGGTCAAGTTCACAGATTAGACAAAAATGATTTAAGATGAGAAATGAAGCCTTCAGCACATTTAGATGTATTTTTTATACATCTTTTCTCTAAGAACGTTGCAAATTCATTTGTTATTCAGTAAAATATAATCAGATTGAAAAAAGCGTTTTCATTTTTGATAAGAAAGAACGGATCTCTTTCAAGATCCGTCCGGTTTCTACTCTAAGAAGTCTTTTAATCGTTTACTTCTGCTTGGATGTCTTAATTTACGAAGAGCTTTCGCTTCAATTTGTCGGATACGCTCTCTTGTTACGCCGAACACCTTTCCAACCTCTTCTAACGTGCGTGTTCTTCCGTCGTCTAGTCCGAAACGTAGTCTCAGCACATTTTCTTCACGGTCCGTCAGCGTGTCTAATACATCTTCAAGCTGCTCTTTTAAGAGTTCATATGCAGCGTGGTCAGATGGAGATGTCGCCTCTTGGTCTTCGATAAAATCACCAAGATGCGAGTCATCTTCTTCACCAATAGGTGTTTCTAAAGATACAGGCTCTTGCGCAATTTTAAGAATCTCTCTTACCTTTTCTGGAGTTAAATCCATGTCTTCAGCAATTTCCTCAGGCGTTGGTTCTCTGCCTAAGTCTTGCAGAAGCTGTCTTTGAACACGGATCAATTTATTAATCGTTTCCACCATATGAACCGGGATCCGGATTGTTCTCGCCTGATCGGCAATCGCACGTGTGATCGCCTGTCTAATCCACCAAGTCGCATATGTTGAGAATTTATATCCTTTGCGGTAATCAAACTTCTCAACCGCCTTCATCAGACCCATGTTTCCTTCTTGAATCAAGTCAAGGAACAGCATACCACGACCGACATAGCGTTTCGCAATGCTGACAACAAGACGAAGGTTCGCTTCGGCTAATCTTCTTTTTGATTCCTCATCGCCTTCTTCGATCTTTTGAGCATACGTAATTTCTTCTTTAGCAGATAACAAATTGACGCGTCCGATTTCTTTTAAGTACATACGAACAGGATCATTGATTTTGACACCTGGTGGTACGCTTAAATCATTCAGGTCAAATTCTTCTTCTGCTTTAGCCAGTTGCTGAACATTTGGGTCTTCTGTCTCTTCGTTTTCACTAATGAGCTCTACACCCTGTTCGCCTAAGTATTCATAGTATTCATCCATTTGGTCTGATTCAATTTCAAAGCTAGACATACGCTCTGCAATTTCTTCGTATGTTAAAACGCCCCGTTTTTTACCCGTTTCAGTGAGCTTATCTCTCACCTGTTCAAAGGTTAATTCAGTTTCGGTTTCGTGGGCTTGTTTATCAGCCATTATGGATCCCTCCTTCCAAAGCTTGCAACGAATTCTAAAGTAACTTGCGATTTACTTCCGCCCTGCTTTTCTCTCTCTATCAAACAGATGACGAAGCAAATAGGAATAAAATAAATAATGATGAAGGCAAGATGCTTGCGGTCTTATGCTCCTCCCGTAAAGGATTCATTGCCAGCCGTAAGTCCTGTCATTAATAATAGACGTTTTACTTCAGCGAACGGTTCAACTGAATAATTTCTTTTGCAAGTGTTGCCGCTTTGAAGAAATCTTTTTGCCTCTCCGCTTCTGCACGTTCTAGTTCTTTTTCCTTTATCATTGACAAATTCCGATGATTCAACACTTTTTTTACATAATCACTTAATTCAGCTTCACTTAGTTCGTCTCCGACTTGAATCATCAATATATCCGTCAACAGCTGATTCATGACATCATCTTCTATACGGTTCATCAGGTGCTGCGGCGTTGGTTCTTTGCCTTCTTCATACAAGGCATAAATGTACGTTGCCAGCGCCCTGTGCAAATCTATATTAAATTCAATCCCGATTCTGTCAAGTACTTTGCGGATCACGTCATCGTTTTTTAACATATGAGCAAGCAGCATTCGCTCTGCATTTTCATATGCCGGCCGCAGACGCTTTCTTCTCACTTGTGTTGACAGATGTGCACGCCGTTTTTCAAGCCCATTTTCTTCCTGCGTACTTTTGGTTTCTTGCCGCTGCTGTTTTTCAAACAGCTCCAGTTGTTCTTTTAATGAATCAAGTGAGATCGAAAACTCCCCAGCAAGCTGTTTCATATAAACCTCTTGCTCCAAAGAGCCGTTTAACCGGCTGATTTCTCGGAGAACCTGCTTCATATAAGTAAGGCGGTCTCCTTCGTCTGATAAATTTTTTCCTCTTCGGAAAAAATTCATCTTAAACGTCATTAATGTCACACTTGCATCTATGATGTCATTCCTAAATTTCTCGCCGCCATATTTACGAATGTAATCATCTGGATCAAGTCCATCTGGTATCATGGCAACGCGAACTTTACATCCTCTTTTTCCAAGCAAATCTGATGCTTTCATGGTCGCTTCGTATCCGGCCGTATCAGAGTCATAGCAAAGGATGATCTCTTCTACGTTTCGCCTGAGAAGCTTTACGTGCTCTTCTGTAAGAGACGTACCCATTGTTGCAACACTTTCACCGACACCTGATGTAACAGCTGAGATGACGTCTGCAAATCCTTCAAAAAGAACCGCCCGTTCGCGTTTGCGAATATGCATACGTGCGTCATGAAAGTGATAAAGCAGCTTACTTTTATGAAAAAGCGGCGTTTCAGGACTATTCATATATTTAGGCTGCTGATCACCAAGCGATCTTCCGGAAAAAGCGATGACCGTTCCATGATGATCATGAATGGGAAACATGACACGATCTCTAAAGCGGTCAAAAAAGCCTGTGCCGTTTTCACGTTGAATCAAAAGACCAGCCTTCTCCATCATCACAGGATCAAATCCTCGTTTTTCTAAAAACTTGGTCACGAAATCCCAAGAATCAAGAGCATACCCGATCTCAAACTTGGCAATTGTTTCATCCGTAAAGCCTCTGGACCGTAAATAATCGAGTGCGTTTTGACCTTCCTTTGTATTTACCAGCAAATGGTGGTAAAATTTCTTAAGAAGCTCATGGGCCTCAATCATTTTATGATCTGCAGAATTCTCTTGCTGAGAGGAACCCACCTGAGCATTCGCCACATGATCAGGCAGATCAATATGGTACTTATCAGCCACATGTGAAACGGCTTCAATAAATGAATAGCCTTCCATTTGTCTGAGGAAAGAAAACACATTACCTCCTGCACCACAGCCAAAACAATGGAAGATTTGCTTATCTGCTGAAACAGAGAATGAAGGAGTATTTTCACCATGGAATGGACAAAGACCGAAGTAATTTCGACCTTGCTTTCTAAGCTGTACGTATTCTCCAATCACTTCGACAATGTCTGCGTTTTTTTGGATCTGCTCCAAAAGTTCATCTGGTATACGTTTGCTCATCCTAATAACACTCCGTCGTACATTATTCGCCTTTTAATTTAAAAATCCTTCATGATTCGACAGGATTTTTTGTAGTTGCGCCATAAATCGCTTCTTATCCTCTTCTAAAAGCTTTTTGGGACCTTTTCCGTATACACCTTTTCTTCGCTGTTTGCTAGAAATATGCCTGCGTTCCAAATCAAAATCAATTGTTTCGTTTGTGTACATTCGTCCTCTTTCAGACAGAACAATGACCTGTCTCGGAAGCAGTAAGGAGGCAAGACCAATATCTTGGGTGACGACAATATCATGTGCGGCAGCTGAGTTTGCAATGACTAAGTCCGCTGCTTCCTTATGTGTATCTACAAACCTCCAATCTTCAAGTGGAGATCTTTTGGTTTGAAAATGCTCATATGAAGCAATGAACGTCACTGGTACTTGAAATTGAGATGCGACAGAAAGGATTTCGTCTTTTACAGGACAAGCATCTGCATCGACATAAATCGTCCTCTCTTTTTTACGTTCATTCAGGTGACTAATTCTCCATCCCTCCACCTTATTCCTGCTTTAGAGAAGCAAAAAGACCATACTTTTCCCCTATAAAGCAATCAACAGTAAAACTCATTTTGTCGAAAAGTTATGTTCAGAATCACTTGACTTCTGCCAATATTAGTTTATTCGTTCTTGACTTAACTTAAACCTAAAATCAATCATTTTATCACAATTTTTTATTATAATACAAATGCAGCAAATATGCTATTGTTTTTGTTTACTCGTTTCCCACCATAGGAAAAACCCAGGAGGAGCATCCTGAGTTTATTCGGAACCTCTTTTGGTCAGCATTTGATGAATGACATTTGCCGTTTCCTCAACTGCTTTATTCGATACATCCACGACTTGACAGTTAATTCGGTCAACCACTTTTTCAAAATACTCTAGTTCCTCTTTAATCCGCTCAATGTTCGCATAAATAGCGCGATCATTTAAACCAAGAGATTTTAAACGCTCTTTGCGAATATGATTTAGTTTGTCTGGACTAATTTTCAAACCAATACATTTCTTCGGATCAACTGAAAATAACTCTTCTGGCGGATCAACTTCAGGTACAATTGGAACGTTTGCTACCTTCAGCCGTTTATGTGCCAAATATTGAGATAATGGTGTCTTAGACGTGCGTGATACACCAATGAGCACAATATCAGCCTTTAGAATGCCTCTTGGGTCTCTGCCGTCATCGTATTTTACAGCGAACTCGATAGCTTCTACCTTTTTAAAATAGTCCTCATCTAATTGACGCACACGACCCGGCTCATGTTTCGCTTCATTTCCATATGCCGTCTCCATTTTATCAATGAGTGGACCGATGATGTCATAATAAACGACACCGTTTGCTTCTGCTTCCTCGATTAAAAATTGGCGCATTTCTGGCACAACAAGAGTAAAGCAGACGATCCCATTATCTGCTTTCGCCAGCGAAATGACTTCTTTAATCGTACCAACATCCTCTACATACGGGATTCTTCTAATATTTGAATGGTCTGATGAGCCGCCATCAAATTGGCTAAGTGCCGCTTTGACCACGAGCTCTGCCGTTTCTCCTACTGAATCTGATACCACAAAAATTACGCGATTACTCATAACATCCCCTCGCAGTCTTCTGTCATTAGATTATTTCGTTCTCCGATAAGCTGACAAGTATTTTCGTCATGTTTGTTTTCGTAATTCTTCCGACCACTTCAAAGCCTTTATCCGTATCTTTTATCACAGGAAGTGCATCTATTTGCTTTTCAATCAAGTGCTTCGCCACATCCATAATGAAATCTTCCTTGCGGCAAACGGTGATGTTCGGCATTCTTGTCATAATAATATGGACTGGGATAGATGGAAGCTCCTGTTTCCCTATACTTGCGCGAAGGAGGTCTTTTCTTGATAACACGCCTGTTAAAATAGAGTGATCGTCCACAACAAATAATGTGCCCACATCCTCTAAAAACATCGTACAAATCGCATCATAAACCGAAACATTCTCATGTATCACCACTGGAATGGATTGAAAGTCTTTCACTTGAAGTTTTTTCAGCTTATCTGCGAGAAGCTGCGTGCCTGTTTTTCCTGTGAAAAAGTAACCAACCCTTGGTCTTGCTTCTAAAAAACCTGACATTGTTAAAATGGCTAAATCCGGCCTGAGGGTCGCCCTTGTTAAGTTCAGCCGATCGGCGATATGCTCTCCAGTGATCGGACCATTCTCTTTGACAATCTGTAAAATCTGCTCTTGCCGTTTATTTAACTCGATTGTACTCACCACCTTTAAATAGAGAGAGCGAAATCTTTAATTTATGTATATCATTTTCATAACTCATCATATTATAGCGCATCTTTGTCCGAATGAAACAAAAATTCACTCAAAAACCGTGAATTAAATGAGTAAAAAACGATTGCCCTTCGGAAAAGGCAACCGTTCTTAGGTATTTATTTTACAATTAAATTGTTCATATTCGCAAATGATTGAATGACTTTGGCTAGTTTGACCATTTGTGCCAAACGATTTCGCTTCAGTTTTTCATCATCCGCATGAACCATTGTATGATCGAAATAATGAACGATCGGTGTTTTTAACGTATCCAGCGCCTCAAGTGCCAAGCTGTATTGTCCTGCTGCTACATGTTCCTTTACAGCTTTCTCTACTTGCTGATACGCCTCAAACAGCTTTTGCTCATGTTCATTTTCAAACAGTTCAGGCTGAATCTCTGCGTCTTCCCCTTTTTTACTAATTGAAATGACGCGTCCTAATGCTTCAGCCGTTTCTTTGAAGCTTTCTTGTTTCACACTCTCTTCAAGAACAACTGCTTTTTTGACGACTGCATATGGTTCAATATTTTCAACATCCAGCACTGCATCAACAACATCATGGCGGATATGCTCTGCTTGGAGAACATATTTTAAACGATGCGTTAAAAATTCGACTAGAGCAGCTTCATGTTCTGTCTTTACTTGAGCAAGTGCTAACAGCTCTTTAAATGAAATATTCCAATGACGGTCGAGCAGGATTTGAACGATACCACTCGCTTGTCTTCTAAGTCCATAAGGGTCTTGAGAACCCGTAGGGATCACATCGATTGAGAAGAATGAACAAATAGAATCCAGCTTATCTGCTACTGCCACAACCGCACCAATCAAAGTGGATGGCGTTTCGTCACCAGCAAAGCGCGGCATATAGTGCTCGTTGATGCTTCTTGCTACTTCTTCATGTTCACCAAGAGCTCTTGCATATTTTTCACCCATGATCCCTTGTAATTCTGGGAATTCATAGACCATTTGAGTCACAAGGTCAAACTTCGAAATACTGGCTGCCCTAGCCACACGTTTTGTTGTTTCGTCATCTGCTCCGACCTGCGCCGCTAGACGGGTTGCAATGTCTGTCACTCTCTTCAGCTTGTCGCCGATTGTTCCAAGTTTCTCATGGAATACCACTTTATCAAGCTTTTTAATATTGTCTTCAATCACTAGTTTTTCGTCTTCTTTATAGAAGAATGCAGCATCTGATAAACGCGCACGAAGTACTTTTTCATTCCCCCTTGCGACATTTTCCAGCGCCTCACTGTTTCCATTTCTGACTGTAATAAAGTGCGGCAATAATTCCCCTTTCTCATTTTTCACAGGGAAATAGCGCTGATGCTCTTTCATTGTCGTCACCAATACTTCTTCCGGCAATGCAAGAAACTCTTCTTCAAAGGAACCAGACAGCACAGTTGGATATTCTACAAGATCGTTCACTTCTTCTAGAAGTTCAGGATCAACAGGAATGACCCAGCCTTTTTTTGTAGATAGCGCATCTAGCTGTTCAGTAATGAATTGTTTTCTTTTATCTGAGTCTGCAATCACAAATTGATCGCGCAAAGTTTGTTCATAGGAAGCAGGTGTGTCAATGCTGGCTGTCGTTCCAAGGAAACGGTGTCCTCTAGTCTCACGGCCGCTTTTCACCCCAGCAATTTCAACAGGTACAATCTCTTCTCCAAATAAACAAACAATCCATTTAATCGGACGGATATAGCGTAAATCCTTGTTTCCCCATCTCATGTTCTTTGGAAAGCTTAATGAAGCAGCGATTTCACCTAACGCTGGCAGAAGGTCTTTGACTTGCTTTCCTTCTTGAAACTTTTGGACATGGACATAATCCACTCCTTTGATCTCTTTGAAATAGAGATCATCTGTTGAAGCACCTTGTCCTCTGGCAAAGCCTTCGGCTGCTTTTGTCCAATTGCCTTCAGCATCTTGGGCAATCTTTTTAGCTGGGCCTTTTGCTTCTTCTTTGATGTCTTCTTGTTTTTCTGCGACACCTTTCACAAGTACAGCAAGACGTCTTGGTGAGTTAAATAAAGCAGTCTCTTCGAATGAAATATTTTGCGTTTCAAACCATGCTTTTACTTTCTCACCTAACTGTTTTGTGCTCTCTGGCATGAAACGAGCCGGCATCTCTTCTAAGCCGATTTCAAGTAATACATCTTGTTTATTCATGAGAAGCCGCCTCCTCTTTTAGCATAGGGAATCCCAGTTTTTCGCGTTCTTCATAATAGGTTTTGGCTACTTTTCTTGCTAACTGACGCACTCTTCCGATATAACCAGTTCGCTCAGTCACAGAAATAGCACCCTTTGCATCGAGCAGGTTAAACGTATGAGAGCATTTGAGGACATAATCGTATGCCGGGTGAACAAGCCCTTTGTCCATTTGGCTATGTGCTTCTTTCTCATAGGTTGTAAATAGCTCGAACAGCATGTCAGTATTAGATGTTTTAAATGTATAAACAGAGTGCTCATATTCAGCCATTAAGAATAAATCTCTGACCGTAAATCCGTCTGTCCATTCAAGATCGAAGACATTTTCTTTGTCCTGGATGTAAGAAGCAAGACGTTCAATACCGTATGTGATTTCAACAGAAACGGGCTTACATTCTAAGCCGCCGACTTGTTGGAAATACGTGAATTGCGTAATTTCCATCCCATCAAGCCATACTTCCCAGCCAAGTCCAGCACAGCCAAGAGATGGATTTTCCCAGTTGTCTTCCACAAAACGAATATCATGTTTCAGCGGGTCAATGCCAAGTGCCTTCAATGATTCAAGATATAGTTCTTGAATATTGTCAGGTGATGGCTTAATGATCACTTGAAATTGATGATGCTGATACAATCTATTTGGGTTTTCTCCATATCTGCCATCAGCCGGGCGTCTTGAAGGCTCTACATATGCTACCTTCCACGGCTCTGGGCCGATGCTTCTGAGGAACGTGTATGGACTCATCGTTCCGGCACCTTTTTCTGTGTCATACGCCTGCATTAATACGCAGCCTTCATTTGACCAATGCTTTTGCAGCGTCAAAATCATGTCTTGAATATTCAATGATCGCACCTCCATCTTTTCTATACCAACCGCTATGTATGGCGGGTGGGATTAGAACCTTGTAAGAGAACACAAAAACTCTCGTCTCTATGCCCGCAAGGTTCTTGCAAACATAGGGACGAGAGTTTTTCCCGCGGTTCCACCCTATTTGCTGGTATCGTAGCACCCAGCCGCTTTGTTTTACGTTGCTCAAGAATGCCTTTCGTTACGCCTCCATCCTTAGCTCACACCGCCCTAAGGTCGCTTTTATGGATTTTACGTAAGTACTTCTTTCTGTCAATGCAACATATTTTATCTTAGATGATCTTACAAAAAGTCATGGGAGATGTCAACTTTTGTTTTCCCCGCCCATTAGCTTTTTCATGGATTCCATCTGATTCATAAATTTTTTTGATTTTAAATAGAGGCCGGAATATTCGTCATAGTAGTGATCAAGCACTTGACGAATTTCTTGTTTCGTCTGCGGCTTCACATCAACCTGACCAAGCCTTGATAAATCAAAATAATGAAACAAACGGAGCAGCCTTGCAGCTGCGGGGGATAAAGGCAGTTTATATGGATCTTTCGAAAAACAATTTTGGCAAATGAAGCCGTTATCTCTTATCGAGAAATGGAACTGCCCTTCTTTTTGACCACAGTGTACACATTGATCAAGTTCAGGCTTCATCCCCATCACTGATAACATTTTGACCTCTACGATAAATAAAATAATATCAGCATCTGTACCTTCGTTGAGATGACGCAGAGATTGAAGCAGAAGTTCAAACAAATAAGGGTTTGGCTTTTTTTCTTCTGTCCCTTTATCAATCAATTCCGTCATATATGCGGCATATGCGGTCAGAAATAAGTCTTCCCGAATGATCCGCATACTTTCAATCATTTCGCCTTGCTGGAGCGTTCCAAATCCTGTTGACGATTGGATAAGAAAGGTGCCGTATAAAAACGGCTGGCTTATGGCTGACAGGCGGCTGTTAGATTTTTTAGCTCCTCTTGCCATCACGCCAATTTTTCCATGTTCTCTAGTGAGCAGCGTGACAATTTTGTTTGTTTCGCCATAATCTGTTGTTCTAAGGACGATTCCTTCACTTTTAATGAGCATTTGTCTACACTCCGAGCGCTGGAGGGGGGTCAAGAATTATAAGATTGGAAAATCAAATCGTGCTATTTCTTCTTCAAGTACATCGGGTCTTTCCAGGTTCTCCTTTTCTAACTCTTTGAAAAGCAGATACGTGTCAACGCTTCCTGTTTGTGAAAATACGTTCCATGTAAAATTCAACATAAAAACCCCACCTTTCTTTATTAGAAGCAGCAACGCTACATCCAACATATTAATTTTATCTTGACCAGGCTACCTCCATTTCATGATAAACAATTTTTACTAATCGAACCGCACCATTGTCAAATTTGCTGACAACAGCAGCGATTTTTTAATATTCGTCTTCTCTAAATCCGAAGTCACGCAGGTGAGTGGATTTATTACGCCAGTCCTTCTGAACTTTGACCCAAAGCTCTAAATACACTTTTGAGCCTAGAAGTGCTTCAATATCTCTGCGCGCTTTTTGTCCCACTTCTTTTAACAAGCTGCCTCGTTTACCAATGACAATCCCTTTTTGCGAATCACGTTCTACGACAATTGTCGCCGCGACATGGATCTTGCCATTTTCATCTGGCTTAATCGATTCAATCGCAACCGCAATACTGTGAGGTATCTCTTCTCTCGTTAAATGCAGCACTTTTTCACGAATTAATTCAGAAATAATAAACCGTTCTGGATGATCTGTTACTTGATCTGCCGGATAAAATTGAGGGCCCTCTGGAAGATAACCTTCAATCTGCTGAAGAAGCGTGTCGATATTGTTTCCTTCAAGAGCTGAAATTGGCACAATTTCCTTGAATGGATAACGCGTGCGGTATTCATCAATTAAAAGGAATAGTTCATCTGGATGAATTTGATCAATTTTATTGACGACTAGGAACACCGGTGTAGATGTTTGCTTCAGTCGTTCAATGATGAATTCATCACCTTTGCCATAGCCTTCCTGTGCGTTGATCATAAACAAGATCAGGTCGACTTCCTTCAGTGTATTTTGAGCCACCCTCATCATAAAATCACCAAGCTTATGCTTAGGTTTATGAATCCCCGGTGTATCGATAAAGATCGTTTGTGATGTGTTTGTTGTCAGAACACCTTGCACTTTGTTTCGCGTCGTTTGGGGCTTATCGCTCATGATGGCGATCTTTTGTCCAATAACACGATTTAGAAAGGTTGATTTTCCTACATTTGGTCTTCCAATAATTGATACAAATCCTGATTTGAAGCTTTCGTTAGTCATTTAAATCCTCCGGTGAAAATGCGCCTGGCAATAGTTCGTTTACTGTTGTTTCGTATATATGTCCTTTTAAGTTCGTTAGAATCACTGGCATATCAGGTGCACATAGCTCTGAAATGACCTGTCTGCATGCGCCGCACGGCGAAACAGGACGGTCTGTATCAGCCACCACTGCTAACATTTGAAAAGATGTAATGCCTTCTGAATAGGCTTTAAAAAGTGCTGTTCTTTCCGCACAATTACACATACCATATGCTGCATTTTCAATGTTGCAGCCGCCATACACTTTTCCATCATTCGACAGTAATGCTGCACCGACTTTGAATTTAGAATAGGGTACATATGCAAAATCTCTTGCTTTGATTGCTTCTGAAATCAACTCTTGTTTGTTCATTCCTAGTTCCCACTTTCAGAAGAAATGGTACCACTGTCACATTTATATTTTACATAATTCACGTGACATTTTCACGCCCATTTCTAAAAATGTTAATAAATAGTAATATTGTTCTATTGCATGATCTTCGGTAAGAAGATGATCAACCCAATCATAACCGAAATCGCGGCGTAAACGCAAACAGCGCCTGCCGCAGCGTCCTTCGCTCTCTCTGCAAGCGGGTGCCTTTCTTCTGTCATCAGATCCACTGTATGTTCAATGGCTGTATTGACAAGTTCAAGCGCAAACATCCCCCCGCAAAGAAGAAGAACGATCAGCCATTCACATGGGTCAATGCGGAACCAAAAGCCGCAGATCACCACGATGATGGCTGCGACTGTGTGAAATCGAAAATTCCGTTCATTCAAGAAAGTTCGCCATATTCCTCTAAATGCATAGTAAAAACTCCGAAAAAAACGGGCGAGCGGCCTTCTTTTCTTACGATGATCTCGAAAGGCCATAATCATCCAGGATTTTTGTCTGTTTGGCGAACATTTCTTTTTCCTCTTCCTCTGTCATATGATCGTACCCGAGCAAATGGAGGAAGCCATGAATCGTTAAGAATCCAAGCTCTCTCATAAAGGAATGTCCATATTCCTCTGCCTGCTCTTTCGTTCGATCCACACTAATGATAATGTCACCAAGTACAGGCGGGATATCATCTGCTCCAATGATTTCAATCTCCCCTTCTCCTTCTTCCTCAAGTGCAAAGGAGATCACATCTGTTGGTGCGTCTTTTCCGCGGTATTCTTTATTGATTTGATGAATCTCTTCATTCGAAACGATCGTCACTGATACTTCCGCTTGATCCTTGACCTCAAGTTCGTCTGCAGCAAACTGAAGAAGCTTTTCCACTTCTTCAAGCTGCTCTTTTGATACTTGTCCTGTTTCATCTATTAAATCGATTAACAATGTCATTTACTTCACCTTCTGCTTCGGGGCATCTGGATATTCAATCCGAGAATGGAAAATCCCCTTTAATGTTGTACAAATCGTTTGGCTGATAATATTTAATTCTTTAAATGTGAGGTCACATTCACTAAATTGCCCGTCCTGCATTTTATCTGAAATAATGCCTTTGACAAGCTTTTCAATCCGCTCTGGATTTGGATTATGCATCGAACGTACCGCCGCTTCAACGCTGTCAGCCACAGAAATAATCGCTGCTTCTTTTGATTGCGGCTTTGGACCAGGGTAACGAAATTCTTCTTCTGTCACCTGATCATCACGCTCTTTTGCCTTATAGTAAAAAAACTTTAAAAGTGACTTCCCGTGATGCTGTTCTGCAATGTCGACAAGCTCTTCAGGAAACTTCTTTTCTCTCAGCATATCAGCCCCATCTGTCGTATGGGCAATAATAATATTTTTACTCAGCTGAGGAGAAAGCTTGTCATGCGGATTATCAATGTTCATTTGGTTTTCGATAAAGTATTGCGGTCTTTTCGTTTTCCCAATGTCATGATAATAAGCGCCGACCCTTGCTAAAAGACCGTTTGCGCCGACTGCTTCACATGCAGCATCCGCTAAATTCGCCACCATGACACTATGATGATATGTACCTGGTGTCTCGATTAAAATCTTTTTGAGCAGCGGATGATTTGGGTTGGATAATTCAATCAGCTTCATTGTTGAAAGAATGCCAAACATGCTCTCAAAAACAGGCATTAACCCAATGACCAAGATAGATGATGCAAACCCTGACACAATTGCCATCATGAGGTTCACACCGATTTCAAGACCTGATGGTGAAGAGTTTTGGATCAGTGTAATGGATAAAACCACAAGTACATTCACCAAAGCCACCAAAAGGCCGGCCTGCAATATTTTTGACCTTGCATTATGTTTTCTTAAAAATAAAATACCAGCCATCCCGCTCATCAGATAATAAGCGCAGATCACATAGTTAAAGACGCCGGTTACTCCTTGATTAAACATCATACTGCCGCAAAGAGCAAATACAAGACCGGAGAATATCGCTAACCGCTCATTTATGAGCAGTTTGATCAGCATCGTCCCAAGTGCCACTGGCACAACATAGCCTATCGTCGTATACTTTGATTCCTGGAAGAGACTGAACACTTCCATGATAATTAAAATAATCGTGAAAATAAGCGAGTAGAGCAGTAACGATTTATTCTTATGGACAAGCGATTTTTTCCTCGATTCAAGGGAATGAATAATCGCTGCTAAGAAAAGACCAATTAATATGAAAAGACCACTGACAGGCTTAAATAAATTTGAGCTGTTTAACAGGCCGGTCAGTTCTAATTTACGATAAACTTCCCGGTCGATGAGCTCTCCTTCTTCAACTAAGATTTGTCCTTGCTTAATTTGCACAGGCTGAATGTTGTCAGCCGCTTCCTGTCTTTTCTTCTCTGTTGCCACTGGGTCAAATACATAGTTTGGAATGATCGCAAATTCACCGATTTCTTTCGCTGCATTTAAGTATTTTGATGGAATTGAATTGTTTTCAAGCTCTGTTTTGACTTGTTTTTTCTCATCTTGTAATTTCGCTGCTGTGATTTCTTTACTCATCAGTGAATTCACCACTGTGATGATGGAATCCTTAGTAAAAGAAAGATTTTCATCACTTGCCTGAAGCAGCGCTTTGATGGATTGATCTGAAACAGCCTCCTGCATATCTGTTGTGAGCTTTTCTTTGACACGCTTGACCATTTCTTGATCTGATGGCGCATTCTCTTTATCATCAGCTGCTTTCTTCTCTTCTTTAATGGCTTCAAAGAGGGATGAGATGAGGTCTACGCGATTATCAGAATACGCTTTTTTGAGCGTATATTGATCTTCTACTTGATCTGTTGCTTCTTGTTTCTTTTCTTCTGTCGCTTCTTGATCATCAACAGTTGACGGAGAATAGATAGTCTGTTCGCTCACTGAAAATAAATCTAAGTCGAGCGATTCAGGCTTTACATGGAAGAAGAGCACCACGAATAAAATGGCTGCTAAACCAGCGTACAGCAAAACATTTAAATAACGTGAGCGCTCCATTTTCTGAGGTTCTTTTTTAGACAGCAGTCTTTTGCGCTTACTGCCTTTTTGATTCTTTCTCAAGGAAAGTACCTCCTTTTTTACTTTAAACCACGATCGAAACAAAATGACCCGATGAAGACGATCGGGTCACTCAGTTCATTTTTGCTTTTCGTATGCGCCAATGATCTTCGCCACAAGCGGGTGTCTGACCACATCTGTCTGGTCTAATTCAATAAATGAGATGCCCTTGATCTCTGCAAGCATGTCCTTTGCAGCCGCAAGACCTGACTGCATGCCCTTTGGCAGATCAATCTGTGTAATATCTCCTGTAATGACCATTTTAGAGCCAAACCCAAGTCTCGTCAAAAACATTTTCATTTGAGCAGGCGTTGTATTCTGCGCTTCATCTAAAATAACAAATGCATCATCAAGCGTCCGGCCTCTCATATAGGCAAGGGGCGCTATTTCAATCACGCCGCGCTCGATTAGTCGTTCCGTATGATCACTGCCAAGCACATCGTGCAGGGCATCATATAGTGGTCTTAAATAAGGATCTACTTTTTCCTTTAGATCGCCTGGTAAAAAGCCAAGACTCTCTCCTGCTTCTACTGCTGGTCTTGTCAGGATAATCCGTTTCACTTGTCCATTTTTCAGTGAATGTACCGCATTGACGACTGCCAAATATGTCTTCCCTGTACCAGCGGGTCCAATTCCAAAGACCAGGTCATCTTTTTTCATCGCCGCAGCATATTCACGCTGGCCGATTGTTTTCACCCTGATCGACTTTCCTTTGGCATTTTTCGTAATTTCATCTTCATACATATTTTCAAAATAATTCAGCTTGTTTTTTTGCGCCATTTTAATGGCATAGACGACATCCCGTTCAGATATCTCAATTCCTTTACGGATGAGATGTAAAAGAGATGTGATCAAACGGCTTACTGTATCTCTTGATGCTTCCTCACCAGAAATATACACTTTTTCTCCACGCGTAATAATGGAGACGTTCAGCTCGTTTTCCATTAGTTTCAGATAAGCATCTTGATTGCCAAATAAAGCAATCGCTTCGTTTGGGCTATCCAATTTTTGTTGAATCTCAAGTAAATGTTCTGTCATTCTCTAGTCTCCCTGAACAATAGGTGTTGGTTGAACAATATCTTCTATTACTTGGTAAAGGATGATTAACTTAACTTTACCATTCCCTGTTGTCTCGTGCAAAACTTTTTCACTTTTCACCTCTCCTGTTTGACCTAGCTTCTCTTCTAATTCTTTTTTACCCATTTTAATCCCTGCTTGAACCGCTTCTTTATTTGTGTATTCTCGATTTATTTTCTCACTTTCGCGTGTGATTTCCTTTTCATAAGAGAATGGGAGCTGCATGTTTAAGAAATGAAGCGGATGAACTTCTGTTTCTGTTTTTGGCTGCTTAAAATCATCCTTTTTAAAAGAAAAGCCCCAAAATGGCAGTGAGCCTCCAAATGCGGAGAGCTTGTGCTTTGTCTTCATTTTACCCGTAAAGACGTCAAAAGATGTTCGAAGAGGGACAGAAACTTCTGAACGATACCACGTTTCACCATAGATTTTCGCTTTGGCTCCTACCGTTTTTTGCTGATCTTCGCTGCCAATAAGTCCGGAGACAAGCATCTGTCCTTTCTTTACATGTTCATCAACCGCGGCAAGCGGCTCCCCTTTTTCTACATACATTCTCGTGATGACAGCCTTTTTCTTGGCGACGATATGCTGAGGACTCGTGTATTTTTCTTTTTCAGGTTCATTTTTTTCCACAACTTTCATTTGAAAGGTTGTTCCGTTTAGTTCTACGCCGACCCATGTGATGCTTTGAATATTGGTTGTCAGGGATTTTTGAATTTTTTCAGGTGTTCCCATTAGAAACTGAAAACGTCCTTTTTGCACCCCAATGTCGTCTAAATGCTTTCTCATTTGATGTTCAGTTTCTGGATTGGCTCCTTTAATATCGATTTTCCATACCATGTTTGAAAGCGCCAATATCGTCACTAGAAAGCATACAATCCCAAGGGTAAATCCGATATTCTTCCTTGACCATAGGAGTAGAAATGGAAAGCCCTTTTTTTGATGAAATGAACATGTCACGTCATGATGTCTGCGTACCTTTCTGAAGGCATGTACATCTGATAAGCGAATAAATAAGCGCACGCTGTCTTGACGGCGGCTCACTTGAAACATTGTGATCCCCTGTCTCGTGCACTCATTGATGAGCCGCTCAATGCCGTATCCTTTGATCTCCACTTCCACTCTGCCAATAAAATAGGCGAACCATTTATTCTTCACGCTTCTCCCCTCCGTCAGTTAAGAATCAATATAACGGACCTCATCGATTTTCCCTTCCAATAAAATCTCTTCTGGCAAAATCGTTTTAATCACAAAATCTTTCCCTGAAATAATGCATTGTCCCTGTTTGAGCATGAGCCTTACCTCTTGATCACTAAAAAGCAAAAGCCCTTTATGGTTCTCTATGTAAATGTGGAGTCTGCCAACCATCGTAATACGGGGAAGATCCATCATCACGTCTGGAGGGATTTCAAGTGTTCTTGTCAGCCATGCTTTAAGTCGATTTTTTCTTTTTCCCATTCAATAAGAACCCCTTCCCACCTCATGTGTATGAGATCAAACTGAAAGATGGTGAGACTGATGAGAAAGCCTCTAAATCATCCTATTCCTCAGGGGTTCATATCATGCTAATGAATCCCGGAAAACAGCCGTTTCAGCATTTTCTTTAAGAAAAATGCCATCAGGCAAAAAAGCCCCCTTTTTCATAAAGGGGACTTTCTTCTTTATCTTTTATATGGCCGTTTCATCGTTCTGTGCGGCTTTTTCGCACGCGGCTCTCCAAATACTTCTCCGAGGATCATTCCTTGAACAATTGTATCTTGGTTCAGCTTCTCAATGAATTTTGGCCTCACTTCAGCAGATGCAGCCTTTGGCCTTGTCAGCTCTCTTTCAAGCGATTGGAACTCTTTGTTCAGCTCGTTTTTTCTTTCTTCCATTTCGGCAAGTGTAGCCGTATAGCGATCTTGTAAGGACTGAGAAGTTTTTTTCTTCATCCCGCCATGATCATGCACATCACCGAAATCGTCCAGCTGATCCGTCACGACTGGATCTGGACTTGTTTGCTTTTGGGGCACCTGCTTACGCTGAGGAGCGGGCTTCTTTTGCTGATTCTGCTCTTCGTTCTCCTCTTGTTTGCCGATCTTCCCAAAGACGGCAGAGATGATACCGATGATAATCGCAATTAGTAGCGGATTTTCAAATAGAATGTCCAATGGGCTCCCTCCTTAAAGCGTGAGAGGATGCTTATTTGTTTTCATTATCAGATGGACCTTTTGTCATTTTGCCAAATGAATCTCTCATATCCGTATCAGCATCGATATTCTTAATATTCATGTAGTCCATGACACCAATATTGCCTTCACGTAATGCTTCAGCCATTGCAAGTGGTACTTCAGCCTCTGCTTCTACGACTTTCGCGCGCATTTCTTCAACTTTCGCACGCATCTCTTGTTCTTGTGCAACAGCCATTGCGCGGCGTTCTTCTGCTTTCGCCTGTGCAATGTTTTTGTCTGCTTCTGCTTGGTCTGTTTGTAGAATTGCCCCGATGTTCTTACCGATATCAACATCTGCGATATCAATCGAGAGAATTTCAAATGCAGTACCTGAATCTAATCCCTTACCAAGAACCGTTTGAGAAATCATATCAGGATTCTCAAGAACCTTTTTATGATTATCTGATGAACCGATTGTAGAGACAATCCCTTCACCTACACGGGCAATAATTGTTTCTTCTCCTGCACCACCGACAAGTCGGTCGATGTTTGCACGAACTGTAATACGTGCTTTTGCTTTGACTTCAATCCCGTCCATCGCAACACCAGAGATAAATGGTGTTTCAATGACTTTAGGATTTACACTCATTTGAACTGCTTCTAGTACGTCACGGCCTGCTAGGTCGATGGCTGCACAGCGGGCAAAGTTCAATTCGATATTCGCGCGTTGAGCTGCAATTAATGCGTTCACCACTCGGTCCACGTTACCACCTGCAAGATAGTGGCTCTCCAGCTGGTTAATCGACACATCAAGACCTGCTTTATGTGCTTTGATGAGCGGGTTGACCACTCGGTTTGGTATCACTCGGCGCAGTCTCATTCCTACAAGTGTAAAAATGCTCACTTTTACGCCAGCCGCTAGGGCAGAAATCCACAGCATCACCGGTACAAAGGTGAAAAAGATCGATAGAACAATCAAACCTGCTGCGATAATCACAAATAATAGTAAAGTAGATGGATCCATTTTATTCCTCCTCTAAAATCAGTATATCTATACTTTCCTCACGACAATGCGTGAGCCTTCCGCTTTCACAATTTTTACTTGTTCATCTTTATCGATAAAGGCACCTTCTGACACAACATCAATGCGCTCATCTCCGAGTACGATCGTACCAGATGGACGAAGTGCGGTAGCTGTCACTGCGATTTGTCCAACAAGATCCTCTCTTGTTTCATTTGAGACATAACCGCTTTCCTTATTGGTTGAATCGGTTAAAATGAACTTTTTAAAGAATTTCATACGTTTCCCCAACACCTTTGTCAATAAAATAACTGCTATGATTGAAACAGCAGTGGCAATCAAGATGGAAATCGCCATTTCTGTAAAGCTTCCAGCTGCTAAAAATAAGCTGACAACGACACAGATCAGTCCTATGACACCTACGATTCCCCCTGGCAAAAACAATTCCAGCATGATGAGTGCAATCCCTGCTAAAAACAGGAACAACGTCTCATATCCTGCAAAACCTGCCACGAGATGACCATAAAAGAATAGAAGAAGCGCTGTCACTCCCATGGTGCCCGGGACCCCAAAGCCAGGAGAATAGAGCTCAACAACTAACCCTAAACTTGCAATGGATAAAAGGATTGGAATGACAATTGGGTGCGTAAGAAAACGCGCAACCTTTTCAGCAAAGCTCACTTCATCGTATTGAACAGAAGCATCTTTTAATTTCAGCTTCTGAAGCAAGTCATCCATATTTTTTGCTTCCCCTTCTGCATAACCGAATTGCAGCGCCCGGTCTGTGTTGAAGGTGAGCAATTCTCCTTTTGGTGCACCGGCTTCTTTTGCGTCTATATCTATATCCGCCATGGCAAGAGCATACTTTGGATCACGCCCCTGCTTTTCGGCAGCATCACTCATTTCAGCAAGCCATAAAGATTCAGATTTTTGATCAGCAGCATTGCCTTCTCCATCAATGATCGCAGCAGCCCCCATCTTTCCATTCGGGGTCATATAAATTTGATCGGCATTTAGCGTGATGAAGGCACCGGCTGAAAGCGCTCTATGATTGACAAACGCTGTCACTGGGATATCGGAAGCACGAATAGTATCTGCGATCTCAAGCGCTGCATCGACTGCACCACCCGGTGTATTGATGTCGAGAATAATATGCTTCGCCCGTTCCGACTTTGCCTGCTCAAACGATCGTTCAATGAATTTAGAAAGTCCTTTTTCTACTGTATCTTCAATTGGGATAACATGAACTTTCTGATCTGCTGATTTCGCGGTCAATTGAACCCCTAATAACAAGCATATTATAAAACAACTGAAGAGAGCAATAGAAATTTTTATTTTTTTCATCTATTTGGTGATCCCTCCTCTCTTTCTTCCATTTTACCGTTCCTTTACATACGTTACAAATGTATCATAGGTTTCGTTTTTATATGACAGAATCACGAGAGCATAAAAAAAGTACCCTTCTAACAATAGAAGGATACTTTTTTATTGAGACAGCTGCTCGCTGACAAGTCTGTTAATGACAGCTCCATCAGCTTTACCTTTTACTTTTGGCATAATAGCGCTCATGACTTTACCCATATCAGCCTTCGAGGAAGCACCTGTTTCAGTGATCGTTTCTTTCACGATCGTTTGCAGTTCTTCTTCAGAAAGCTGTTCAGGTAAATAAACGGCTAAGATGTCAATCTCTTTTTGAACTTTATCTACTAAATCTAAGCGATTAGCTTTCGAAAATTCATGGAGGGAGTCTTTACGTTGCTTAATCTCACGGGAAAGGACGGTTAGTTCCTCATCGCCGGTCAAACTGTCTTTCTTAAGCTTAATTGCTTCATTTTGCAGCGAAGCCTTTACCATACGAATGACAACAAGCTTGTCTTTCTCACGGTTTTTCATCATAAGCTTCATATCAGAATTTAATTGCTCAAGAAGACTCATAAAATCCACCCTCTTTAGAATTTACGTTTTCTAGCAGCTTCAGACTTTTTCTTGCGCTTTACGCTAGGCTTTTCATAAAATTCACGCTTTCTTGCTTCTTGCAATGTTCCAGTTTTGGATACACTGCGTTTAAAGCGACGAAGAGCATCTTCAAGCGATTCGTTTTTTCTAACGACCGTTTTTGACATTCTCTTTCCCTCCCTCCGAATACACCAATCGACTGCATTAAAAAAAGATATACATGCAAAACATGTACCTAGACATTATAATATAAGCCTAGTGTGAGGTCAACTAAGTGATTTGGAAATATATTTTCGTCATGAGCAGGTAGACAAGTCCATATATTCTTTGGTAAGAGGAGGACTTTTCTATGATGGCGATCATTTATTTTTGTGCACTTATTTTCATTTTTTTATGGTCAATGGGTTTGCTGAGAAAAGGGTTAATGGCACTTGCGTCGTCTCGTATTGAGAAATCACTTCTTCTCTTTACAGATCACCCGGTAAAAGCATTCTTGGTCAGCATTGTGTTTACAGGGGTTCTACAAAGCAGTTCTGCTTTTATGGTCATCGTCATTGGCTTTGTCAGTACTGGCATTCTCTCTTTTAAAAAATCGATCCCTATGATTCTTGGAACCAATATCGGCTCCACGTTTACGACAGAATTTATCGCCATAAAAATGGACGTTTTCATGTGGATTTTAATCATAGCCGGTCTTGTATGTATCCTTTTTGACAGAACATCTTTTAGGCATGCAGGAAAAAGTTTATTTGGGCTCGGGATGATCTTTTTTTGCATTCAAGGCTTCTCAAAAATTGCAGGTATGATGACAAGCCAGCCTGAGACATTGCGTTTTCTTGAAATGATGCAGCATTCAGACTGGACAGCGCTGCTTTCAGGTACCATTTTCACAGCAATTGTTCATTCGAGCTCGGTCTGTATCGGTATTTTAATGGGATTTATGAATGAGGGAACTGTGGCGCTTCAGGAAGGCATCAGCTTTGTGTTAGGGTCCAATATTGGGACATGTATTACGGCTGTGATGGCTGCGATATCTGGCGGCTACGCAGCACGTCAAACGGCTTATGCACACGTCGTGTTTAATGTGCTCGGGGTTCTTTTATGTCTCCCGTTTCTCGCCCTGATCACAGAGATTGTCGCCCTTCTCGCAAGCTCTCCTGCCCAGCAGATTGCGCATTTCAGCCTGCTGTTTAATGTGGCAAGCTCTCTCCTCTTCTTCCCGTTCATACGCCCTTTTCACGCATTGATCTTGTGTCTCATGCCGAATCAGTCAAAATAAAAGAAACCGGCTTGCCCTGTTGGCTGCCGGTTTTTTTATCTATTATGAGGTCATTCTCACTTTGTCTGGCTGCACATCATCGCTGATGCGAACGAATTGTCCTTCGTTATAAGGATAGCCCGCTTTCGTAATTTTCACTTTGACCAGACGTCCGATCATGTCCTCTGTCCCTTCAAAAACAACCTTCATATAGTTATCGGTATAACCAACATAAAGATTGTGGTTTCCTTCTTGTTCTTTGAAAGATTCTTCCGGAATAATCTCTAGCACATCACCTTCGTGTGCTGATGCATACTCTTTCGCAAGCTGATCAGAAAGAGCGATCAAACGGTGGACACGTTCGTTTTTCACATGTTCATCCACTTGATCTTCCATTCGTGCAGCCGGGGTACCTGTACGTTTGCTGTAAGGGAATACGTGCAGCTCAGAGAATTGATGGTCTTTGACAAAATTGTACGTTTCCAAGAACTCTTCTTCTGTTTCTCCAGGGAATCCAACGATCACATCAGAGGTGACAGCAAGTCCTGGCAAAGCTTTTTTCAGCTTTGTTAAACGCTCTGCAAAGAATTCCATCGTATATTTACGGCGCATTCTTTTTAATACAGTATTTGAGCCAGATTGAAGCGGGATGTGTAAATGTCTGACAATTTTATCTGACTGATCAAGCACTTCAATCACTTCATCTGTAATTTGACTAGCTTCAATAGATGAAATACGGATTCGTTTTAATCCAATAACACGTTCATCTAATTCTCTTAGAAGCTTTGCAAAGTTATAATCCTTTAAGTCTTCTCCGTATCCGCCTGTGTGAATACCTGTCAGCACAATTTCTTTGTAGCCTGCATCAACAAGCTGCTGCGCTTGATTGATCACCTCTTCTGGATCGCGAGAACGAAGAAGTCCGCGTGCCCAAGGAATAATGCAGAATGTACAGAAGTTGTTACAGCCTTCTTGGATTTTTAATGAAGCGCGCGTTCTATCTGTAAAGGCAGGAACATCAAGTTCTTCAAACACACGTGCTTTCATGATATTGCCAACCCCGTTGATCGGCTGTCTTTCTCTGCGGTATTCTTCTATATAACCTAGTAATTTATGTCTGTCCTGTGTTCCAACCACAATATCAACACCAGGAATCGCCATGATTTCTGCTGGAGATGTTTGCGCATAGCAGCCTGTTACACAAATGACACCATCCGGGTTATGACGAATGGCTCTTCTAATGACTTGGCGGCTTTTCTTATCGCCTGTATTCGTCACCGTACATGTATTAATGACATATACATCTGCTTTTGATTCATACTCTTTTCTTTCATAGCCAGCTTCTTTAAACAGCTGCCAGATCGCCTCTGTCTCATAGTGGTTGACCTTACAGCCAAGTGTATGGAACGCTACTGTTCCCATCATGATTCACCTCTTAATAACTCTGTTTGATAAGATATAGCGGAAAGCGCATATAAAGGAGCAGTTTCTGTTCTTAAAATGCGTGGTCCAAGCCCGCAAATGACTGCACCAAGCGTTTCAAGCTCTTCAATCTCCTTTTCTGCCAAACCGCCTTCAGGGCCAAAAACCACTAGCAAAGTTTGTCCGCCTTTCATCTGTTGAAGCACAGTTTGAAAGCGGCTTTGCTCTCCTTCTTTCGATGATTCTTCGTATGCAACGACACATTTATCGAATTCACCAGCTAATTGCGTCAGCTCTTTAAACGTTGATACTGAATAAACACGAGGAATGATATTCCGATAGGACTGCTCGGCTGCTTCTTTCGCGATTTTCTCCCAGCGCTCTCGTTTTTTATGTGCCTTTTTTTGGTCAAGCTTTGTAATAGAACGAGCCGCTTGAAACGGAATAAAAGCACTTGCGCCAAGCTCTGTGCCTTTTTGGATAATGAGCTCAAGCTTATCTCCTTTTGGAAGACCGCTTGCAATCGTCACCCGAATCGGAAGTTCTCTGTCCTGATTCGTCCAGCTTTCAAGGCGACAAATCACTTCTTCCTTTGTTATTGTATCAATTTTACTGAGCGCTTCAAAGCCGTCTGTCGTTAAACAAAGGATTTCCTGCCCTGCTTTCATTCTCATGACATTGGAAAGATGATGTACATCTTCACCTTTTATAACGATGGCTCCCTTTGCGATCACTTCTTCTTTCGTGAAGTCGATAAAATATCGTTGCATACGTGTCCTTACACCTACTCGCTTTATTTTTTCGCTATAATGCTGACCCAATCTTCCATTGACAGCACTTCAACAATATCAAAACCTGCTTCTTCTAATGCTGTTTTGACCTGTAATTTCTTTTGTCCAATGATGCCTGATGTAATGAAATAGCCATCTTTCTTCAATAGGTCATAGGCTTGATCTGTAAAGCGCAAAATCACTTCTGCCAAAATGTTGGCGACAATCACATCACGCTCACCTGAAATCCCATCAAGCAAATTGTTTTGTTTGACCGTCACTTGGTTGCTTACACCATTTAGTTCGATGTTTTGCTTCGCACTTTCTACCGCAACGGTGTCGAGATCAAAGGCTTGAATGTCCTTTGCACCAAGCATCGCTGCTGCCACACTTAAAATTCCAGAGCCTGTTCCAACATCAATCACCGTATCGTTTTCCTTCACGTAGCGCTCAAGCGCCTGAATGCAAAGGACGGTTGTTGGATGCGTACCTGTTCCAAATGCCATACCAGGGTCCATTTCAATAATCAGTTCATCAGAATGAACTGGTGTATATTCTTCCCACGTTGGAACGATGGTGAATTTTTCAGAGATTTTCACAGGATGATAGTATTTCTTCCATGCGGTGGCCCATTCTTCTTCATTCACCTCACAAATTGACAGCGTATTTCGTCCAAGGTCAATATCGTATAGAAGAAGATTGTTGATGGCTTCTTTGATCTCATCTACCGTTTCCATCAAAAAGCTGTTCATTGGAAGATAGGCTTTCACAATGACACCTTCATCCGGATAGTCATTCGGATCGAGCTGGTAGATCTCACCGTATACATTTTCACGTTCCTTGACTAAATCAAGCGGGTCCTCAATCACGACACCACTTGCACCTGCTTCATGCAAAATATTGGTGATCGGTTCCACCGCTTCATTTGTTGTATGGACGCTAATTTCTGACCACTTCAATACTACCAACTCCTTATCCGTCTTACTCGCCTTTAAATGCGCGTTTTACCTTGTCGAAAAAGCTCATTTCTTGTTCGTCTGGTTTATTTCCGCTCACTTCAGCAAATTTTCTAATGATATCTTTTTGATTGTCTGTTAAATTTGTCGGTGTGACGACACGTACAACGATATGCTGATCGCCTTGGCCGTAGCCGCGTACATTTTTCACACCTTTTCCTTTAAGTCTAAACTTCGTGCCAGTTTGAGTGCCAGCAGGAACTTTTAATTTTACTTTTCCGTGTAATGTCGGCACTTCAATTTCGTCACCTAATGCAGCCTGCGCAAAGGTAAGCGGCATCTCGCAGTAAATGTCATCTCCATCACGTTCGAAGAATTCATGCGCACGCACATGGAATACAACGAATAGATCGCCTGGAGGTCCTCCATTTACGCCTGGTTCACCTTGACCAGACACTCTGAGTTGCTGTCCATCATCAACACCTGCAGGGATCGTCACGTTAATTTTCTTACGCTTACGCACTTTGCCAGATCCGCCGCATGTTGAGCATTTATGATCAATTTGTTTCCCTGTTCCGCTGCAGTAGTTACATACTCTGCGGTTGACCACTTTACCAAACGGAGTGGATTGCTCAACATTTAACTGACCAGAGCCGCCGCAATGTGAACAGGTTTTCGCCTGCGTCCCAGGCTTTGCACCTGATCCATGGCATGTTTCACACGATTCTTCACGAGGGATTTCAATGGTTGCTTCTTTTCCAAATGCCGCTTCTTCAAACGAAAGCGTCATTGTATATTGCAGATCCGCTCCTTGGCGCGGTGCATTTGGATCTCTTCTTCTGGCTCCGCCGCCAAAAATACTAGAGAAGATGTCATCAAAGCCGCCGAAGCCGCCAAAGTCTCCTCCTCCGCCAAAACCGCCGCCGCCAAAGCCTTGGTTTGGATCAGTATGCCCGAACTGGTCATAATGCGAACGTTTTTGATCATCAGAAAGGGTTTCATACGCTTCTTTTACTTCTTTGAATTTCTCATCTGAGCCAGCTTCTTTATTAATATCAGGGTGATACTTTTTTGAAAGCTTGCGGTATGCTTTTTTGATTTCGTCCTTTGAGGCGCTCTTACTTACGCCAAGCACTTCATAGTAATCACGCTTACTCATGTCTTCACACTCCCGATTTTCTCACATAAATACGATTGTATCATTTTGATTTAACCTTTTTCAATTCCTTTCATCATTGAAAAGAAAAAAAGTCAAAGCCAAGAGATCCTGACTTTGACTTTCTGACGAGTACGTTTCAGCAGTCTTTTTCAAAAGTAAAGGTGATTATTTTTTCTCTTGATCGTCGTTTACTTCTTCGTATTCTGCATCCACTACATTGTCATCTGCTTTTTGAGCACCTTCAGCACCTTCTTGCTGAGCTTGTGCTTGTTTTGCAGCTTCTTCATAGAGCTTTGTCGTTAATTCTTGAACGATTGTTTGCAGCTCATCTTTTTTCGCTTTGATGTCTTCAAACTCGCCTTTTTCGATCGCAGCTTTTAGTGCATCTTTCGCGTCATTTGCTTTTTTCACTTGTTCTTCATCGATTTTGCCTTCTAGATCTTTTAATGTTTTTTCAGTTGTAAACACTAATTGATCTGCTTCGTTGCGCACTTCGATTTCTTCTTTTTTCTTCGCATCTGCTTCAGCATTTTCTTCTGCTTCTTTGACCATTTTTTCGATCTCATCATCAGAAAGACCTGAAGAAGATTTGATTGTGATATTTTGCTCTTTGCCTGTACCCATATCTTTCGCACGTACGTTGACAATACCATTTTTATCGATATCAAAAGATACTTCAATTTGCGGTACGCCGCGTGGTGCTGGCGGGATATCAGTCAATTGGAAGCGGCCTAATGTTTTGTTATCTGCAGCCATTGGGCGCTCACCTTGCAGGACATGGATATCTACAGCTGTTTGGTTGTCAGCAGCTGTTGAGAATACTTGAGATTTACTTGTTGGAATTGTTGTATTGCGTTCAATCAGCTTCGTGAATACGCCGCCCATTGTTTCAATTCCTAAAGAAAGTGGTGTTACGTCAAGAAGAACAACGTCTTTGACATCCCCTGTGATCACTCCACCTTGGATCGCTGCACCAAGTGCAACTACTTCATCAGGGTTTACACCTTTATGAGGCTCTTTGCCTGTTTCTTTTTTGATTGCTTCTTGTACTGCAGGAATACGAGTTGATCCACCTACAAGGATGACTTTATCAATCTCGCTAGCAGATAAACCAGCATCTTTCAGTGCTTGACGTACAGGTGTCATTGTACGCTCTACAAGATCTGCAGAAAGCTCTTCGAATTTAGCACGCGTTAACGTTAATTCAAGGTGAAGAGGTCCTGCTTCTCCAGCTGTGATAAATGGCAGTGAGATTTGTGTAGAAGATACACCAGAAAGATCTTTTTTCGCTTTTTCAGCAGCATCTTTTAAACGCTGAAGCGCCATTTTATCTTTAGAAAGATCAATGCCATTTTCTTTTTTGAATTCAGCCACTAGGTGATCAATGATGACTTGGTCAAAATCGTCTCCACCTAGACGGTTGTCCCCAGCAGTTGAGCGCACTTCAAAGACGCCGTCTCCAAGCTCAAGGATCGATACGTCAAATGTACCGCCGCCAAGGTCGTATACAAGAATCGTTTGATCTTCTTCTGTTTTATCTAAACCATATGCAAGTGCAGCTGCTGTTGGTTCGTTGATGATACGTTCTACTTCAAGACCAGCAATTTTACCAGCATCTTTCGTTGCCTGACGTTCTGCATCGTTGAAGTAAGCAGGAACTGTGATAACAGCTTTTGTTACTTCTTCGCCAAGATAGCTTTCAGCGTATGATTTAAGGTGTTGAAGAATAATTGCAGAGATTTCCTGCGGTGTGTATTTCTTGCCTTCAACTTCTACTTTATAATCAGTACCCATATGTCTTTTAACAGACATGATCGTGTTCGGGTTTGTAATTGATTGACGTTTTGCTACTTCACCCACTTGGCGCTCTCCGTTTTTAAAAGCGACAACAGATGGTGTTGTACGTGCTCCTTCAGCGTTTGCAATGACTTTTGGCTCGCCGCCTTCAAGTACTGCAACACATGAGTTTGTTGTTCCTAAGTCAATCCCAATGATTTTACTCAATTCGATGACCTCCCATTATGTAGTTATTGATTTACTTTTACCATTGATGGACGAATAACTCGGTCTTTGAGTTTATAGCCCTTTTGCAATTCTTCTACAACGATATTTGAATCGTAGTTTTCATCTTCAACTTGCATGACGGCTTGATGAAGGTTTGGATCGAACTCTTTGCCGACAGCTTCAATTGGTTCAACGCCTTCATTTTTCAACGCTTCTACCAGCTGGCGGTAAACCATTTGCATTCCTTCTAACAAACTTTTCGTCTGCTCATTGTCTGGATCAATTCCAAGCGCTCTTTCAAAGTTATCAAGAGCCGGGAGAAGATCACTGACAACATGTTGAGAACGATATTTTTGCACGGTCTCCACTTCAGTTCGAGCACGGCGTTTATAGTTTTCAAAATCTGCTTGAACACGCAGAATTTTGTTTTCTTTTTCATCTAGAAGCTGCTGCAATTCATCGATTTTTTCTTGGAAGGCAGACTGTTCATCATGTCTTACTTCCTCAGTATCTGCTTGAACTGCTTCTTCTTGTGCTTCAACCTCTGCTTCTTGCTCAGGTGTCTGTTTTTCTTCTGACATTGTGTTCACCTCCCTCAAAAGATTCAAAAATACGAAGGGGCTGTGCCCCTATCTTTTATCACCCTACTCATCATACAAATTGGAAAGTGCGTTTGACAAGTCTTTTGATACATGATGCAAAAGACTGACAACCCGCCCGTAATCCATACGGGTTGGACCGATGACGGCAATGGAGCCGAGTGATCTTTGATCAATCGAATAAGTGGCTGTGATTAAACTGCAGTTCTCCATCGCTTCCAAATTGTTTTCTGAACCGATTTTAATGGTGATTCCTTGCTGATTTGGATGAAACAGCTGCATGACATCATTCTTTTGCTCAATAAGCATCATGAGTGAACGGATGCGGTCAATGTCATGAAACTCTGGCTGATTCAACATATTAATCTTCCCGCCAAAGAAAAGTTTTGATTCATTTTGAGTTGATGTAAATGTATTGCCGAGCGCATCTAAAATATGATCATAATCTTTTAAATGCGTGCGAAGAAGCATCACAACTTCTTTATACATTCTGTCCTTCAGCTGATCCATCGGGACTCCGGCTAAGCGGCTGTTTAAAATATTCATCAGCATCTCAATATCGGAGACATCGAGATGCTCAGAGAAGGTAATGGTTTTGTTTTCAACATGTCCGCTGTCGGTAATCATGATCGCCACTGCTTTGTTTGGCTGAACAGGGACAAGCTGAATTTGCTTTAATCGATTTTCACTTAGCTTTGGACCAAGTACAATCGATGTATAGTTTGTGAGATCTGATAAAATTTCCGCCGATTTTTGAACTGTCTTTTCCAGCTCAAAAATTTTCTCCTGAAAGGCCGACTGGATGAGCACAAGCTCTTTAGACGACAGTTTTCGCGGAGAGAGCAAATGATCTACATAATAACGATATCCTTTTTCGGAAGGAATTCTCCCTGATGAAGAATGGGTCTTTTCAATAAAACCAAGTTCCTCCAAATCAGCCATTTCGTTTCTAATCGTCGCAGAGCTGAATGTAATGTCTTCTTTTTTAGAAAGAGTCCTTGATCCAACTGGCTGCGCCGAACGAATAAAGTCATTAATGATGACTTGCAGAATCAAAAGCTGACGATTTGTTAACATCATCATCACCCCTGTTAGCACTCTCTTTCAACGAGTGCTAATTGTATAAACAAAATTACCAAACTCAAATTAAAATGTCAATTATAACTCACCGAGAAACGCTTGAAATACTTCATTCCCTAACAATTTTCCTTTTCTTGTCAAACGAATCCCCATGTCATCTTTTACAATGAGGCCTTTTTCTTCTAAATCTTCAAGAACAGTGGGAAAAAGTGTTTCTGGTGCAGCACCATATTTTGCTTGGAAATCAGCGCTTTTCACCCCTTCGATTTTTCGAAGACCTAAAAACATTTCTTCTTCTATTTGCTCTGTTTTTGTGACCTGATGTGTTTCCTTATACGGGAACCCTGTTTGGTCAATCAGCTCCAAATAATGTTTCACCGGCCCTGCGTTCACATTTCGGATGCCATCTACATACCCGTGTGCGCCCGCACCAAAACCGAAGTAATTTTCATTGCTCCAATAGGTCAGGTTATGCTGGCTTTCAAAGCCAGGTTTGGCGTAATTGCTAATCTCGTACTGCTTTAATCCATGGCGCTCCATTTCATCCATCACAAGCTCATACATTTCAGCCTCGCGTTCTTGCGGCGGTAAATGAAGTTTTCCTTTTTGCATTAAGTTGTAAAAAACGGTTTTCGGCTCGACGATGAGTGAGTAAACCGAATAATGCTCTGCCCCCAGCGAGAAAGCCGTCTCAAGTGAATTCATCACATGATGCTTATCTTGATGCGGCAAGCCAAACATGAGATCGAGGCTAATATTGTCAAATCCAACCGCTCTAGCTCGCTCAAAGGATGTAATGACATCCTTCTTTTGATGAACTCGTCCGATTTTCTTGAGCAAATCGTCTTCAAAGGTTTGAACGCCAAAACTCAGCCGATTCACGCCGGCTGCCTTAAGCACATGCAGTTTCTCAAGCGATAATTCGTCTGGGTTTGCTTCTACTGCAAATTCAACGAGGTTTTTTGTCGGCTTTAATACGCGGTGAATGCTGTTCATGAGCTTGTCTAGCTGGCTGACAGTCAGTGATGTCGGGGTTCCCCCGCCAATAAAAATCGTCTTTAGTTCCTGCTCGCCTTTTTTCTCGATCGTGTTTTGCATCTCTTTCTCAAGAGCCGCTAAGTATTCATCGACTGGCTGCGTTTTAATGAAAAATTTATTAAAATCACAATAGTGGCAAATGTGCTCACAAAATGGAATGTGAATGTATGCTGCTTTCATTTGATGACACCTTCTTTACAGGTAAAGAGCCGCAGTTTATCGCTGCGGCACCTTTGTTTGTTTTCGACTATAAACGTCAAGGCGGACATTGTAAAGCAGGTTGCCTTGAGGATGTTATTTTTTCGGTGTGCTGTCGTCCATCTTCAGCACGGCCATAAATGCTTCTTGCGGGACTTCAACAGAGCCCACTTGCTTCATGCGCTTTTTCCCTTCTTTTTGCTTCTCAAGAAGCTTTCTTTTCCGGGAAATATCTCCACCATAACATTTAGCAAGTACGTTTTTACGCATCGCTTTAATGGTTGAACGAGCAACGATTTTTTGACCGATTGCTGCTTGAACTGGCACTTCAAAGTGCTGGCGTGGAATCAGTTCTTTTAGCTTTTCTACGATGATCTTGCCTCGTTCATATGCATAATCGCGGTGAACGATAAAGGAAAGGGCATCGATTTTTTCCCCATTCAGCATGATATCCATCTTCACCAGCGTCGATGGACGATAGCCAATCAGCTCATAATCAAAGGACGCATAGCCTTTTGTGTTTGACTTTAGCTGATCAAAGAATTCGTATACGATCTCTGCCAAAGGAATTTCGTACACAATGCTCACACGGTTCGCATCAAGATACTGCATATCAATGAAATTCCCGCGCTTTCCCTGGCAAAGCTCCATCACAGAACCTACATAATCATTCGGCACCATCATTGTTGCTTTTACATACGGTTCTTCAATTCGCTCAATCTTTTGCGGATCAGGCAGATTGGACGGGTTATCTACGACGATTTTTTCTCCATCTGTCATATATACATCATAAATAACACTTGGCGCTGTCGTAATAAGGTCGATTTTAAATTCACGTTCAATCCGTTCTTGGATGATTTCCATATGAAGCATGCCAAGGAAGCCGCAGCGGAAACCGAAGCCAAGTGCTTGGGATGTCTCTGCCTCATATTGAAGTGAAGAATCATTTAATTCAAGCTTTTCTAACGCTTCACGTAAGTCGTTGTATTTCGCTGTGTCGATTGGATAAAGTCCGCAGTACACCATTGGGTTTAGCTTTCTGTATCCTGGAAGTGCTTCTTTCGCAGGGTTTTCCGCGCTTGTGATCGTATCCCCTACACGTGTATCACCGACATTTTTAATCGCAGCGGTTAAGTAGCCAACATCTCCAACGGTGAGTTCGTCTGTTGGCATGGCTTTTGGTGTGAAAACGCCGACTTCAAGTACTTCAAATTCTTTCCCCGTCGCCATCATTTTAATTTTCTGACCAGGTCTGACGGTTCCTTCAACAATTCGTATGTACGCAATAACGCCGCGATACGCATCGTAAAGAGAATCAAAAATAAGGGCTTGAAGTGGTGCTTCTGGATCTCCAGCGGGAGCCGGCACCTTTTCAACGATTTGTTCTAAAATATCCTCGATTCCAATACCCGCCTTAGCAGAGGTGAGAACAGCTTCAGACGCATCCAACCCGATGACCTCTTCAATTTCTTCTCTTACACGCTCAGGCTCTGCACTTGGCAGATCGATTTTATTGATAATCGGAAGAATTTCTAAGTTGTTATCAAGAGCTAAATAAACGTTCGCAAGTGTCTGTGCTTCAATTCCTTGTGCTGCATCTACTACGAGAATCGCACCCTCACAGGCAGCTAGGCTTCGAGATACCTCATAGGTGAAGTCGACATGCCCTGGTGTATCAATCAGGTGCATGATATATTCTTCTCCATCCTTCGCCTTATACTTCAGCTGGACAGAGTTTAATTTAATCGTTATGCCGCGTTCACGCTCTAAATCCATGGAATCAAGTAATTGTTCTTTCATTTCTCGCTGTGTAATCGCCGCTGTTTTTTCCAAAATACGGTCCGCCAATGTGGATTTCCCATGGTCAATATGGGCGATAATGGAGAAATTTCGAATTCTTGATTGCCGCTCTAATCGTTTTTCTTTATCTGTCACAATCTATCACTCCTACTATAAAACGCGGGTTGCGCTAGGTTAGATTATATCAATAGGGCTGTAAAGATTCAATCGAAATCAAGAAAAGCCGCTTATCGGTCAGCGGCTTTGATCAAAAGGGTGATATCTCATGAAATTCGTTTATTTCCCATTCACCCAATCATAAAGAGAACGGGCTGCATGTGTCATGCCATCAGACAGGGCTTTTCCTGCCTTGGAAAAGGCATTAAAGCCCTCTATTTCCTCCAGCTGTTTTTGTTTTTCGGCAAGATCCTTTTCTGTAACAGCCGTTCCTAAGATAGAAGCTTCCTTCTCTTCATTGTCGTTCATTTGAATGGAGAAAGCTCCTTTTAATTGCGGATCATGGTAGCCCTTCATTTGCAGCATGCCATTATTCGCTTGCTGCATTCCTAAAAAGACACCAAACAGCAAGACCAATCCTAAAATAATGGTTTTTCCAATAAATGAGCCCATATCCGTCACCACCTTAAGAGCGTTTTTTCTCATCCTTTGCTTTGCCGTCAACCTTTTCCGCGTCCCAGAAAATGTCGCTGAATACATCAGCTGCCGCATTGGATGCATTTCTTAATTCTTCCATATTATTATCTACTCCACCAAATTCTAAAAGAAGGGCTTTGTCGGATAAATCTTGATTATAGATTCCATTATCGCCAATTTCTCCTTTGGCAAACACACCGACACTAAGACCTTTATATTTTTTCTCCATCAAATGGTGGAACTCTGTCGCAAGCTTTAAGTTTTTCTCATAGCTTTGATTCTTCTTCCCAACAACAAATGCAATTCTCGCATATTTTTTCCCTTTGATTTCGACAGTCGTATCTTTCTTTCTTCTTGAGTCCCGGTGAATATCAATTAAATAATCGAGGTCATCATTTTTCGCTAAGGCTTCTTTCACGACCAATCTTGATTCATTATAAGACTGCGGATACTTTAATCCTTTTTTCACCAGTCTTTTTTCAATTTCCGTTTTGTCGACTGTATTGCCGATTCCTTGCTGATCAAGCGCCTTTCCAAACATGTCGCCGACAAGGGTGACATTCACTTTTGAGTGCCGTGCATTATTTGGATTTGTTTCTCCTTTTAAAAATGGTAAATATGATTCCGTATTATGTGTGTGATAAATGTACACAGCTTTTCGTTTTCCTGTTGACCGGTCCGGTTCTTTGGCAGGCTTTTTAGGCGTATCATCATCGATCTTGTCCAGCTCAGCCAAATTTGCTTCTTTTTCATCTTGGATCACTTCACTAGGCGGCGGCGATTCCATTGGCATATTGGTATAGTCTGTTCCTTCACCCGCTAAGATGATTTTTGTATCAAAATGTTCAAAGCCTGGGAGCTCTCTTCCTAGGAAACTGCGCGGGTCTTCTAAATTAATACTGGTTGCAAGCTTCAGTGAAAGCCCAGAGAAATGAAATCCTTTTTGATCTTCTGGAACTGCTGAGGCGAAATATTGGTTTTCCATGCCCATTAATGTGGCAAAAAATGCGCCAGAGAGCTCATCTGCTACACCATATAACGAGGCTTGCGGCCTCAGCTCGGGTTTTAAAGAGGTCAAAGCTCCTGATATCACAAACACCACAACAAGAGAGGCAATAAATAAAAAAATACTTTTTACTGCTTTCGTTCCATTAATCGCAACGACCAACTGTCGAGGACGGCGGGGTCTTTTTTTCATGATTTACTCCCTCCAGCACGCTTTCTAGTAATTACACTATGAGCGAGCTAGAGAAAGTAGAACCGATTAATGATTATATGAACCCATGTTATCTTGCGTGATTTTTTGATGAAGCGCTGTGTTTAATCCGTTGGCAAGTACGTTTGCCATATCATCAATGAATGTATCGACTTCTTTAGGCGTGACCATTAAATTTTGCCCCAGGGGCGCAAGCACTTCGTGGATCAGCTGCCTTTTCTCTTCTTCTGGAAGGGTTCCTACGATGCCTAAGAATGATTGACGTGTTTCCTCATCTGGCAAGTCCTCTTCTTTAAGCACTTTTTTCTTCCCGAATGTCAAACCAGCTGGCACAAGAGAGCGGGATGGTCTATCATCTTTTAGTTCTCTACCAAAATGCTTTAAGACATAATCAATTGTGTCACTTGCAATGGTTACCGCATCCACTACTGTCGGAACGCCAATGGCGATCACTGGAATTCCTAATGTTTCTTTGCTTAATTCTTTTCGCTTATTCCCTACACCAGAACCGGGATGGATTCCTGTATCAGAAATTTGAATGGTTGTATTCACTCGTTCCACCGCACGAGCAGCAAGGGCATCGACCGCGATGACAAAATCAGGCTTAGACCGCTCGATCACGCCTTGGATAATGTCACTTGTTTCAATACCGGTCAGTCCCATCACCCCTGGAGACAAAGAGGAAACCGGGCGATAGCCTTCCTGAACATTTTCCGGCTGCAATTCAAAGAGATGGCGGGTCACAAGCAGATTTTCAACTGTGAGAGGACCTAATGCATCTGGCGTGACATTCCAGTTTCCCAGCCCAACTACAAGGCAGCTCGCATCAGCCTGAATGCCTCGGTCTTTTAAAAACTGAGCAAAATGATGGGCAAAGACTTCAACGACTTTTTCTTGCATCTCAGAGTCTTTCTCCCGAATGCCTTGTGCCTCAAACGTCAAGTATGTCCCTGCCTTTTTGCCGGTCAGCTCCTCCCCTTCTTTCGTGATTTCCACAGTACGTATGCGGATGCCTTGCTCTTCTTTTTCCTTTTCGACAATCCCTTGGATCCCGTCCTTTTTGACGACATTCGGATCGTTCTCTTGTTCTAGTATCTCTTTTGTTTCAACAGCGAGGTCTGTCCGGATTTGATAAACGCTTAAATCGAGTTTCTGTTTCTCCATAAAAAGACTCCTTCCACCAAGTAATTAACAGTAGTCTTTCCATCTCTTGAAAGAAACATTCGAGCACGTCATCAATGAAAAATACTTTACATTTATATTGCATTCTAAAGGTGTGTTTGATAGAATACAATTTGTTCTATTGTGAAGATTTAACCTTAAGACAATTGTGTTTAGGTTGTATCTTAGGAGGTGAAACACATGCCAAATATTAAATCAGCGATCAAACGTACAAAAACGAATAACGAACGCCGTGCACATAACGTAACAATCAAGTCTGCGATGCGTACTGCGATTAAACAAGTTGAAGTTTCTGTAGCTAACAACGATGCTGAGCAAGCAAAAGCTGCTCTTGCTTCTGCTGCAAAACGCATTGACAAAGCCGTTAAAACTGGTCTTGTACACAAAAACGCAGCTGCGCGTTACAAATCAAGACTTGCTAAACAAGTAAACGGACTTTCTGCATAATGCTTGCAACGCCTCAGTGATGAGGCACCTGTTTAACTGTACGTCCGTCCTGACCGGCCGAGCCTTAAGGACAGACTGGCAATTATACATCTAAACAAAAACGACCCTCTTTTTAGAAGGTCGTTTTTTTATATTCATGCGCCTAACAAACGAAGCAGGAACAATTCTAACAGCAGCTGCTTGTCCTTTTTACCCGTTTTCATTTCGTAATCAATCGTTGAAAGCTCTTTAACGATCTGCTTGAGCTCTTCTTCTGAAAACAGTCTTGCCTGATCCATCGCAAGTTTGACCCGGAATGGGTGAACTTTTAGATTTGAAGCAATTTGTTTTTGTCCATATCCTTGCTGAGCGAAGTACTTCGTCTGCAAAATCAATCGAAATTGAGTTGAAATGAGTGCTAATATTTTAATCGGTTCCTCATTTTGCTTCAGCAGGTCATAAAACATCTGCATGGCCTCAGAGCGGCGTCTGTTTACGATTTGATTAATCAGCTCGAAAATATTTTGCTCTAAGCTTCTTGCAACGAGCTGATTGACATCCGCTAACTCAATTTCCTCCCGTTCTCCAATATATGTACTTAGCTTCCGAACCTCTTGGAATAGAGAGGAGAGACTTCCGCCGCAAAGCATCACAAGCTGCTCAGCCGCTTCAGATGTAATCGTCTTTCCTTCTGTCTTCACCAGTGTGATGGTGAAATCAGTTGTTTCTTTTGGGTTTAACTCTTTCGCCTCAACGACAGCAGCTTTCTTTTTTAGCAATTTGGTGATTTTTTTACGCTCATCCAGCTTTTCATATGGTGCCAATAACACGAGAATGGTATAGGGCGCTGGCTTTTCTAAATAAGCTTCTAATACTGAAAGCTCATGCTCAATCTTTTCCTTTTTCTTTTCAGCTGTAAGAAAATAAGGATTCTTAATCACGACGAGACGTCGTTCTCCCATAAATGGAAATGTTTCTGCATCCGTCACAGCCTGTTCAAGCGGCACCTCTTCCATATCGAAGACGGAGTAATTAAAATCCTTCGCTTCCTCTTCTACTACAGCTTGTCTCAATTTAGCAGCGGTTTCTTGCAGTAAATATGTTTCTTTCCCATATAAGCAATAAACGGGATGGATATCCCCTCGTTTTAAATTGTTCCAAACCTCAAAGGCCATCAATTGAATCCCTCTCTTTCACTTCCTCCTCTATCCTAAAGTGTGTGAAGACATTAGTAAAGAGGAAGCTGAAAGTGCCGCCTCCTCATTTATAGTAAACGTCCGGCGCAAGCTCCCGGGTCAGCCTGCTGTCAGACGATATTCATAAAATGATCATAAAATGGAAAACGGTTACTTTACCTTCTAGCAATTCCAAATGAGTTCAAGTATACTAAAATTAGCCAGGAGGGATGAAAATGAATGAATTTGAAAAAAATGTTCAAAGCAAGCGGAATGATGTGACCGACTCAGCCGTTGGTTTTATCGTCACATTCGGATTTTTCGCCTCAATGTTTATTTTGGCAACCATTATACACCTCGTTGGATCTTAACTTCATGAAGGTTACATGACTGCCGTTTTGGCAGTTTTTTTTATTGAGTTTGTAAGATATCATATGGAGAGTGTGTGTAAAACGTTCCTTCCTCATCGAGAAATTCATACGTCACGCTCCCGTCGGTATCTGTACGATACACCTTCATTTGCTGGTCCTTTAATTTTTTCAAAACTTCCTGATGTGGATGCTGATAACGATTGCGTTCACCTGCTGAAATGAGTGCATGTGAGGGCTTGAGATGCTGAAGCCATTCTTCGCTTGTTGACCCTTTACTCCCGTGATGTCCAACCTTTAGGATATCTGCCCGCAGATGAGGAAAGGCTTCTATAATGTCTCGCTCCCCTTCTTGTTCAAGATCTCCAGTGAGCATAAACCGCTTCCCGCCTAGAGTAAATGTCAAAACGAGTGAATCATTATTCTTAGTTGTTACCCGATCACGCGATGGATGAAGGACCTTAAATATTTGCTCTCCAATCTGAAGCTGATCTCCTCTCTCTAATTCATCAATCATAATCCCTTGATCAGCTGCTTCTTTTAACAGCTCCGCATCCTCTGGACTCCGTGCAAAGCCTTTTGGAATAGCCAGCCGCTTTACTTTATTTCGTTTGATTAAACGAGCTGCTTCTCCCATATGATCTTGATCCGCATGTGTAAGAATAAGAACATCAAGTTTTGCTATACCTTTAGAATGCAGAAACGGGATCAACGTTTGATCACCGATCGAAGACACTTTACGCCTTTTTTTCCACGGTTCTTCTTCAAAAGAAAGTCTGCCTCCTGTATCCACAAGCAGGTGCCCCTTTCGATAGGGCAACTGAATAAACAAACTATCCCCCTGTCCTACATCCAGCATCGTCACTTCCCCTTTTTCGAAAAAATTCGGGGTGAAATAGTGTGCACTCAAGACACCAATGAGAAAAAGGATCGGCACAGCATAGGATGTCACAGAAGTTTTGCACTCCATCACAACTAACAGAACAATTAAGGCGCTCACCTCAAGAAGAATATGCCACCAAGCAGACTTCATAAAAATCAAGTTGAATTCATCAAAAACAGCCATATAGGCTGACAATTGATGACTAAGCTGAATCACCGAATCAAGCAGCTGAAACAATGTTTGTCCAAGCGGAAGATAAATGATAGTGAGAATAAAAAAGAGTAAGGATAGCGGCATAACGACCGTCGTATAAAAAGGAACAAAAATCATGTTCAAAGGTACACTCAGTAAAGAGAATTGATGAAAATGATATAAAAGAACAGGAAGTGAAGCAAGCTGTGCAATAAAGGAAATCAGGAATAATTGCATGACTGAACTTTTTGCTTTTGATAAAATCCTAGTCGATAACAAAATAAAAAACGTGACCGCGAATGAAAGCTGAAATCCGATATCAAATAAATAAAGAGGATGAATCGCTAATAAGAGTAAAAACGTTGCACTTAATACCACAGCAGAAGGCTGTTTCATTTCTTTTGGCAGACTAGTCATCACTAAATAGATTCCTGCCATGAGGCAAGCTCTTAAAACAGATGGTGCAGCACCTGTCAAACAAGCATAAATAGGAAGAAAGCATAATAGAAGAATACGTGCTGTCTCTCTTGTCACGCCCGCACGAAGGAGACACCAAAATAAACATGCAAGAAGCGTTTGTACATGCAATCCTGAGATCGCTAGTAAATGAATAATGCCAAGCATTTGATAATCTCTTAATGTGTCAGGGTCTATCAACTCACGATCGCCAAAAATAAGTGCCTGTACAATGCCAACAGAGTGTTTAGGCACATGATCTTCTAAAAATTTCAACCCCTTTTGCCTTATCACTTGAAGATAATAGGAAGAACTGTCTTTTTTTGTACAGTTTTTAATCGACTGTGGCAGAAAAATGGCGTCAATTCCTTTAGATTTTAAAAATTGATCGTATTGAAACCCGTTAGGAATGGTTGCGTGCTTTGCTGGACGAACATCACCTGTCATGTGACAGCTCATACCAGGTTCTACCTCTTTTAATGCCTCTTTTTCACGCTCTGTTTGAATTGTATAAAAAGTGGCAAGTTGTTCATGCTCTGTTGAAACAGTCGCTGAAAAACGATTGCCATCTGTTTTCGGAATACTTTCAATCACAACGGAACCAGATAGAAGCTTTTCTAGTACGGGTTGATCCGTTTCAAGAGACTCATGAATCATAAAAATGAGTATATAGACAGCACCGCATAGGCTGACCATTAAAAAGAGCTGAGGCATTTTTTTCAGCAGGCTGAGAAGTAATATGATGAGAAGAAAGAGAAGGAAATACATATGAAGATGATATGCAGCCAGAGCAATTCCAACAGCTGCTGAAATTGCCCCAAACGGCAAATATTTAAACATAGGAAGTAAATAATTGATTCGCCTTCTCATGCATATCGCGAATTTCTGTTTCGCTAAGTCCTGATTCACTCAGCTTCCCAATTAAATCTGCAACAAAGGCCAATTTTTCTTGATTTTTTAAGTCGATGATCATTTCATCTAATTCAACTTGCTCTGTTTGAACACCCGCCTGCTCGAATAAATCAATCGCATATGGATGATTTTTATAATCCTTTGCATAGTACACTATTCGTATGCCCGCTTGAATGATGGCTTTACAGCACTGTAAACAAGGATAATGTGTGACATATATTTCAGCATCAGCTGTAGGTGCACCAAATTTGGCACATTGTAAAATAGCATTCATTTCCGCATGGATGGTGCGAACACAGTGATGATCAATGACATAGCACCCTACATCCGCACAATGAACATCACCGGCAATAGAGCCATTATACCCCCCTGCAATGATGCGCTTGTCCCTTACGATGGTCGCCCCAACAGCTAACCGCTCACAGGTGCTTCGTAAAGCAAGCAAATGGCTTTGTGCCATAAAATATTGATTCCATGAAATTCTTTCCACGAGCTGATCCCTCCAGAATGATGGTTGATATTAAGTGTACATGCCTTTCTTCTATACCGTCAATTCTACTTCACGGTCAATTGACTTTTCAGCCGTTCAATCGTCTTTTCCCCAAAACCTGAAATGTTCCGCAAGTCTTCAATTTGTTGAAATTCTCCGTGTTCTTCTCTATACGAAATGATGGCTTCTGCCTTAGCTGGTCCTATGCCGTTAATGGTTTGCAATTCGGCTGCATCGGCCTGATTGACATTCACACCTTCGCTCTTTTCAACGCCCGTTGATGCGTCAGCTGATGCTGTTTGCGTCTCTTTTTCCGCTTCCCCCTGCTTCCGAACATAAATCATCATACTATCCTCTAATTTAGCTGCTTGATTGATTTCAATCGAGTCTGCTTTGCTGGTAAAACCTCCTGCCCTTTGAATCGCTTCCTCTACCCGAGCATCAGATTGAAACGTATAAACACCTGGCTTCCTTACAGCTCCTTTGACCTCTACAAAAATCGTCGATGGCTCTTTTTCTGTCTTTTCTTGTTTGTCTTCTAATGTGACTTGTATGTCTTTATTTTCCTTCAATACACTTGGCTCTCTGCTGCCCTCTCCTTTTCCAGTGAAAAAGAAGAAACTGAAGATGATCACGACTATGAGTCCAGCGGCGATATAAAGACTGTATTTTTTTAATGAAATGAGTCGTTTCACTTACTCACGCTTCTTTCAATCATATTTTTCTACTGCTCAACATACTGTTTAGAAGATAACAGATGCAATGCGTCTAAGGAGGGAGAACGTTTGAATATAGGGTTAATCGGTACAGGAAACATGGGTACCATACTTACTGAGGCATTTATTGAATCAAAGGCAGTCAATCCCTCATCGATTACCATTACAAACCGAACCATTGAAAAAGCGTTCAATATAAAAAAGAACCATCCAGAGCTTGAAGTAACGAAACAGCTTTCAGGGGCTGTCACGAATAAAGATTTCATTTTTGTTTGTGTCAAACCACTTGATATTTATCCACTTTTAAAAGAGCTGAGCCCTCTTTTAACGGAGCAGCAAACCATTGTCATCATTACAAGTCCGGTTCATCCTGAACAGCTTCAGGATATCGTTCCTTGTCAAACAGCCAGGCTGATTCCAAGCATTACAAACCGCGCTTTATCAGGCGCATCACTTTTAACTTTTGGTTCATCATGCAATGCCGCGACAAAAACTGCGTTAAGACAGTTAGCTTCGTGCATTTCAACACCTATCGAGATCCATCATTCGATTACTAGAGCGGCTTCCGATATTGTCAGCTGCGGACCTGCTTTTATCAGTTTTCTCGTTCAGAAAATGATTGAAGCGGCCGTAGAAGAAACGGATATTTCTAAAGAAGAAGCCACCACCTTATCAGAGGATATGCTTGTTGGACTTGGCCGATTGATTGAAAAAAGAGTCTATACCCTTCCGACACTGCAAGACAAAGTATGTGTGAAAGGCGGCGTCACTGGTGAAGGCATTAAAGCACTTGAAGCAGGGGTGCAAGATATGTTTCACCGTCTCTTTCAAAATACCCATGAAAAATTTGATGAAGATCTAGAAGCAGTTGCGCATCAATATCCGCCAAGCGTGTTCACTGATGATCGCAGAAATTAATCATCTTTGCAACAAGCGAAAAAAGGGTTTTAAAAAACCATCGTTCTATTAAACGATGGTTTTTGGTTTCTTAGCTGAGATGAAATACCTTTCGGAGAATTCACCGGGGGCTTCATTTGTAAAATCAGCAGTCACTTCTATTTGTTCAAAGCCAGCGGACTCAAGGAACGCTGCATATGTTTCAAATGGAAATGTGCGCTGTTCATGTGTCTCATCATAACGCTGATACATGTCTCCGTCTTTTACAAAAAAGCTTAAATCATGAATGACCGAATACATGTCATCCCCTTTATCACTCTGCCAAATATAGCTGATCTCTTCATCTTGATCTGCATAAGTCGAACCTGGGAATACCTCTTCCATTTTATAAGGCGTATGAACATCAAAAAGTAAAACCCCATCTGCCTCTAAAAGCTGAAACATGTTTTTAAAGGTTTTTTTGACGTCATTTTCGTTTTTTAAGTAATTCAAGGAATCACAGCAAATAACGGCTGCCTGGAAAGCTTGCTCAAAGCCCGTAACCTCTCTCATATCTTGATGTAAAAATTGAATCGACTGCTTTTTCGCCTGCGCTTTTTGCTGCGCGAAGGCCAGCATTTCTTCACTGAGGTCAATTCCTGTGACCTTGTGGCCTTTTTCAGCTAACCGAAGAGAAATCTCTCCCGTTCCACAGCCTACATCAATGATGGCCGCATTCGGCTTCATATACTGCTGGATCCATTGAACCCATTCATCATAAGGTGCATGTGTCATGAGCTCGTCATACACACCTGCAAACCCTTGATAAATCATGAGTTAATGCCAAGTGAAAGCGTTTCTCTCGGCGCATCTCCCCATAGCTTTTCTAGATTGTAGTATCCTCTTTCTTCTTTGTGGAACACATGGGCAATGACATCACCTAGGTCAATCAATACCCATCTTGCTTCATCAAAGCCTTCCATCTTCTTCACTTCGATTCCGCTTTCCTCTGCAAGATGTTTTACTTCTCTTGCAATGGCTTGCACTTGTTTGTCAGAATTCCCGTGACAAATGAGAAAATAATCTGCAACAAGTGAGATTCCTTGCATATTAAGGGCAATAATATCCTCAGCCCGTTTATCATCGCATGCTCCTGCCGCGACGTTTAAAATTGATGATGAATCCATCCAAAATTCCTCCTTAGTTGTTCTTATGCACAAGCGAGTTGTAAGTAGCAAGCGTATCTGGAAAGACTGGCTGATTCTTTTTCATTAGAAAACTGATGGTGTTTTTTAATGATTGGATCAGTGCACGATCTAGATCATGTTCTGCTAATTCCCTTACTTCTTCGACACCAGGGAAATGACGTCCTGGTTCAATATAATCTGCGACATAAATGACTTTTTCAAGTAAGGTCATGTCTGGTCTGCCGGAAGTATGAAATTCAATAGCTGTTAACACATCTTGATCGTCAATTCCAGCTTCTTTTTTGACCAAATAGGCACCAACCGGGGCGTGCCAAAGCTCAGGCGAATATTCAAGCAATAAAGGGTTCATCTGTTCTTTTTGGATAATCCCCTTCATTTCTTCTTTTGGTCTAAATTTCGCATAATCATGAAAAATAGCGGCGATCTCTGCTTTTTTCACATCTGCACCGAACCGTTCCGCTAATGAAATGGCTGTCTCCATGACTCCGAGTGTATGTGTATATCTATGCTCTGTTAACTGCTCTTTGACACAGTTCAATGCTTCTTCACGATTCATATAAATGATGCTCCTTTATATAACGCTCAACAGCTTTCGGAATCAAATAATCGACAGGGTTCCCCTGCTCTATTCGCTGCCTAATCAATGTCGATGATACATCAAAAGCTGGAACATCTGCAAATAAAACAGGATATCCCGTACTTCCAACGTAACCCGGCCTTTTCATCCCAATAAAGGTGATCATTTGAAGCAAATCATCGATTCGATGCCATTTTGGCAAATACTCAACCATGTCCGCTCCTATCATAAAAAAGAACTGATCTTCTGGATGACGCTTCTTTAACAGATCGACTGTATCTACCGTATAAGACGGACCCTCCCGCTCCATTTCAATGAGCTCGAGCCGAAAATATGGATTTGACTGAATCGCCGCCTCCACCATTTTTATCCGGTGATGACTATCTGCTCGTTTCCGTCCAGTTTTATGAGGAGGCATATGGTTTGGGATAAACCAAATTTCATCAAGCCCCACTTGAATCCGCACCTCACTTG
>Ga0209463_1000155_pt1 | contig 64315 bp, 57 predicted proteins | sample AgamicMgSfrz_FD_187169 | JGI IMG/M metagenome (GOLD analysis project Ga0209463, IMG submission 187169) | Agave microbial communities from Guanajuato, Mexico - Mg.Sf.rz (SPAdes) (version 2) | ecosystem: Host-associated > Plants > Phyllosphere > Phylloplane/Leaf | place: Guanajuato, Mexico... | reverse complement strand
CCAAAGATACCTGCTGCCAGCAAGGAGAAAAAGCCTTTGGCCTTCGAATTTCCTTTTTGATTATTAAAGGCTCTTCCTTCTTCACTTGAGCTTGCCACTGCTTGTTCTGTAGCTTTAATTTCCTCTCTTTCCTCTTTATCAGGAGAGATTTGTTCGCTCTCATCTGTCGAGAGCATAGGTTTTTCTTCTTGTGGCGTATCCATTTCTTCCTTAATTGTTGCCTCTTCTTCATTTTCTGGTTCTTGTTTCTTTTCTGAGAAATCATCTTCACTCAAGTTCAGTTGTTTCTCTTGTGATGATTCTTTCTCCCATTCATTTCTTTTTTCAAAGTCGCTCATCTTTTGTTCCTCCTATTTCTAATTTCGAACATTTATTTCAATTCATTAATATTCTTTTCATTTCTATTAACTTGTTTATACATACATAGTAACCACCATATATGAATAAATTATGAACAAAGTTTGAAAAGACATAGAAGAATTTTGGAACAATTTATTCTTACCAATTTGTTTAATCCTTTACAGCCACTTGCCTTCCGTTCAAAATAGAATTCATTACCGAACCTATTCAGCCTATTTTATACAATTACGCGAACTCTGTTACTTTTTCCTTTGGAAGAGGGAAGTAAATCGTGAAAGTAGTTCCTTTTCCTTTTTCACTCGTTACATGAATATCTCCTTCATGAAACTGAACTAGCTGCTTAACAATGGATAAACCAAGCCCAAATTCTCCGTATGGGTTATTAGTTCTTGAAATATCTGCTTTATAAAATCTCTTCCAGATGTTTTCTATTTCATGTGCATCAATTCCAATCCCTGTATCTTTCACCTCAATAATTGTTCTGTCCTCTTCCATACGCCCGGATAACCAAATGCTTCCATTCTCTGTAAACTGAATACTATTTTTCGTAATATTCATGATGATTTGAATGAGACGATCATAATCTGCATAAATTACCGCAGCATTATCCACATCCACATAAATTTCCACATTCTTTTCTTCGGCTAGAATTGACAGTTGCTCCTCAATAATCTCCAGCACTTCTTGGAGAGAAATAAATTCCTTCATTAAAACAATTTGATTTGAACGGATTTTATCATAATCAAGATTCTCATTTACCAAACGAATAAGCCTTTTCGCTTCTTGGCTAATTAATTTGAGCCCTTTTTCCCGCTCGTTTTCTGGTATCATATTATTATTTAAGCCTTCTATGACGCCACTGATTGTTGTTAAAGGGGTCTTTAATTCATGAGAAACATCCGACATAAATTGTCTTCTCCGATTTTCTAAAGCATCAATTGCTTCTTTTGATTCTCTTATTCGATCTACCATCTGATTGAAATCTTGCCCGAGTTCACCTATTTCATCAAACGTAGAAGAAGAGACTTTCACACTGTAATCCCCTTCCGCAACATGGCTTGTAGCTTCCTGTAACTTCTTTATCCGATTGACATGTACTCTTGAAAAAATAAAACTCATTAATAAAGCAATTCCAAACACTAGAAAAAGGATATAAATTAAATACTTATTGATTTCTTGTATCATTTCTTTTGATTCGACAAGAGGAGATGTTAAGATAATTCCTCCAACAACGACATTATTTACGGAATACGGTATCGCAACTAGTGCAACCTCTTGATCTCCTCTTCGCGTGCTAGGCTTAATAACCGTACTACTGCCGTCTTTTATTTCATCCCACTCTGCATGGGTAATGTTAATATTCAAATCTTTCCCAAAAGACCATATTCGATTTCTTTGTGTATTAAATATACCGATTGTTATTCCTGTCCCTTTTAGTTCTTCGGAATACCGTAATAACGTCGAATACGTCGCAGCAGACCATAAATCATCCCCTTGCACATCTTGAACAATATTATATCCGTATCCTTGAAGCTCATCTGCCTTCATGGAAAATACTAATTTCTCTATATAATGAGAAAAAACAAGGCTTAATACTAACAAGGCTACTAGGATGACGCTTAAGTGACTTATTAGCTGCTGATAGATGTATTTAATTCTCATGTACTACCACCGTTTCATCGAATTTATATCCTACACCCCATACTGTATGTAAAAAGGGCTGACTATCCCTTCCTATTTTTCTTCTGAGTCTTTTAATGTGGACATCAACCGTCCGATCATCTCCATAGAATTGAAATCCCCATACTTGCTGTAAGATTTGTTCTCTAGAAAATACTTGTTTTGGATGCTGAACAAAGAATGCAAGTAAATCAAATTCCTTAGGTGTTAATCCTAATACAGGTCGATTATATATAAATACCTCTCTTGTTTCTTTATCTAATTTAATGATTGCATTCGTTCTTACTTCTTCTACATTAGAGTTTCTTCTCCTAATTGCTTTTATACGAGCAATTAAGGCTAATGGGCTAAAGGGCTTCGTGACATAATCATCCGCTCCCATTTCTAACCCAAGCACTTGATCCGATTCAGTATCCTTTGCAGTTAACATTATAATTGGTGTCCCTTTATCTGTTTCTCTTATTTTGCGACAAACAGTTATTCCGTCTAAATCTGGAACCATCCAATCTAAAATAATCATATCATATTTATTATTCATAAAATGCTTATATCCTTCTAGACCATTATGAAAAAAGGTTCCCTGAAAACCTTCCTTGATAAAAAACATTTCCAACATAGAACAAACACTCTGATTATCCTCTATTACTAAAATATTCATCTATACTCTCCTATTTTTCTGCTTTTAACTAATTAAAGCGACTTTCACTAATAGAATCAATAGGTTACCAGCATGTTTAATGGAATGTTAAAGGATAGGAAATAGTTTGTTCATAATTTTATCGGTTTGGATAATAAATAGGGATTTTCGCGATTCCCCTGCTCGGAATGCCGCATACAAATAAAAAAACCATTTAAAAGATATCCTCCTTTAAATGGTCTCATTATCAAGTTTATTTAGTTAATTGGCGCTTTACTTTCCTCCAAAACTTTTTCCGCAAGAAGAAGCCCTCCTGTTATGCCAGCATTATCTCCTAATCCTGGTCTAACAATATACTCATTCATCTTATCTTGGACTTCTGGATACGAAACATAACCATTTAATAGATCGCTTAAATGACGATAAACATGTGTCAGCACATGCTCTTGATTCATTACGCCTCCCCCAAGAATAATTTTTTTAGGAGATAGGATTAAAATATATTGCATAAGGGCTTGGGCAATATAATAGCCTTCCATTTCCCATACTTCCTCTTTATCACTTAGATGAAAAGCTTTTTCGCCCCATCGTTCTTCAATTGCTGGTCCAGCAGCTAAGCCTTCTAAACAATCACCGTGGTATGGGCATCTGCCTTTATACGTATCTTCTGCATGCCTTCTTACTAAAATATGGCCCATTTCTGGATGGGTTAACCCTTGCAACAGTTCGCCATTAATATAAGCGCCCGCACCAATGCCTGTACCAACCGTAATATATAAGCAATTATCTACACCTTTAGCAGCACCAAGCTTTGCCTCTCCTAGAGCAGCTACATTTACATCTGTGTTAAAACCAGTTGGAACAGAAAATTCATCTTCAATTGCTTTTAATAATGGATAGTCCTTCCAAGCTAATTTTGGAGTGGTTGTTACATTTCCATAAGTAGGACTATTTTTATCCACATCGATCGGACCAAATGATCCGATTCCAATTGCTTCGATTGGAAACTTCTTAAAAAAAGCAATAACCTCTGGCATTGTTTCCTCCGGTGTTGTCGTTGGAATAGAAATTCTTTCTTGAATGTTTCCTTTTGCATCTCCCACTGCACAGACAAATTTTGTTCCGCCAGCTTCAATAGCACCGTATAGTGACATGGTTTCTCTCCCCTTATAATGTTTTATAAACTCACTTACTTATTTGTATCAGCAGGGAATACAACTCCCGTTTGTCTTCTTACCTCATCCATAATTTCCATTACAGTTAAAGAAACGTTATAGGAGTTTACGGAAGATTCTACTTTTCCTGCCTTAATCAATTCAATAAATTCTTGCGCCTCATAAAACATAGAAGTTTCCTTTTGAGGAAGGGTTAGATTCTCCACTTCCCCTTTCCGAGGAATAAATTCTACTTTTGTAGGAGTGTTCATTTGATTGATCAATAAATTTCCTTCTTCTCCTTGGATTTCAGACGGAATATAGGAATTGGTTATTTTGGAATACATTAGTATCACATCCATCTCCGGATAACTTAGGATAATGCTTCCTTCTCCGTCAACTCCAGATTCCAATAAGAAACTATTCGCTTTTACTTTCTCTGGTTTTCCAAAAAGAAGTACCATTGGATAAAGACAATAAACACCAATATCCATTAGTGCTCCATTTGACAATTCTGGCTTAAATGCATTTAATATAGTACCTTCCTTATAAGCATCATACCGCGAAGAATACTGACAATAGCTTACAAAAGCACGACGGATTTTTCCGACTTTATGTAAATTCTCTTGTACAACCTTAAAGTTAGGAAGAAAGGTAGTTTTAAGTGCCTCCATTAATAGGACATTATTTTCCTTCGCAGCAGCAATCATTTGTTTCACTTCAACCGCATTGGAAGCAATTGCTTTCTCTGTTAGGACGTGCTTTTTATTTTTCAAAAAAATGATTGCCTGTTGTGCGTGATAAGCATTAGGACTAGCAATATATACTGCATCGATTTTGTCACTCTTTGCCATTTCCTCTAAACTAGTATATGTATATTCTGCATTGTGCTTTTCCGCAAACGCTTTCGCTTTTTCCTCTGTTCTTGAGTATACAGCAGTTAATTGAAAATCTTCTATCTCGCTAGCGCCTTCAATAAAAGATTCTGTAATCCAATTAGTACCGATGATTCCAAATCTTATCGTCATATAGGTCCTCCTCATTCAATGAAATATTCTCTGTCCTCTTTATTTTGGATGGAAGTCATTAAAAAAGCAACTATCTGCTATTATTTTTATCTTTTGAAAATGATTTATTAATTACTACTAATAATCATTCATTTACAATATGAAAGTTCGCTTTTCATAGAATAAGCGTAGTATTTTGATTGCTCACTTTTAGAAGTATTTAGAGTTCCTATAAATGGAGGGATATGCCTTTTCGGAGACGGGGATGAGTTATCTTAAAATTTCAAGAAACAACAATTCCTATTACCTAGTTATTTAGTCATGCTTTACACAAAAGAAAAACCCCCAAATGGAGGTTTTCTCTACTTTATACATATTTCATTAGTAATGAACGTGTCCTGATGTCATTACCCAAATTGTTCCTCCCGCTACGACAATCGCGCAGAAGAATGCATAAATAATGTTAATTGTTTGTACTTTTCCTTCTCCTTCTGTAAGATGCATAAACATAAACAGTTGAAGAATTGCTTGGATAACTGCCAATGCACCGATAATCCACATAACAGTAATCATTGGTAGATCCGTATATTTCTTAGCCGCTACTGCCGCAAAGGTAAGTAGTAAAGATACGATGAAACCAGCAATATGACTGATTGGAAACTTTTCATTCTCATGATTTTTCGCCATCTAAAACACCATCCTTGCTAGATAAACGAATGTGAAGATGAAAATCCACACAACGTCTAAGAAGTGCCAATATAAACTTATAATAAATGTCTTACGAGCAGTTGTTGGCGTTAGGCCGTGTTTAATCAATTGAATAATGATTAATATAGCCCAACCAATACCTAAAGATACGTGCAATCCGTGTGTTCCTAGCAATACAAAGAATGAGGATAGGAATGCACTAGTCTGCATTGTTGCTCCTTCATGAACATAATGAATAAATTCATTTATTTCCACAAAGACGAATCCTGCACCTAATGCTAAAGTGATAATTAACCAAGTTAATAATCCTTTTAAATTTTGGCGACGCATATACCAGATAGCGATACCGCATGTGAAACTACTTGTTAATAGTAGAAGTGTTTCAATCATTACATCTTTTAATTTAAATAATTCTGCTGGAGTAGGACCGCCTGCAAAGTTATCCTTTAAAGATCCATAGGCTGCAAACAAGGTAGCGAATAATACAACCTCCGCACCAAGGAAGATCCAGAAGCCTAGAATGTTTAAGCGGCTTTGCTCTGTCTGATATTCTAGTGGTAAAGACTTATCGACTTTTGCCATTATTTCTCACCTCTCCATGCGCGTTCCGTTTTCTTAATAACATCCAGTTTAATATGGTAACCTTCGTCATAATCAAAAGAACGAATTATTAAGCCTACAAAAATACCTAAACTGCAGATCGCAGCTGGAATAAACCATTCGAATACTAGGAAGAAACCAACTACACCAAATACCACACACATGTAGATTGGCAGCCAAGAATTGCTTGGCATGTGTATTTCTTCTAATTCTTCTTCTTTTAATACTAGACCTTCGTTATTTTTCTTCATATACCAGAATGCATCTAATGCTTTTACTTCTGGTGTGATAGCAAAGTTATATGGCTGAACCGGAGAAGCTGTATGCCATTCTAATGTTCTTGCATCCCATGGATCTGTAGAAATCTTTCTATCTGCATAACGAGTACTATAGTAAATGTTATAAACGAGTACAGCGAAACCTGCAGCAAGAATTAGAGAACCAATTGCAGATAGCATAAACAATGGTGCGAATCCAGATTCTGCAGAGAACGTATAAGAACGTCTTACTGCCCCTTTTAAACCTAAGAAGAACATTGGCATAAATGTTACGTTAAAACCAATATTAAACAACCAGAAATGCCATTTTCCTAAACGTTCGTTTAGAGCATAACCGAACATTTTTGGCCACCAGTAATAGAAACCAGCAAATACTGCGTATACAACACCTGGTATTAATACATAGTGGAAGTGAGCTACTAAGAATAATGTATTATGATATTGATAGTCTGCTGCAGCCATTGCAAGCATAACTCCAGTTACCCCACCAATAGTAAAGGTTGGAATAAATGCAAGTGACCATAACATAGCTGTCGTAAATTGAATTCGACCTTTTCTCATTGTAAATAACCAGTTAAAAATCTTAACCCCAGTCGGAATTGCGATTAACATCGTTGTAATCGAGAATACAGAGTTTACAACTGGTCCAGATCCCATTGTATAGAAATGGTGAACCCAAACAACCATACTTAAGATAGCAATCCCTACAATAGATATAATCATTGAATTATAACCAAATAGGCGCTTTCTTGAGAATGTCGCAATAATTTCGGAGAACATCCCAAAAGCAGGCAAGATTACGATATATACCTCTGGATGACCCCATAACCAGAATAGATTATTCCATAACATCGCATTTCCTCCACCTGAAATCGTGAAGAAATGTGTTCCGAATAAACGGTCAAATGTCATTAATGCTAATGCAACAGTTAAAATAGGGAATGCAAACACAATAATAATGTTTGTAATTAATGAAGTCCAAGTAAACATTGGCATTTTCATTAATGTCATCCCTTTAGTACGCATTTTCAGGATAGTAACAATAAAGTTAATACCTGTCATAAGTGTACCAATACCGGCGATTTGCAGAGCAATTGCATAGAAGTTGTTCCCAACCCCTGGTGTAAATTCTTTCCCAGCAAGAGGGAAATAGGATGTCCATCCTGCATCAGGAGATCCACCAATTACGAAAGAAATATTGAATAACATCGCCCCACTGAATGTTAGCCAGAAGCTTAATGCATTCAATTGTGGGAACGCAACATCACGTGCACCAATTTGCAAAGGAATTACTACGTTCATTAATCCAATTAACGCTGGCATCGCCATGAAAAGAATCATGATAACACCGTGCGTTGTGAATACTTCATTATAATGCTGTGCATCTAAGAAATCCATTTCAGGAGCTGCTGTTTGATATTTCATCATCAAACCGTCTACTCCACCACGGAAGAACATTAATACGGCTACGATAATATACATAATACCGATTTTTTTGTGATCAACCGTTGTTATCCATTCATCCCACAAATATTGCCACTTCTTAAAATAAGTAACACCAACTACAATAGCAAGCATTGTTAGCGTAATACCTATTTGAGCAGATAATATAAGGGGGTCACCAGTAATAACGATATCATCCCACTTAATGTGCATCCTTTTCACCCCCGTCTGACTCTTGGTTCTTATCAAAAGTTCTACCTGGATATCCATGAACTCGATATAACTCAGGATTTAAATAATAGTTTGAGTCTCCACCTTTACCGTGATCGATCCATTCTAAATGTGTATTAGAGAAAGTCATACGGCCTAAATGTGTAGGCTTGATAATTTCTTTATATTTCTCTTCTGTTAATTTAGGGGCATCTTCTTTTACTTCATCTACCCACTCATCATAGTCTTCTAAAGTTTTTGCTTCGACATCAAACTTCATCTCCGCATATCCTTTACCGTTAAAGCTTGTATTTTGTCCCTCGTAGTTACCTGGTTTATCAGCCACAACATATAAATCAGTTTCAGCTCCATACATTGTATACTTTTGACCAGCTAATGCAGGAATCCAAAATGATTGCATCGTTCCAGCAGAAGTCAATTTAAACTCAACTGGTACACCCGCAGGAATATTTACGTAATTGACTGTTTCGATTCCTTCTTCTGGATAGCTAAAAATCCACTTCCAGTCTGCAGAAGTTACATTAATCACAATAGGTTCATGATCTTTATAATCTTCTGGTATATCCTCTAATGCATAAATTGTTTTTACAGTTGGAATTGTTAATGCAATAATAATTAAGAATGGGATTACAGTCCAAACAATCTCAAGCTTTGTGCTTCCATGTTCATCTGGTTCATAATCAGCATTCTCTTTCGTTGCACGATATTTCCAAACTATGTAGCCAAATAGTACAAAAACTACTAGACAAACAAAAGCCATTAATACAATAGACCAGTTAATTAAGTCCGTAATACTTCTAGCGACAGGACCTTGCGGATCGAATACAACCATCGATTCACAGCCACTTAAAATGAATAATGGTACAATTGCTAAAAGCGAAACTAAAACTCCCTTTTTCATTTGTACAGCTCCTTCCGTTTAAGTTCAAATGTTAAAATATTCACAGAATGTTCGATATTTAGACATAGAACATTCATATTACATGAGGTAAAATAACGATTATTACTACCTGTATGATGATATCACATCTCGAACCTATTATTTGTGACAAAAAACGTAAGTATAAATTTACCAATTTTCACATTTTCTATTCTTATGTTTTCCGCGAATTCAAGATTTTATCAACCTTTTTATTATAGCAGATGCCATTGTTAAAATCTATGTCCACAATTCTGTCACAAACATTTTTTCCAAACTTATTATTTGCTTTATAAATACTATAAAACGCTTACATTAATTATAATTGAAACTGGTTGACTTTTCCATTATTTTGCTTAACTTTTACTCCTTAAAATTTCGTCTCCTCCTTTTAATTTATTCTGTTATATTTATCACATACTTGATTTAATTAAACTTATTTATCTTGATTATTCTATATATTATACTTCAAACATAGGCTTTCTTTACAATCTACTATTCCAGTAATGGAAGAATAAAAATAGATAGAAAAATATACTGTCTATAGTCGCATTAACTACTAGTTCCAGTATATTTTTCTACCCCGTTTAAAATACTAATTTCCCAGTATTTCTTGTAACTTCCCTTTTACCTTTTCATTTACCTTTTTCGCATCTTTTTTTATTTCATCTACGACCTGGCTCCATTTTGACGAATTCTCTTTAATAGTGCTTTCTAATTCTTCAGCTTTTTCTTTAATGACTTTTTTCGTTTCTTCCACTTTTTTATTCACATTTCCACTATCTTTATTTGCAAGTCTATCACTTACAGATAAAACATTGAAATTCTCTGGCTCCACATATTGTACAGCTTGGTCCATAATGGTTTTAAAAATAGGTACTACATCTCCCGAACTTTTGCTTGGTAGATAATGTGTATCATCTGTTTTATCATAGCCTAACCACATTGCTCCAACTAAATTAGGAGTATATCCGACAAACCACTGATCCTTCGTACCAGAAATATTACGATTATCCAATTGAGTAGATCCAGTTTTTCCAGCAATTTGGAATCCAGTCACTTTTGCCCCTTGACCTGTTCCTGATTTAATAACATCTAGCAACATCGATGTCATGTCATTGGTAACAGATTTGGAAGTAACTCTTGTTGACGTTGGTTCATAATCGGCAATAACATTGCCTGTCGGTCCAACTATTTTGGTAATCAAATGACTTTCCATTCGTATTCCCTCATTAGGAAAGGCAGAATAGGCACTCGCCATTTGCAATGGAGAAACCCCTCTGGTCATCCCACCTAAAGCTATTCCTAAATATTCATCCTCTTTTTCATAAGGAATACCGAACCGATCAAGTGATTTAAGACCATTCTCCAATCCAATTTTGTCTAATAGCCAGACTGCTGGAACATTTAAGGAGTCTTCTAAGGCTTCATACATCGGAACCTCCCCTTTATATGTCTTCGTGAAGTTCTGTGGTTCGTAATCCCCCTTCTTAAATGGCTTATCTTCTAACATCGAATCAATCTTATAGCCCTTTTCTAAAGCGGGTGTATAAACAGCAAGTGGCTTCATCGTAGATCCTGGCTGTACTCTAATTTGAGTAGCTCGGTTAAAACCTCTGAAAACTTGTTCCCCTCTACCTCCAACTAACCCTCTTACTCCTCCTGTTTCTGGGTCGAGTAATACTGCTCCGCCTTGCGCTGATGTTCCATCAGTACTTCTCGGAAATAAGGAATCCTTAGCAAAGGTTTTTTCTAATGTAGACTGGAGATTTTGGTCCATCTCCGTATAAATTTTATACCCTCTTTTTAAAAGCTCCTCTTGGGTAAGACCGTATTTTTTAATCGCTTCATCGATAACTGCGTCCACATAGTATGGATATTCTCTTTCAATAAAAGAGCCTCCGCCATTTTCCAAGACAATTTTTTCATTTACCGCCTGTTGATACTCGTCTTCTGTTATTTGTTTTAAATCTACCATTTTCTTTAAAACAAGATTACGACGATTAACAGCACCATCATAATTGTTATATGGATCTAATGCAGATGGCGCTTGCAATATTCCCGCAAGTAATGCTGCTTCACTTATAGATACATCCTTAATATCTTTATTGAAATATTTCAGTGACGCCTGGCTAATCCCCCATGCTCCACTACCAAAATAAACATGATTTAAATACATTTGCAAAATTTCTTCTTTTTCATAATGCTTTTCTATTTCTACTGCAAGAAATAATTCTTCTGCTTTTCGCTTATAAGTCTGTTCGGACGTTAACAAAGCGTTTTTTGTTAACTGTTGGGTAATCGTACTTCCTCCACCGGTAATTCTTCCTGCAAAGATATTTTTAAAGAAGGCGCGGCTAATCCCTTTTATATCAAATCCATTATGATGATAGAAACGTTCATCTTCAATTGAAACAACTGCAGCTGGAACGTATTTAGGTACATCCTTCAATTCGATGCCTTCTGTTCTTTCCGTTCTAATTTGGGTTGCTTCATCCCCATCTTTGTCATAAATAATCGTCGCTTGGCTTAATCCAGCCTTTAGCGTACTGACATTTGCTTGTGTGGCTAAGTACGTAAAATATAATATCGCTATTAAAACAACTAATAATAAAGCCAAAAGTATAATTTGGGTAAGATGTCTCTTTTTCCAGAAACGTCGAAATCCTTCCCAATATGGTTTTAATCTATCCATCTATTACCTATCCTTTACTTTTACTCATGGAATAATTTCTTCTTTCGTTCTATCCAAACATTAGACGTTTATTATCACTTATATGTTGCAAGTATCTATGAAAACTATATTCTCTTTTTTTCTAAATTACAAGAAGGTACTTCGCTCTAATATTACCAAATTTAACTAGAATAGGGATTATTGTTTATACAATCGTTCTTTCGGGAAAAGACCTTGTAAAGAATAAAAGGATGTGAGAGATAATGAAAAAAATGTTCAGACGAATGATTACGTGGGGACCTATCATTTATCCCTTCGCTAAAAAACTATGGGAAAAACGCAAACAATCAAAGGTAAATTCTACAACCACTGCACGCTAACAGTTATCTAAAGTTTGCTAGGCAAAAGGCGCTCGGTCTAGATAGGAATAGACTTAAGAAACATATCTGCCCTTTGTTAACTATCAAAAAATCCAATGTAGCCTTGAAAACACGGCCACATTGGATTTTTCTTTATGCATGAATATTGTTATAAACACGTATAACTTCTTTTACTAGTTCATGATCTTCGTTTAAGCCTGATACTTGAACTAAAGCTGATTGAACTCCCTTTTCATCCACTAGTTTCTTCAACTCAACAGACTCTTGGTCTTCTGGTGTATAAAAATGAAGAGCGGATGCCATTACTTCTACTAAATGAGCGGGAATTTCATGAAACTCCTTAAAATAGGCTAGAGCTGGCGCAACTAAGCGATCGTTACCACTTAATTTTCGTAACGGTGATCTACCTACTCGTTTTACGTCGTCCACAATATAAGCATTTGCAAAACGTCCTAAAATTTTATCAATATATTTTTGGTGATCTGCTTCATTAAAATTATATCTAGCTACAAGTACTTTTCCTGTTTCTTGTAAAACATGAAGTACTTTTTCTTTCACATCTTCATGATGGATTGTTTCTGAAATGGTCTCATAGTTCTTGATATTGCCTAAGTATGCTGTTGCAGCATGGCCAGTATTTACAGTAAAAAGCTTTCTTTCAATATAAGCCTGTAAATTACCTACAAAATGAGCTTCGGCAATTTCTGGTTTCTTTCCTTTGATTGCAGTTTCATCTATAACCCACTCATGGAAAGGTTCAACTAGAACATCTAATAAATTGTCATTTTTCTGGTTTGGCACAATTCTGTCAACAGCAGAATCAGGGAAACCTACATATTCTTCTAACCATGCTGCTTCTTCTTCATTTAAATGCTCTAATACAAACTGCTTAAGGGCACTACTTCCACCTATCATGTTTTCACAAGCAATCACATTTACAGGTGTTTGATTATTTTTCATACGTGCTTTAATTCCGTCTGCAATCAGTGGTGCAATAAATTTTAAAATGTTTGGACCGATAGCTGTAGTAACAATATCTGCCTGGATAAACTGTTCTACTACTTGTTCAGGATTTATTTTACTATTAATCCCTTTTACATTTTTTACTGTGAACTGCTCTTTTGTTTCATTAGCAAGCAAAACATTGTATTGACCAACACGATTAATTTCATCGATTACTTGCTCGTTAACATCTACAAACGTTATAGCATAATCTGACTGATGCAATAATAAACCAATAAATCCTCGACCAATATTTCCAGCTCCAAAATGAATAGCATTCATAGTATTATTCTACCTCGCTTAAAATTTGGATTATTTCCTCTTCTGATTTTGCCGCTACTAATTTTTCTACATTTTCAATTTCAGAACATACAATAGCGATTTGTGATAATAACTCCAAGTGTTCGCCATCTTTCCCAGCAATACCAATAATAAGTTTTACAATATTGCCATCGCCAAAATCTACTCCATTTGGCGCTTGAATAACAGATAGTCCAGAGTTTAATACAGCCGTTTTTGCCTCATCTGTACCATGTGGAATTGCTAAGAAATTACCCATATAAGTAGATGAAATTTCTTCTCTTTGTAACATTGCTGGGATATAGTCCTCAGATACATAGCCTTGGTCTACTAGAATTTGACCTGCTTTTTTGATCGCTTCCTCTTTACCTGCTACACTGCTGTTTAAAATAATATTTTCCTTTTTTAAAATGCTCATTTTTATTCCTCCTATTAATTTTACAAATGATGTCTTAAAAACTGGCTGCTAATAAAATTCAATAGTTCTTCTTTATTGCCATTATTGAATAGATCGATACTCCTCTCCGATTCAATAATAGATGCACTTAAAAAACTTAATACTTCCATTACACTTGGACTTGCATTTAATGGTGCGAGCAAAAGTAGGACTCGTTTCACCATTTCATTAGCACCATTCATTGCCCTCAAACTCACCATCTCGGGCAAGTCAATGATATCGAAAGATGGTCTTTCAATTTGATTACTACTTGTATGATAGAGTGCTAAATTGGTTTCAGGAATAGCAAGACCACCTATTTCAGCCCTTGCTTCTAGAGCATCATATACCTCTTTATTACTTAAAATGGAGCCTTGCTGCTTCAATACCTCTAATCCTCTTTTTAAGCTTTCACCTAAACTTACTCCCTCATCCCATATATGCATTTCTTTTAAAACAGAAGATAGAATCTGCGATTTCTCTGTAAACAGAAGAAATGACTGAAAATCCATATATTTTTGTTTAGGAGTTTCTATAACCTTCGCTTCTTTTAAAAGATGACCACTATTCTTCTGCAAATAGCTTTTCACTTCTTCTAAATCTTTATCGCTCAGTATAGGATTAACTACTAAATAATCTCTAGAGATATCCTCCAGTGGGATTGTCGAAAGAATTGCATCATATTCATCAATCGAAATATTCTTTAACTCAAATACAGAAGCTGTTTTAACTTCTGATAGGCTTGGAATTTGATTGATTATTTTTGCCGCAAGCATTTTCGATGTTCCAATTCCGCTTGAACAGATAATCAATAACTTTAAATCATTTGTTATTTTTTTATCATTCAGTGCAGACCCAAAGTGCAAGACCAAGTAGCCAATTTCTTCTTCTGGAACATATCTGTTGACAAGCGTTAGCTCGACTGCTTTTTGTACTACTGCAAACAATTCAGCATAATCCTCTTTTATGTTTTCTAATAAAGGATTGGAAATCCTCATTTTTTGATCCAACCGATATAATGTTGGCTGAAGATGGGCTAACAACCCTTGGAACAAAGAATCATCTAATAATGTCGTATGCAGCAATTTCTCTACATTCGTAATTAAAGTTCTTACTAGCATAGCCACTTCTACATTTTCATCTTTAATGCCAACCTTATTATCATAACGAACTTTGGCACCTCTTAAGTGCATCGTAATATAGCCAATTTCCTCTTCTGGAATCACTATATCAAACGTTCGTTCCAATCTCTCAACAATTTGTGTTGCAAACTCAAATTCTTTTGTTTTGGAAAGTTCATTTAAATAGTCTTCCTTAAAGGAGATATTTTCTCCCCGCTGTATTCTTTCCATTGCAAGGGCGATATGAACAACTAACCCAACATAGGAACTGTCTGCCAATGGATAAGGCAATTGCTCATTAATATCTTCAATAATATTTTCAATCCGAAGCAATTTCTCCTTTTGAACAAGCCCTAAAAGCCGTTCAGATATGGAGTCAATTTTATTGCTAGACTTCTTCTGAATATTTTCCTTTACCATTTTAAGAAACTCTGGTACATCGAATCGATCAGAAATAAGACTGCGAATTGCTTTCCTTTTATCTTCTTCTGTTCCAACTAGTTCAATCCCGTAACCCCTTTTTCGCAGTAATCGCAGATTAAATTTTTCAATAGTCGGTTCTAGCTTATCTAAATCATTGCTTACGGTAGCAGTAGTTACCCCAAGCTCCTTTGCTAACGAAAACAGCTTAATCGGTTCTTGATGATCCAGTAAGGTACACAAAGCAACAAGGATTCGTTCATCTGGAGTGTACTCTACATAATCCTGCTTTAATATAGATACCCTTAATTGGTAAATATCATTAGGGTTACCAATGATTTTCACCCCAACTCCCGCTTTTTTATTTAATTTAAGATGGAAGCCTTCTAAAATATCTTCTATATTTTTCAGATCCCGATGAATGGTTCTTTCGCTGACATTTACATGCTCAGCAATCCCCTTTATCGTCATTTCTTCTTCTATATTTTCTAATAATATTTGTAAAATAATTCTTTCACGAGCGGAAATAATCATAGCTTATCTCCTTAATTCCCTGACATAATTTAATTATAGAACTACTATATACACTTATTCAAACAGTTTTAAACATATTTTTTTCAATTTTATTGTTGTCAATTTTAATTTAGGATTCCCTATCTTCCTCTATAAATACTTTCATTTATACTTGAATAGATAAAATAGAAATCTTTTAAATGACTTTGTTCTTTACAGCTATATGTGCAAGTATCAACAGAAAAAACCGCCGGCCAGAGTTGGCCGACAGCTTGTTAATAAGCATAAGCTTATTTCAATTTCTCAACAATTTCATCATATTTAGGACTGTTCATAAAGTTCTCAACAGAAACATGCTGTGCAGCTGGTAATTTTTCTACTGCTCTTGCTGTTAAATCTTTATGTGTAATAACAAGATCTGCATCACTTGGAAGATTTGCAATAGATGTATTTGTTACATCTACTCCTTCAATTCCTGCTTTTTTCACTTTATTACGCATAATAGATGCACCCATCGCACTTGAACCCATACCTGCATCACAAGCGAAGATTATTTTCTTCACATTTTTATAATCAAATTCTGTTGCTTCAGGAGTTGCAGTAGTTGCCGTAATTGCACTTGCTACTGAACTCTTTTTCCCTTTTAAAGCTTCCATTTTTTCTGTTGCTGCATTGATATCTTCTTCTTTTTCTTTACTTGTTTTCAAGATGATAGCTGCAATTACGAAAGAAATAATAGTCGCAACGATAACACCAGCAATTACACCTAAATGTTGTCCTTTTGGCGCCATTGCCATTAATGCAATGATACTACCAGGAGACGGTGTAGCAACTAAACCTGAATTGAATAATGTAAAGGTGAATACTCCACCCATACCACCACCGATAACAGCTAATAATAACATTGGCTTCATTAAGATGTATGGGAAGTAAATTTCATGAATCCCACCTAAGAAATGAATAATTACTGCACCAGGTGCTGTTTGTTTTGACGTACCTTTACCAAATAAGCAATAAGCTAATAATACCCCTAGACCAGGTCCTGGGTTTGTTTCTAATAAGAATAAAATCGATTTACCAACTTCTTTCGCTTGCTCTACTCCAATTGGACCTAGAACACCTTGGTTAATCGCATTGTTTAAGAATAATACTTTTGCCGGCTCAATGAAAATACTTGCAAGAGGCAATAATTTTGCATCTACAATCCATTGTACTCCACTTGATAAAATGCTACTTAAACCTTCAACAATTGGACCTACATATAGAAAACCAATAATTGCAATAATTGCTCCAAGAATACCTGCTGAGAAGTTGTTTACTAGCATTTCAAATCCAGCTTTAATTTTCCCTCTAAATAAGTCATCCACTTTTTTGATTAAGAAACCACCAAGTGGACCCATTACCATTGCTCCAAGGAACATTGGGATATCTGCTCCAACGACTACACCCATTGTAGCAATCGCACCGACTACACCACCACGTTCAGCATATACCATTTTACCGCCTGTATAACCAATTAATAATGGTAATAAATAAGTGATCATCGGACCAACTAGTTCCGCTAACTTCGCATTAGGAGTCCAACCTGTTTCAATAAATAAGGCTGTAATTAACCCCCAAGCTATAAATGCTCCAATATTCGGCATAATCATGCCGCTCAAATGACTACCAAAACGCTGTATTTTTACACGAAAACCATTTTTATTTTCGTTTGACATCTTTTTTTACCTCCTTATATTTCATACTTTCATAATAAAGCGTTTACAGAATTATAACAATTTAAAGTAAACACACTTTTGACAGACACACTGCTGACACAATTAAATTAATTTAATTGATAAAATTCAATAAAATCAGTATTCGACTTCGAACCCTTTTTTAAAATGCCACTAAAACACCTATCTATACACAATTCCAAACAAAAAAGAAGGGGTTTCCCCCTTCTTTTTATTGCACTTCTACTACACTTACATCCTTCATAACTTCAATAAAGTGTATATGATGTTCTTCAATATTTTTAATTTTAAAGATATATCCTTCTTCTTCTAATATATCTCCTTCAACTGCTTCGAAATTATTAGTCAGGAACCATCCGCCAATTGTATCCACTTCATCTTCAGATAAATGTGTCCCTAAAAGGTCATTAACTTCACTAATCAATACTTTCCCATTAAGGATATAATGATTATCTTTAATTTTACGAATGTCAGAAATTTCATCCTCATCAAATTCATCCCTGATGTCGCCGACAATTTCCTCTAATATATCTTCTGCTGTAACAATCCCTGAAGTACCACCGTATTCATCAAGCAAAATCGCCATATGCGTGCGTTCCTTTTGCATTTTTATTAGTAATTCACGGATAGGAACTGTTTCAATCACACGGATAATCGGTTTCATGTATTCCTCTAGTTGAATCTCTTGTTTGTTTTGAATAGTCGCTGTTAGAAATTCGCGAATGTTAATTAACCCGATTACATTGTCCTTATCCCCATTCACTAATGGATAGCGAGTATAATTCTCTTCTTCTAGAATAGCCATTATTTCATCAAACGTATTGTCCACACTGATAGTAACCATTTCTGTTCTTGGTACCATGATTTCTTTTGCAATTCGTTCATCGAATTCAAAAATATTATTTACATATGCTAATTCATTTTTATTGATTTCACCGCTTTTATAGCTTTCTGACATTAAAATTCTTAACTCTTCTTCCGAGTGAGCAAGTTCATGTTCTGACGCTGGCTTTAATCCAAAGATACTTGTCAAAAGTCGTGCCGATCCATTCAACAACCAAATAAAAGGATATAATAATCGGTAGAACCAAATAATTGGCGTTGCAAAGGTCAATGCTATTAATTCTGCTTTTTGAATAGCAACCGTTTTTGGAGCAAGCTCTCCGACAACGACATGCAAAAAAGTTACAAGTAAAAAAGAAATAATAAAGGCAATCAAGTGCGAGAGCGCATTCCCAATAGATAAACGAACAAACAACGGTTCTAAAATTTCTGCGAAAGTAGATTCCCCAATCCAACCTAGACCTAACGCTGTAACTGTTATCCCTAATTGACAGGCGGATAAATATTCATCTAAATGGGTCGTTACTTTTTTTGCTGCTAACGCACCTTTTTTTCCTTCAGCAACTAACTGATCAATTCTTGAACTCCTGACTTTTACGATTGCAAACTCTGTTGCAACGAAAAAAGCAGTTAATGCAATTAATATCACAAATAAAATCAAATTAAAAATCTCCAATAAGTAGCCCGTAAAGGGGCTTACACCTCCTGATTAATAAAAGCCACACGCGGCATTTTTCCTATACAAAGAAAGAGACGCTGTTGCTTGTAAAATTACTACTTCAATCATATAAATAAATGCATCCTAAAAAGTGAAACTTCCATCAGTAGGGGTTTTCCTTCCTCCCCCACTGATGGTCAGTTAAACCAATCGGACCTTTCCGGACAGTTGATCTCCCACCGTATTCTCATAAGCTTATGGTTGAGTCTTACTGTCCGTTAAGAGTGGGATAAATTACAGTTAATTTAGCAAAAGCAACAGCGCTTGTATTAAAGAAATACTTTCATGAGATATAGTATTTCTTACTTCCTTTTTTTTATGATGGTCCTGAATATCAACTGTTGTAAGCATCTGATGGATTTTTTCATTAAGATCCTTCATATTTGTTTTTAATTCCTCGATATCAAAGGAGTTCATTTTATGCTTATTTAATTGTTCCTTAATTTCCTCGAGCGATAGTTTTCTCTTTTTAAATTCCTCTATCGTTTTAATTTGTTCAATCTGCTCTTCGCTATAGTAACGATAATTTGTTTGAGAACGTTCTGCTTGAAGAAGACCAAGGTTTGTATAATAATCAATGGTTCTTTTCGTTACACCTGTAACTTTTGCCAAATCACCAATTCTTAATTTCACAGCCCCATCGCTTCTCCTCCTAACCATAACGTTTTAGTTTTACTTCCTAATTATATAAGTCAATGGAGGAAAGATTCAAGCAAAAAACTTCCTATCTAGAATGCCTCTTTTTTTCTTCTTGCTAAATTTTCGAAAATGTCGGCTTTTTTATATTATTAAAATTCAATTTAGGTTAAAATATAGGAAGAAAGATAGAAAAGAGAAAATATATCAAAAAAGGGGAAATGGAGTGGAAACAATTATCAATTTTCTTACAAGTAAAAGTGTAAAAAGGTTTTTCATCTTTGCTTTCATTATTCTGGGTATCTACGCCCTTAGAAGCATGATTAATTTAATGCTTTTTACCTTTATCCTTTCATTTTTAATGGACCGGATGGAAAAAATTATCTCTAAGCGTATTCATGTAAAACGAAACGTTATAGTTAGCATCCTCTATCTAATAACGATCGGATTACTTTCCTATAGTTTTATTAAATATTTACCAATGCTAGTGGAAGAAATAACGGCACTAGTTAGACAATTAATGGATTTTTACTCCCGTCCACATGATAATGCTGTCTTAAATTATATTGTTTCCATAATTCAAGAAAGACAAATTAACAGCTATTTGGAACAAGGACTAGGCATTGTAGTCAAATATTTTTCCAGCATTAGCTCGATAAGTATACAATTCATATTAGCTATTATCTTAAGCTTCTTCTTCCTTTTGGAGAAGCCTCGACTGATCAAATATAGAGAAAACTTTCGAACAAGTAAAATAGCACCTTTTTATAATGAAATTGAATTTTTCGGCAAAAAATTTGTTTTAACGTTTGGAAAAGTGCTAGAAGCTCAAGTTATTATTGCTTTAGTGAACTGTATTTTAACGACAATCGGATTATGGATTCTTGATTTCCCTCAATTACTAGGCTTGTCTCTTATGGTATTTGTTCTTGGTCTTATTCCAGTGGCAGGAGTTATTATCTCCCTAATACCATTGTTGACGATTGGATACACCATTGGAGGCTATACCTATATTATTATTTTAATAATATTCATTTGTATAATCCATGCTATCGAGGCTTATATACTAAATCCAAAATTAATGTCCTCTAAAACAAATTTACCAGTGTTTTTCACTTTTATTGTCCTTATCTTCTCTGAGCACTTCTTTGGAGTATGGGGATTAATCATCGGGATACCTGTATTCGTTTTTCTTTTAGATATTCTCCAGGTTCAGAGTATGGATCCTAATAACAAAAAAGAAATAATAAAAGAATAGACCAGCTATAAAAAAACTGGGCATTAATAAATATTAAAGGCAGGTTGAATACACTTTTCGTGTATCCAACCTGCTTTTCGTTTTTCGCTAATTTATTTCGTCCTAGTATTTTAATACTGCACCAGTATTTGCAGATGTAACAAGTTTGGAATAGCGTGCTAAATAGCCGCTTTTCACTTTCGATTCAAAACCTTTCCATTCTGCTTTTCTTTGCTCCCACTCTTCCTCTGCAACAATAACATCCATTGTTCGATTTTCGATGTCGATTATAACATGATCGCCATCTTTTACGAATGCCAATGGTCCTCCCTCTGCTGCTTCTGGTGAAGCATGACCGATAGAAATACCACGTGAAGCTCCCGAAAAACGCCCATCTGTTACAAGTGCTACTTTTGGACCGAGACCCATTCCAACAATTTGGGAAGTAGGTGCTAACATTTCCGGCATACCAGGTCCCCCTTTTGGTCCCTCATAGCGAATGATGACAACATGACCTTCCTTTACCTTCCCTTTTACTAATCCCTCTAATACTTCATCTTGTGAATTAAATACGATAGCTGGTCCTTCATGTCGTTGAATTCCATCTTGGACACCACCCGTTTTAATAATCGCACCTTGAGGGGCTAGATTACCAAACAATACGGCTAATCCCCCTGTTTGCGTATGCGGATCATCAATCGGGCGAATAACACCGTAATCTTTCACTTTACATCCAGCAATATTCTCTCCAAGTGTTTTCCCAGAAACCGTTATTGTATCTAAATGAAGGGCTCCTTCTTTTTTAGATAATTCATATAGAGCCGCTGAAACACCGCCTGCTTCATGCAGATCTTCAATATGTACATCAGATGAAGGGGCTAACTTAGATAAATGAGGCACGCGTGATGCTACTTCATTTATCCTTTCAAGTGGATATTCTACACCTGCTTCATGGGCTAATGCCAATGTATGAAGTACCGTATTTGTTGATCCCCCTAACGCCATATCCAACGCAAATGCATTATCAATTGCTTTTTCTGTGACAATATCTCTTGGTTTAATATCGTCTTTTATTAATTGCATCAGCTGTTTAGCAGATTTTTTTACAAACTCTCTTCTTTCTGGAGCAACAGCAAGAATTGTCCCATTTCCAGGCAACGCAAGACCAAGTGCTTCAGCTAAACAGTTCATGGAATTCGCCGTAAACATTCCCGAACAGGAACCACATGTCGGACAGCCAAATTGTTCTAATTCTCTTAGACCGCTTTCATCAATTTTACCAGATTGATAGGCTCCTACCCCTTCAAACACAGATGATAAAGATATCTTTCTACCATCACTAGTAACTCCAGCCTTCATCGGGCCACCACTTACAAATATAGTAGGAATATTTAAGCGTAAGGACGCCATCATCATTCCTGGTGTTATTTTGTCACAGTTAGGAATACAAACCATCCCATCAAACCAGTGTGCTGCCACTACCGTTTCAATGGAATCGGCAATGATTTCACGGCTTGGCAAAGAATAGCGCATTCCAATATGTCCCATCGCAATACCATCGTCCACGCCAATTGTATTCATTTCAAATGGCACGCCACCTGCTTCTCGTATCGCATCTTTTACGATTTTTCCAAATTCCTGTAAGTGTACATGACCTGGAACAATATCAATATATGAATTAACTACAGCGATAAACGGTTTGTCAAAATCCTCCTCTTTCACACCAGCAGCACGTAGTAAGCTTCTATGTGGCGCTCGATCGAATCCCTTCTTAATCATATTACTTCTCAATTGTGTCACTTCTACCCCTCCAATTATCCGACTAAATCGAAAAATCTGTATATTTAAACTTTTACCTATTGTAACACTATGATAGTAAAATTGGTATAATTTCTTCTTATTAGTTATTCAGAGAAATTCATCTCTTCTATTTCTCTTACCAAAAAGCAGAAACATTGTTAAATTAGGATTTTAATAACAAAAAATGTAAGGATATCTAACATAACTTGAATCTTCCCAAATGCACCCTTCCTCTTCTTTTTGTATTCTAGACTGAATTGAAGTTATACAAAAATAATATATGTCCATCCACTATCATTATAGACTTTTTTATAAATACCCTTAATATAAACAAAAGCGATGAAGTGTTTTCTACCCCTCCATCGCTTTGCTATCGGTTTCGTTTGTTTTTAAAAGGCTGTTTTCGTAAAATTATTTGTTGCTATTACCCGAGCCGGAATACACTTGGCTTTTCGTGGGGATCAGAGCCTACGAGGTCTCACCTGTCTGGCTAATCCCGTGGCGTCTACGTGTATTCCGGCTGCTCCATTTTTCCAACTAATTCTTTTCTCCTATTGGAAAAACAACAGTCTTTTAAAAAACAGTCTTTCAAAATAATGATACCTTACACAAATATATTGCTTATTTTCTTCACATCTTCTTCTGTTAATGTCACGTCTAATGTTCGTAAATTGTTCTCAAGCTGGTCTGTTGATTTTGCTCCTGGAATAATGACATCAATGGCAGGTTGTTCCAACAACCAAGCCAAAGCAAAATGTGTCGCGTCAAAGCCTTTGTCTTCAGCCATTTGCTTTAATTGGTCCACCTTTTCTACATTGCGAATAAATGCTTCTCCTTGGAAAAGCGGATTATTTTTTCTGCCATCACTAATGGCTGAATCTTTTGAGTATTTTCCAGTCAATAGTCCGGAGGCTAAAGGAAAATACGGAACAAAGCTAATATTGTTTTCTACACAGTATGGTAAGTATATGTCCTCTGCTTGTCTTTTAAATAAAGAATACTCTGCTTGAAATACCTCTAAATAACCATCTTGATTAAATTCTTTTATTTGCTCAGCATCTAAATTCGAAGCTCCAACTGCAAGAATCTTTCCTTCATCCTTTAACTCTCTTAGTGTTCCTGCCACTTCAGCCATTGGAGTAACCCCATCTGGAAAATGAACATAGAACAAATCAATATAATCTGTTTGCAGACGCTTTAAGCTATCTTCTACAGATTTACGTAAAAATTCTCTGCTGTTATCAAGCTCCATTTTGCCATCCACTAATTTATGAGCTGCTTTGCTTGCAATGACGATATCTTGGCGGTTGCCTCTTTCCTTTAGCACCTCACCAATTAACTCCTCTGATCTCCCTAACCCGTAAACATAGGCAGTGTCCAGAAAGTCGATTCCCGCATCTAATGCATTCCTTACCACATTTCTTCCTGTTTCATCATTTAAATTCGGAAATAAATTATGACCACCGACAGAATTTGCTCCATATCCCAGCTTCGTAACACGCATAGCCGTTTGACCGATTTGAACTTTACTACTCAAAAAATTCATCTCCTTCATTAATGTATAGACAAACACTCGCATTCACTCCTAGTATGCGTATTTCCGTACAAAGAGTAAAGTAATTCGCTCCTGTTCCAATTGGATAGTCTACTTTTGAACAAGCCTACATATACTTTTGGGAGAACAAAAAAGAAAGGACTTCGATTATCTGTGCAAGTATTAAAAAACGGGATTTTTTTTATCATTGTCCTCTTTCTGTTTATCATACTATGGTCCATAAGCGGAGTTCAGTTACTATTAAATTTCCCCTTTATTCTTATCCTTGTCGTTCCGTTATGGATTTATTTTCGTATTCATCAAAATAATCAAAGAAAAGCAATCCTATTTTCTAGAGAATTTATGCTCAATCTTTTTTTCTTTTATTTATTGACACTCATATACATAACATTAAAGCCTTTTCACTTCTCACCGCCAAATATAACCGAGGGGAAAATGAACTTAACTCCCTATGTCCAAATTTTGTATCAATATAAATATAAGCCACCTTTTTTTTGGATGTTATATACTTTAGGAAATATCATTCTGTTTATTCCCTTTGGTTTTATCCTGCCTATGTTATATAAAAAACGATTTAGAGCATGTGTCACAATAGGGCTTGCTGTTCTATGTTCTCTTTCTATTGAACTTATCCAATATTTCTTTACCATGGATAGAGCGGCAGATATAGATGATTTTATTTTAAATGTCTTCGGAGCGATATTTGGTTACTTCCTGTATCTAATGATGCGGTTATTTGTGCGAAGAATAGTATATAAATCTTTTTTCTTTTAAGCCACTTTCAAAAAATTTTACTCAATAGGGAAGAAATACTGAGCAGCATGAATACACATAGATAGCCAGACTCCACAGGCAAAGCCAGGAAGGCGGCAGAGCAATAACTTTACGGAAATAGCCTTCTTTTAAAAAAAAGGGCATCTGAAAAAGATTACTCTCTTTCAGATGCCCTTTTCGTTCTTATTTCATTAACAGCCTGCTCTTTATTCCTCACCAATGATTCTTACTTCTGTCTCGAGGTCTACATTAAAGTTTGCTTTCACAGTTTTTTGGACATGCTTTATTAAGGATAAATAATCATTCGCTGTGGCATCCTCCACGTTTACAATAAAACCTGCATGTTTTGTAGATACTTGAGCACCACCAATTTTCGTTCCTTGGAGTCCACTATCTTGAATAAGTTTTCCTGCAAAGTAGTTTGGTGGTCTTTTAAAAACACTTCCACATGAAGGATATTCTAACGGCTGTTTTGATTCGCGCAAGAAAGTCAGTTCATCCATTTTCGCTTTAATTTCTGCATAATCTCCTGTTTCAAGAGAAAAAGTTCCTTCTAACGCTACCCAGCCATTTTTCCCAATACTACTTGTGCGGTAGCCAAGCTCTAATTCCTCTTTTGTTACTATTATAATTTCTCCAGCTCGCGTTAATATCTTGGCGGATTGCAATACGTCAGAAACCTCTCCTCCATAAGCACCAGCGTTCATATATAACGCACCACCTACAGATCCTGGAATTCCACAAGCAAACTCCAATCCTGTTAAAGAATGTTCTAAGGCAAATCTAGAGGTCTCAATAATGGCAGCACCACTCTGGGCAATCACTTTATTACCTTCAAGGGAAATTTTGTCTAGCCTTGTTAAATTAAAGACAACTCCACGAATACCACCATCTCTAATTAACACATTGGAACCATTTCCTAAAATAGTGATTGGTATATTTTCGCTAAGTGCTATTTTATAAGCTGACTGTAATTGTTCGTACGTAAGCGGAAAAAGTAAAAAATCAGCCTTTCCACCAATTTTCGTATACGTATATTTATTTAACGCCTCATCCATCTTTACACATTCTTCGGGCAAAATTTCAAGAAACTTTTTAATCAATATATTCTTATCCATTAATCTCAACCTTCTATACATATTTCTGACTACACTATTCTAATAGTATACCAAAATTATAAATAGGTACGACGATAATAAGCAAATTTATGTGAAACGTTACTCAATCCATTATATGAAAAACGCCTACCTTTCATGCTAAGAAAAGGCGGAAACAAGCAATATTCACCGTAAAATAACCATATATTACATAAACAGCCAAACAAAAAAAGCTAAGCAATCCTCTTCCATTGATTACTTAGCAGATGCTACTAATACTCTTTCCTTTTGATGTATTAAATCGTAAGAAAGACAAGCTGGCTTATTTGTTCTAGGGTCTTTGACTACAACGGCATCTATTTGAAAAACTTCTTTCAAAACCGTTTCGGTCATTACTTCCTCCGCTGTTCCTTCTTTCATTAAATGTCCGTTTCTCATCGCTACCATATGATCAGAAAATCTTGCTGCATGATTTAAATCATGGATAACCATCACAATGGTTCGATTTTCTTCTTCATTTAGTTTTTTTAATAATTTCAGTACTTCCAGCTGATGGGCCATGTCTAAATAAGTAGTCGGCTCATCTAAAAGCAGAAGATTTGTTTCTTGTGCAATCGCCATTGCGATCCACGCTCTTTGTCTCTGTCCACCTGATAAGGTATCCACTTCCTGATCTCTCAACTCCGTAAGACCAGTGACATCCAATGCCCAATTTATTACTTCTCTGTCTTTCTCCCCTAAACGACCAAAGCCTTTTTGATGAGGAGACCGACCATAGGAAACTAAATCGAATATTGTTAATCCATTCGGTGCTTCTGGAGATTGAGGAAGCACAGCCATTCTTTGGGCAATTTTTTTCGTGGGGATTTTGTGTATCATTTCTCCATCTAAATATACATACCCGGCCTTTGCCTTATGAATCCGTGCAAGAGTTTTTAATATCGTCGATTTCCCACAACCATTTGGTCCAATGATAGTAGTAATTTTCCCTTCTTGTACATGTAAATTTAAGTCATTAACGATAATTTTATCTTCATAGCCAATTTTCAATTGATCTGTAGATAGTATGTCCACGCTTTCTCCTCTCCTTCCCTTACTTTTCTATATACCCTTTTACAACCGAGGAACATTTTTTGTTTTATTCTGCTAATCCTATTTTTTCATTTATTTCATTCTTTATTCCAAGAGAGCAATTGTACCTATCCCTTTATTAATTAAATAAGAACGCTTTTTAATAATTGATAATGATTTTCATTATTTATTATAATTTGAACTAGGCTTTCATTCAAGACTGTTTAAAATATTTAACAAGATTTTATTTTTTCGCATAAACATTTCATTTATAAAAAAAGTCTGCCTAATAGGTTCAGACTTTTTTTATGATAAACATTCAAGGATACTTGCTCCAATTAACTGGATAACTTGTTTCCCTTTAAAATTTGTTGTTAATTGGTCTGTTAAAACAGCAACATAGATCATTTCATCCTCGTGCTCTATAATAGCACAATCATGCTCTACCTTATCTAACTCTCCAGTTTTATTCGCAATCCTTATACAACTATTCTCCTCAAAGTAATACGGTAGTTTATCAAGAAGTTGCTGATGGGATAAGATTTTTTTACAGCTCTGATTCTTATTGTTCTGAATTGCCTTTAAACAACGAATAATATCTAAAGGCGAAGTATAGTTTTCCAGTTTTCTTTCTCTTGCTTCTTGGTCCATCATTTTGCGCTGGAGAATCGTTGAGGACATCCGAAGCTGCTGACATCTTCTATTAACGCTGTCTATGCCAAGTCGTTCAATCAAATAATTGGCTGCCATATTATCTGAAACAATAATCATTAAAGTGAGTAGATCATGAACAGATAAACGACTTTGTGGGGACATATATTGGACGATACCCGCCCCTCCTACTTTCTGGATATCTTTAACCCTTTCTAAATCATCCAACACTAAGGTTCCACTTGAGCTCTGCATAAAGCCTTCTAACAGAATTGGCAATTTAATTAGACTAGCACTTGGAAAGACATCCTTCGCGTTAAAGTAAAAACATTTTTCCTTCCACTCAATAGCTATCCCAAAGTGACCATGAGCCTTATACTCCTGTACAATTTCGTTTATTCGTTTGCTTAATATCTCCATATTCATCCTAATCGTTATTCCCTAATAAAGATGACATGCAACAAAATGGCCATCTTCTCGTTCTTGCCAAACTGGCTTATCATTAGTACAAATATCCATTGCATGCGGGCAACGCGTTCGAAAAACACAGCCGCTTGGCGGATCCACTGGACTTGGTAATTCCCCTTTTAATATAATCCGTTCTCTTTTGTCCTCTATATCTGGATCTGGAATCGGAATAGCAGAAAGGAGTGCCTGTGTATAAGGGTGTAGTGGATTGGAATATAACTCTTTACTATATGTCAGTTCCACTAAATTCCCTAAATACATTACACCAATTCGATCACTAATTTGCTTTACCATTGATAAGTCATGGGCTATAAATAGATAGGTTAATTGTTTTTCTCGTTGTAATCTTTTTAGCAGATTTACTACTTGGGCTTGAACAGAAACATCTAATGCGGAAATTGGTTCGTCAGCAATAATAAATTCTGGCTCTAACGCCAACGCTCTTGCTATCCCAATTCTTTGCCTTTGTCCCCCACTAAACTCATGTGGAAATCGATTAGCATGTTCTCTATTTAGTCCTACACTTTCCAACAGTTCATCTATACGGGCATTTTTTTCTTCCTTTGTTTGATACACTCCATGGACTTCCAAAGGCTCTGCCAAAATCTCACGTACAGTAGAACGAGGGTTTAAAGAGGCATAAGGGTCTTGAAAGATCATTTGCATCTTTCTGCGAAATGCAAATGTATCCTTTGTAGAAACACTTTCTAGGTTGGTATCATTGTATAAAATTTGTCCATTTGATGTTTTATATAATCCAATAATTGTTCTACCCAATGTAGATTTACCACAGCCTGATTCACCCACAATGCCAAACGTTTCCCCTCTCTTGATATGAAAGGATACATTTGATACAGCTTGTAATGTCATATTCTTTTCTAATTCAAAATGCTTCGATACATTATCCACTTTTAATAGAACCTGCTGTGTCATTCCTTCTCTCTCCTTATTCCCAATATCTTCTTGCTATACATAATTCTTTTTCATAAATGGTATTTTCTAAAGGAATAATTTCGATTGATTTTCCGGTGTTGGGGGAATGAAGCAACTTATTTTCTCCATAATAGATACCTACATGGTGAATCTTTCCTTTCCCTTCCTCATAAGCAAAAAATAATAAATCTCCTGGCTCTATTTCATCTAAAGGAACATTTCTCCCCGTCTCTGCCTGCTCACTCGCATCTCTTGGTATCAAGTAACCATTTGCTAAACACATGGTGTAACTAAAACCCGAACAGTCATAACCGTAGGAACTCATGCCACCCCATAAATAGTCAAGATGCAAAAATCGTTCTCCCTGCTTTACTATATCCTTCCCTGTGCCTTTACGGACGTCTTGTGAGGAGGAATAAATGGATACATCCGTTGCTTTTATCCACCCTTCCCCGGTAGGTGTCATCACTACTATCCATTCACCCTCTTGCCGTCTTACTGGCAACCGTGTTTGAAAACATAATGGCAGTATCACATCTTTATGGTCGTCACAGAGAGCTGTTATCGATGCTTCAACAACTGCAATTGGCCCATTTTCTAAGGAATACGTTTCCTTTTTTATCAATTGTTTTTTTGGTATCCATCCTGGATAACCAAGTTCATTTTTTTGTGACGCTTGATTGGGCAATGCAACAAATGCCCATTCCTCTTTTTCTTCCAAGATATATACCTCTTGCCCGTATAATACTTGTGATTGCACTAAGTTACCTGTATAAAGCCCCAGTCTCTTTTCATAATCAAGACTATCTAACCATGTTTTTATATCACAAGGGTTATCAATTGCCAGACTATCTATTTCTCTTGCTGAATATTCATTTGTCCATAAGGTTGCAACGGGAACATCCACTATTTTCACATCATATTTTGTCATCCCACATTCTCCTTTTTGTGTAAAAGAATATGATTTATTCCTAATCCAAATTGATCAGATAAAGTTATGTTTCTTCCGTTATATTGAACACCGCCATCCACTATGTCTTCAGCCAGCATCAATGGTGCGTCAAAATCATAACGAGTTATATTCTTTTTACTTGCTGCAAAATGCGCTGCCGCAGTAATACCCAATTTAGTTTCAATCATACTTCCGACCATACATTCCATTCCAGAAACTTCAGCTAAATGGTTAATAATCTGTGCTCGATAGATTCCCCCTGATTTCATTAATTTAATATTAATTAAATCAGCGCTTCGTGTTTTTAATACCTCAAAGGCTTGCTTCGGAGTAAATACAGCTTCATCAGCCATGATTAATGTATCTACTGAATCTGTTACCTTCTTAAGCCCTTGTATATCCTCTGCTTTAACCGGCTGCTCAACTAATTCGATATTAAGTCCTAAATCTTCCATTTTTCGTATAGCTGTAATAGCTTCTTTTGGGTTCCAGCCTTGGTTAGCGTCTAGTCTTAATTTAATTTCATTGCCTACTCTTCTTCTGATTTCTATTATTCTATTAATATCTGTTTGCAGTTCATCTTTTCCAACTTTAATCTTTAAAACATTAAACCCTTGGTTAACATAGGAGACCGCGTCTTCTCCCATTTCTATCGGATCATTGACACTAACCGTATAATCCGTTTCCAATGTATTATTATATCCGCCCAATAATTGATAAAGCGGAAGTTTACAGTATTGGGAAAAGCAATCATAAAGTGCCATATCAATCGCTGCTTTTGCACTCACATTTCCTACTAAAATTTGCTGGATTCCTTGAAGCAGTAATTCGAGCTGTAAAATGCTTTTACTCAATAAAAAGGGTTTAAACACTTCATGTATAGATGCTTCAATACTTTTTAGGCTATCTCCTGTTATTACTAAAGTTGGCGGGGCTTCTCCCCAACCAACAATTCCGTTTTCGCATGTAATTTTTACATATACAGAGTCTGCAATGGTTACGGTTCGTAATGCTGTTTTAAAAGGCTTGATTAATGGCACTGCGACACGGAATGTCTCTATTCTTGTTATTTTCACTATGTATCATCCTTATTTTATAAAGTCTATTTTTATTGTGCTGTTCAATATTTCGATTAACTTGCTCCTATTCAAAAGTAATGGCTGTTTTTTCAATAGAAGAAATGGATTAGTTCGAAAAACAGAGCAGCCGAAATTCACGTAGAGTCTGAGACACCAGAGGCTCAGCGCGATCCCCACTGATGGTTAGTTGAACCAATCGAACCTTTACGGACAGTAGATCTCCCACCTATCTTCCTCCTATACTCATAAGCTTGGGGGGAGTCTCACTGTCCGTTGAGAGGAGGGCACTGAAAAACTGGCCAGTTAATGATGATGGACGATAGCCACTTTTTAAATATAAGATGATCGATTTGTTTTCCGAGGCGTCCGCTCGCTTTCCATGGGGCGAGCGGACGCCTCTCCAAACCAACCTTATTTTCACTTTCCAATATGCTTGCTCTTCATTTCACACGAAAAAAAGACTTTTTCAGTGGTCTCCGTTGAGAGCGGGATAACCTCTTCTAATTTATTCCACCCCACTATCAATCATTAATACTTTCTCCTTCGTATTTATTTCCGCATTAACACCAAGCGGGATTGATATATGAGGAGAACAATGGCCTATTTGAAATCCCTTCATAGTCGGTTTCCCGGCTTGTTGAATGTAGTGGTTTATCACCTCTTCTAACGCAAGCGATTTGTCTCTTCTAGAATGACATTGATGAAAGTCGCCGATAACGATTCCTTTTGCATCGGTTAGCTTCCCTGCCTGCATTAATTGATTAAGCATACGATCCACAGATCGAGGTTCTTCATTTATATCTTCCATCAACAAGATTTTCGACTTTGTATCTATTTCAAAAGGTGTACCGATTGAACTTGTGATAAGGGAAAGATTTCCTCCTGTAATCTTTCCAGAAGCTTTTCCTTCTACTAAAACCTCAAGTGTCGAGTATTCTTCTGTATAAATCATTTCTTGCGGTTCAAATAATTGTTGGAACAGATTTCTCGACAAAGGATGACAGTCGTCTTTGCCAATATCAGATGAAAGCATTGGGCCATGGAAAGTAACTAATCCAGTATTATTAAAGATAGCTGTATGCAGAAAAGTTATATCACTATAACCCCAAAATATTTTTGGATTTTGAGCAATGATTAAATAGTTAATCTGACTTGCCAGTCTTGCTGTTCCATATCCTCCACATGCACAAATAATACCTTTTACTTCTTTATCTAGAAAAGCATTCTCTAAATCTGTTAATCTAGCTTCATCTTCCCCAGCTAAATAACCATATTGATCATAAACATGGTCTCCCACTTTTACCTTTAGCTCTAATTCTTCTTCCAAATAACTTATACCTTTTTGTAAAGATTCTAGCGATGGCGGACTAGCTGGGGCAATAACGGCAACGGTATCTCCTTTTTTTAAACGTTCTGGCTTTATCACTCTTTTAATCCCTTTCCCTTTTAGTTTTCTGAAAGCGATAATCTAATGATTTAAGGAAAGAAGGGATGCTATTCGTTCATCCCTTCTTCTTCGCTCTACTTATTTTTTATCTGCCCATTTTAACTCAAGGTAGCCAACTGGGTGACGAACAATCCCCGTTACACTATCATTTTGTAAATACACATAATTATAGAAATGGATGGGGAAAATTGGTGCCTCATCCAGTAATAGCGTTTCTGCTTTATACATTAATTCAAACCGTTTTGCTTCATCAGATTCATTCTTAGCATCTTTAATTAATTGATCATATTCAGCATTTGACCAACCCGTTCTATTCATTGCTAAACCTGTCTGAAAGTTTTCAAGGAAGTTAATTGGATCGCCGTAATCTGCAAGGAACGAGCTTCTGGATAATTGCAGCTTCAATGCTGTTTGTTCCTGTGTAAAAACGCTTGATTCCATATTGGCAAGCTTTACATCTACTCCAAGATTATCCTTAAACATTGCTTGTAGAGCTTCCGCTATAGCCTTATGTGTATCATTAGTACTATAAGTGAGTGTCACTTCTGGCAATGTTGTATACCCTTCTTCCTTCAATCCTTGTTCCAATAGTTTCTTTGCTTCTTCCACATTTGTTTTTACTAAATCTCCACTCGTTTCACGAAAATCATTCCCATTATTGTCTAAGTATCCATAAGAAACAAAACCATACGCAGGCTTCTCCTGATTTTTTGTTACATAATCGACAATTTGCTGTTGATCAACAGCTAAAGCAAAAGCTTTACGGATATTTTTATTTGTGAAGGGCTCTTTTGTCACATTAAATCGATAAAAGTAGGTTCCTGCCTGGTCTTCTACTTTTACTTTTCCTTCACTAAATAACTGCTCACTTAATTCTGCTGGAACATCCGAAGTATCTAATTCTCCATTTTGGAACATTTGATATTCTGTATTGGAATCGTCTACCATCGCCCAATGTATTTTATTTAATTTAACCGTATCAGCATCCCAATACGTTTCACTTTTCTCCATCTCAAAATAGCTGTCATGCTCCCATTTTGTTAATTGAAATGGACCATTTCCTACAAATGAATCTGCCTCCGAAAACCATTCCGGATTTTCCGTTGCTACCTTTTCATTAATTGGGAAAAATGCAGGATTAGTAATAACATCTAGGAAATAAGCCTGTGGGCTTGTTAACGTAACTTCAAATGTCTTTTCATCAATCACTTTAACTTTTACATCATCTTGTGAACCTTTCCCGTTTGCGTATGCTTCTCCCCCTTCAATGAAATAACCGAGGAAAGCAGCTGGCGATTTCGTTTCTGGATTTAATAATCGCTTCCATGCAAAGGCAAAATCTCCGGCAGTAACTGGATCTCCATTAGACCAATTTGCATTCTCTCTTAAATGGAATGTATATACTTTTCCGTCCTCTGATACATCCCAGTTTTCTGCAATGGCTGCTTGCGGCTCATGATTATTATCCAATCGTGTTAAACCTTCCATTAAATTGTTTAAGGCAGTCCAAGAAACACTATCAAAACCAATCGGCGGATCAAAAGAACTAGGCTCTTGTCCATTGTTTAAATATAATATCTTTTCTTCCTTCTCCCCGTTTGTCTCTTCCTTCCCTGCATCACTATTGGCTGTACATGCAGCAAGAGTAAAGATTGCTATCATTGTCAAAAAACTTATCCCTATCTTTTTCATCATATTCCCCCCACATCGTTTTCATCTAGCAATCTATAAAATGGCTTTTCTTTTAAAGCCAAAAAATAGCAAAATAAAACTTCCTACAGTTTCTTTTTACATCATTAGATTGTGTGCAGTACTCGCTTTGCTCGCTCATCCTGAAGCCAACAATTAACTAGATGATGTGCATTTAAATTACTTTCTAACGGATACACTCTCTTGCAGACTTCCATTGCATAGGGGCATCTAGCAGAAAAGGAACATCCTTCTGGTGGTGAAAATAAATCTGGTGGTGTTCCATCTATTGGGACTAGCTCTCCTTCTTGGTCCAATCTGGGTACAGAATTTAATAGTCCCTTTGTATATGGATGTTGGGGAGAGTAGAAAATATCTCTTCTATTGCCCATCTCAACTATTTTTCCCGCATACATAACAGCGACACGATCTGCTACTTGTGCAACTACTCCTAAATCATGTGTAATTAATATAATGGAGACATCTCTCTGTTGTTGAATTTCTCGGAATAAGTCCAGAATCTGTGCTTGAATTGTTACATCTAGAGCAGTTGTAGGTTCATCTGCAATCAAAATCTCTGGCTCACAAATCAATGCCATTGCTATCACAATTCTCTGTCTCATCCCCCCACTAAATTGGTGAGGATATTGTTTCAATCTCATTTCTGGATTAGGGATTCCAACTAATTGAAGCATTTCAATAGCCTTACTCCTTGCTTCGGCTTTTGAAATTTGCTTATGCTGCTTAATCCCTTCCATAATCTGATCCCCAATAGTTAACGTAGGATTTAAAGCTGTCATTGGATCTTGGAAAATCATCGAGATTTCTGCTCCGCGAATTTTTCTCATGTCTTCATCTTTTAGCCTTGTCAGATCCATCCCTTTATATAAAATTGATCCGTCTTTGATTCTTCCTGGTGGACTTGGAATCAATTGCATAATCGTTTGAGATGTAACACTTTTGCCACAGCCAGATTCTCCGACAATGGCTAATGTTTCCCCCTTTTTTAATGAAAAATTTACTCCTCTGACTGCTTGTACCTCTCCTCCATAAGAAGAGAAAGATACCTGTAGATCATTAACTTCTAGTATGTTCGTCATTATTTTCCACCCCTTAGCTTGGGATCCAGCGCATCCTGTAGTCCATCACCCAATACATTGAAAGCAAACATCGTAAGCGAGATAAATAAGGTCGGGAAAAACAATCTCCACCAATGCCCAGTTAAAATAGCAGATAATCCTTCATCCGCCATTACCCCCCAGCTCGTTAAAGGTGCTTGGATGCCTAATCCTAAAAAACTTAAGAATGCTTCAGCAAATATCGCTGATGGAACTGTTAAAGTCATCTGAACGATAATTGGACCCATTGTATTGGGGAGAAGATTTTTTCTAATTATTCTGTAACTTTTAGCTCCAAAGGTTTTTGATGCTAAGATAAATTCATAGTTTTTTATTTGAAGAACTTGTCCTCTTACTATACGTGCCATTCCAACCCATCCTGTAATGGATAGGGCGATAATAATAGACGCTAATCCTGGTCCCATCACAACAGACATTAAAATAACAATTAATAAATAAGGGAGCCCATATAGTACTTCTACGATTCTCATCATAATATGATCCACTTTTCCACCCTTGTATCCCGATAGCCCGCCATAGGCTACCCCTATCAAAAAATCAATAACAGCTGCAGTAACCCCAACAAATAATGATATTCTTGCTCCATACCAAGTTCTCGCAAACACGTCTCTGCCTAAACTATCTGTCCCAAACCAATATTCTGAAGAAGGTGGCTGATTTTGATTAATTAGTTTCTGCTCTGAAATCGAATGGGGAGAAATAATCGGTCCAATAATAGACATAATGATTAATAAAGTTAAGAAGAATAATGCTATCATCGCTAATTTATTCTTCCATAAATTCCTCCACGCTTCCTGCCAATAGGATAGGCTTGGACGAACAACAGCTTCAGCTTCCCCTTGCTTTTTCTCTATTGGCACAAACCATTCATCCAGAGCAATCTTTTCCTTCTTTTCATAAAAAGTTTCCTGACGCAAGCCCATCGCTATCCCTCCTTCTTCTGAAGTTTTATTCTAGGATCCAATATGCCATATGCTAAATCAACGAGGAATAGCATGAAAATTAAAATAGTACTGTAAAAAATCGTTGTCCCCATAATAACTGGATAATCACGGTTATTAATACTATCTACAAAGTATTTTCCCATACCTGGAATAGCAAATATTTTTTCGATGACGAAAGTTCCTGTTAAAATACTAGCTGCCAAAGCACCTAATAATGTTACAACTGGCAAAAGAGCATTGCGTAATGCATGTTTTACGATTATTTTGAATGAAGAAAGCCCCTTCGCCTTTGCCGTTTTTATATAATCCTGTGTTAATACCTCTAACATACTCGTTCTTGTTAAACGGGCAATGATAGCAGTAGGACTAGTTGCAAGTGCTATAGTCGGTAAAATCATATGCCTCCAGCTTGACCATGTTGCTGTAGGTAGTATTTTCCAATGAACAGCAAACTGCTGAATAAGCATTGTTGCTAAAACAAAGTTAGGAATGGAAATACCGATTACTGCTATTGTCATCGCTAAATAGTCGATGACTCCATTATGTTTAAGGGAAGCGACAACTCCAAGGGTAATTCCTGAAATTACGGCGACAATTAATGCAACCATGCCAAGCTCAAAGGAAACAGGAAACCCTCTGCCAATCATTTCATTAACTGTTTGAGAAGACTTTTTTATCGAAATACCAAAATCAAAGGTAGCTATTTGTTTTAAATACATTCCATATTGCACAATTAGCGGCTTATCTAAATGGTATTGCTCCTCTAAGTTCTTCTGAATTGCCTCATTTGTCGTTCTTTCATCATTAAATGGAGAGCCTGGTGTAAAATGCATTAAAAAGAATGTAATCGTAATAATGACCCATAACGTCACAAGCATCGAGAAAAAGCGCTTTACATAATAAGATTTCATCGCTCTTCACCGCCTAACAAAATGTTGTTCTCATCGCAAGTTCAGTCATAACTAGCATGGCTTGATAGGCCTCTAAAATGCTTTTTGCTTGGAACCGAACAATCGTGGTACCTTGCTCTATCTCCGTTCCCGGCATCAAATGAGCCCATTCTGCTTGTCCATAGTTTGCAAACTCTATTCGGAGCAAAGGGCTTGCTGGTGGTACCAAGGGCTTTACTAGATTTTTCCTTTCTAATGCTTCTTTTGTCTTTTCTTTCAATATTTCTCCGGCCTGAACAGGTGTCAAACTCAAAGCTGCCGATCTTGAAATACTATTTTTCACAACTGCTGTTGTTACATTCGGAATAAGTTTCTCTGCTTCTTTTGCAGCTTGATCATCTCCTGCTACAAGTAGAATGGGAACGCCATAATATCCCGCAACATATGCATTAAACCCTAATTCTCCAACTACTACATCATCTATGTACATATTACGAACCCCAAAAATCATGCTATGTGTCATAACACCAGGAACAGAAGCTCGTGCATGATAACCAACAAAAATTGCCCCATCATATGTAGCATCAAGACCCTGTACCATCGAATACGGTTTTACATCCCCTGTTATTAGCTTTGTTTTCGGATGAAATCTCTCTACTAACAAATTATTCATTTTACTATGACTATCATTCACGACTACTTCTTCTACACCATAATCAAATAAACTTGTTACAACATAGTTTGCTTCATCTGTCATAAGGATGCGACTTCTTTCATAATTTAACTTATTGGAATCAACCTGTGTGTGATCAATTAACCCTGTTATCCCTTCCATATCAACCGACATATAAATTTTCCCCATTAAAAAACCTCCCATATTTTTCTTCTTAGCTATCTTTATTCGTGCAAAATAAAAAATCCAGCCAATAGAGAACAAAGTCTCTATCAACTGGATTTCCTCTGCGTATAACAGAAAAAGCAGTTTATACTAATTCTTTTACTATTTGTTTATATTTAATATGAGCATTCTTAAAAGCAACCATCACTGCCTTTTGAGAAGATCCAAAATAACGATTTTCTACTTCCTTTAAAACTGTGTCTGTATCTAACATCGACTTCCCAACAACAATAGATCGAATAAAGGAAGAGGTGATATTAATAGTTGAAGAACATTCCGCATCAACAATCGTATGAGAAACTCTATCTACAACTAATGCGATAAAGAAACCATTGTATTGCTGCATAATTGCATTGTTAGAGGAAGTTTTGCTTTCCCCAATAATATATATAGTATTAGCATGATACATGTGATACTCCTCCTACAAACATCTGGATATTGCATGAGATATTTATGAGATAATCATAAACATTCAAAGCAATGCATATGTCTTAAGAAAAGCGCGGTTGCTTAAATACGAGAAAAAACGATTAACTGACTTTTCTCCATATCACTTTGCGCTGAAGTTAGAATATTTTTCTAACTATATAAGATAAGTTTAGATTATATAAAAAATTGTAATACACCGCTCTTTTTTGCGCAATACATTTTTGAGTATTTTCTAAATATTTTAACAAATAACGTAAGGAAAGATGACATACGTATCTATTTACCTCTAACAATCTCATACTGTAAGAAGGAGACAAGCGCTATGGCCTTCTATTATCAGTATTTTCCCGCGGTTATTTTAGAAGATAAGTTGGTATATTCTCCATCTACTGCCACACAAACCGTATTTCGCCCCTCTCTTTTGGAAGCATATAGTGCTTCATCCGCCTCATTAATCAATGGGGTAAGAGCTAAACCGTTTTCCTTTACTACAACGCCAAAGCTGGCAGTAATGTTAATCACTATTTCATTAAAAGGTAAAGGTGATTCTTCTATTACTCTTCTTAAACTTTCAGAAATAGAAACGGCTTCATCTGCTTCGTTTTCGAATAAAAAGATGATAAATTCCTCACCACCATATCTACCAAAGACTCCATTCTCTGGAACCACACTTTTACAGAGAGCGGCCACATGCTTTAGCGCTTCGTCTCCACCAAAATGTCCATATGTATCATTTATTTTCTTAAAATGATCAATATCAAACAAAATAACAGCCATTTTATTATGAGAGGCAAGCATCTTTTCAGCAACAGATAGCACATAAGCCCGATTATAAATTTGCGTTAGCACATCCGTGTAGGCGATTTTTGTTAAGTTCATTTGTTCTTTTTTTTGTTCCGTAATATTAGTGAAAATTATCGTAGTACCAACAATGGTCGACTCTCCTTTTTTTATCGGCGAGACCTTTACTTGATAATAATCTAGTGCTGATTTATTACTCATTTCTACTTCTGTTATGATAGAATTCGCATCGATATTTTTCAATAATGGAAGAATCTGATTATCCAATCCTAATACAGCTGCTATATGCTCCCCTATTCTCACATCTGAAAATAAGGTAAAGGCTGCTTTATTAAAATCTTTTAGATGATAAGTTTGATCTAATACAAGAACAGCATCTCCCATACTTTCAAATATATAATCCTTTTCTATTGGCGGAACCAATAAAAACTTTGTCGATATGATGGCATATAAATATAAAAAACTCGTAAATAGCATTGTTATCGGTACCGGATCCAAACCGCTTGGAGTAAGTCCAACTAGATAAGCTAATGAGGTACTAATCGGGAGAAGAATCCCCGTTAACAAAATAATCACTTGCTTTGTCTGTCTTGTTTTTTCTTTAAACCAATAGATGGAAAGTAACACAAAAGCTATAGCAAGTGTCCCAAATGTATAGGCACCATGTATTAAATACCATTGTCCCACTGTTATTTGCATAATAGGAGTCGTGTTACGATATTCTAAATAGGTTGATTGATAAAATAAATGATGAAATTCATTCGTTGCAATAAGTAAAAAAGAGATCATTGGGATTAAATAATAGAGAAAGTATGTTTTTTTATTTATATGCTTGTCATATCCAATATATTGTAAAACAAGGATCAATGTAGCAGGTGCTGAAAATGGCATACCTAAATATTGAACTGCTGTCCAAAACTTCATTTCCTCTATCGTTGTACTAGCAAGACTTAATGCATACCCAAATGCATAAATCGCTACAAAACACGAAAGCCATAATAACGTTCTCATTCCTTCAAAAGCCTGCCTATTCATATAGGCAATAATCGCTAATATTATATGCAATGCACCGGACATCGTTATTAAAACAATATATACCATTACTGTATGATCCATTAAATTTACTCCTGTACCGTGATCATCTGTCTCATTTTCATTTTAGTTGGTTCCTCATTTCTTAATGTTCTTTCATTTATTATAAATCTTGTGAAAAATTGTTACTAGTTAAGTTGTAAAAAATTCTCCATTTTATTAATAACTATACAAAACCATCATCTAGATATTTTACATGGTTGATCGAAAAAAGCAGAGCATGTTTCATTTTGAAGCATTATTTCTAATTCTATTTAAAAGCATTCCATATAATAGAATTCTAGATATAATTGCAGCAATAGAGAGTTTGACTTTTTTATTATGAAGCTATTTTTCTCGTTATTTCCCAAACGCAAAAAGGCGGAATCTGCCCAAATATGAGGGAATTCCGCCTCTTGCTTTTTTGATTGTGGATAGGACGTATTATGTTAACTACATTGAAGAAATTCTGGATTTTATACTATATTAAACTACCAAATTGGTTTATTATGGTAGTTGTATAATAAAAAAATAAGGGGGCAATAAATTTTGGAAAAATTAACAGTATTATTTTTAGTCATTATTTTATTGATTGGAGGAAATACAAATTTTCTCATTAAAGCAAATGCAGAAGAAAATGAACAAATTGAAGACGACTTTCAATCACTTACTAAAGAGCAAGTTCAAAAACATGAAGATGAATTACAAAAAGCTAAAACCTTTACAAATGAATATGGATTAACTATTGAAAAAGAAGACGCTATACGTTTAATGGGTTTAGGGTATGATTTTCAAGATTTAGAATACATGACACAAGAAGAATATGACTTAAACAATGGATTAACAGGAGAAGATTTAGGGATTCGTACTGTTTATATTAAAACTACCTATACTTACATTGAAGATGTTCCTGAAACTAAAGGATTTAGTGTGAACTCTATCGAAAACAATGAAAACGATATTCAAGTAATAGATCAAACAGATGAAGAGTTAACTGAAGAAGAATTTTATAAGGAATTAGAGAAGGACGATGAACCAACTTTTTCAACTTTTAGTGATAGTGACCTACAAAAACAAACAACCTATAAAATAATGGATTCTACCTTAACAAAATTATCAACAGGTAAGTATAGAATTACAACAAGTTTAAGGTGGAAAAAAATGCCTGCCAAAAGATTAGAAGATGTTATAGCTGCTTCTCCAAGAGATCCGGATTACTTTACACTAAGTCGTACTAGTAGATACGGAAAACAATATTACGAAGCTTCTGGAAAATATTACGCGGGTAATGGAGTATATAAAACAAAAACAGTTTCAAATACAATTAATTATGCAGCAAGTAGTTCTAAATGGGTTGACGATTTTCATGGTACAGGGCTAGTTACAAATCTCAAAGATGATTACCAAGGAAATGTCAATGGTAGTTCTACTTGGTTTGATGTAGATTATATTAAAATTAAAATGTGGTATGATTTCTCACTTAGAAAATCTTATAATTCTTCTTATGTAGAAGTAAAAAGTGCATATAGACATAGAACGAGTAACGGGGGATTATCGTTGAGCTCTATAGATATTACATATGGTGCTCCTGTTATATCATTAGGTGTAGATGGAAATAAAAAATACGACGGAACTATTTCATTAATTCCAAAGGTAAAACAATAAAATTTTTAAATTAAAGAACCTAACTTAAAAAGTTAGGTTCTTTAATTTAAAAATTTTCAGGCAATGTTCTTATACTACGATCAATAGCGTCTAAATAAGTTTTTAAATCATTAGTTTGGTTATGTATTTCTAAACCAATAAAAATTAAAGCACATAATATGGCAAACAATAAAACAGATATTAATTTATTCATTAATTTGCTCCCCTTTAATATTTTCACTTTATTTTATCATGAGATCTTTGTATAAACCTGATACGTATTCTTCAATCTTTACAATTATATATTAATTTGTTCTTGTACATATTTATCTTTAAATTTTAAATCTCCTGGTAATTTAGTAATTGTTTCTTCTGATTCTCCCTTAATTACATTTTTTTATTATACCATCATTTCTCTATATTCTTTTCCATTGTATTCAGTAAATCTATTTTTCAGTTGAAGCAGTAGAAACATTTTGAATAGGTGTTTACATAGTTAACAAAACTAAAAGTACAGTAATCATCTTTATCCCTTTCGCTAATCCTTTTAATTCCCTCCTCTTAATTTTTTCTTATTTCGTATATTAAACTACCATTAAAAATGGAAATCGTAAACATGTATGGTATTTTTAATCATATAATACTCATTATAATTTATCTGTTTTGATAAAAATATTTTATTTTAAAAATTATTTACCTGTTTCTACCCGAAGAATTTTGGTTGATCCATATCCATACCTAACATTTTCTCCTTATTCTTTACTGCAAATTTTTAGAAGAAGCAATTAATTTAATCGATTCTTCTTCTCCCTCTATTTCAAAATACTTTTCGACTAATCCACCTTCTTAGATTTACCTGCTTTCGCGTTCTTCGGCCCTGCTTTTTTGACTATTCCATTGAATGTAAAACTTTCTCAGCTGTTTCTTCTCCATTTGCTATACATGCCGCAATTCCTACTCCATAGTAAGAACAACCAGCTAAATACACATTAGGATATAAGTCAGCTAAGTTTCGGGTAAGTGCTTCTACAGCTTGCTTATGTTCTAGAGAGTAAACTGGCATCGCGTTCTCCCATTTTGTCACTTCATAGCTTTTTGGATTCGAAGTAATTCCTAAACTTTTCTCAATATCCTTCTTTGCCTCTTTTATCAGTTCTTCTTCCGAAAGACTATTTAATTGCTCATAGGCTGGATTCGTTTTTTTATAAAATAAACGTAATAATAGTTGATTATGTTTAGATGTATGCTGCCACTTTCTACTTGTCCACGTACATGCATTACAAACAATATCACTATCTCCTGCTACAATAAAGCCTGTTCCATCTTTAGGTAATTCTTCATCGGGAATATCATAGGATAAATACAAAGTAATATTTGATGAATTCTTTAATTTACTAAACGAAGGAGTTAATTCTTCCTTGTTTAGAATGCTATTGGAAACATTATGAGGTGTGGATAATACAACAGTGTCTACTATTTGTTGCACTCCATTTGATAACTGAATTTTATAGTGATTTTCTTCTTTTTCCATATTCGTAACAGCAATCCCCTTTAGAATCGTTACATCAGTTAATACTTCTTCTAGGCGATCGATAATGGTAGATAAACCTTTTTTAAAAGAGATAAATTTCTTATTAGCAGCAGATTGAAATGCTTCTTTATTCTTTCCTAGACCGCGAATAACACTCCCATACTGCTCTTTATAATCCAGTAAATAAGGCAATGTCGATCCCATTGTTAACGAATAAATATTCCCGGAATATACACCTGCAAAAACAGGTGCAATTTGTTTTTCTACAATTTCTCTACCAAGATAGTACTCTAAAAACTCGCCGATTGATGATTCTTTCGTAAAGTGTGTATTTGTTCGAAATAAGTCCTTTAAAGCTTCTAATTTTCCCCGAGTTGAAATCAGCTCACTAGTAAAAAGAGCTTCTAACGTCATTGGGATCCCAAATATAGAATCCTTCGGTATTTCTAATAATTTATTTTGTGTATGAATATAAGATATTCCTGTTGCATTATAAACAAGTTCCTTTTCTAAATTTAATTCTTTTACAAAGGGAAGAACATTTTTATTCCGAGCAACAATAGAATCTGCTCCTGTTTCCATAATCAAATCATCTTTCATAACCGTATGAATTTTTCCACCTAGATAGTCATTTGCCTCTACTAATACTAAACGAAGCCCTAAATTTCTTTCCCTATTTTCCTTCTGCAAATAATACATGGTAGATAAACCAGTTATTCCCCCACCTACAACTAAAACTGTTTTCACATTCTTCCACCTCATCTACTAAAGATCCCATCTATATATAACCTTTTTTCCTCGATCAATTGCTGTTTTTATTATAAAGCATGAATAACCATTTTCTTTCAAGTGACCAACGTTTTTTTTGTGTCTATTTGTTCACAATTTAATGATAAATTAGCGGCTTTTGATAGCAAAATCCATTGTATAATAGGATTAGACACGAAATGAAAGCGCTTTTGAATAGCGCCTCATTTTTATCAACGCAACAATTATATCGTATTCCGAATGAATGACAAAAAATTTGATTGGTGGTGTCTATTTATTATGGCTAACAGCCGACTATCTGTTGCTATTCATATCCTATCTTTAATTGCCTCGAAACCATATGAACAAATAACCTCTGATTCTATTGCAGAAAGCGTTAATACAAACCCTGTAGTGATAAGAAGAATGTGTGGACTTTTGAAAAAAGGCGGAATCCTAACGAGCAGGGCAGGCATTTCTGGGGCAACCTTATTAAAATCTCCTGCAGATATTACTCTTTTAAATATTTACTTAGCCGTTCAATCAAAAAGCGAATGGTTTGCTATACATGATCATCCAAATCACCATTGTCCTATAGGCAGTAAAATCCACCCTACATTAAATAATGCATTTTCTACTATCCAACAATCAATGGAAAGGGAATTAGCACAAATTACCTTACAAGATATAATGGATGAAATGGACATCTATAGTAAAATTTGAACTACCCCCACTTATCGACCTTGTGGTCTGATTGAAGTGGGAGATTCCTAGGAACATTCTTAACTTGAGCTGGCCGTTAATTACAGACGAACAACAAAGAAACTAGCAGCTATTTTTTCCTCACATGCTAGTTTCTTTGTTTATATGGATGATTTCTTGGAAAATATTCTCCCAATCTTTTCCCTTTGCAAGTTGCTTTCTTCTTTCCTTCCACTCTTGATTATCAGCACTGTTTGCCATCTTTTCGCAGGCTTGAATAAATGGATCAGCTTCCACCTTCCCCTGCAAAAGTTCGTAAACTCCCTCTTCTGCATATTCTCTTGTAGAAGGCAAGTTCATTCCTATCACTGGTTTGCCAGCAGCAAGAAATTCAAAAAGTTTTAATGGAAATATAGCCTTATTGTATGACGTATCCTTATATGGCATGATTCCAATATCAAGCATTTGCATATAATCAGCAACTTGATTCCTTGGTACACTGCCAGTCCAACGAATATTTGGTGCTTTCAACAGTTCCATAAACTCTTGGCTGCTATTCGTCCCATCTGGTCCCACTAATAAAATGCTCCATTCCTTCTTTTTTTGTGCGATCTCCTGTATAAGAGCAAAATCAAGCTTAGGCTTAATTCCACCAATATATCCAATCGTTAAGCCATCCTTCTCTATAAGAGGTTCACTATTCTCTTGCTTTTGAAAAAGCCTATATTCCACGCCATTTTCATACGTATAAATCTTATTTCGATATGCCGGCGTTCTGCTTATTAATTCCTCTTTTAAAAAGCTAGAAGTACAAATAATATAACTTGCTTTCCCGACAATTTTTTGTTCACTTTGATCAATTACTTTTTGCTTAAAATAGGAAAGGATAGAAAATTTTCCACTTAGCTGTTCCGCCCATAAATCACTGCAATCATAGACGATTTGATCCCAAGGAAGTATCTTATGTAAAGACGGAAAAGCAGGGTAGGTATACCATAGTTTCACAGAACAGCTCCCCTTCTTTTCTGCTAAATAATTACTTAAACCTCGGAGCTTTTTTTGGTAGAAAAGGGGAATAAATCGAGCGAATCGCTGTGCTTTATGATTGCCCAAGTCACTGATTACCCATTGATAAATACCATTTTCTAACTTTGTTACTTCTGGAGTCTGTTTTTTCCCTGGGCAAAGCCAGATTACTTCCTCTGTTTCCTGCTGCTTTTGCAGAAACTCAGCAAAACGATGTCTACGATAAGTTAAATTGTCTAAATCCCAAACACCAGTCGCAACAATAACATGGATTGTTCTCATCTTGTAAGCTCCTCTACCTTTTCTACAGTCTTTTCCGAATAGCATTATAGGCATAATGAGAAAAATACCAGGATGACTGCAAGAAATTCAACTGTTCTATATGACGATACACATGCCAATTGTTTTTCGCAGCCTTCCACTTATTTTTGGAAATAGATTCATTCCCTACCCTATATTCTGCTAATATTTCATCTAAGCCAAACGCACGGAATCCACGCTTTAAAATCATTAGCCATGTTGCCAAGTCTTGACGAGTACGGATATTAGGCATTTGAAAATCCCCAACTTGATCTCGATCAATTAAAACCGTTAAACAGCCAACAATCGTATTTTTTAACATCGTTTGATAATCAACTTCCTTTGGAACACGAATGTACTTTTTTAATCGTGATCCCGCTTGGTCAATGCACTCATAAGCAGTAAAGGTGAAGGCATAGTTATTTGCCTTCATATATGCTAGTTGAACTTCAAGTTTTTCCTTCTTCCATCTGTCGTCACTGTCTAAAAAGGCGATGTATTTTCCACCGGCATGTTCAAGTGCTGTATTCCGAGCAACAGCAGCTCCTCCATTAACCGTTCGATAAAAAACACGAATTCGCTTATCAACCTTCTCCCACTCTTTTAATAATTCAACGGTGCCGTCAGTTGAATGGTCATCAACAATTAATAGCTCCCAATCTGTGTATGTTTGCGCTCTGACAGATTCGATGCTAAAAGATATATACTCTTTGCAATTGTATGAAGGCATAATAATAGATATAGATGGAGCCATTCTACACTCACCTCTTTAATCAGATTCGGATTTCAAAAACAGTGGATAAAGTATCCATAAACAACTGAGCATGATTCCAATCATAATCCCCATTAGTGCCCGATCTTGTTGAGACACTACTCGACCTTCTCCTTTTTCTGCGGTGACATCCTTTACTAACACGGCAGGCTGCTGATTCAATTGTTTCGTTTTTAATTCATATAAAAATCGTTGCTGCTCCACAACTAATTCTGCTGGAACAGGGTTTCCTTGAAGCTGATTAATGCTGTCTGAAATAATTTCATCTTTTTCTTGGTAGTGATATTGATCCATTTCTAAAAAGGCCGTTACTAATTCAGATAAGGAATCGACTGCTTCCTGTTCACTTGATGCAGTCAAAACAAGGTTTAACTTTTTTGGTGGCTCAGCAGAAATAAGAAGTTGATCCAAGTCTATGTCCACATCTGGCAAATAGCTATAAAAAGTCGTTTCATTCCTTAATAAAGATGCGATTACCTCACTATTGTTTATGTATTCATTTTCATAATTTCCAAGTAAAATAGTTGCTTCTGCTTTTATAGTTGGACTTTCTTTACCAGCAGGAGCAAACCATCCTATTACACCTAACAGGATACTCAGTAACAATAAAGGTATAAAATATTTTTTCGATCTTGCTGCTATAACTGATAAAACAGACTTCACAAACAAACTCTCCCTTTCTCCTATGAAAGTTAAAATTCTAGCTTTCTATTTTTATAAACAGACAGTGTAGATAAAATAAACCCCAGAAAAACCCAATGGAAATATAAATTCATCACTGAACTTGGACTAATACTAGAAATAAGGAAAGACACCATTCCGACCATACATGCTTCTAACAGCATTTTATCTGTCCTACTGCTTACTTTTTCGTACATTCGATAGAAGGCGAACCATGCATAAATCAGCATAATGACATAGCTAAGTAAAGTAGCTAAACCAAAGTTGCCGGCAATTTCTGCAAACCAATTATGCACTTGATAGACATTTCCTGTTGGAAAATAGCTCTTATGCTCTAAGTAATAAGGAATATTTCCCGCTCCTATTCCAAATCCATAAGAGTCTAGTAAATAAGAGAATGTGTTTCTTAACAGATTGATTCTCGCTAAATTCGATGGTAGTACTTCATTCAGTTCATATTGTCCGGCTGACTCAATAAGGTTTTGCACCTTAACAATTCCTTTATTAGCAACGAAGAGACCTCCTAGTAATACTAGTCCGCAAATAACTTGTAAGGTTAACCTCTTCCATCTCTTTGGAATCAACAGAAACAGATAAACCAGTCCTCCTCCTACTAACGCAAGTAGTGCAGCGCGTGACTCTGTTAAATAAATAAGAAGAACAACCAACATACTTAAAATAAGCATGCACCCTTTAAGCATAGTTCTTTTCGCATTTTTACCAACGGCCACAAAAAAGAAAAAAGAGATTCCGAGATATACGGCAAAATCATTTTGATTAAAAAAAACAGCTGTAGGATAAGACAATTTATAGCTTGAAGCCCCATACAGTCCAGAACTAGGCAGCTGAATAGAAAAGCAATAATTCACAAACCCTATCCCTACTAATAAAACAGTCATTCCAAGCCAGCCAGCTAAAAAATATTGTAACTGTCGCCTTGTTTTAAATGTCATATTTGCTAAATAGACGAACGCTATTCCCATAACCAATAAGGACATATATTTAAGTGAAGCCATAATGGAAACAGACCAAAGAACAGAAATGACTCCATAAAGAATCCATCCACCAAAAAACAGCCAAATAAATGGTATCCTACTGTTATGAAAGTCCTCTATTACTCTTTTTCTGTACAAAGCAGTACTCATATACAACACAATTGCCAATATTAACAATATTCTGTACAAAAAAATCGAAAAGGGACCTATATTAATACTAATGATTGACTGGTTAAGAAAAGTAGAAAGCAGCAAGGCATACATGACATTTTTAAATAATTGATCAAGTGTAATGATTGACTTCAAATAAATACCTATTTGAATGACAACCCATATACACACGATAGGAAGTATCCAAGTTAATTTAAATATCGCTGTCAAATATAAAATGGTAAGACAAGTGATAAATATAACAGCGAATCCTATTGTTTTGCTTACTGTACGATTATTTCCCAACTTCTACAATCCTTCCTCCCGATCTTATGATTACTTTTGTAAAACTTTTTTAGATGAGAAAAGGGTTTGTCTTAATCCATTTTCTAAATCTATTTTGGGCTTCCAATTCAATTGCGACATTGTCTGTTCATTACAAAGAATACTATGCAAAATATCTCCTTCTCTTTCAGCCTTATATATTGGCTCGAGTGACACATTTCCAATAGTGCCCATTTTTTCCCAAAGTTGATTGATCGAAATTTTGTCGTTAGATGAAATATTGACACAAAGATTTTCTTGTTGCTTTAATGCTTGAACATTTGCACTCGCTACATCCTTTACATAAATGAAATCCCTTGTTTGTTCACCAGATCCATAGATGGTAGGCGTCTTATTTTCCAAAATCCGATCCGCAAAAATAGAGATAACTCCTCCTTCGCCTTTCCCATCCTGTCTTGGTCCATAGACATTACTATATCTTAAAATCCCATAGGACAACCCATAAAACTTATAGGCTAGTTTTAGATATTTTTCAACTGTCAATTTGGTTAATCCATAAGGTGATTCCGGTAAAGTTGGATGATCGATTTTAACAGGAAGCTGCTCTGGATTGCCATATACAGCGGCAGAGGAAGCAAATAGTATTTTCTCCACAGAGGCACAAATAGCTGCTTTGATCACATGCAAAGATCCTTTTACATTTACATTTTCATCATGCAATATATTCTGAACCGAATCTGCCACACTCACTTGTGCTGCTTGGTGAATAATAAACGAAGGTTTTAAGTCAGAAATAACATCGATTACTTTTGGATCAGTTATATCAAACGGGCAAATTTTGATAGGTAAATCTTTAATATTTTCAAATTTCCCTGATGAAAAATTATCTATTACGACTACTTCATATCCCTCTGCCAACAGCCCCTCTACAATATGTGATCCGATAAAACCTGCTCCACCTGTAACTAGAACCTTGCTCATTTCGCTTCCTCCCAAGAGTGATTTATTTCATAAGTAGAATCGATAAATATACTGGCTACTTCCTGATACTTCTCTACCAGTTTTTTTGCATTATCAACTGCAGAGTAATTCTCCTGAACACGCTGATATAATTGTTCCGTTATTTCTTCATAGAAAGGTAGGTCAGCTGCTAGTTCTTTTACCTTTGTCACAATTTGCTGTACAGATCGAGGCTCCATTAATAGATGGTTATATTCACCAAATAAATCAGGTATCCCACCTACATTTGTACTAATAATTGGTATTTTTAAAGCCATTGCCTCGATAACTACAGTAGGCAGTCCTTCCGAATAGGATGGTAAAATAAAAATATCGCTTGCCAATAAATAGTCTCGCACCTTTTCATTAGGAATTTGCCCGACTAAGAATAATCGTTCCTTGTACATCTTGTATTTTTTTAATTTTTCCTTTTCTGATCCATCTCCTACATAAACGACTACATATTCTTCTGGAAGATAGGGCAACGCTTCTGCTAATTCAAAAATTCCTTTTTCTTTGACAAGACGTCCAACATAGAGAATGATTTTTTTATTGTTAGGTAACGCTAGCTCCTCTTTATGCTTTGCTTTCAAAATCTTTGCTTGCGCTAGATTAAATTTTGATAGGTCAATTCCTATTGGTAATGGAGTACAAATTCTCCCCGTTTTCAACTCCGCTGCCTCAGCAAGGTGTTCTCCTACAGCCATGACATTATCTGCGGATTTGACTGTTTTTTGAAAAATTCGCTCTGCACTCCAGCTAAAGGACGGATAAATATGAACATCACTCCCATGTAATGTGAGTAGCCACGGCTTCTTATATTCGGAAGCAACAATTCTTGCAGCTCCTCCTGATGGCATCGCAAAATGCGCATGGATTAAATCGACGTCTATATTTTCTTTCTTCAAGGTTTCAAGGATGCTCCCTGCGATTCGTTTATCTGGTTGAAACCAGCGTAATTGACCAGGAGTCGCTCTGTACACTGGTCTATAGACTTTTACTCCATCCCTTTCCTCCATAAAAGGAATCCTTTTTTTTCGATACTTTCTCTTCCATAATCTAAAAATAGAAGCGTTTAATGGGATGGGATTAATGACTGTTACCTCTACTCCTAAAGAAGATAGTGCTCTTACCTGTGTTTCATGAAACACCCCATTTCCAGGATTATCTGCACTAGGGTATACACTGGTTATCCACAATACTTTCATGATACACTTCCTTCTTTCTTTAGGCTTATCCCCAATTATTGATATTCTTCTCGAACTTCAAGCTTTTTCAATACATGTAATAACAATAAATAGCTTATCCCGCTTACTAACACAGACCATATAAACGCCCAAACCAAATTATTATGAATAGAAATCATTTGATTTTTTAATAGTAAGGCAATCCCACTGCTAACTCCTGCAAGAATAAATGGTAGCAACAATACTTTTACATAACTTTTCAGTTGGAGCCCTATCATTCTAGTTAATAGCATTCTTCCTCCAATAAAATTAAGAATGCTTACCCCTACATATGCCCATGCCACTATTTCTAACTGATTACTCCGCACTGCAGCTAACAATGCTGCTCCGTAGCAAACCAGTACTCCTAAATCCCAATAAAATGCAATATTTGCCTTTCCCTTTGCTAAGATAATGCTGCCATTTGGATTCATAAGGACTCTTAATATCCCAACGATAATCATAATTTGTAAAATTGGAATGGCCTCGATCCATTGCTCTCCAAAAAATAAGGGGATAACCAAATCTGATACGGAATACAGACCTAATAATAACGGAAAAGAAACGATAGCTAATAATTTGGTCATGTGTAAATAACCTGTTTCTAATGCCTGATTATTATTTTTATCTTTCGCAAACACGGGAAACGCCACTCTGGTTATAATAGGATTTAACTTAAGAACTGGAATGGTCACTATTTGATAGACTAAATTATAGAGGCCTAATGCCTCCATCCCAATAAATCTCCCAATTAACAACATATCGATATTACTGCCTAAACGATTTACCAGTCTCGATAAAAGCTGATATATACCAAATGAAAAAAATTCTTTACAGTCTTTTATATCTAACACAAAGCTTGGTTTCCACTTTGGAAGATAACAAATATAATAAAGAATTCCTTTCAGAGAATAGAGAGAAATCTGTGACCATACATACACATTTACTGGATTTTGTTCCGTCAAAAATAACAAGCCGATTAATAGACTAAAGCTAAAAATAGTTGATATTGTTTCTACTTTTCCTAATAGTTGAAAAGATAAGTCGCGCTGCATTAAATATTGTGATTGCTGACCGATTGGGGCAATCAAGAAAAAGGTCGATAAGAGGCGAATTTTTCCCTCTAGCTCTTTCGTTTGAAAATAATCTGCAATAATAGGACTAGCTGCCTGCATAAAGAGACAGATAAGAATTCCTAGAAGAATATTTATCCAAAACAACGTAGACAATTGCCTAGCTGTTGCATGATGTTTCTGTATAACAGCTGCACCTAATCCTAACTCTACAAAAATTTGGGCAAAGATAGTAATCGTCGTTAACATTCCTATCATGCCAAATTCCTTTGCGCTCATTAAATTTCCCAGTATGATGAACTGTCCAATCTGCAATAAAGTAATGACTAACGTTGATATACTGGTCCACTTTGCTCCACTGTTAATTTGGCTCTTAATGGAGTCCAATTACCTTGCACCTTCTCCTGTTAACACTACCTTTATTGTCTTTAGTAAAATTTTCATTTCTAAAAAAAATGTTACGTTATTAATATATTGAAGATCGTATTTTAACTTTTCCTTTGGTGTAATATCATAGCCCCCATTTACCTGTGCTAGTCCTGTTAATCCAGGTTTCACAAGTAGCCTGTTAGAGAACCCTTTTATTTCTTTGCTGAATTGCGCCGTAAAAGATGGTCTCTCTGGTCTAGGTCCTATAATGGACATATCACCTTTCAAAACAGAAAATAATTGTGGTAACTCGTCAATTCTTGTTTTTCTAATAAATGCACCTATTTTCGTAATACGTGGATCATTTACCTCTGCCCATTTTTCACCATCTTTTTCTGCATCCATTCTCATCGAACGCAATTTAATCAAATTAAAGCATTTGCCATTCTTTCCAACTCTACTTTGAACATAGAAAGGGGAACCTGGCGAGTCTATGCGTATAAGAACAGCAAATAATAAAATCAACGGGAAAGTAATGACAATACCAATACTTGCTATAAAGAGATCCATCGTTCTTTTAATAAATGGATAAAAGGAACCTTTTTTAGAAGACTTAAGGTTATTTGCTTGTACAATTGATATCTCTTTTAAAATATGGATACTCCTGTTAGCCTGCATTTTTTTCACCTCAAAGTTTTATCTATCTGAGCTATGTACAAAATTAGTATATGGTTCCAATGTTAATAAATCGTTGAATCTATTTTAAGGAATGGTAAATGATTGTAAATTTCCCGTCTATTTTGGTATATATTGATGTGTTATTAGTTGGATTGGAAGATTTAACGAAATACAGAAGCATTGCTTGAGGTGGTGAAAATGGGGGAGTGAGTGGATAAAGGACATCTTATAAAATGTAGATGGTTCGTCGATTACCTTCTCGGCTTCCTTTTTGTGTAAAAGTAGGGCACTGAAAAACTGGCTAGTTAATGATGATGGGCAATAGCCACTTATTAAACATAAGATGATGGATTTGTTTTCCGAGGCTTGGCGCTACATTCCTGCGGTGTCTCGGACTTTCTCGCAGCTCCATAGGAGTCGAGCAGACGCCTCTCCAAACCAACCTTATTTTCACTTTCAAATATGCTTGCTCTTCATTTCGCACGAAAAAAAGACTTTTTCAGTGGCTTCGGGTAAAAGGGGAGTCAAGTCCATAAGATTGTGTAAATTCATTCCTTCGGCATACGATGTTCATCAGTTCTTTTGTTTTTGGTATCAAGAAGGGGTACCCCTTCTTGATACCAAAAATTCGCGCGCTTCGCTCCTATTTATTCCTCACAGGTAATTTTCTTTTGCTTAGTATTTCTTCATAGTCCATTAACACAGCTCCGATTAATCGAAATGCTGATTGGGTGTTAGGAAATATTCTTATTACTTTTTCTCGTCTTCTCACTTCTTCGTTTATTCTTTCTAGTGAGTTTGTACTGCGAATGTGCTTGTGGTAATGGGTTTCCTCATTTAAATATTGTATGGCATCCTCAAATCCTTCATCGAGAATCCCTATTACTTTTTCTAGCTTTCCATTTCCTCCATACTGCTCTATAAATATTTGTTTATATTTTCTAGCTTCATGCACACTAGCTACTTCAAATATTCTCTTTATAGATAACTTTACTTCTTCCATATTCTTTTTAGGTAGCTGATCAAAGAGGTTTCTTTTAAAATGTACTGTGCAGCGTTGCCAGGTAGTTCCTAAAAACTCTTCCGCTATTACCTTTTTAAGCCCTTTGTGGGCATCCGATATAATCATTTTTGGTGATTGCAGCCCACGAGATAGTAAATACTGAAAGAACCTTCCCCAAGCTTCATAACTTTCTGTATGATCCACTTTTAAGCCGAGTATTTCTCTTTGATTGTCACTATTTATCGCCGTTGCGATATAGACAGCCTTTGATACAACCCGTTGATTTTCCCTCACCTTGATGTACATGGCATCTACAAATATATAAGGATAATACATGGTGTTAAGCGGCCTATTCGCCCACTGATTGACGATTGGATCAAGCTTCTCCGTTAAACTAGATACGAATGATTTGGAGACTGTTTCTCCACACAGTTGTTCCACAATATTTTTAACTTTTCTTGTAGAAACACCATTCACTACCATTTCAAGCATAGCCAATACAAAAGCTTGGTCACATCTAGCATAGCGTTCAAAAACACTGGTTGAAAAATCACCATTCCGTGTTCGTGGAACTCTTAGAGTAATCTTTCCGATGCTTAGTAATAAATCTCGTTCATAATAACCGTTACGGTAGTCTTTTCGATTTATGGTACGTTCGTATGGATCAGCTTGTAGATGATTATCCCGTTCTTGTTCCATGAATTCATTTAACACCAACACAATGGACGCTTTTATTACTGCATCAATATCAGAATTCATAACGGATTCTTTTAAATCGTTAATATTTAGGTTAAACTGTAAATGAGTCATAATTAATTCCTCCACACTGTTTTCGTCGCTGATAACATTGTTGCCAAAAGGAATTAATTTGACTCTTTTCTTTTTACACAATTATACGGACTTAATCCAGAGAAGTCGCGTCAGAGCCCATTTTAGCAAAAAAGGAAGCCAAAAGGTAACAGAGAAGCCACATCAGAGCCCGTTTCAGCAAAAAAGGAAGCCAAAAGGTAACAGAGAAATCGCGTCAGAGCCCGTTTCAGCAAAAGGAAGTGCCAAAAGGTAACAGAGAAATAACCTCGATAACTTTTCACCCAGAGGAAGTGCCAAAAAAGAACTGCCTTAAAAATCAGGCAGCTCCTATATTAACATTCCGATCTCCGTTGTTCTTACAGGTGATCTGTTTTTTTACTATACTGATGTTTGCCTTTTTTGCGGTTTTTTTCACGCATCATGTTCTTTTCATGACGCAATGCATTATTATCTTTGGCTTTTTTATCATTATCAGAAGTATGTGGCATAAAAAATACTCCTTTCAAGGTCAGCTTTTGTTCTATTAGAACATTGTTAGTATGAGTGAAAGAAGTAAATTTTATTCTTTTTAACTTAACGTACTTATTCAGGTAGTTTATTTAAGAAGAAAATAGCGATTGTTCCAGCGCCAGTATGAGAACCAACAGATGCGCCAATTGATGAAATGAACACATCTTTTGGTTGGAATTTGTCTACAATCATTTCTTTCACTTCTAAAGCTGTCGCTTCATCATCGGCATGACTGATTGCAAACACTTGTTGATCCAACTTATGTCCTCGTTCTTCTATTAGCTCAATCATTCTGCGGAGAAGTTTCTTTTTGCCACGAATTTTTTCAAGAGGGACAAGCTTCCCATCTTCAACGTGTAATAAAGGCTTAATATTTAATAACCCACCAAGAAATGCAGAGGCTTTTGAAACACGTCCGCCTTTTGCTAAATATTCTAGATCCTCTACTGTAAATAAGTGCTCCATATGCTCGCATAAGAACTGCAGGCGTGGTATAATTTCACTTACGTCTTTACCTAGATCGCGTAATTTTACCGCTTCTTGAACCACTAATCCAGCACCTAATGATGCGCATTTACTATCAATGATCGTTAAATCAAAATCAGGATATTCTTCCTTTACTTGTTCTAATATTATTACTGCTGTTTGGTAGGTTCCAGATAATTGCGAAGAAAAAGCAATATAAACACCTTTATCATTATTTTGTGCTAATTCTGTAAAAATATCTTTAAATAATGCAGGAGAAACTTGAGAGGTTTTTGGAACTTGTCCACTGCGAATAGCATTGTAGACAGTAAGTGGTTCTATTGTTTTCAAATCCTCATATTCCTTACCGTCTAGGTTAACTTTTAGCGGTAGTAGTGTAACCTCGTTTTTTTCATAATAGGATAGAGGTAAATCACTTGCACTATCTGCTAGGATTTTAAAAGTCATATTCATTCCACTTCTTTCTTTTTTTTATAAAAACATATGGTCATTGGAGTACTGTTATGATAAATAACGATAATCTCTGTGGAAATGCCTTGTTTTTTTAAACAAGGCATACTTATTTGTAGTTTATAAAACTTTGCAGGAAAAAACAATGAATAGTAACAGTTAAAATAGTAAAAATTACTATATATCGTATTGGAGAGGATACTTATGTATTGGTTATTAACAAAAAAATTAATTGTCGTTATTTTTGGGGCACTTTTAAATGCCATCGCTATGAATTTTTTCCTAATACCTGCTGATGTATACGCAAGCGGCTTTGCTGGTGTCGCACAACTTGTATCAAAAGTAACACCTATTTCTACTGGGATTTTATTATTTATCCTAAATGTGCCAATTGCGATTCTTGGTTGGATGAAAGTGGGAAAATCATTTACATGCTTTAGTTTTTTAAGTGTTGTCTTTATGTCTTTGTTTATGGAAATAATTCCAGTCCATAGCTATTCCCATGATATTTTATTAAATGCTGTTTTTGGCGGTGTCATTGCGGCTGTTGGGGTTGGATTAACATTGAAGTGGGGGGCATCAACTGGAGGCATGGACATTATCGCCATGATTCTCTCACGTGTACAAGATAAGCCCGTCGGTACCTATTTCTTTATTCTGAATGGAGCTATTATTATCACAGCTGGAGCCATGTTCGGTTGGGAAAAAGCTTTATATACGCTAGTGAATCTTTATGCAGCGACAAAAGTGATTGATACGATACATACAGCACACCAAAAATTAACGGTGATGATTGTTACGAAGAAAACAGATGAGCTAAAAGTAGCAATTCATGAAAAATTAGTGAGGGGAATTACGATTTTGCCTGCTCGTGGAGCATTTTCTAATGAGCCAAAGGAAATGCTAATGATTGTAGTGACTCGATATGAATTATTTGATTTGGAACGTGTCATTAAGGAAGTTGATCCGCAAGCATTTACCAATGTTGTGCAGACAACAGCAGTACTCGGTTTCTTTAGAAAAGCATAAAGGAGGAAGCATTTTGAAAAAAATTACTGCAGTAATTTTATGTTTGTTCATTAGTATGCCATTCCTGTCGATAGCGGCATCAGCAAACTCGACGAAAGAGCAAGTAAAACTACAAGATGTAACTGTTAGTGGTACAAACGGGGATTATGTTGTAAAAGGGAAAGCAACAACGGCGGGTACTATTTTTTATTCTGTCGAGGATGGGCATAATGAATTATTAACAAAGCAAAAATTACAAATTAACAATAACAGATTTTTGTTGCAAATTCATTTGAATAAAAAAGATCTGCCGACGAATGGAACAGTAATTTTATATTTTTCTGAAGAAGGGAAAGAACCATATTCAGTAGTATTAGAAACATTTTCGTGAAACTGATTTTTGAATGGAGTTTTGCGTTGCAATTTAAGTTGAAGCAAAAAAGCTGCCCAATAAAGGTCTGTCTCCCAAGCATTTCTCTTTTTATAGCTTATGGAGGGTTCCTTTATGGACAGCTCTTCTTGATTTAATGTGTCTGAATTTGATCCAGCTCTGTTTGTAATTCGGCTAATTGATGCTGTTCGGCTGTCGTTGTATTAGCATAAGCAGAACTAATTGCATTCTTTGCTTTATCAACTAAGCCGTTTACATCTTGACCGTTAGCATTTTTAGCTACTTCGACTGCTTGTCTAGCTTCTTGAAAAAGTCTATTTCCCATTTATTCTAATCCTCCATCAGATGGTCTTTCATTTGACATTTTATAGCTCTCAGCTTCAGCATATGTCATATGATAAGGGATACGTTCGGAATGCTTTGTCACAGAATCTACTCCTTGTTGTACAAAACGTTTCGATTTGTTTCGTTTTCCCATTAATGATCCCTCCGAGTGTTGAGTGTAATTGGAAAGACAGAAAGAAGCATTTTCAAATATCACATGAAACAGTAATGACTGCTTCAATTATAGTATGGACGAAAACGGTAGTATTAAAGGCGGTAATGATACCCAAATCTTAAAGAACACGAAGATTTAAAGCTTCATTTAAATAAATAGCGAGACCGTCCTCTTCATTGGATAAAGTAATATCATTGGCAAGAGTTTTCAACTCTTTAATTCCATTTCCCATTGCTACACCTGTGCCAGCATACTCAATCATTTCGAAATCATTATCTTCATCGCCAAATGCAATAATATTTTTTTGTGGAATTTGATAATAATCAGATACCTTTTGTAATCCGATGGCTTTATTGATTCCAGATTTAACAATTTCAATGACGTGAAATGGATCGGCCCAACGGCGATGGTCAATTAAATCTGCATGAACATCAGATAGATGCTTACGGATGGCAGGAACATGTTCTTCTTCGGCATGAATTAGGATAGAAGTAGGTGACGCTTCTAAAAATTCCAATAGGTTTCCGGTCGTAACTTTTGGATTTCCTAAGGAAAAAATATCAATCAATTTTTCATCGTGATAATGGTAGTAAACATCATCTATTACTTCTGCGATAATATTGAGAAAAGGATAATCATTGCAGGCAGCTACGATGTCCCGCGCCGTTTTTATATCAAGTGGAGAATGATAAAAACCCCAATTAGTATCCTTTGGATGATGAATAAAAGCTCCATTAAAGTTAACGATAGGAGTACGTAAGTTTAATTCGTGATAAATCGCTTCGCTTGCGCGGAATGGTCTTCCCGTTGCAATCATCACCTCATGACCCTCATCCATCGCTTTTTGAATAACTTTTTTGGTAAGGGGAGAAATGGTTTTATCATCTTTTAATAAAGTTCCGTCAAGGTCTAATGCAATTAGGTGTTTTTCTGTCATAGTGTCTCCTTTAGTGTCAGTATATTAATTTTTATTCCAGCTAGTAGGGGCGTATTTTTCGAAAAAAATGCCACTTCATGTTACACTTACTTATACATATAAAATATTATTACACTTTATTCGTTAATTCTACTTTCACGGTGTTAAGTTATGTAAAAAAAAGCAAAGAAATAGAAGATATATTCCCTTTCTATTGTTTCCCTTTTATTTTACATGAATCAGTTATTTTTTCCAAAAAAGGAGGGGTGGATAATGATTCTAGTTGAAAAATTACATATAGAAGATATTCCTGTATTGCATATTGTAAAAAAAGACTACTATGATCAACAAAGACCATATATTCAATTTACACATGGCTTCACAAGTGCAAAGGAGCACAATCTCCATTTTGCCTATCACTTAGCGGAGAAAGGTTTTCGGGTTGTACTGCCTGATTGTTTATATCATGGAGAAAGAGAACAAGGACTATCTGCTATGGAATTAAACATGCACTTTTGGAATATCGTAATGAAAACGATTGATGAAATAGAAGAGATAAAAAATTATTTCAGTAAGAAAGAGCTTATCGATGATCAACATATAGGTGTAGTTGGAACAAGTATGGGTGGAATTGTTACATTGGGTGCATTAAGAAAATATTCTTGGATTAACACAGCAGTTAGCTTAATGGGGATGCCATATTATGAAAAATTTGCTCATTATACCATTTCTGAAGTGAAGAAGAGGGGCTATGAGCTGCCACTAAATGATAGCGAAATTGAAGCATTAATTAAGCAGTTAGAAGAATTGGATTTAAGTAAGGCTCCAGAAAAATTAAAAAATCGTCCGCTTATGTTCTGGCATGGCAAAAAGGATGAAGTGGTTCCTTATGAATACTCCCATCAGTTTTATGAACATATAAAACCTCTGTACAGGGAAGCACCAGATCGACTAGTATACCTTTCCGAAGAAAATACTGGTCATAAAGTAAGCCGAAAAGCCATGCTTAAAACAGTGGAATGGTTTGAAAAACATTTAGCAGAGGGATTAATAAAAGCGTGATTCAAATCCTTTTTTCTAATCATAATTATTTGTTATAGTGTAACTATAAAGATATAGCCTCATTTACGGTAAAAAATAAATACGTTTGAATATAAATAAAAATAAGGGGTGCCTTCGAATGAATGAAGAATTAAAAGACAGTATTATGGGTGCACTAGAGCTTGTTATCGATCCGGAGCTTGGAGTCGATATCGTAAACCTAGGATTAGTTTACGATTTGGAGCTTAAAGAAGAGGGATTATTGGTTGTAACAATGACTTTAACAGCAATGGGATGTCCGCTTGCAGGCGTCATTGTCGATCAAGTAAAAGCAGCTGTAACAGATATTCCAGAAGTAAAAGAGACAGATGTAAACATTGTCTGGTCGCCAGCTTGGACAAAAGATAGAATGTCCAGATATGCAAAAATTGCCTTAGGTGTCCGATAAGAAGCTAGGTAGATGAATTTTATATGGTTATTAAGAAGAGGGGAAACCTTCTTCTTTTTTTCTTTGTATTTAATATACTGTATATTATGAAAAATGATATGATAGAAAAATACAAAGTGAAACTTTTATCCCACTGACAGTAAGACTCCCCCTCAAGCTTATGAGAATACGAGGAAGATCAAAGGTCCGATTGGCTCAATTAACCATCAGTGGGGGAGGAAGGAAAACCCCCACTGATGGAAGTATCACTTTATGAAAGTTTAGTAAAAAGGAGTGAGATCGAATATGAAGGATCAGTTAAATCGACCACTAAGGGATTTGCGCATTAGTGTTATTGATCGCTGTAATTTACGGTGCCAATACTGCATGCCGAAAGAAATTTTTGGTCCAGATTATCCCTTTCTTCCTCCAAGTGAATTATTAACTTATGATGAGATAGAAAGAATAGCGAAATTGTTTGTCCAATTAGGTGTTGAGAAAATTAGGTTGACTGGTGGAGAGCCATTGTTACGCAAGGACTTACCCTTGCTTATTGAAAGACTTGTCCCATTAGAAGGACTAAATGATATTGCCCTAACAACGAATGGGATTTTCCTTCCTAAATATGCTAACGACCTAAAGAAGGCTGGTCTCAAGCGAGTAAACATTAGTTTAGATAGCATAAATGATGAATTGTTTGGTCAGATGAATGGCCGTAATGTAGGCGTGTCTCCTGTTAAAAAAGGAATAGAAGCTGCTAAAAAAGCTGGCTTAGGAATTAAAATAAACATGGTAATAAAAAAAGGAATGAATGATTCAGAAATCATTCCGATGGCAACCTACTGTAAAGAAAATGAATTAGAGCTCCGTTTTATTGAATATATGGATGTTGGAAGTACAAATGGGTGGAAAATGAAGGATGTTATAACGAAAAAAGAAATCTATAATCAGTTACAAGAATCATTTGAACTCGAGCCGGTAGAGGCTGATTACTTTGGAGAAGTAGCCAAAAAGTATAAGTACAAGGATTCCAATGTAGTAGTTGGCTTTATTACCTCTGTTTCTGAATCTTTTTGCTCGAGTTGCACGAGAGCAAGGTTATCGGCAAATGGTCATTTATATACATGCCTTTTTAACGGAAGTGGCCATAGTATTCGTGATTTTATGAGACAAGGGGCATCCGATTCGGAGCTGCTTGAATATATTCGAACTATTTGGCGGAATAGACAGGATAGATATTCAGATGAACGAAAAGAAGAAGCAACCACTTCTGGCACAAAAGTAGAAATGTCTTATATTGGTGGTTGAGAGCTATCTGATAAATGCAAGGAAAAATACGGGGAAGAAATATTTTATAGTATTAGAATAGTTCTTTTTTAGTTATTTCTTGGATAAGGAGGAAAGGCAATGACTATTGAGAATAGAGTTCCTATTCTAATTGAAGATGCGATAACTAAGGTGATGGAATATAAAAAGGAAGGGACAATGGAGTTTGTATCCATCTTTAATAGCAACGGCCGTTATTTAGCTGAAGATATTAAAGCTTCACATAATGTTCCACGATTTGATCTCTCCAGTTATGATGGGTTTGCATTACGTTCAGCAGATACAATTGCTGCATCAAAAACACATCCAATTGAATTAGAAATTATTGATGAAATTGGGGCTGGGCAAGTCTCACATAAAAAAATAGGGAAGTATCAAGCAATCAGAATTATGACAGGAGCCATGCTGCCTACTGATACAGATGCTGTTGTAATGTTTGAAAAAACTGAAGAGCTGAAAAAGGAACAACGAACATATATAAAAATAGACCATGTTTTACATAAAGGAGAAAATATATCGTTTCAAGGAGAAGATGTAAAAGAAGGAACTGTTTTAATAAAAAAAGGAACAAAAATAAATCCGGGCATAGTAGCGCTTTTAGCAACATTTGGAATAGAACAAGTTCCTGTTGCCAAGAAACCAATTATAGGTGTATTTGCGACAGGAACGGAATTATTGGAAGTGGATGAAGAACTGGAAGAAGGAAAGATCAGAAACAGCAATGCTTATATGATAATGGCTCAAATCGAACGGGCAGGTGCTATTCCTCGTTATTTCGGCAAGTTGCCAGATATTATGGAAACAAGCTATGAAGCCATTCGACATGTACTAGATTCAGTTGATATGCTGATTACGACAGGTGGGGTTTCTGTTGGCGATTATGATTTATTGCCAGATATTTACCGCAAGCTGGGGGCTGAAGTACTTTTTAATAAAATAGCGATGAGACCTGGGAGCGTCACAACAGTAGCACAGTTAAATGGCAAATTATTATTTGGACTTTCAGGAAATCCTTCTGCATGTTATGTGGGATTTGAATTGTTTACAAACCCAATCATAAAAAGCTTTCTGTTTTCCCAGAAGCCTCACTTGCCTATAGTTGATGCGGTGTTGCAAGAAGATTTTCCAATGGCAAACCCATTTACGCGTCTTATTAGAAGTAGAGTCTCCATTGTAGATGGAAGACTAGAAACAGGCACAAGTGGTGTGGATAAATCGAATATTGTGAGCAGCTTGGCCTTTGCAAATGGATTAACAATATTGCCTGGAGGAGATTCGGGCTATAAATGTGGCGATGTAGTAAAAGTGATTTTGCTGGAAGAGACAGAAAATCAATGATTATTGTAGGAAGAAGAAAAAAGGAAGCTGGGACATAAGTATTTTCAACCAAATAACCCCGAACGATTATACGTACATGCTTAGTGAACTGCCCCCTGTCAAGTAGACAGTGGAAATAATAAAAAAGATCTAAGCGGCTTTAACTCTATATTCCATAGGGCTAAGGCCGTTTAATCGTTTTTGATATCTATTGTTATTATAAAATTGGATA